>Ga0209254_10000406_pt1 | contig 34427 bp, 28 predicted proteins | sample FrelakmetDIP11DI_FD_187148 | JGI IMG/M metagenome (GOLD analysis project Ga0209254, IMG submission 187148) | Freshwater lake sediment microbial communities from the University of Notre Dame, USA, for methane emissions studies - DIP11 DI (SPAdes)... | ecosystem: Environmental > Aquatic >... | reverse complement strand
GGCGCGCTCGACCCGCGGCTCGAGCATCACGTCTACCACGCGCTGGTGATGGGCGTGCGCGATTACGTGAGCAAGAACCACTTCCCTGGCGCGCTGCTGGGACTGTCGGGCGGCATCGACTCCGCGCTCACGCTCGCGGTGGCGGTCGACGCGCTCGGGCGGGACAAGGTCCGCGCGCTGATGCTGCCGTCGCGCTACAACGCGCAGATCAGTCTCGACGACGCGCGCGAGATGGCCGGCATCCTCGGCGTGCGCTACGACGAGCTGCCGATCGAAGGTCCGCTCGACGCCTTCCTCGACGCGCTCGAGCCGGAGTTCCGCGGCCTGCCGCCCGACGCGGCCGAGGAGAACATCCAGGCGCGCATCCGCGGCACGCTGCTGATGGCGCTGTCCAACAAGTTCGGTGCCATCGTGCTCACCACCGGCAACAAGTCCGAGATGGCGGTGGGCTACGCGACGCTCTACGGCGACATGGCCGGCGGCTTCGCCGTGCTGAAGGACATTGCCAAGACGCTGGTCTACCGGCTCGCGCACTACCGCAACTCGCTCGGCCGCGTGATCCCCGAGCGCATCATCACCCGGCCACCGTCGGCGGAGTTGCGGCCCGACCAGACCGACCAGGACTCGCTGCCGCCCTACGCCACGCTCGATGCCATCCTCGAGGCCTACGTCGAGCAGGACGCAAGCCCGGCCGAGATCGTCGCGATGGGGCACTCGAGCGCCGACGTGCGCCGCGTGGTGCGGCTGATCAAGATCGCGGAGTACAAGCGCCGGCAGTCGGCGGTGGGCATCCGCATCACGCCGCGCGGCTTTGGCAAGGACTGGCGCTACCCGATCACCTCGGCGTGGAACGACTGGGAGTCGCTGCCGCCCTGAGCAGCGCGTCCGCCGCGTTGGTGTAAGCTTGGGCCGGTCTCCCCCGCGCGCCTACTGCCATGAAGAAGATCGAAGCGATCGTCAAGCCGTTCAAGCTCGATGAGGTCCGGGAAGCGCTCTCGGATCTCGGCGTCTCCGGCCTAACCGTCAGCGAGGTCAAGGGCTTCGGCCGCCAGAAAGGCCACACCGAACTCTACCGTGGCGCCGAGTACGTCGTGGACTTCCTGCCCAAGGTGAAGATCGAGGTGATCGTTCCCGACGCGCTGGTCGAGCGGGCGATCGAGTCGGTCGTGCGCGCCGCGCGCACCGGCAAGATCGGCGACGGCAAGATCTTCGTCACTGCGGTCGACCAGGTCGTGCGCATCCGTACCGGAGAGTCTGGTGAAGCGGCGGTCTGATCGACGCAAAACGCGCTCGTGAGACCTGAGGTTGGTCAGGCGGCGAGTCGCGCGTTTTGCGTCGAGCGGGGGATCTGGCGGGCGGCTAGGGGCGGCCCGTCGCCGCCCGCCGGAAACGGCACGTAACAACGCGCATCGTGCGCACAGGGACGCGCAATCGAGCGTACTGCGTCGTGCTTCAAGGGAAAGGAGCCTGCAATGGCGTTCATGAAGGAGTTCCGCGAGTTCGCGGTCAAGGGCAACGTCATCGACCTCGCCGTCGGCGTCATCATCGGCGCGGCGTTCGGCAGGATTGTCGACTCGCTGGTCAAGGACGTCGTGATGCCGCTGATCAACGCGCTGCTCGGCGGCTCCGTCGACTTCACCAACAAGTACTGGGTGCTCGCGGGTGCGGTGCCCGCCGGAGCACCGCTCGAGGCGGCGCAGAAGTCGGGCGTGGTGTTCGCCTGGGGCAACTTCGTCACCATCCTCATCAACTTCGTGCTGCTCGCGCTGGTCATCTTCTGGATGGTGAAAGCGGTCAACCGCGTCAAGTCGAGCGTGGACGCGGCGCCGGCGCCGCCGGCCGAGGACGTGGTGCTGCTGCGCGAGATCCGGGACGAGTTGCGGCGGAAGTAGGACCCTCGATGCCGATAATCGCCATCCGGCCGCTGCCGCCGGCATGCCGGGAGGGCTCCAGCGCCCGTGGCTCCCGCCGAAGCGCATTGACCAAATACGCATTCGGGTGCGAGAATTCAGCCGATTTTGCGGTGACCGTCCCACGTAGAGGAGCGGCGCTGACGGGATTCCCGGAGGCTTCCAAGGAGGAGAACCACCATGAAGGCGCGTTTCCTGCCCGTGCTGGCGCTGGCCCTCGCGGGCGCCGTCCAGGCCGACATCAACATCGGCGTCACGCTCTCGGCGACCGGCCCCGCGGCCTCGCTGGGCATCCCCGAGAAGAACACGTTCGAGATGCTGCCGACGACGATCGGCGGTGAGAAGATCAACTGGATCGTGCTCGACGACGCGTCCGATACGACGCGCGCGGTGACGAACACGCGCCGATTCATCTCGGAGAACAAGGTCGATGTGGTCGTCGGCTCGACGATCACGCCGAACTCGCTGGCGATGGTCGACGTCGTGGCCGATGCCGAAGTGCCGATGATCTCGATGGCGGCCTCGGCGCGCATTGTCGACCCGGCGAACCCGAAGACGCGCTGGGTGTTCAAGACGCCTCAGAGCGACTCGCTGATGGCCGATGCGATCGCCGTGCACATGAAGGCGAACGGCGTGAAGACGATGGGCTACATCGGCTTCGCCGACGCGTACGGCGACGGCTGGCTCGCCGAGATGAAGCGCTCCGCGCAAACGGCCGGCATCAAGGTGGTCGCCGAGGAAAAGTACAACCGCGCCGATCCCTCGGTCACGGGGCAGGTGCTGAAGCTCGTCGCGGCCAATCCCGATGCGATCCTGATAGGCGCCGCGGGTACGCCGGGCGCGACGCCGCAGAAGGAGCTGGTCACGCGGAATTACAAAGGGAAGATTTACCAGACGCACGGGGTCGCCAACCCCGACTTCCTGCGCGTGGTCGGCAAGGACGGCAACGGCACGATCCTTCCCGCCGGACCGATGCTCGTGTACGAGCAGCTTCCCGACAGCAATCCGATCAAGAAGGTCGCGGCCGAGTACATCAACGCCTACGAGAAGAAGTTCGGCACGCGCTCGACGTTTGGCGGTCATGCCTACGACACCTACCTTCTGCTCAACGCCGCGATCCCCGTGGCGCTGAAGAAGGGCAAGCCGGGCACGAAGGAGTTCCGCGCGGCCCTGCGCGACGCGCTCGAGACGACGACGGTGGTCGCCACGCACGGCGTGTACGCGATGTCGGCGAACGACCACAACGGCTTCGACAACCGGGCACGCGTCATGGTCCGGATCGACGACGGGAAGTGGACGCTCATCAAGTGACGAGGTTGCGAATGCAACCTCGTCATCCCCGCGCAGGCGGGGATCCAGCGTCTTCGGCAGGCGAACGACCCTGGGCCCCCGCCTTCGCGGGAGCGACGCCGGCTCATGGTGTCATCCCCGCCCAAGCGGGGATCCAGCGCTCCTAAGTCCATGCCTACCGGATCCGCAGGCGGGGATCCGGCGGCTCCCGTCGCCCGGCATCCCCGCCGGTAGCGCGCATGGACCTCTCCATTGCCGCCCTGCTGACGCAGGACGGCATCACCAACGGCGCGATCTACGCGCTCCTCGCGCTGGCCCTGGTGCTGGTGTTCGCGGTCACCCGCGTCATCTGGGTGCCGTCCGGTGAGTTCGTCGCGTTCGGCACGCTGACGCTGGCGGCGCTGCAACTTGGCAAGACGCCGGGGACGGTCGGGCTGCTGGTGGCGATGGCGGTGGTGGCCGGCGCGATGGAGGTCGTCGCCTCCGTTCGCTCGGGCGAGACCCGCCGCATACCGCGCCGGCTGCTCAAGTGGGTCGGACTGCCGATGGCGATCGCCGCCGGCGTCTACGCGCTGGCGCCGCTGTCGGCGCCGCTGCCGGTACAGGTGCTCGCCACGCTGGCGGCGGTGACCGCGCTCGGCCCGCTGCTCTACCGCATCGCCTACCAGCCGCTTGCCGAGGCCTCCGTGCTCGTGCTGCTGATCGTGTCGGTCGCGGTGCACTTCGCCCTACTGGGGCTGGGCCTCTGGTTCTTCGGCGCCGAGGGCTCGCGCACGCCGCCGTTCTCCACGTTCGCTTTCTCGGTCGGCGCGGTCACCGTCAATCTGCAGAGCCTGCTGGTCGTCGCCACGAGCATCCTGCTGATCATCGCGCTGTACCTGTTCTTCGGGCGGACGCTCTACGGCAAGGCGCTGCGTGCGACGGCGCTCAACCGCGTCGGCGCGCGGCTGATGGGCGTTTCGCCGAACTTCGCCGGGTCGCTGACCTTCACTTTGGCCTCGCTGCTTTGCGCCTTCTGTGGCGTGCTGATCGGGCCGATCACCACGATCTACTACGACTCCGGGTTCCTGATCTCGCTCAAGGGCTTCGTCGGCGCGATCATCGGAGGGCTCGCAAGCTACCCGCTCGCCGCCGCGGGCGCGGTGCTCGTGGGGTTGATCGAGTCGTTCTCGTCGTTCTGGGCGAGCGCGTTCAAGGAGGTGATCGTCTTCACGCTGATCATTCCCGTGCTGCTGTGGCGCAGCCTGACCACGACGCACCACGACGAAGATGAATAGCAGGGACGGCGGCCCGTGAACCCCGGCCGCCTCGCTTTCGCCGCCGCCATCGCGCTCGTCGCCGCGGTGCCGCTGGTCGCGCCGCAGTTCTGGGTGACGCTGGGCAACTACATCGGGCTCTACAGCATCGTCGCGCTGGGCCTCGTGCTTCTGACCGGCGTCGCCGGGCAGACGTCGTTCGGCCAGGCCGCTTTCGTCGGGCTGGGCGCGTACACCTCGGCGTACCTCACGACGAAGTACGCAGTGTCGCCGTGGCTGACGCTGGCGGCGGGGCTTGCCTTCACGGGTGCCGTCGCCCTGTTCCTCGGCTTCATCACGCTGCGCATGCGCGGGCACTACCTGCCGCTTGCCACCATCGCCTGGGGCGCCAGCCTCTACTACCTGTTCGGCAACCTCGAAATGCTCGGCGGGCATACCGGGATGACGGGGATTCCCGCCCTCTCCATCGGCGGATTCGAACTGCGCAACGAGCGCTGGTACTACTACCTGATCTGGGCGTTTGCGCTTGCGGCGCTGTGGTGCACGAACAACCTGCTCGACTCGCGCCCGGGGCGCGCGATCCGCGCGCTCAAAGGGGGGCTCGAGATGGCCGAGGCGTTCGGCGTCAACGGCGCGCGGCTCAAGATCGTCGTGTTCGTCTACGCCGCGCTGCTCGCGGGCATCGCAGGGTGGCTGTACGCGCATCTCCAGCGCTTCGTGAATCCGACCCCGTTCGGCATCCACCAGGGCATCGAGTACCTGTTCATGGCGGTGGTGGGCGGCGCGGGCAGCGTCTGGGGTGCCGTGCTCGGCGCCACGCTGATCACCTTGCTCAAGCAGTGGCTGCAGGAAGGTGGCGTGCTGATGACCTTGCTGCGCGACGGCCTGCAGGCGGTGCTGCCCCCGTCCGTCGTGCCGTCGTCGAACTTCGAGTTGATCATGTTCGGCATCCTGCTCGTCGTGCTGCTGCAGCGCGCGCCGGAGGGCTTGTGGCCGTGGTTCGCGCGCTTCCTGCCCAAGCGCACGCCCCCGCCGATCCAGCCAGCGCAGCCGCTGCCGCCTCGTCCCAGCCACGCGCATGCGGACGCCGTGCTCGAGCTCAAGGCTGCGCGCAAGGCGTTCGGGGGGCTCGTTGCGGTCAACGATCTCTCGTTTGCGGTCCGGACCAGCGAAATCGTGGGACTGATCGGCCCCAATGGCGCCGGCAAGACGACGACGTTCAACCTGATCTCGGGCGGGCTGCCACTGACTTCCGGCGACGTCGTCTTCGAGGGCCGTTCGATCGCCGGCACGCCGCCCTGGGAGATCGCGGCGCTCGGCATCGGCCGCACGTTTCAGCACGTCAAGCTCATCCCCATGATGAGCGTGCTTGACAACGTCGCGCTGGGCGCCTACCTGCGCGGATCGACGGGCGTTCTGAGCGCCGCGCTGCGCCTCGACCGCGCGGAAGAGGCACGCACGCGCCACGCGGCGGCGCAGGCGATCGAGCGCTGCGGGCTTGGCGCACACTTGCACGACGCCGCGGGCAGCCTCGCGCTCGGCAAGCAGCGCATCGTCGAGATCGCGCGCGCGCTGATGGCCGCGCCAACCCTGCTGTTGCTCGACGAGCCGGCTGCGGGCCTGCGTTACCTCGAGAAGCAGGAGCTGAGGGCGCTGCTGAAGAGCCTGCAGGCGGAGGGCATCACGATCCTGCTGGTCGAGCACGACATGGACTTCGTGATGGGCGTCACCGACCGGCTGGTGGTCATGGACTTCGGCGAGAAGCTCGCCGAGGGACTGCCCGCCGAGATCCAGGCGGACCCGCAGGTGCGCGAGGCGTATCTCGGCGGCGCTGATGCCGAGGAGGCGCCGGGCCGATGAGCACACCACTGCTCGAGGTCGCCGACCTGTCCGTTGCCTACGGCAAGGTCGAGGCGGTGCACCACATCGCGCTCACTGCCGACGCCGGCCGCATCGTCACTGTCATCGGGCCGAATGGCGCCGGCAAGACGACGATGCTTGGCGCCATCATGGGCCTGCTGCCGGCGCGCGGCAGCGTGCGCTACATGGGCGAACCGCTCGAGCGGCTCACGGTCGAGCAGCGCGTCGCGCGCGGCCTCTTGCTCGTGCCCGAGCGACGCGAGCTCTTCGCCGGAATGAGCGTCGAGGACAACCTCTCGCTCGGCGCGTTCGCGCGGCGCCGCGAGGGCGAACGGGCGGCCAAGGCCACGCTCGCCGAGGTCTACGGCCGCTTTCCCCGCCTCGAGCAGCGCCGCATGCAGCTCGCCGGCACGCTTTCGGGCGGCGAGCGGCAGATGCTGGCGCTGGGACGCGCGCTGATGGGCAAGCCCAAGCTGCTGATGCTCGACGAGCCCTCGCTGGGGCTCGCGCCGCTGATCGTCAAGGAGATCTTCGCCATCGTGGCGCAGCTGCGCGCCGCCGGCGTGACGATCCTGCTGGTCGAGCAGAACGCGCGCGCCGCGCTCAAGGTGGCGGACTATGGCTACGTGCTGGAAACCGGCGATGTGGCCGCGCACGGGCCGGCAAGCGACCTCGCGCGCGATCCGAAGGTCGCCGCGACCTACCTGGGCATCAAGGCCGCATAGCTGGGGGCAAGGCCGGGTCGGATCCAACCCGCGCACGGACGACCGCGCGTGATGGATCAGACTCCGGTGCAGGTCGCGCGCGCTGTAAACTGCACGACTCGCCCTTGCAGGACTCCCTGATGTCGCCTACCACGACCCCCGGCGTCGCCGACGCCGAGCGCGCGCTGCTCGCTCCAGGCGGGCTCGACCGGCCGCAGCTCGACCGCATCCTCGCGTCCATCCACACTCACGAAGTGGACTTTGCCGACCTCTACTTCCAGCACTCGCGATTCGAGAGCTGGAGCCTGGAGGAGGGCATCGTGAAGTCCGGCTCGTTCTCGATCGACAGCGGCGTAGGTGTGCGCGCGGTCGCCGGCGAGCGGCAGGCATTCGCCTACTCGGACGACGTGTCGCCCCGCGCGCTGGAGGAGGCTGCCGTCGCCGTGCGTGCGATAGGCCGACAGGGCCGCTCCGCCGTCGCACCGCTGACGCGCAACGCGCAGGCGCGCGCGCTCTACGCGCAGGACGATCCCGTCGCGAGCCTCGCCGAGGCCGACAAGGTCGCGCTGCTCCATCGCGTCGAGCAGTACGCGCGCTCGCTCGACACGCGCGTCGTGCAGGTAATGGCTTCGCTTGCCGGAGAGCACGAGACGGTGCTCGTCGCCCGGAGCGACGGGCTGGTCGCAGCCGACGTGCGCCCGCTGGTGCGCGTTTCGATCACGGTGATCGCGGAGGAGAGCGGGCGCCGTGAGCAGGGCCACGGCGGCGGGGGCGGGCGCTTCGACTACGCCTACTTCGGCGACGACGTGCTGAAGAGCTACGCGAAGCAGGCCGTCGACCAGGCGCTGCTCAACCTCGCCGCGCGCCCCGCGCCGGCCGGCACGATGACCGTGGTACTGGGCCCGGGCTGGCCGGGCATCCTGCTGCACGAGGCGATCGGCCACGGCCTCGAGGGCGACTTCAACCGCAAGGGCACGAGTGCGTTCGCCGGCCGCGTAGGTCAGCGCGTGGCGACGAAAGGGGTCACCGTCGTCGACGACGGGACGATTCGCGACCGCCGCGGCTCGCTCAATCTCGACGACGAAGGCAACCCGACGCAGCGCACGGTGCTGATCGAGGACGGCATCCTGCGCGGGTACATGCAGGATCGCATGAACGCCGCGCTGATGCGCGTGCCGCTCACCGGCAACGGCCGCCGCGAGTCGTTCGCGCACCTGCCGATGCCGCGCATGACGAACACCGTGATGATGAACGGCGACCGCGACCCCGGCGAGATCCTCGCCTCGGTGCAGGACGGGTTGTACGCGGTGAACTTCGGCGGCGGGCAGGTCGACATCACCAGCGGCAAGTTCGTGTTCTCCGCCGCCGAGGCGTGGAGGATCGAGAACGGCAAGCTCGCCTACCCGGTCAAGGGCGCCACGCTGATCGGCAACGGCCCCGACGTGCTCACGCGCGTGTCGATGATCGGCAACGATATGCGCCTCGACACCGGCGTGGGCACCTGCGGCAAGGACGGACAAAGCGTGCCGGTGGGTGTCGGGCAGCCGACGCTGCGCATCGATGCGTTGACGGTGGGGGGGACCGGCGCGTAGCCCTTGCAGAAAGCGAGCGAGGGGCGATGGACTTCGCGTCGCGCGCGTTGTTGCGTGTCGTTCCCGGTGGGCGCCGCCGGCCGCGGCGCGAGCGGCCGGCGAGGGGCCCCACGCGTCGTTGGCGTGGGGATCGACGGCCTTTGCGAGTCGACGCTGGACGGCCGACGCTCCATCGCTACGATGCGGAAAGTCCACCCAAGGAGGCCGGCGCCCCAAGGCGCGCGCCCTGACTCCGTACCGATGCAAAAGGCGCAACACCATCGCCGCGGCCTTGCGCCGCGAGTACGGACGCCTTTTGCATCGGCACTGCTAGTGCAACGGCCCCGTCGCCTCCGTGATCACCACCGCCGCCGCTTGCGACGCGTGATGGCAGACGATGCGCCAGCCGGAGGGCGTGCGCAGGAAGACGTTCGTCGCGATCGCGGCCCCGCTCGACGCGGGGTTGGCGGTCGTGACGTGCTCGACGGCGCTTTGCATCGCGAGCCCCACAGTGTCGATGGCGACGACCTGGTCGAGACGGAACGCGAAGCGCGTGTCGGCGGCGAAGATCTGCTCCCACGAGGCGCGCACCGCGTCGTAGCCGACCAGCCGCGGGCCGGTGGGGTGAACGCAGACGACGTCCTCGTCGTCGGCCCACGTCGCCATCATGGCTTCGATGTCCCGCGACTCGATTGCCTGGTAGAACGCCAGCGCAGCGTCCTGCGGCGAGGTGAAGATCGGCGGCGTGCGGGGCTTGCCCATCCTGTGCTTTCGTCCCCTCGACGGGGGTTCGCGGCGCGCGTGCGTCAGGTTGCGGGGAGCGCCGCGCGCGCCAGATTGTAAACCGTCTGCGGGTCGAGCTCGCGCATGCACTTGAAGTGCCCGAGCGGGCACTCGCGCTTGAAGCACGGGCTGCACGCGATGTCGATGCGCACGACGTGGGCGAGCGGGGACAGCGGCGGTGTGTAGACCGGCGACGACGAGCCGAACAGCGCGACCACCGGCACGCCGACCGCGGCCGCGGCGTGCATCAGGCCCGAGTCGTTGGACACCACCACGTTGGCCAGCGAGAGAAGATCGATGGCCGTGCCGAGGTCGGTGCGGCCGGCGAGGTCGCGGATCGAGCGCCCGGTCTCGCCGGCGGCCTGCAATACCGACGACGCCGCGAGCTTGTCGTTCGGCGAGCCGACGATCCACACCTGCGCGCCTTGCGCGAGCAGCTTCGCGGCGAGATCGGCGAAGTGTGTCGGCGGCCAGCGCTTCGCCGGCCCGTACTCGGCGCCGGGGCACAGCACGGCCACCGGCTTGGCGGTGGAGAGGTGCAGCGCGCGCGCGGCGGCGCTGCGGTTGGCGGCATCCGGCACCAGCACCGGCGCCGGCGGCATCGGCACCATGGCGCCGGGGGGCGCGGCGAGCGCGGCGAAGCGGTCGACGAGCCGCGGCAGCGCCTTGCGGTCGAGCCGCCGCAGGTCGTTCAGCAAGCCGTAGCGGAACTCTCCGCGGTAGCCGGTGCGGTGCGCGATGCGCGCGAGTCGCGGCACCAGTGCCGACTTCCACGAGTTCGGCAGCACGATGGCCCGCGTGTAGCCGTTGCCGGACAGGTCGGCCGCGAGTGCGCGCTGCGCGGGGAGGTTGAGCTTGCCGTGCGCCAGCGGGCTCTCGATGATGCGGCGGATGCCGCGCATGCGCGCATACACCGGCGCGCACCAGGGCGTGGCGAGCACGTCGACGATGGGCTCCTCGTAGGGCTCGCGCAGCAGCGCGAGCAGCGGCTCGGAGAGGATCGCGTCGCCGACCCACGACGGCGCGACGATCAGGATGCGCTGGTTCGACACTGGATTGCCCTCCGCGCTGACGCGCCGCGGGACAATTCGCGGCCTCCTTGGCCCGCACTGCCTGACGCAAGGTCGTGACGTCGGCCGCCGCCTGCACGAGCGGACGCGCCCTTCGGGCCTGGCTGGCGCCCCGCTCGTGCAGGCGTCCTGGGCCGGCCCTGCGCGCTCACTGGACTTCCCTCCGCGCTGACGCGCTGCGGGGCAATTCGCGGCCTCCTTGGCCCGCACTGCCTGACGCAAGGTCGTGACGTCGGCCGCCGCCTGCACGAGCGGACGCGCCCTTCGGGCCTGGCTCGCGCCCCGCTCGTGCAGGCGTCCTGGGACGGCCCTGCGCGCTCACTGGACTTCCCTCCGCGCTGACGCGCTGCGGGGCAATTCGCGCTTGGGACGGCCCTGCGCGCTCATGCCACCGTGGCCGCGCCGTTGCGCACGGGGCAGCGCACGCTCAATGCCCGCCCGGCCGTTTCCCGCCCTCGACGCGGTAGCGCGTGCCGCAGTACGGGCAGCGCGCCTGGCCGCTTGCGTCGACGTCGAGGTAGACGCGCGGATGCGAGCTCCACAGCGGCATGGCCGGGTTCGGGCAGAACACCGGGAGGTCCTCTGTCCGAACGGCGACCGCGGCCTGGGCGTCGCTCGGCATCGCTTCAAACCTTCGCGAGCCAGTGGCGCTTGGCCGGGTTGCGCCCGTTCACCGTGTCGAAGAACAGCTTCTGCAGCTTCGCGGTGACCGGGCCCCGCGCGCCGCTGCCGATCGGACGGTGGTCGTACTCGCGGATCGGCGTGACCTCGGCGGCGGTACCGGTGAAGAACGCCTCGTCGGCGACGTAGACCTCGTCGCGCGTGATGCGACGCTCGTGCACCGGGATGCCCTGTTCGCGCGCGAACTCGATGATCGTGGCGCGCGTGATGCCCTCGAGCGCGCCGCCGGACAGGTCCGGCGTGTGCAGTTCACCACGGACTACGAGGAACACGTTCTCGCCCGAGCCCTGGCAGAGGAAGCCCTGCGGGTCGAGCAGCATCGCCTCGTCGTAGCCGTCGTGCGTGGCCTCCTGGTTGGCGAGGATCGATACCGGGTAGTTGCCCACCGCCTTCGCCTTGCACATCGTCACGTTCGGATGGTGGTGCGTGTAGGACGAGGTCTTGACGCGGATGCCCTTTTCCAGTCCCTCCGCGCCGAGGTAGGCGCCCCACGGCCACGCGGCTATCGCGAGGAGGACCGGGTTCGTCTTCGCCGCGACGCCCATCGCATGGCTGCCGTAGAAGGCGATCGGCCGGATGTAGCAGGCGTCCAGCGTGTTCTTCCGCACGCACTCCTTCTGTGCCTCGCTCACCTCGTCCTTGCCGAACGGGATCTTCATGCCGAAGATCTGCGCCGAGCGGAACAGCCGGTCCGTGTGGTCGGCGAGCCGGAAGATGGCGGGCCCGTCGTCGGTCGCGTAGCAGCGCACGCCCTCGAACACGCCCATCCCGTAGTGCAACGTGTGCGTGAGCACGTGCGTGGTCGCGTCGCGCCACGGCACGAGCTTGCCGTCGTACCAGATCCATCCGTCGCGTTGGGCCATCGACATGGCGGCGTCTTCCTTCGTGCGATCGAAACGGCAAATTGTAGCCGATCGCGGCGCGCGAGCCGTGGCAGGGCGTCAGGCGCCGGCCCGTTGCGCGTCTCCGAACAGGTGTCGCCACAGCGTACGGACCGCGGCGCGCCGCGCCTCGTGCGGCGCTGGGTCGACGCGAGCGTTCGCGGCGGCCGTGAGGCGTACCGCGTGCTGCTGCCGGCGGTACGCGCGATAGGCATCGGCGACTTCGTCGGCGAGCGCGGCCGGCACGAGGCCGAGGTCGCCGGCCATCGTCAGGAGCGCGATGTTGCCGGCATTGCGTGTGAGGGCCGGGTGCGCGTGGGCGTGCGCCAGCACGAGGTACTGCACGCCGAACTCGATGTCGACCATGCCGCCCTCGTCGTGCTTGAGGTCGAAGTTCGGCGTGGGGTTGGGGTGGCCCTCGCTCATGCGCCGGCGCATCTCCAGCACGTCGGCAGCGAGCTTTTCCGGATCGCGCGCGATGCGCAGGATCGCGTCGCGCTCGTCCTCGAACGCCGCGCCGATCGCCGCGTCGCCGGCGACGAAGCGCGCACGGGTCAGCGCCTGGTGCTCCCAGGTCCAGGCCTTCTCGTGCTGGTAGCGGCGAAACGCACGCAGGCTCGAAACCAGGAGGCCCGCCGCGCCGTCCGGGCGCAGGCGCAGGTCGGTGTCGTAGAGCTGGCCGGCGCCGGTGGTGCTGGTGAGCCAGGTGACGAGCCGCTGCGCCAGGCGCGCGTAGCGCTCCGGCATGGCGTCGGCGTCGGGCTCGCGCTCGTCGACGTCGTAGAGGAACACGAGGTCGAGATCGGAGGCGTAGCCCAGTTCCTTGCCGCCGAGCTTGCCGTAGCCGGCCACGGCGAAGCGCGGCGCGGGCGCGTCGCGGCCGCGCAAGTGTGCCCAGCACTGTCGCAGCGCGGCTGCGATCACCACGTCGGCGAGCGCCGAGAGGTGGTCGGCGAGGCGCTCGACGGTGAGCCGTCCGGCGAGGTCCTGCACGAGCAGCCGGAAAAGCTGCGCGTGCTGGAAATTGCGCAGCGCATCCATCTGCCGCTCGGGATCGTCGCCGGCCGCGGCGAGCTGCTCGTCCTGCTCGCGGCGCCACGCGTCCCAGTCCGGCTCGGCGAACAGCAGCCGCGCGTCGAGCAGCTCGTCCAGCAGGATCGGGTGCCGTGTCAGGTATGCCGCCGCCCACGCCGAGGCCCCCATCAGGTTGGCGAGCCGCGGAACCAGCGGCGGGTGCTCGATCAGGAGCGCGAGATAGGCACTGCGCCGGTTGACCGCCTCGAGCAGGTCCATGAGCCGCATGAATACGGCATTCGGGTCATGGCCGTCGGCTGTCGCGCGCGCGGCGGCATCGAGCAGGCGCGGCACCAGCGTGTCGAAGCGCTCGCGCGACAACGCCGGCAGTTGCTGGTAACGCAGGCCCTGGCGCGTCGCGCGCAGGCGCGCGGCGACGTCCGCGGGCTGCGCGAATCCCGCGGCGGCGAGGATCTCGGCGGAGGAGGGCAGTTCGGGGTCGTCCCACACGCCGGCAAGCGGCGTGCCGGCCGTTTCGTCGGGCGCTTCGCCGAGCACCGCGACGAAGTGCTCGACAACCTCCGCGCGCGTGGCCGCCATGCGCGCGTCGAACGCGCCCAGCTCCGGCGCTCCGCAGGCGCGCGCGAGCTCGGCGCGCTCGGCATCTTCGGCGGGCAGCTCCTGCGTCTGCTGGTCGTCGCGGTACTGCAGCCGGTGCTCAACGCCGCGCAGCCACCGGTAGGCCTCGCGCAGCCGTATGCAGACCGGGCCCGGCAGCAGCGCGCGCGCCTCGATCGCGGCCAGTGCGGGCAGCGTACCGCGCAGCCGCAGCGCGCCCTCGCGCCCGCCGCGCACGATCTGGATCGCCTGCACGATGAACTCGATCTCGCGGATGCCGCCTTCGCCAAGCTTGATGTTGCGCGCGTAGTCGCGGCGCGCGCCCTCGGCGCGGATCTGGCGATGGACGCCGCGCAGGCCCGCGTAGGCGTCGTAGTCGAGGTACTTGCGGAAGACAAACGGCTCGACGAGCGCGGCGAGCGCGTCGGCGGCGTCGCCGGTCAGCGCACGCGCCTTGAGCCACGCGTAGCGCTCCCACGCGCGGCCCTGCGTCAGCAGATACTGCTCGAGCGCACCGAAGGGCACCGCGAGCGGACCGCTGTCGCCGTAGGGTCGCAGGCGCATGTCGACGCGGAACACGAAGCCGTGCGCGGTGACCTCGTGCAGCGCGGCGATGACGCGGCGGCCGAGGCGCTCGAAGAACTCGCGGTTGGACAGGCGCTTGCGCCCCGTCGTCTCGCCTTCCTCCGGGTAGAGGAACACGAGGTCGACGTCGGAGGACACGTTGAGCTCGCCGCCGCCGAGCTTGCCCATGCCGACCACGCACAGCTGCTGGGGAGTGCCCGTCTCCGCGCCCACCGGCTCGCCGGCGCCGGCGGCCAGCTCGCGGTGGTGGAAGCGGGTCGCCGCGCCGATCGCGACCTCGGCCAGCCGCGTGACGGCGCCGCAGACTTCGGTAAGCGGCGCGCGGTCGGTGAGATCGCGGGCGAGCGTGTGCAGCATCACGCGGCGGCGGCAGCGGCGCAGCGCGGCGCCCAGCGCGTCCGCGTCGCTCCCCGCCGCCGCGTCCGCGATTGCCGCTGCATCGACGGTCCAGTCGAACGGGCCATCGAGGCGCTCCTCGAGCCAGATCCGCAGCGTCGCGTCGGCGGCGAGCGAGCGCTGGGCGTACCGGCTGAACGCAAGCGCGCCTTGGAGGTCCATGGGAAGTCGGCAGGAGGCGGCCCGCGGCGCGCTGTCGGGCGCCGACGTTCCGCTACAATGATCCGTGGGTCTTCCATTATGCCTCCCGAGGGTGGAGTTGCCGCGCCTGCCCTCACGACGATGAGGCGCGTCGCCCGATTCGCCGCCTACGCCGCTGCCGCGGTGCTCGCGCTGGCCTGCGCGCTGCTGCTCGCCGTCCGCTTCGTCGTCTTTCCCAACGTGGAGGCGCACCGCGACGCCATCGCGGCGTGGATCGCGGGCGAACTCGGCCACCCCGTCGAGATCGACACCATCCTCACCGGCTGGGACGGCTGGAACCCCGAGATCTCGGTCCAGGGCCTGCGCGTGCGCGACGCGAAGCGCGCGATGGCGGCGCCCCTGATCGAGCTGCCGTCGGTCACCGGCGTGATCGCGTGGACGTCGCTCCTGTTCGCCGACCTGCGCCTCAAGGAGCTGACCATCGAGCGGCCGCGGCTCGCGATCCGCCGCGACACCGATGGGCGGCTGCACGTCGCGGGCCTCGAGATCGACCCGCAGGCCGCCGGGCAGGACACTGCGTTCGCCGACTGGGTGCTGCGCCAGCGCCTCATCGTGGTGAACGGCGCGCTGCTGGCGTGGCACGACGACCGGCGCAACGCGCCGCAGCTGATTCTCGACGACGTCCACTTCCGTCTCGAGAACCGCTTCGGGCACCATCGCTTCGGCCTCACCGGCACGCCGCCGAAGGAGCTTGCCGCGCCGATCGACCTGCGCGGCGATCTCGCCGCGACATCCTTCGCCGACTGGACGCAGGCGCGAGGGCGCGTGTACCTGCGCCTCGACTACGCCGACGTTGCGGCGTGGACCGAGTGGCTGCCGCTGCCCGTCGCGATCGCGCGCGGCCACGGCGGTCTCGAGGCTTGGTTCGACTTCGACCACGGCGTGCTGCGCGAGCTCGTCGTCGACGTCGAGCTCTCCGACGTGCGCACGCGGCTCGGGGCGGACGTGCCGCCGCTCGACCTCGCGCACTTGGCCGGCCGCCTCACCTGGCTGCAGGACGGCGCGCAGCGCACGCTGTCGACGCGCGCTCTTGCGCTAGACGGCATGGGCGTGAAGATCGCGCCCACCGACCTTGTCGTGCGCTACGAGCGGACCGCAGACGGCACGATCGGCGGCGGCCGCCTGACGGTCAATCAGCTCGACCTCGCCGCGCTCGCCTCGCTCGCCGGCCACCTGCCGCTGCCGGGCGCATGGCGGCAGGACATCGCGCGCTACGCGCCGCGCGGGGCGCTCGGCGCCACCGAGGCGTCGTGGGAAGGGGCGCTGGCAGCGCCGACGTCCTATCGCGCCGCGGGGGCGTTCGTGGACCTTGGCGTGAGGGCGCAGGACGACCTGCCCGGGCTCGAAAATCTCTCCGGCGCGTTCGATGCCACACAGGCCGGCGGCACGCTGCGGCTCGGCAGCCGCAAGCTGCGCGTCGAGCTGCCGCGCGTGTTTGCCGAGCCGCTGCAGCTCGACAGCGCCAGCGGCATGCTGCGCTGGGAGCGCAAGGACGGCCGCCTGACGGTGCGCTTCGACGAGCTCGACTACGCGAACGCCGATGCCGCCGGCACAGCGCAGGGCTGGTGGCGCGCCGCCGCGAAGGGACCGGGCGAGATCGACCTCACGGCGAAGCTCTCGCGAGCCGACGCGCGTTCCGTGCACCGCTACCTGCCGCGCTCGATTTCGTTGGCGACGCGCGCCTGGGTGCGCGACTCGCTGGTCAGGGGCAGCTCGGACGACGCGCGGCTGGTGCTCAAGGGCAATCTCGCGCGCTTTCCGTTTCCCGACGGGCGCGACGGCACGTTCCTTCTCTCGGCCAGGGTCCGCGACGCGTCGCTGGCCTATGCCAATGGCTGGCCGCCGCTCACCGGCCTGAGTGCCGAGGTGCGCTTCGAGAACCAGGGCATGCGCGTTGCCGCCGAGCGCGGCCACGTCCTTGGCGCGGCGATCGCGAACACGACGGCGACGATCCCCGACCTCGGGCCCGACCACCCGGCGCTGACGGTGGAAGGCGAGGCGAGCGGGCCGACCGCCGAGTTCCTCGCCTTCGTGGAGGCGAGCCCGGTCGCGGCGTGGATTGGCCGCTTCACCGACGGCGCGCAGGCCTCCGGTGGCGGGCGCCTCAACCTGCGCATCGCCATGGCGCTGGGCCGCGACGACGGCGCGCAGGTGCGCGGCGACTACCAGTTCACCGATAACCAGCTGCGCCTGCCGGGAATGGCCACGCTCTCGAAGGTCAACGGAAAAATCGCGTTCACCGAGCGCGAAGTGAGCGGTCGCGACATTGCCCTGGAGGCGTTCGGCGGCGCCGCGCGCGTGGACGTGGCCACGCGCGACGGCGCAGTGCGCGTGAGCGGGAGCGGCAGCGTGAATTTCGCGGCGCTGCGCAACGAGTTCGCCTCGCCGTGGGCGGAGCGTGTCAGCGGGGCAGCCGACTGGCAGCTGCAGCTCGTCGCGCGGCCGACGCAGGCAACTTTCGTCGTCGAGTCGGATCTCAAGGGCGCGGCGATCGACCTGCCGCCGCCATTCGGCAAGGCCGCGGGTGAGGCTGCCGCATTCCGCCTCGAGCGGCGCATGCTGGGCAGCGACGGCAGGCGCGACGCCATCGTTGCCGACTACGGCGGGATCGCTCGCGTCGTCGCGCTTCGCGCGCTGGGCCCGCGCGAGGCGAGCGTCGAGCGTGCGCTGGTGACGCTGGGCAAGGCCACGGCCAAGGGCGGCGATCCGGGTGAGCCCGGCCTCGCGATCCGCGGCGACGTGCCCGTGCTCGACCTCGACCAGTGGCTGGCCACGCTGCAGGCCGTTGCGGGGCGCGATCCCGCACGCGGCCGGGCCGGCGAGCTCGCGCTGAACGCGGTCGAGGTGAACGCGGCGCAGTTCGTGGCCTTCGGCCGGCGCTACGACGACATGTCCTTCGCGGCGCGCCGCGCCACGGAGGGCTGGCGTGTCGCGCTCAACGCGCGGCAGGTCGCGGGCACCGCCCGCTGGGAGTCGCCGGGCGAGCGTGCGCACAACGGGCGCTTCAGCGCCAAGCTCGACCATCTTGACCTGTTTGGCGCACGCGAGGTGGTACAGGCGACGAAGGAGGGTGCGCGACCTGAAGGCTCGGCGAACCCCTGGCCCGAGGTCGACGTAACTGCCGAACGCTTTCATGGGCGGGCAGGCGTGCTCGGCCGAATGGAGCTCGCCGGCAGGCCCGACGGGACCGACTGGCGCGTGACACGCTTCGCCATCGTCAACGACGCGGGGCGCATCGAGGCGGAGGGCTCGTGGCGCCTGCTCGGCCGCCAGCAGCAGTCGAAGTTCGATGTCGCGGTCAACGTCGCGGACGCCGGCGCGTTTCTCGCGCGCATGGGCCTGCCCAGCGAAGTCAAGGGCGCGCCGACGAAGCTCGAGGGCCAGCTCGCCTGGCCCGGCGCGCCGACCGACTTCGACTACGCGGCGCTGTCGGGCACGTTCCGCCTGCACTCCGGCGCCGGCCAGTTCACCAAGATGGATCCCGGCGTGGGGCGGCTGCTCGGCGTGCTGTCGCTGCAGTCGCTGCCGCGACGCATCGCGCTCGACTTCCGCGACGTGTTCAGCGAGGGCTTCGCGTTCGACAGCATCGCCGGCAGCGTGCGCATCGCCAGCGGCGTGTTGCACACCGACAACCTCGTGCTGGCCGGCCCGGCGGCGAAGGTGCAGCTTGTCGGCGACGTCGACCTCGCGCGCGAAACGCAGGCGTTGACGGTGCGCGTGCAGCCGTCGCTGTCCTCGGTCGTGTCCACCGGGGCTGGTGCGGCCGCTGTCGTGCTGATGGCGGCGAATCCCCTGGTGGGCGCCGCCGTGGGCGCGGGAACGCTGCTGGCGCAGAAGCTGATGCAGGACCCGATCGATCAGATGTTCAGCTACGAGTACGCGGTACGCGGCTCCTGGTCGGAGCCTGTCGTCGAGCGGGTCGCCCCGCGAGCTGTGCCGCGACCGGCCACGGCGGAGAGCGCGCCGAAGTGAACGGAACGCTCCGGGTCGCGGCGGTGCAGATGGTGTCCGGCGGCGACGTCGCCGATAACCTGGCGCAGGCCGGGCCGCTGATCGCCCAGGCCGCGCTCGCCGGCGCGCGGCTCGTGTTGCTGCCCGAGTACTTCGGCATCCTCGGCCGCAGCTCGGCCGACAAGCTCGCCGTGCAGGAGGCCGACGGCGATGGGCCGCAGCAGGCCTTTCTGGCGCGGCTCGCGCGCGAGCACGCGATCACGCTGGTCGGCGGCTGCGTGCCGCTGCGCGGCACCGATCCCGCGCGCGTGCGCAGCGCCTGCCTCGCCTATGGGTCGGACGGCAAGCGCGTCGCCCGCTACGACAAGATGCACCTGTTCCGCTTCCATGGCGCAGGCGGCGAAAGCTACGACGAGTCGCGCACGATCGAGGCCGGCACGGCGCCGGCGTCGTTCGACGCGGACTGCGGGCGTGTCGCGCTGTCGATCTGCTACGACGTGCGCTTTCCCGAGCTCTACCGTGCGATCGGCGAGGTCGCGCTGATCCTCGTACCCGCCGCCTTCACGCATCCGACCGGGCTTGCGCACTGGGAGCTGCTGCTGCGCACGCGTGCGGTCGAGAACCAGTGCTACCTGCTCGCCGCCGCACAAGGCGGGATGCATCCGAACGGGCGACGCACCTATGGCCACTCGATGCTCGTCGACCCCTGGGGCGAGGTCGTCGCGCGCCACGCCGAGGGGCCGGGCGTGGTGGTCGGCGACGTGGATCCCGCGCGCATCGGCGAAGTTCGCGCGCAACTGCCCGCGCTCGCCGACCGGGTGCTCGGCTGCGGAGGAGCGCTGCGGTGAGCGTGCCCGGGGGCGAGCGAGTCCGCGTGCGCAAGGTCGCTCCCGCGCGCGCATTCGCCTGGCTGCTGCTGGGCTGGCGCGACTTCTCCCGCGCATGGGTCCCTAGCCTCGCGCACGGGGTGCTTGCAGCGCTCATCGGTTGGGGCATCCTCGCCGTGGGACGCAGCGCGTGGCCGCTGCTGCCCGGCGCTTTCTCCGGCTTCGTGCTGATCGCGCCGATCCTCGCGACGGGCCTCTACGAACTGTCGAAGCGGATGGAGCTGGGCGAAACGGCGCAGTGGCGCCACGTTTCGGGTGCATGGGCGCGGGGCACACGACCCCTGATCTGGCTGGGGCTCGGCCTCGCTTTCGCGGCGACGCTGTGGGTGCTGGTCTCCGCGGTGCTGATCGCGCTCGTCGTGAAGGCGCCGATCACCGGCGTCGACTCGTTCCTGCGCCACGTCGTCGTCGGCGCGGGCTCGAACCTGTTCCCGCTGTGGGCAGCGCTGGGCGGCCTCGGCGCCGCGGTGGTGTTCGCCGCCAGCGTGGTGTCGGTGCCGATGCTGCTGGACCGTGACGTCGACCTGTCCACGGCCCTCGCCACGAGCGTGCGCGCCGTGGGCGAGAACCCGGTGGCGATGGCGCTGTGGGCCGCGCTCATCATGCTGCTGACGCTCGCGTCGATGGCGACGCTGATGATCGGGTTCATCGTCGCGATCCCGGTGCTCGGCCACGCGACGTGGCACGTCTATCGCGAGGTCGTCGACGCTTCCGGACTGCCGCCGCGGCCGGAGGGCACGTAGTGCCGGCGGAAGTCACGCTGTTCGGCTTCACCGAGGCGCAGATCACCGAGTTTGGCGTGACGTTCGGCATCGGCGCGTTCATCGCCTACATGCTGTTCATCATCTACGACCTCGCGAAGCAGTCGAAGGCCGGGCGCTTCGGCACGTTCGTGCTGTTCTTCGTGCTCGCGTTCGGGATGCTGGGGTTCGTCGCGAAATCGATCATCGCGAAGTTGCTCGGGTTGTAGCTCGGCGGCGCCGCGCGGGATGAAGGGTGAGCGCGCACGACGAAGGCGTTCATGCACATGGTTGGTGCACCCCGCCCCTCGAACCTCGCCCCCAGCGGGGCGACGCGAGCTTCAGCGAGCGTGCCCCGTGAGTGCGATGACCACCGGCGCGCTGACCGCGCACAACGCGGTCGACAGCACGATCGCCGAGGACACCGGAGCCCCGAGCGTGCCGAAAGCCTTCGCCATCAGGTAGACGTTGGCGCCAACCGGCATCGCGGCGAGCACGGTGATCGCCTGCGTCTCGAGCGCAGGCAGGTCGAGCAGGCGCGCGGCCGAATACACTGCCGCGGGCAGCACGGCCAGCTTGACGGCGGTCATCGCGAGGCTCGCTCGCCACCCCTCGCGCACGCCGAACTCGCACAGGCTCATGCCCAGCGCGACGAGCGACAGCGGAATGGCGGCCTCCGCGAGCATCCGCAGCGCGGCGTCGATCCACGACGGCAGCGCCAGGCCCGTGTAGCCGAACAGCGTGCCGGCGAGCAGGCTGCCGACGATCGGATTGGCCACCACGCCGCGTGCCGTGGCGGCGAATCCGGCGAGCGACGCGCGGCGGTGTCGCGCCCACTCGACCGACACGGTGACGAGCGTCCACAGGATCAGCGCGTTGAACACGATGACCAGCGAGATCGCCGGCATCGCCGCTTCGCCGAGCGTCACGCGCACCATCGGCACGCCGAGCAGCACGGTGTTCGCGAACACTCCACCCATGCCGAACACCGACGCGCCCGCGCCGTCGAGGCCGAAGAACGCGCGGCCGGCGGCAACGGCAAGCGCGTAGACGAGGAACGTAGCGCCGAAGTAGGCGAGGATCGCTCGCGCGTCGACGGCGGGCGCCGACTCGAAGCCGGTCATCAGGCGGAACAGCAGCGCCGGCACCGCCACCGAGAACACGAAGCGGGACAGCGCATCGGCGAGCGGCCCCGTCCAGCCGCCGAAGCGTCCCAGCGCGTAGCCGGCGCCGATCAGCAGAAAGAGCGGAGCGGTGAGCGCTGCGAGGTGCGCGGCGGCCGGCACAGCGCGGCTAGTGCGACGACCTGTGAATACTGCACCGTTGAGCTACAGGCACAACACTTCGTCGTCCCCGTGAAGGCGGGGATCCAGTGTCTTTCAACGACGCTGGATTCCCGCTTTCGCGGGAATGACGCGGAGATTGAATGCAGGCTTCGAATGGCATGAGTCGGTCAACTACGTGGAGGTCGGGCCAGCGAGAGGGAGGAACTCCTCGCGCGTGTCCCGCGACTCGCGGAACGTGCCGGGCAAGGAGGTGACCATCACCCAAGTTCTCCTTCTCCACGCCCCGGCCATGCGCCGGGGCGTGCGCTGCAGCCCTTCGCGGTCGGGGTCCTCGCCGATCCGGACGAGGAGTTCGCGGATCAGCGCTTCGGTGCGTGCCTTGTCGACGGCCATGGGCTCTCCGTTGCATAGGCGGGCACACCGCGGGCCCGCGGGACCGCGCTATGCCGCGCGCGTGCCCGCCTCGGCATCGCCCGACGGCTTCTGCGCAGCGAGCGTGTCCAGTGCGGCGCTGACGGCGCGGTCGAACAGCGGCACCGGCTCGAGCAGCAGGCTGGCGCGCTGCGCGGCGAGCTCCCACGCGAGCTCCTCGGGCGAGAACATCAACGCCTGCTTGCGCGAGCGGCTGGTGAAGATGTAGCGCGTGCGCCGCGGGCTGACCCAGGTGAGGCGGGCATTGATCGGCTCGGCGTCGGCGTGGCGGAACACGAGCCACGTGCCCACCGCCATCTCGCTCACGAAGTCGTGAACGTTGCGCGGCGTGATCGCCGGGCGTCCGCGGTCGATACCCTTCGGCGACTCCGTGTCCTTGGCCGCCAGGACCTCGGCCGGTGCGGCAGGCCCGGGCACCGCCGGCGGCGGCTTGATCGCGGCGACGTGCAGCGGGTAGAGCGCTTCGAGGAACGCCTTCGACTTCTCCATGGGTGCCGCGACGGCCGTGCAGCCCTTGCGCAAAGCGATGACGAGCCCGGGGATCATCTTCGACAGCCGCGACTTCTGGCCGGCGCGCTCCTTGGCGACGATGCTCCACAGGAGGTCGTCGAGCGTCTTCACCGCCGTGGCCAACTCGGCGGACTCGGGCCCGTGGTCGCGGCGCAGCCTGGTGAGGTAGTCGGTCCAGATCGTCTCGACGAAGCCGCGGATCTCGAAGGGAAGATCGAGACCGGCCAGCTTGTCGCGCGTGAGCGTCAGCACCTCGGCGCGGTCGACTTCGCTCGCCTCGGTGGCGAGCGCCTCGGCGACGTCCGTCTTGACCGCGATCTCGGTGGCCTTGCGCTCGTCGTCGATGAACGTCGCGATTTCGACGTCCGCGGCCGCGAACACGTTGAGGTCGATCTCGAAGTCGCGGCAGACGCGCTCGACGACGGCGGTCGCGTGGGCTTCGAAGTCACGTTCGTAATCCGGGCTCTGCATCGCGCCGACGGCTGCCTCGGCCAGGTGGTCGAGCAGCCGCCGTGCGGCGTGCCCCCGGTCGGAGAAGAACGTGCGGTCGAGCAGCGCCGCCTTGAGCACCGGCACCTGCAGCCGGCTGAAGATGCGCCGCATCGCGTCGGGGATCGACGGGTCGCGAAAGATGTAGTCGAACAGAAGCGCGATCACGTCCATCGTGATGCGGTCCGTCGGGTTCGCGATCTGCCCGGCGACCGCCGCGCGGATGTGCGGGATCAGGTTGAGCGGCACGGCCGCCATCGCCGTGCCCGCCGGCATCGCCGCCGACTTCGCGAGCTCCGCGGGCAGGTCGATGCGCTGCCAGTGGCCGAGCGTGTTGAACAGCGGCGTCGACGTGCCCAGCGCCATCAGCGGGTCGAGGTCGGGGAACAGCGGATCGCCGCCGGCGCCGCGCTGTCCCGCCGCGCTCGCCTGCTCGCCCAGCTCGGTCAGGCCCTTGGCCAGCAGGTCCGCCGAAAGCGCCTGCACGCCCTCCGCACCGCCCGCATTGGGCAGCATCGCGGAAGGCACGATCGCGCCCAGCAGCTCGGCTCGCGCGACGGCGCCCTCGAAGTCGAACACCGACCTGCCGCCCGCGGCGCCGAGCTCCGGCACCTCGACGTTGGCGGGCAGCGCCGGATCCCCCTCCCGCAGCATCTGCGAGAACGTCGGGATCAGGTCCTTGTCGTCGACCGGCCGGAATTCGCTGCGGGCACGCAGCTCCGCCTTGATCTCGGGCAGCACGCCGTGGTCGGCGAGGAAGCGGTTCAGCGTGATGTAGACCTTGTTCGCCGCCGGAGTGAGGTCGGCGACCACGCGTTCCATGAACGCGCGCCAGATGCGCGGGTTCGGGTAGACCGCCCGCGCCGACACGCCGATCGCGTCGAGGATGTACGACGGGCCGTAGGGATTGTCGACGTCGCGGCGCGCCTCCTCGCGCAGCAGCGCCTCGACGCGCAGGTCGAGTGCGTCGAGCTCGCGGCGGGTGATGCGCTGCAGGAATGCGGTGGCCGCGACCAGCGCTGCCTGCTTCTCCTGGTCGAACGCCGTCAGCACCCTGAGCGAGGCGGCCGAGGCGTCGAAGTCGGGGCGTCGGCCCTTGCGGCGAGCGCCGCCCATGCGGCGCTCGTAGAGGTCGGCCAGCGTGCGGTCGAAGCGCTCGACCCAGGCACCACGCTGCACGTTGAACTCGTCGACGTCCTTCTCCTGGACGTCCGCGTTGCCGTCGAACAGGTCGCCGCTCATCTCGATGGATGCGCGGGCAATGTCCACGAGCTTGGCGTGGAAAATGCGGTGACACTCGTTCAGCAACAACCTTGCCTGCGCTCCGGTCGGCAGATCGGGCGTGGTGGCAAGGTCGGTCGACGAACTCATGGAGGAATCGCGCGGAAGGGCCTGTATTGTAGATGGTTCCGCCCCGCAGGGCCGGGGAGCCGGTCGGCCGGGCGGGAGGCGCCGGTCGGGGGGGCACTCGTGCGCGTTGCGCGCCCCGCCGGAGCCGTACGTCGCCGCTCAACGCACGCCGATTCGCGAATCGCGCGCCGCCGGTCTAACATAGCGGACCGTTTCCGGATTCCGGGCGTCCACGCGAGACCCACGCATGAGCCGCAACGCGCCGCTGCGCAACGCCCCCGCGATCGCCATCGTCGGGGCCGGCATCGTGGGCGCCGCTATCGCGCTGACCTTGTGCCGGCGCGGCGCGCACGTCACGCTGATCGACCGCGCCGAGCCCGGCCGCGGCTGCAGCTATGGCAACGCGGGCGCGCTCTCGCCTGGGTCGGTGGCGCCGCTCGCGCTTCCCGGGTTGCTGAAGTCGCTGCCGCGCCTGCTGCTCGATCCCGATGGGCCGCTGCACCTGCCGCCGGCATACCTGCCGCGCGCGCTGCCGTGGTTGGCGCGATTCGTCGCCGCCTCCGCGCCCGAGCGCGTCGAGGCGATCGCGCAGCGGCTCGCCGCGCTCAACGCCGACGCGATCGAGCACCACCTCGACTTCGCGCGCGAGATCGGGGTGGCGGACCTGATCCGCCGCAACGGCCACCTGCACGTCTACCCGGACGCCGCGGCGCTGGCGAAGGACGCGTATGCGTGGACGCTGCGCGCGCGCCACGGCGTGCGCTTCGAAAGGCTGGACCGCGCCGGCATCGACGCGCTGGAGCCCGGCCTTGCGCCGCGCTACACCACGGCCATCTGGCTGCCCGACCACGCGTTTGTGGTCAATCCGTTTCGCTACGTCCAGCAGATCGTGCGCGCGTTCGTGGTGCGCGGCGGGCGGCTGGCGCGCGACCAGGTGCGCGCGATCGAGCCCGACCTGCCGCGCGGCTGGACGGTCGTCACCGGCGATGGGCGGCAGAACGTCGACCACGTCATCGTCGCCGCCGGCGTGCAGTCGAGCGCGCTGCTCGAGCCGCTGGGCGTGCGCCTGCCGCTCGAGAGCCAGCGCGGCTATCACGTGACTTTCCGGGGCGTGGCCGCGCCGGTGTCGCGCATCGTCGTGCTTGCCGACCGCAAGGCGTTCGTGACGCCGATGGAGCAGGGTTTCCGCATCGCCGGCACCGTCGAGTTCGGCGGACTCGCGCGCCCGGCGAACCCGCGGCGCTCGGCGCTGCTCGCGAAGTTCGCGCGCGAGGCGTTCGTCAGCGTGGCCGCCGCGGAGGAGTCGCACTGGATGGGCCACCGGCCGTGCACGCCGGAGTCGCTGGCGTTGGTCGGGCCCGTCGCATCGCGCCAGGGCCTGTGGTTGGCAACCGGGCACGGCCACCTCGGCCTCACGCAATCGGTGAACACGGCGCGCCTGCTCGCCGACGCTATCCTCGAGGGCGCTCCCGTGCTGACGCCCGCCATCGCCTGAGCGCCCGGCGCGCGGGCGGCGGCGCGTCGTGAGCGGGCACGCCAATCCCGGCGCGACGCTGGTCGCCCCGATCCACGCGTTCGACGTCGAGGCGCTCGCCGCCTACGTCCACGAGCGCGTCGGTGCGTTCGACGGGCCGCTGGCCGTCGAGCAATTCCAGGGCGGGCAGTCGAATCCGACCTATCGCGTCGTCGCCGGCAGCGAGCGCTTCGTGCTGCGCCGCAAGCCGCCCGGCACGCTGCTGCCATCGGCGCACGCGATCGAACGCGAGTACCGCGTGATGTCCGCGCTCGCCGGCACCGGCGTACCGGTGCCGCGGATGCGCTCGCTCTGCGAGAACCCTGCCGTGATCGGTACCGCCTTCTACCTCATGGACTACGTCGAGGGACGCGTCCTGTGGGACCCCGCGCTGCCTGGCATGACGCCGTCCCGGCGCGGCGCGCACTACGACGAACTGAACCGCGTCATCGCCGCGCTGCACTGCGTCGACCCGGCAGCGGTCGGCCTGGCCGACTTCGGCCGCAGCGGCGGCTACATCGAGCGGCAGGTCGCTCGCTGGACGAAGCAATACCAGGCCGGCGTCGCCGATCGCATCGACGCGATGGACCGGCTGATCGAGTGGCTGCCGCCGCGCATTCCGCCCGGCGACGAGACGCGCGTCGTACACGGCGACTTCCGCCTCGACAACGTGATCTTCCATCCGAGCGAGCCGCGCGTGCTGGCCGTGCTCGACTGGGAGCTCGCCACGCTGGGCCACCCGCTGTCCGACTTCGCCTACCAGGCGATGGCGTGGCGACTGGCGCCCGCGCAGTTCCGCGGCCTCGCGGGCGTCGACCTTGCCGCACTCGGCATTCCCTCCGAGCCGGACTACGTGGCCACCTATTGCAGGCGCACCGGGCGCAGCGCGCTCGAGCACTGGGAGTTCTACCTCATCTTCAACATGTTCCGCATCGGCGCGATCCTGCACGGCGTGCACTCGCGGGCGCTGGCCGGCAACGCGGCGAGTGCGGATGCGCTGGAAACCGGGGGGCGGGCGCGGCTCGTCGCCGACGTGGCGTGGGCGATGGCGCGGGAGCTCGACTTCTAGGTCCTCGTCATCCCCGCGCATGCGGGGATCCAGCGACTCTCGGCCAGGCACACGACTGCAAGGACCGTGTGACACTGGGTTCCCGCCTGCGCGGGAACGACGACGGCAATTACTCGCGCTCGAGGAGCGCGTACCGCGCGAGCATGGCGAGCGTGCCGTCGACCTGCGCGAGCAGCGTGGGGTCGCGCGGATTGCCCGCTCCGGCCAATGCGGCAGCAAGTGCGGCGCGGTCGCGCCGTCCGTCGCACAGCGGGAGCAGGGCGCGGGCGAACGGATCGGCGAGCCGGATCGTCTCGTGGCGCAGATTCGTCACGGTCTCGCGCAGCGGCGCTTGCCGGCTTGCGACGCGAAATGCGCGCGGCGTCGCACCGGCTGCGTGCGCCGCGGCCGGTCCGAGCGCGTGCAATTGTGCGAAGCCGGACACCCACGCGTCGATCAGCACGGCCTCGACGCTGCGGCCACCGGGAGCAGCGCTCGCGCTCGCGAGCACCTCGGGGACCGGTCGCGCCGTCGGCGCCGCGGCGACGAGCGATTCCAGCAGAGCGCGCAGCACCGGTGCATCGGCGCCGCCCGCCGCGGGCAGCCGCGACTCGGAGGCGGCGCGCATCAGCGGCATGGCCGCGGACACCTGCAGCGACGCCATGCGTGACGCTACCAGCTGCCCGTCGCCGACGGCTTCCGCGCGAGCGAGGATCGACTGGCGAAAGCGCCGCACGCGCGCGATGTCCAGATACTGCTCGCGCGCAAGCCGGGGCTGCGCCGCAAGGAACTGGCGCACGCGCGCGCTGAGTCCGCCGCCGGCCATCATCGAGGGCAGCGCCTCGGCGACGTAGGCGAGATCGTGGCGCGCCGCGTGGTCGGCAAACTGGTGGAACCAGACCGGATCGTTCGGCTCGGCGAGCGTGTCGTGGTAGAGCGGGCTGTCGGCTTCCGCGGCGATGCGCGCGAATTCGCTGCGCACGCTGGCATCCGCCGCCTCGTGCGTCGGACCGGCCTCGGCCATGAGCGCTGCGAACGACCGCGCCTCGCGCAGCTGCTCCTCGCGGGCAGGCAGGTCGCGCACGTGCCAGCGCAGCGCCTCCCACGCGGCGCGGCGCACGTGGCCGCCCGGGTAGGTGTTGTAGCTGACGAAGGCGAGCCCGTTCGGCGCCAGCGAACGCCGCAGCAGGTCGAACAGCGCCTCGCGTACCGTTGCCGGCACCCACGAGTAGACGCCGTGCGCGATCACGTAGTCCCAGGGCCCGCTGTCGAGCACGCCGAGGTCGGCCTCGACGAAGCGCACGTTCGACAGCGCCAGCGCGGCCGCGCTCTCGTTTGCCGCGCGGATCGCCAGCGGCGCGATGTCGCAGCCGACGAACGTCGCTCCCGGCAGCGCCGCCGCCATCGGCAGCAGGTTCGAACCGTCGTTGCAGCCCACCTCGAGCACGCGTGCGGTCGCGACTGCCGGCGCGGCGACGCCGAACATCGTCGCCACCGCGGCGACGTTGTCCGGGTGCGACACGGGGTGCGGCAGCGCGTCGTAGGCGACCGCGTCGTAGTTCGCCGCGATGGCGGCGTTGCCGGGGGCGCCGGTCAAAGGGAAGCGCTCGCCGCCGGCACGGCTAACCGCGCCCGACGAAGGGCATGTCGCGCGCCATGATCGTCATGAACTGGACGTTGGTGTCGAGCGGCAGGCCGGCCATGTGCACGACGGCGTTCGCCACGTGCGCCACGTCCATCAGCGGCTCGACGGCGATCTGCCCGTTCGCCTGGGGCACGCCCTTCGCCATCCGCGCCGCCATCTCGGTGGCGGCGTTGCCTATGTCGATCTGGCCGCAGGCGATGCCGTACTTGCGCCCCTCCAGCGACAGCGACTTGGTGAGTCCGGTGATCGCGTGCTTGGTCGCGGTGTAGGGCGCCGAGTTCGGGCGCGGCGCGTGCGCCGAAATCGAGCCGTTGTTGACGATGCGTCCCCCGCGCGGCGACTGGGCTTTCATCCGGCGGAACGCGGCCTGCGCGCACAGGAACGACCCGGTCAGGTTGATCGCGACGACCTTGCTCCAGTCGTCGTAGGCGATGTCCTCGATCGGGCCGCCGGCCGAGATGCCGGCGTTGTTGAACAGCAGGTCGACGCGCCCGAACGCGGCGACGGTGCGCTCGAACAGCGCGTCCACGGAGCGCGGATCGGACACGTCGGCAGGCACGGCCAGCGCCCGGTCGGCGGCTACGCCGGCTTCCGCGACCGCCGCGGCCAGCGGCTCCGCGCGGCGCCCGGCCAGGACCACGCGCCACCCCGCTGCGAGCAGCGCCAGCGCGACGGCCTTGCCGATGCCGCTGCCCGCACCCGTCACCACCGCCACGCCGCCACTCATCGCCCGCTCCTGATGGACTGCCAGCCGGCCATTCTACGGGGCGATGGCCGGCGGGGTTCAGCGTCGTCACCGGCCACGCGCCCGACGAACGTCGTTGGAGGGCTGCTGCCGGTATGCTAATGTCATAGCGCCTCCGGAGCCGTCTGCCGGTGGTCCCCGACGAGGGAACCGCAGCGCCATGCATTGCCCCAACTGTCGCGAACACAACGCCCCGACGACACGCTTCTGCACGTCGTGCGGCGCCGTGCTCGTCGAGGAAGCGCCCGGGGGCGGTCGCCGGCGCGTACTGCGCCCATGGGGATTGCACGACAGCGCGCCGCTGACGATCTCCCCGGATCTCCCCGACCTGGCCATGTCGCCCATCCTGGCGGAGCGCCGGGTTTGGCGCATGGATCTCGGGCTGGCGGGCGCGGTCGTCGCCATCGTCGTGCTCGTCGCCGTGTTGCACCCGTGGTTGCGCCGGGCGGAGGCCGAGCCCACCTCGCGCGTCGACGAACGGGTGGTCGCCGCGCCTGTCGCCTTGAGCGTCCCCAACGCGGCGATCGTGCACGAGACACGCCTGGCCGCGCCGGCATTGGTCGAGCGTGCTCCTGCGGCTGCCAAACCGGCAGCGGAAGCCGTGAAGGTGGCCACGCCAACGGCAGTACCCGCTCCATCGCGCCCGAGCGGGGCGCGCGGACTCCCTGCGGTTCCTGTCAACTATGCAATATCGCCGCGCGAGGCCGTCATCGGGGACGGCCAGGGCGCAAGTGCTACCGACGCGCCGGCTCCGGCAGCCGTCAAGGCTCCCGCTGCGGAACCGGACCGCTGGCAGGTGCTGCGCGACGAACTCGATCGCTGCCAGCCGCTGGGCATCTTCGACCGCGCCACCTGCGAGCAGCGCGCGCGACTCTCCCACTGCGACAGCTACTGGGGGCACGCCGCGCTTTGCCCGTCGCTGCGCGCCGAGTCCGGCCGCTGACGACCGAGGGTCAGACCCTCGTTCTCAGAGGGTCTGACCCTCGATTCAACGCCCGAGGGTCTGACCCTATGCGGTGGCGCTGCGCCCTGCGTCGCGCGACGACAGCAGCAGGTTGAGCAGGATCGCGCCGAAAGTCGCGGTGCCGATGCCGCCCAGCGTGAACGCGCCGATCGAGAGCGCGAAGTCGCCCGCACCCAGCACGAGCGTGACCGCGGCAACGATCAGGTTGCGGTTGTGGGTGAAGTCGACCTTGTTGTCGACCCAGATCTTGGCGCCGGCCACGGCGATCAGCCCGAAAACGACGATCGACACGCCGCCCAGCACCGGCCCGGGAATCGTCTGGATGAGCGCGCCGAACTTCGGCGAGAAGCCGAGCACGATCGCGATCAGCGCGGCGACGACGAACACCAGCGTCGAGTAGATCTTCGTCACCGCCATCACGCCGATGTTCTCGGCATAGGTGGTGACGCCGGTGCCGCCCGCGTAACCGGCGACTACCGTCGCCACGCCATCGCCGACGAACGCACGGCCCATGTAGCGGTCGAGGTCGCGGCCGGTCATCGCCGCGACCGCCTTGACGTGGCCCAGGTTCTCGGCGACGAGGATGATTGCCACCGGGGCGATCAGCGCGATCGCTTCCGCCTTGAAGTTCGGGGCGGCGAACTGCGGCAGGCCGAACCAGGCCGCGCTGGCCACGCCGGCGAAGCTCACCGGCTTGCCCAGCCCCATGCCATTGGCGAGCGCGAGGTAGACGAGATAGGCGAGTGCCAGCCCGACCAGGATCAGCAGCCGCTGCACCATGCCGCGGGTGAACACGGCCACGCCGCCCACCAGCACGATGGTCACCACCGCCATCCACGCGTCGAACGGCGTGGCCGTCGCGCCCTTGACGGCGATCGGCGCAAGGTTGAGCCCGATGACGGCGACGACCGCGCCGGTCACGATCGGCGGCATCAGCTTCTCGATCCATCGCGTGCCCGACGCCATGACCACCACGCCGATCAGCGTGTACAACGCGCCGCAGACGATGATGCCACCGAGCGCCGTGCCGAGGTTGGCATTCGACCCATTGCCGGCGTAGCCGGTCGCGGCGATCACCACGCCGATGAACGCGAAGCTCGAGCCCAGGTAGCTCGGCACCCGTCCGCCGACGATGAGAAAGAAGATCAGCGTGCCCACGCCCGACATCAGGATCGCGACGTTGGGGTCGAAGCCCATCAGCAGCGGCGCGAGCACCGTGGCGCCGAACATCGCGACGACGTGCTGCGCGCCCATCGCGAAGGTCTGCGGCCACGGCAGCCGCTCCTCGGGCGCCACCACGCCCTCGGTGCGCACGGTCCACTGCGGGAAGTAGGCCATCGCGGTTCCCCCTCGATCGTGACGGCAGAATGCCGCGAGCGATTATCCCCGCAATGCCAAGCCGGTGGGAAGCGCGAGGTGCGACGGGCGCGGAATGGAGCTCAGGAGGGCTGCTGGCAGGCCGTGCGCACGCGCTCGTATTCCTCGGGCGTGTCGATGCGCGCCTGGCGCTCGGCCAGCGTGCGCTGCGCCTCGCGCATGAAGCCGTCGAGCGTGTGCGCGAGCTTGCGGTCGAGGAGGCGCTGCGCCTCGACGACGTCGGAGGCGTACAGCGGCTCCGCGCCGATCGTGCGCCGGAGGTCGAAGCGCAGCTGCCGCGCAGCCTCGTGCGCGAACTGCGTGTACACCGCGACGTGCTGCTCCTCGTGCTCGCGGATCACTCGCGCGCGGCACGGGTCGCCGCTGTACTCGCGCGCCACGTAGACCGTCAGCGGCCGCAAGTAGAGCTCGACGGCCACCTGCGGTCGTACGCAGGCGCGCGCTTGGCGCTTGTCCTCGAGTCCCTTCACTTCGAACGTCGAGCGGTGGCCGAAGTTGGCGAGCGTGAGGCCGATCGTGCGGTGCTCCGGTGACGGCCCCTCGCTGAGCCGGGTCAACGTCTCTGATGGCGTCGCGCGGTTCTCGGTGACCGTGTGCGGAGCGACGGCGACGTCGATGGCGCTCGGCGGCAGTTCGCCGCAGCGCTCCTCGAAGTTCCCGCCGGGGGTGAAGTGCGCCAGCGCTGCGCCGACTCGGTCCACGCCGGCGAAGAGCACCAGGATGAGGACGCTCGCCACGCCGATGATCACACGGCTGACCGGATGGAAGCGAACCCAGGTGGACTTCGTGGCGTGGCGCATCGTGACGGGGAATGTAGCAACCCGCCGGCCATGCTACGCGCGATCGCCGACAGAAGGAACGCGGCGCCGCAAGGCTGTCGAAGCGCTTTACGCTCGCCCCTGCCTACGCCACAACAAGCCTGGTCGATGTCGCTCGAAGCCGCCCGCTCCGGCGGGGGCATCGTCGGACGCGTTTACATGCCGGTGCCGCCGAGGGGCGCCGGCCGGTACTTTACAATGGGTGGTGTAGCGGTTCGTCCATGCGCCGATGCCCGACCTTCCCGCGCTGATCCTGGCCGTCGTCGTGCTCGCCTACTGGGGGCGGGTCGGCGCCATGTCGGCGCGCATTCGGCGGCGCACGCAAACGCTCTCGGGCGTGATGCCGGAGCAGGGCCTGGAGCGCTTCCTGTGGCTGTTCTTCGTCCCGCTGGTGGCGGCGTGGATCGCGCTGCCGTGGTTCGCGGCGCTCCGCGATGCGGGCGTCCTGGCGGTCCCCGAGGGGGCACGCCACGGCGCCTGGCTTGTCCTGCGTTTTGCCGCCGCCCTGGCCGCGATTGCGCTGCTCGTCGCGACGATCCGCTGCTGGCGGCGCATGGGCCGCCACTGGAAGATGGCCGTGACGCCCGGCGAGAAGCAGGTGCTGATCACCGACGGGCCATTCGCGCGAGTGCGCCACCCGATCTACGGCTACCAGATCCTGCTGATGCTCGCCTCGCTGGGCGTGGTGCCGACGATGCCGATGCTCGTCATCGCGCTCGTCCACGTCGTGCTGATGGCGACCAAGGCCCGCAACGAGGAAAGCTACCTGCACGGCGTGCACGGACGCGACTACGAGGTCTACGTGGCGCGCACCGGGCGCTTCTTCCCGCGGTTGTCGGGCTGAAGAGGACGGCCTGCCGGCACGCCTTGCGTCCTGGACTCCGGCCGATGCGCAACTTCGCGACCCAAGTTGATCGAGTGCTGGCGGCTGGTCTTGTCGCCCTCGCCGCGTACCTCCCGATGCCGGCTGCCGCCGCGGCGCTCGACTGCGATCGCGTTTCGGCGCAGGCGCTTGAAGCAGGAGCGCCCCGCGCGTCCGCGCCGCGCGTCCTCGCGTTGCACGGCAGCGTGCCGATAGTCACGATGGAGCCGTTCGCCGCTTTTCTCGAGGCGATGGGCTACCCCCCCGAGCGGCTGGCGCATCCGGCGGGCGGCGCACGCTCGCTGTCGAGCTTCGTCGATGCCCGCCGCTTCGCCGGAGAGATCGCGTGGCACTACGAGCGCGACGGCGTGATGCCGGTGCTGATCGGCCACTCGCAGGGCGGCATGGTGGTGATCAAAGCCCTGCACGAGCTTGCCGGGCGCAATGGCGATGTGCCGGTGTTCGATCCGCTCGCCGCGCAAGTCGAGTCGCGGACCTGGATCGTCGACCCGGCCAGCGGCCGGCGCCGCAACGTTACCTCGTTGCGCATCGGGTTCGCCGCGGCGCTTGCGACGGGCTCGCTTCCGCGCCTGCTGCTCGCGCAGTGGGACGTGCTGCCGCTGCTGCGCGATGTCCCCGACAGCGTGGTGGATTTCAGCGGCTTCGCCGTTCCCTGGGACCCCATCGCCGGGACGGGCCCCTATCCCGCGCCGTTCCGGGCAACCGGCAGCGCGCGAGTGCGCAACGTTGTGCTGCCCACCGCGTACAGTCACGTGAGCCTGCCCGACGTAGCGCACCTCGCGCGGCAGCCCGCCACGCGGGCTTGGATCGACGCCTGGCAACCCGGCACCAGCGCGCCCCAGCCGGTGGGCGCGAACGTCGACAACCTGCTGCACGCCGCCGACCTCTGGCACGGCATCAAGCGGCAGTGGTGCCTCGCCGCGCAGAGCGGGCGGCCCGCGTCGTGAGCCCGAAGGGCTGCACCGGGAC
>Ga0209254_10000405_pt1 | contig 34436 bp, 31 predicted proteins | sample FrelakmetDIP11DI_FD_187148 | JGI IMG/M metagenome (GOLD analysis project Ga0209254, IMG submission 187148) | Freshwater lake sediment microbial communities from the University of Notre Dame, USA, for methane emissions studies - DIP11 DI (SPAdes)... | ecosystem: Environmental > Aquatic >... | reverse complement strand
ATCTGGATACAGAACCGAAACCATCGAGCTCACCTGTCACATAGAAAGAAGTGCACGCTTGAAGCATTATATGTTTAGTAAGTCACGTTGTAGGGTTACAAGATCCACAAGGATGCTTGAATTTTTTATGTATTAGGGCGCGGGTTTGCGCTCAGCATGGTTTTGCATTTGGGGGTATGTAGAATGAAAAAAATACTATTGCGCACTCTTTTGTTAGTGCTTTTGTCTCTTGCGGTTCTTTTAGCGCAGAATCTCAATCCAAGTCTTGCTGCTTATTGTTTAGCATCCGAGTTGTCAGGGTCAGGAGGTTCCAGCACGAGTTTCCTGTCCAGTGTACCGGGTTTTAAGGGAACCAAAATTGGTCAGATCTTGGTCAACCCCTATGTGCAACTCGGCTACCAGCGCAATGGGATTAATATGAACGTCCCGATCGAAGCCCAATTAGATCCGTTTCCTGCAATTCCAATTCCCCACCTAGCCATAGGCACAACTGATGTGGTCCTTAAGGATTATAACTTCTGGATGGGAACCCTCGGACTCAATGCCATCATTTCTCCAAAGCTAACTTTGTTCGGGTCTGTCACAGGTTTTCAACCCCATGATTTTGTGCAGTCGGGTCAGACTCCTATTTCGTTGGGGGATATTAATTTTATATCCCAGCTTGCCATGACCGGGTCGAAACTAGAGTACTGGGTTATTCAATGCGGGGCCTCTTACGGGATAGGAGGTGGCTATTCTGTTCTCGGCGGTTTCATTTGGGGTAAAACCGCTATGGAATATACTAATCCTCGCCGCGGTGACGTGCCACTAGCGAACCAGACCATCAGACAAGATTTTCTGCTGAAAAACTGGGTACCTTTCATCGGACTTCAGTTTATGGAACCAAACTATTATAGGTTCGCATTGATTTACAGTCCACTTGTCACATCTTCTGGTGCACTTGTTAATAGAACTTCGCAGCCCGTCATGACAAATATGACCTACAATTTGAATCAGCCGGGGAATCTCCTCTCGTTCACCTTTGAGTATTTTTTGCAGGTACCGCCACCCACGATGCTCAGCCTTTGGTTTAACGGAACAACACAAATCATACGGGGAAGTTCTGACATGGAGTTTGAAGCTCCGGGCATCTTCCTGACAAGGAATGTGTCAACATTGAGCCTTACACAATACTCCATTGGAGGGGGGGTCACTTTTGCTCTCATATTCTGAGTCTCTCTTACTACAGGAGGCACGAACGGAGACACCAGTCGGCTGGCCTGTCAGAGTTTTGCATCGTAATGGGAGTACTGCATCGTAAAAACTCCCCTGCCTTGGCTTACTGATCTTAAAGACGTAGAATAACCGAACATTGTGGCGAGAGGAACCACCGCTCTAACAAGCGAAGAGCCTGTTCTGGGGACAACTTCTTCAAGTCGGCCACGCCGGCTATTTAGGTCTGCAATTACCTCACCGACAAATTCATCCGGAACAGCCACTTCAACGGTCATATAAGGTTCCAAGAGAATTGGAGAGGCCTTTTCGCAGGCTTCTTTGCATGCCTGAGACGCGGCAACTTTCAAACCTAGGCCGCTCATAGAATCGAGATCGTTACCAATGGCTTCAAGGGTTACCAAGAGGTCAACCATTTCATTACCGGCGAGAGGCCCGGCTAATGTAGCTTCGCGCGCACCCTGTTCCACATACTTGATAGTTTCCGAATCGATAGTTTCCGCACTTAATGCGCTTAGGAATGTTAGGCCATTGCCTCTGGCAGCTGGGGCAACGCTCAGGGTCACCTCACCCATGTGGCGCACATCATGGAGTTCACGATCAAAGGTTACATTAGCCTTTGCAGTGGATTGAACTGTTTCCTTGTACAGAACCTGAGGTTTGCCTGTTCTTACATCCACACCGTATTCTCTTTTTAGTCGATCCAGAATAATTTCCAAGTGGAGTTCACCCATTCCGGAAACAAGAAGTTGGCCGGTTTCCAGATTCTCGCTGGAGGCAAAAGAAGGGTCTTCGATAGAGATTTTTTCGAGGCTTGTCTGGAGTTTTTCCTGGTCTGCGCGAGTTTTGGGTTCAATTGCAATAGAAATGACAGGCTTATGCATATCAAGAGATTCCAAGATAAGGGGAGCAGACGCTTCGGTAAGTGTGTCTCCGGTCTTGGTCTCCTTAAGCCCCACGGCGAGAGCTATAGTCCCTGGGAGGGCAGAGCTAATCTTCTCCCGTTTGTTAGCATGCATTAGAAACAAACGCGCTACCCGTTCCTTGACATTTCGAGTAGCATTATAAACCTCTTTTTCAACCTGCAATTCACCCGAATAAATTCTCACATAAGTTGCTTTTCTCCCCTGGTCCATCATAACTTTGAAGGCAAATGCACACAGTGGATCCTTTGATTTTGGAAATCTTTGCTCCTGGATTCCTGTTGCTGGATTTATACCCACCACAGGAGGCACATCCAGAGGGGACGGTAGAAAATCTATAACAGCGTCTATAACAGGCTGGACACCCAGATTCTTAAGAGCTGACCCGCATAGCGTGGGCACAATCCGGTTTGATATGGTCCCGAGCCGCAGACCCCTGATGATCTGTTTTTCGTCAAGCTCCTCGTGTTCCAGATAATAATCTGTGAGTTCCTCATCCATTTCTGCAGCCGATTCCAGCATGAATCTTTGCGCTTCCTCGGATTCCTCCAGGTACTGAGAAGGTATGTCGATGTATTGATGCTCGAAACCTTGGGAAGCCTGGTCCCATATGACTCCTTTCATACGAATCAGATCCACAACCCCTAGGCATTCATCGCCGGCCATCATGGGAATCTGTATCGGAACCGGGTGCGCACCCAGCCTTTCCCTTAACATGGACACCGCTCGCTGAAAATTCGCCCCTACTCTATCGAGTTTATTGATAAAAACGATTTTCGGCACATTATATCGTTCTGCCTGGTGCCAGACGGTTTCTGTTTGTGGTTCCACCCCTCCTACTGCACAAAGAACAGCCACTACTCCATCGAGGACTCTCAAACAGCGTTCCACCTCGATTGTAAAGTCTACATGACCAGGCGTATCTATTAAGTGAATCTCGTGGTCTTTCCAGTTGAATGTGGTAGCGGCAGAAGTAATAGTGATACCACGTTCCTGTTCCTGGGGCATATAATCCATCGTAGCAGAGCCGTCATCCACTTCCCCGATTTTATGTATTCTCTTTGTGTAAAAAAGAATTCGCTCGGTCAGGGTGGTTTTCCCGGCATCAATGTGAGCCGTAATCCCTATGTTTCTAATCCTTGAGAGGTTTTGCACCACGATTTCTCCAATAGCACGACCCCGCTGGGCCAAAAGAATATTCGTAAGAAAATAGATATATTTTTCCATCTTATCGACGAGGTGTCAATAAGCTTGGCTGCTAAGAAATTTTCCCGGTTTGCTCCCGTGAGTGATAAAATTAGATTTTATTTGGGAGCAATCCTGACTTCGCATCCGATGCAAACCATTTGTTGGCAAATTGACCAATTTGATGGCGAGGGAGTATGAGGGATAAGGAATTCAAAATCTTCAATGACCATTTAGCCATGGTCCTTCACAAGGTGGAAAGCTTTTCTGCCATAGCAGCATTTTCATTAAGGAATGGCGGTCAGTCGCCACCGCCTCTTGATTCACTAAACTTTTCAACGTCGAAAGGAGACAGTTTAGAAAATGTGCGCAGCAATTTTGAGCATCTTGCAGCTTATCTCAACATTGATTCCAGCCGAATTGCAACGTGCAATCAGGTACATGGAGACACCGTAGAAGTAATCAGTTCTGTGCCGAATTCCCTACTCCGGGCAGACGCATTAGTGGCGGCAGTTCCCGGGATCTTCCCAGCGATCAAGACAGCGGACTGTTTGCCGATCCTGTTGATGGATCCCGTGCGTAAAGTATCTGCTGCAGTTCATGCCGGGTGGCGCGGAAGTGTGTTGAGGATTACGAGAAAAGTAGTTCAGTTAATGGTGAAGTGTTTCGGCACAGAGACTTCCGACTTGATTGCAGCCCTAGGGCCTGCCATCGGTCCATGTTGTTATGAGGTAGACGACACGGTCCTTATCCCCCTTAGACATGACTTACCCAGCTCGGAGCGTTTCGTAACAGTTAACTTTTCCTCCACGTCAGACAGCATAGATAGCAAGAAATCTCACTGGTTGGATATTGTTGGTTTGAATCGGTTTGAACTGATTTCGCTGGGAATTCCAGAGGGAAACATCTATTCAACAGGTCTTTGCACATCATGCCGACCAGATCTGTTTTTCTCACACAGAAGAGACGGTATCCTTTCGGGGCGTCACATTGCAATCACCGGTTTCAGGGACTGACCGGTCTAACCTTCGAAGAAGCGCTCTGAGGCCAATTGCTGCATCTTCCGGCAATACGTAAGTAGGAACGCCTGCTTCGTGGAGACGGGATCTGTCAGCTTCGATGTTCCGAAGAGAACCTATGAAACAGGCTACAATTGTTTTGGGGAAGCGCCGGGCAAGTTCAATCAGGGCATCGGACGGATAAGGCCAGTTCTTGTGTTCGCAGAAAATGGCCAGAAGGGAGTCGACCGACTCATCCTCAAGCATAACCTCAGCAATGTTGTGAAACGGTTCACTGAGAAATGCTCCTGCAGCACCGTCTACGGGATTCTTGTAAATCACCGGAACGGAAGGGCCCAAAATCTTGGCTATTTTCTTGATCGTAAGTTCATCGAGATCTGCCAGAGTGCAGTCCGGTTCTTCCTGTAGAAGGTCCCATGCGACGATGCTGGGACCGGCGGTATGAGTGAAAATGCCCAATCTTTTGCCCCGTGGTATCCTGCCGACTGACAGGGCTTTACACGCCGAAACCATTTCAGAAATTGAAGAAACTACCTCAGCGCCGGCCTGTCGCAATACTCCATCCCAGATCAGATCTGACCCTGCCACAGATCCTGTATGCGTGATGGTAACTCGGTCGGCCTCTTTTCCACGCCCACCCTTGTACACAACAACCGGTTTGTATGGAGTTGTCGCACTGAGTTGCTCTACAAGTGCCCTTGGGTTTGAGCACCCCTCGGTGAATATTCCTATGACCTGCGTATCAGTATCTTCCTTCAAATAATCTATGAGGGTGTGAAATTCCAGATTCACTCTGTTTCCAACTCCCACCCACTTTGCGATTCCCAGACCTTCGTCGTCTGCCCTGCCCTTTATGCCTAGCCCGATTCCTCCACTCTGGCTGAGAAAAGAGACATTCCCGGGATGCATTACTCTCGGGTAAAAAGTTACGTTGAGCTTCTGCCTCGCATTGAGAAATCCCAAAGTGTTGGGTCCCACTACAGGCATATCTCCAGCCGCCGCTCTTAATTCCTCCTGAAGCTTGGATCCATTCTCACCCATCTCGGCGTATCCGCCTGCAATTACACTGGCGCCACCACACCCAAGCTCTCTAAGCTTGGCTGTCATCTTCACTGTAGAATGCTGATTCAATGCAACGACAGCCAAGTCCGGGACATCCGGCAGATCATCCAAGTCCCGGTAAACTCGAAGGCCCATAATTTGTTTATGACGAGGATGTATCGGATAAACGGGTCCCGGAAATCCCCCAGTGATTAGGCTGTCCACGATTGCATGGCCAACTTTGTCCGGAGAGTCTCCAGCTCCAATTACAGCGACTGAACGCGGGCAAAACATTCTGTCAAGTCTCGTTCTAAAAGATTTGTCCATGTTGTCTGTTTTCCTGAAGGAAATTTCTGATGAGAGATGATTACTGGAGCTTTCCACAGAAAAATCATTTTTTCAAGAAAAGTACAGAGAAGTTTGATCCTCCGGATTTCTTACAGTCCTCCGGACCAGTGACGTGGGGACAAGAGGAAATCAGCCCAGGACACACATCCAAGCTGGTCGGAATAAAATTGCACCGCTGGCTCTCTAAGGATATTTCAAAAAAACAGGTTTCAGACAAAATTTTCAATCTCAATAGCTCCAGCCCTTTTCCACCTGCGTTAAATTGGAAAGGTTCTTTACTGGAGTATTCGTCCGTTGGTTGAGTATTGTGAAAAGCCTCGAAAATAAATTCTTCATCACTGATCGGTATTCCCACACCGTAATCCTGTACCTGTAACAGAATGCCACCCGGCACAGAGATCAATGTCACGACAACTTCTCCTTGATCTGGCGTGTTTTCAATAGCATTCTTAACAAGAGTTTCCAGAATCACTCTCATCACATGGGGATCGATAATATCCGGGTGGATATTCTCAATCCGAGACGTCAGCGAGACTGAACGGGGCGAGGATTGCACCCTGATTTTTTCGAGGATTTCTTCGATAAGGATACTTGCAGGAAAAGGCCTTGGATTAAACGCCGTGGGATTAAGTATTTCTTCAACGATACTCTGAATATCTGTAAGTCTTTTGACATTGCGCCGAATTCTTTCTACTGGTTTGACCAATTTGTCCGAGAGACCTTCTTTGCGTATAAGAAGCTCGACTGATGCTTGGATAATGGCCAAAGGAGTATTGATTTCATGGGAGAGGTGGTTCACGGCCCTCATTTTTGCCCGCTCAAGTGACTTGAATGCCGTGATATCGCGAAAAACCATGACTACACTCTGCATACCCGGACCACATACATCAAAATCGAGAAATGAGCTGGCAATAGCAAGGTCAACTTTCTGGCCGTCAGGTCTCTTGAATACAATTTCTTCATGAAAACTGGGGCTACCATCACGAATTACCTTTTCAAAAATTGCCATAAAGGGCCCGTTTTCCGGATCAGTAGAAAATACTTTCATAAAATGTCTTCCCTTGACCTCGTGTTCAGAGAGTCCGAGAATCTTGAGTGCGGCAGGATTCACGCTGAACATGTCGCCATTGCACTCCAGGGTGATGACACCCTCGTTCATGCTCCTCAGGATAATTTTTTCCACCGGATCTTGGCCATTCAGCATAGAAAATTTTTCTGTCATTTAGCTATCCTCGGGGAGCCCCCCCTCAGTGATAAAATTTTCAATTCAGTTATCCAGAAAGCGTGAAATGAAAAACAGAATGTTCTCGACTTGCGAATCGATACGAAAATACTTACCTATAGACATAGAGATGTCACCAGTAATTATGATACCTGAAAAAGATTGAATGGAACAAAGGAAAATTCCTTTTCGAAACTACTGGAAGACTGATCATTAAAGTTTATTCGTACACCGAAACGGCAGAGGAAAATCGTCAACCTGGTACAAGGAGGTCTAAAGATGGAAAGTTCGCGAACCTGCCCGCACTGTGGGACTCAAATGGATCCAATTCAAACGCCCCCGTTATCAAGCTGGGGGGGAGAGATCCATTATGTTTGCTTTAACGATGAGTGCTCTTACTTCAAGAATAGCTGGAATGTGCTAGACAATCAGGGTGTTGAAAAAACCGGTTACCGTTGCCGTATGGATCCACGAGGATCGTGTGGTCCACTGGCCGTATGGTCTCCCGACGCGCTCAAGGACCTGATTTGCGAAGACACAATGGTTGAAAAAAGTACTGAATAGCTGGAGAAAACAGGTTCGGTGACACTATCGGCTGATCCGTCCCGGATAAATGAGTTTTCAAGTTTATTTATTTTGGGACAGGAAGAAATGGAGGCCTGATTGAGCAAGTATGCTTTGATTGTAGTGGATATGATTAAAGACAACGTGAACACCCAAGGCCACGGTATGATGGATAGAGAGGCCAATAAAATCATCCCATCAATAATGCAGTTGACTCAAGTGTTCAGGCAGTACGGCGGTCATGTGGTGTTTGCTTGCGATAGTTTCATGGAGGGAGATTTTATTTTCAGGGGGCGAATGCCGCCTCATGCCATTCGAGGCACCGGAGGAGACCAGCCCATTCTTGAGTTGGAAATGCAGCCATCCGACCTGTTTCTTCCCAAACGGCGCATGAGCGCATTTTATAAAACCGATCTGGATCAAACCCTCCGGACATGGGGTGTTGATACAGTTGCGGTGTGTGGGATAGTTACCAATGTGTGTGTGCTGATCAGCGCAATGGATGCAATCCAGAATGATTTTAACGCAATAGTTATTTCGGATGCTTGTGCTTGTTATAGGCCGGAGATCCACGAAATGACCATAAAAAGCTATGAAAATTTTTTGCTGGCACCTATTTTTCGAATACTGACCGTGGCACAGATGAGCGAAGAACTGGCATCTCTTGAGGTAAAATGAGGCGAGATTAGGCGACCTTCTCGATGATTTTTTTCAGGAGGCCGGTGAGGATACGGGCGGTAGTATCCACCAGAGGAACAACCATCTGATAATTCATCCGCTTAGGTCCTATCACTCCAATACTGCCTACAACCGAATCTTTGGTCCGGATAGGATATGCCACGATGGAGCATGTATCCAAATTATCCAGACCATGTTCCGAACCGATAAAGATCTGGATGCCATCAGCTTTTAGGGTTTTGTCCAAGATTTTTAGGAGGTTGCTCTTTTCTTCTAATGTCATGAGCAGAGCTTTCAGCTTTTCGACCTGGGCGAATTCAGGCTCATCAAGAATATTCGTTTGACCCTGAATGTAAATCTCCCTTGTAGCATCCTGAGAGAGAATGATGTGACCTAGTCGGAGAGTTTTAGCGAGCATCGCGTCCACTTTTGGCTTTTCCTGGGCAAGTTCGAGTTCGATGCGTTCTTTGGCCTGTCGAAGATCGAGATCTTTGAGCATGTCATTTAGCATCCGGCCGTAACTCTCCAAAGTCTGTTGATCGATATTATCTTCATCGTAAATCATCTTATTCTGAACGAAACCTGTGGTGGAAATAAGCACCACAAGGATTTTATCCCGGGCAACCTTGATAAATTCAATTGTCTTAAAGGTTTGTTCAACCACTGGACCGGCTGTAACGACCCCGGCCTGTTTAGAAAAGCCGGCAAGGACGCTGGAAGACCGGCGTAACAAGTCTCTAATGTCCAGTCCCGCAGCTCTTATCATGAATTCTATTGTGGCATACTCATCAATATCGGTTTCGCCGTGACCCATAATGCTGTCAACATACAGGCGATATCCTCTGTCCGTGGGTATCCTTCCGGCACTTACATGGGGCTGGGTGATATAACCCAATTCGGTCAGGTCGCTCATAATATTGCGAATAGACGCCGCGGAAAGACCGATGTCTTTCTTTTTTGAAAGGGTGCGCGACCCTACCGGATCACCATTGGCTATATACTCAGACACAATAGCCTCTAGGATCATTTCAGATCTTTTTTCGACGTCATGCATGAGGACTATCCGAAGCAGGAAACTAGACCTGTCACTACAGGAATCAGATTAACCCTCCAATCTTATCGGGTCAAGGAAAACCCGTTGCCCTTCGAATCCTTAATTACAATTTATCAGTATATGTGTTCAGAAATGAGCCGGAGGCAACGTGAAAGATTTTGTGCCACGAAATTATAATTTTTTAAAGTATTTCACGAAAGACTTGTAAGAATCTTTCGGTGATGCAATCAAAGGCTCTTCGATTCTTTTTCCGTCGAGATATTCTCCCACGTGGAAATGACTTCCATCCATGTGTCTGATTTCCCCGCCTGCAGCCTCGAGGATTATACTACCTGCGGCCAAGTCCTGGAGGCTTACATTTTTAAAAAAACACGCGTCTGCCGCACCTCTGGCCACGTATGCCAAGTGCCCCGCAGAGGAACCAAAGTTTCGGATCTTGCCTGGAAAATTACTTGTAAAATCTTGATGGAACCGTGAGTAGACAAGAACAAGGCTTTCATTATCAACTGTCGAGTCTTTCCTCACACGAATGGGTTCATCGTTGAGGAGCGCTTCACGTCCAGCGTATGCAGAATAGAGTTCTCCAGTAACCGGCAGGTACAGAAAACTTAAGACGGGCCAGAACATTTCAAAAAGAGCCGCGCTTACTCCCCACACGGGCATACCGGCCTGAAATGAAGCAGCCCCATCAAGGGTATCCACGATCCACAGGAATCTAGGACAGTTGGCTCCAGAGATGTCCTCTTGTGAAAGTTCTCTCAGGAAACCGTGTCCCTCAAAACTTCCCAAAATTTTGCCTGAAATAAGTTTCCAGGCAACGTTATCTGCTCCAGTTACCAATTCATCATCGAATTTGAGTTGTTTGTTTCCCTTGCCGTACATTTCCAAGAGAAGTGTACCACTCTTTCGAAGAGTGTTTTCCACAAACTCTTTCAGAGTCCAGAGTTCCCTTTCAGTCAAGGATTGGACTTCTTTCTTTTCCATTTTTTGCTCCATGTATTGATTTGTTCTGTTGGATTAGAGCCTACCGATCTCACAGAAGTGAGAAATTCCGTACGATCCCAAAAGTATATATTTGAGCCTAATAATATAGAATAATCATCTAATGGCATTCGTAGCAGTCTGTCAAGTGTCGGAAAGCCCAGGGCAAAATACCTGATTTTCCTTGACTTGAATTTGCCGATTCAAGATTCTGCGGCAAAACATGGACGGAGGAGTTTGCGTGAAAAACTGGAAAAGAAAATATGCCTCCAAACTGGTGACTCCTGCAAAGGCGGCGGCACAAGTAAAAAATGGAGATAGAATCTATTTGGGGAGCATGTGTGCCGAACCAACTGTGATCATAAAGGCTCTGGGAAATTCTCGCCTCGAGGACGTGGAACTGATCCAGTTCATAAGTGGGAGTTGCGCTGCAGAACTCTCCGCAAAGGGATCAGAAGAATTCAGAAGGAAGACTTTTTTTGTGGGAGCCCGACCAGGAGAATCCGAAAGTACGTTAGAAGCCGATTACGTACCACTTTTTCACTCCCAGATTCCCAATTTTTTCAGAAATCGACGCATACCTATAGATGTTGCGATAGTTCAGGTATCGGTTCCAGATAGGTTAGGTCGGTTCAGCCTAGGCATTTCGGTTGATGTGAGCCTTTCTGCTGTTGAATCTGCGCGTATGGTCATTGCACAAGTCAATCCTCGGATGCCGCGCACACACGGGGAAAGCTTGATCCCATCAGATAGGATCAACTACATGGTTGAGTCGGAAGAAGAACTCTATGAGTTGCCGGAAGAAACGCTGGGGGAGAGGGAGAGAAAAATCAGCAAATATTGCAGCGAATTGATAGAAGACGGATCGGTGGTGCAATTCGGGTTTGCGGGGATATCCCATGGCCTGATGGACTTTCTTAGGGATCGACGTGATCTAGGTGTCCACACGGAGATCTTCACAGATCCCCTCATGGATCTGATGGAAACAGGAGTGATCAATAACAGCACTAAGAAAAAATACCGCGGGAAATCTTTAGCCACTTGTTGTATGGGGACAAAGAGCCTCTATGACTTTGTCCACGACAACCCAGTTGTCGAACTCTACCCATCGGATAATCTCCTCAAACCCTCTGTCATAGCCTCCAACGATCGAATGGTATCAGTCAATCTGGCTCTGCAGGTAGATCTCCGAGGACAGATTCGCCAAGGAAACCCCACATGGACTGCTTTCGAAGGTTCTGGCGGCGATCATGACTTTATGCGAGGAACAACTCTCTCGCAGGGTGGCCGTTCCATCATCTGTCTCAGATCCACTTCTCTCAGGAGCGGCCGCTCCACGATAGTTCCTTCTTTCGGCCCGAAATCAGCAGTAATTATGAATCGAGGAGAGGTTAATTACATAGTTACCGAGTATGGAATCGCCTACTTGGGAGGCAAATCTGTGAGAGAAAGGGCTATGGCTCTTGTCGAGATCGCTCATCCCGAACACCGGGAAAATCTCATGAAGCAAGCCAGGGAATTGGGCTACGTCTATCCCAACCAAATCTATTACTGTTTGGCTTCCCCTGAACTACGCGATAGGGTACGCGGTGATCGGACATTAAAGGACGGACTTAAGGGGCATGTGAGAGTGACCAAGGCTACTGATGAATCCATGTTAAGGGACTTATTTTATCATCTTTCGGAAAGCTCGGTTTATTTCAGATATTTTAGTCCAAGGCGAAGCATGCCCCACGCCAATCTCACCAAATATGTTAATCTCAAAGAAGAGGACGGACTGTCGATTGTGGTCACTACCGGACCGAGAGAGGATCGCCGCATCATTGCAGAGGCGCGTTACATGTTTGGACGAGGGGATGATTATCCAGATACAGCATTCATGGTGGATGAGAATTATCAGGGCAAAGGAATTGCGACTTTCCTCTTACACTATTTGATCGAAATAGCAAAGGAGCGCGGAATCAAGGGGTTCAGGGGAGACGTCCTATTTGGGAACCAACCTATGCTCAAAGTTTACGATAGCGTCCCTTATGCAGTTCATAAAAGCATTGAGGAAGGAATCTTTAACGTGAGCTTCAGTTTCGACGAAAAAAAGGAATGTACAGGAATTGATACCGCCGACAACAAGCTATGATAAACTTTTTTTGGGAATGCTTATCAGCGAGGCCCCCAAAACCTTCTAAGCAACGCCATAAAATTCGCCGGCGACGAGCCCCCGGAAATTCATGTAGGTTTTACCCGTAACAGCAACGAAAAAATCATCTACTTTTTTGACGCAGCCCTTTTAACTTCACTTTTCCTATAAACAGTGGGATCCGGTACTGCCGCTTCTGAAAACCCCTTCCTTCGCAACAGGCAACTGTCACAACAGCCGCAAGCTGCTCCAGCCTGATCGGGATCGTAGCAGGAATGAGTCAAGCTGTAATCTACGCCTAGGTTTATCCCATTTTGAATGATTTGGGCTTTGGTCAATTTAATAAGAGGTGTATGTATTTTAAACCGCATTTTACCCAAGATAGTTTTTTTGGTAGCCAAATTCGCCATTTTCAGAAATGCTTTGATATATTCTGGACGACAATCGGGATAACCGGAATAGTCGAGGGCATTCACACCCACAAAGATATTTCCCGTCTCCAGCACCTCAGCCCATGCGAGAGCGAACGATAGAAAGATAGTGTTTCTGGCAGGAACATAAGTTGTTGGTATTCTTGTCCTAATCTCTGCAAGAGTAGCATTCTTGGGAACTTCAAGGTCCGATGTAAGGGCCGAGCCACCGATTTGACCCAAGGGCAAATCGAGAATCATATGATCCGAGGCACCCAAAGAGCGTGCAACGCGATGAGCTGCCTCAACCTCGATCCTGTGTCTCTGCTGATAATTAAAAGTCAAGGCGTATGTGTCAAATCCTCGGGCTCTCGCTATGGCCAAACAAGTAGTGGAATCTATGCCTCCGGACAGTAGCACCACGGCTTTTCCATAAACAGACATGGTCGCAAAATATGAGGAGGACACGGATTTGTCAAGGGAGCGTACAAAGTCAAACTTGACCGACAATGATCAAATTTGTCAAACAGGACTGCCTTGAAATATTCGTAGTTCCAAAAAAACGAAATTTTCTTGAAATTCTTTCTGAAAACATGCATCAGATATAAATAAGTTTATTTATAGGAGTTAGCGATGACTCAATGCTCTATCACGCAATCTCAAGAAGCAACAAACTGGCCGGAAGGTACAATATCCGTCAAACTGACCATGAACCCTTATTTACTGGCCATGGCTTTTGAGCAATCCTTAAATACAGGCACAAAACTTTGGGAGTTTGTCAATATGGCTTTATGGGAAAAACTTGGCAAGCCGGATCAAGACGTTTTAATGGAATTTGCTGCTGACATGGAAATCGTGGACGAGGATCCTAAATGGAAGAAACGGCTAAAAATTACCGCTCGCCATGAAGTTGAAATGAAAAAGTTCAAGAGACAGATGGGAGAAAACTTAGACCCCGATAAGGATTTCTCAGAAGGAAATGGAAACAACGGTTAAGTTTGCATGATCAGGCAAGGAGGTTTAACATGTCTATACTTAATTATAAATGCAGCCATTGTAGCAAGGAGTTCTCAAAAATCTTAGTGGATCCTAAAAAATATCCGAAATATTGTCCTGTGTGCGGAACAGCAAACCCCGAAGAACAGGGAGCTGCTTTCAATACAGAAAACAAATCACTTGAAAGGCTCTTGTGCTTGTCGTGCGATTCATGCTCGGAGGAAAGCGCCTGCAAACCGTCTTAGTGTTGAAGATCAAGAGATGTAAAGCAATAGGCAGCCTGATACTGTCAAACTTTAGTGCCGGGAAAATTTTTTTGAATAGCATTTTCAGAAAACCGAGCGCTTATCATAGGACGAGCGATAGTCACAAGCATTTTCTACGCCTTTATTCGTACATTGCAATAGGGATGGGTTTCCTATTGTTTATTCCAGGCTGTTTTGGGACAAGGGGGGTTACGGAAATCAAAGCTAAGCCTTATGATCTCATATACCAAGACGACTCTACATCTAAATTCGGTGACCACAACGATGATGTGTTTATTGAGGTCAGGACAGCCAAGATTTCTCGTCCTCTTGAAAATCTGGCAATTCACTATACTGCACTTTTTCCTGGTGGAGAGATCATAAGACCGGGAGACAGTGAAGAATATCAGAGGATAGACGGCCACAATGCATACAAAGTGGTGTTCAGGACCAAGTATATACGAAAAAGAAAGCGTGTAGAAAACAAGGGGGGGGTGGATCAAGACAAGGTTCCCGAAGGCTGGACCGCCATGACAATGGAAGACCCGCTGACCGGTAAGCCCATACCGGTCTTGCACGGGCCGGTAATCCCCCAGCAGAGAATTATGTACCTTGTCCAAGGCGATTCTTATATTTATTATATTTTCTTGAGAGCCGATGGAGATGCCGTGGATCAAGCAATAAAGAAGCTTGATACATTCGTACGAGAAGGCATTGAATACAAATAGCAACTGTGCGAGAAATAAAAGAGGGGTGTTGAGTCGTCCGAAAGATCAGAAAAAAGTGAGGAACCAGACTGTGAGATATGAAGGCGCAGTATATAGGCCCCCGAGTGAGGCCGGAAGCCTAATAATTCAAGCCACATTAGGCTGTCACCACAATAAGTGTACTTTTTGCGGGAGCTATCGTGATAAGCCTTTCAGTATCCGGAGCATAGATAAGATTCGCGAAGATCTTGCCGAAGCCCGTTACATGGGACCTATACAGAGGGTTTTTCTTGCTGATGGGGATGCCTTGTGCATTTCTCAGAAACGACTCATAGAGATTCTGGAATCAGTAAACGAATTTTTTCCTTCTGTGGATAGAATAGGTATTTATGCTAATGCAGGCAACATTCTACACAAATCTATCGAGGACCTTGAAGCCCTTCGAGCACAAAAATTAAAGATAATATACATGGGAGTTGAAACCGGTGACGAGGCTCTATTAGAAAAGATATTCAAAGGAGCCACGTACAATCAACTAATAGAAGCGGGCCGAAGGGTAAAAGACTCAAGCATACTTCTTTCCGTTACCGTGTTGCTCGGAATAGGCGGCATTGATCGAAGCGAAACTCACGCTCGCGAAACAGCCAAGATACTCACTGATCTGGACCCGGATTATGTTGGGGCTCTGAGCGTTATCGTGGTCCCAGGGACTCCCCTGTATGAAGACTTCAAACAGGGAAAGTTTCGTCTCCCGGATCCATTTGGGCTCATACAAGAGTTACGAACAATGATTGCGGAATCATCGTTTACCAATTGCGTATTCAGGTCCAACCATGCATCAAATTATTTACCTGTCAAAGCCACGCTTCCGAGAGACAAACCAAGAATCCTGGAGACTATAGACAGGGTATTGAATACCCGAGACCAGACTAGCCTGAGACCTGAATTCCTGCGAGCTTTATAGAGATTCTTGTCGACGACAAGGCATGAGGGTGTAGCGCGTACTCATGACTTATATTGCTTTCCAAAGACTCAGAAGCAAGTACCATGGTAGCTAAAATTCCTTGACGAAATATTTGAAGCGCTACAGTATGGGGTTCGTTTTAAAATTTTTCTTTATAGACAACAATCACCGGTATACCGGATCCTATTTCTGATTAGGCTTCCGGTCATATCGACCGTTCCATTCCAAAAAGTTAACACATTGGTTTTACTCTGAAAGGAGTTCAAACCCATGCGAGTGATTACAGTTTGCGTGGGGAGTGCCTGCCATCTCAAGGGATCTCACGAGATAATAGGCTACTTCAAGGATGCCATAAAAGACGCAGGGTTGGATGGGAAAGTCGAGCTGAAGGGTGCTTTCTGCATGGATCAATGCACTGACGGTGCCAACCTTCTTATAGACGAGGAAATTTTCCATGCCGGTTCAGTCGATGACGCTCGCAAAATCTTTGAAACAGAGATACTCCATAAGCCGAAATAAAAGGTGGAACCACCATGGACCCAGGGAGATCACGAAGTAAACCGTGGAAGAGTTGGAGTGACTTTACGGGGTGGGCCCAGGATTTTTCCCTGAATCAAAAGGTTCTGGGAGGATTCCTGGGAGTGGCTGTGCTGGTAGGCCTTGCGACCAGTTTTATCGGCACAAGGCTTGCCAGGGAAACCATTTTGGACCGGGCCAGGATTCGTCTTTCCAGCGATCTGGCTACCGCCGGTTTCATTTTTAGGACAGCCCAGGAGAATCTGGAACTCAAGCTTCGCCTCATCGCCGGTTCTGAAAAGATCAAAGAGGCCATTGAAAAAGGAGACTTACGAGATATACGGAACCGGCTCGCGGTTATTTCTCTGGAGAACGACCTGGATTTTCTTTCCGTCACCGATGATCAGGGGCGAATCTTGGCCAGAGCTTTTATCCCGGATGAGAAACAAGGCGGCAATGTCTTTTCGGACTTTATAGTGGCGGAGGCCTTGAAAGGAAAAAACGCATCAGGAGTACGGCTTATTTCTGCTGAAAGGCTCGGGGATGAAAATCCTACACTAATGGTGCGTCTGGGCAAGGATGCCGATAAAACCGGTATGGTCCTGGAAGCGGCTCATCCCTTGATGGTCGAAACAAGGGTAGTTGGAACTCTTTATGCCGGGATCCTGCTAAACAACAATAATTTCATAGTAGAACGAATTTCGGAGCGACTTTTCAAAGGAGAAGTTTACGGGGAAAAAGAGATTGGCTATGTGACCATATATCAAGGCGACGTATCCATCAGCACAACCTTGAAGGGAAAGGACGGCTTGCCCCGTGTCGGCACAAAGGCCGGCGGGAAAATACGGGAAGAGGTCTTGGAGAAAAACAGGTCGGAAATAAGTAGGGATAAACAGTTAGGAACGGAATACCTTTCAGCCGCCGAACCAATACGGAATAATGAGGGGAAAGTCATAGGCGCATTGCAAGTTGCAACTCAGCAGGAGCCTATTACCCTCGTGGTGGACCGTCTAGTTGCCACTTTCCTTGTAATAGGGCTTCTCGGAGTTATCCTTATGGGTGCAATTACCTATTTCCTTGTCAAATGGATCAATCGCCCACTGGAACAGATGCTGAATTCAGCCAAGAGGGCTGCTGAGGGTGATCTGAGCCATGAGGTACCAGTGATAGCTCATGATGAGGTGGGAGAGTTGGCCGCCACTTTCAACCTTATGATTCGAAACCTGGCGGAGTCACGTAGCAAGTTGGAAGAGAGGGGCAAACAACTTGCTTCCAAGGTTGAGGCTCAGACTGGAGAACTCGATCAGGCCAGGGAGCAGGTGGCCAGAGTGTCCAAGCTGGCTTCACTGGAAAAAATGGCCGACGGAATGGCTCACATTATGGCACACATCTCAGATCCACTTGTAAGTTTTGCCGGGATCGAAGAAGACAGCGGCACCACAAGCAGGATACTTGTCCTCGATAGTGACGAGGAAGTGCTGGGTGTATGTGAGAGGATTCTTGAAAGCGAGGGTTTAGATGTAAAAACAACTGAGTCTGTGCAAGAGGCTTTAAAAGAGTTGGAAAGAGAATTCTACGATGTGATCGTGGCTGACATAGATATGCCCGAGATTGGTGGCCTGGAACTGCTCAAAGAAATCAAGTTCCGACAGCCGGAAATTCTCGTGATTATGACAGCACCTTTCAAGTCTACGGAAGAAGCGGTGGAAACCGTCAAGATGGGAGCTTATGACTACATCCCCAAGCCATTCGGCCCGCATCAGATATTGCTCATGGTTTACACCGCTTTGCAAAGCAGGGAGGTGGTTGCGAAAACTCGGCGACAACATGCGGAGCAGAGGGCCGAGACGATTTTTCAGCGATTGCCGGTGGCCATAGCTTTGGCTGATGAAGCTCACCGTGTAGTATATAATAACAGGGCTTTTATAGAACTTGCCGGTGGGGACGGGCAAGAGGTAGTTCAAGGAAAGACATTCAGGGAGCTATTCGGAGTGGACCCCCTGGAGTCTGATGAAGAAACAGGGGGTTCCAAGTGGTTGAAGCTGGAAAATGTTGGCCGGACAGCCAAATTATACAATTTCAAGTTGCCGGAGGAAAATCTGCGGGTGCTAATGCTTGTTGACATCACTGAAACGGTTATTAAAGACCAGCAAGCGGACGTGTTTAAGACTGAGACCATAACGAAAGCCCAACAGGTAATTCACCAACAAATGCGAGTAGCCCAGGAGATAGCAGGACTACTGGGAGAGACCACGGCCGAGACAAAAGCAGTGCTTTTCGAGTTGATCAAACTTGCGGGAAACCTTGGAGCATCCCGATGACTGAACCGCTTTTTATTGAGTCAGGGGGTGCAAATATATGCAAGCACGGGGAGATTCTCTGCGGCGATTCCTTGTCGGTAGCCCCAATAACCGGCGGTAAACTCATGGTCCTTTCCGATGGGTTGGGTAGCGGTGTAAAGGCCAATATCCTGGCTACTCTTACAACCAAGATTGCTACCCGTCTCATAGAAAGAGGGCTCCCTCTGGAAGAAGTTGTTTATACTCTCACAGATACGCTCCCGGAATGTAAGGTCAGGAAAATAGCTTATAGTACGTTCACTCTGCTCAAGGTGCAAGAAGACGGAAGAGCTTACCTCGCGGAATTCGATAATCCCCCTACTTTCTATCTCAAACGAGGCTACGTCAGTCAGTTGAAATACAGGGAAAGAATCATCGGCACCCGTAAAATTCGGGAGTCGCATGTCCATGTGGAGTCTGGAGACTGGCTGGTGACAGTGAGCGATGGGGAAATCCATGCCGGAATAGGGGGTCTGCTGAACCTTGGATGGGATTGGTCAAAGATTGCCAAGTTTCTAGAAACACAGATTTACGAGGATATTTCGGCAAAAAAAGTTGCTCAGATCCTCGTAGATCAGGCTCGACAACTCTACGAGGATAAACCGGGTGACGACACAACTGTCGGTGTTTTGAAAATACGCCCAAAACGATTTGGCTCCTTCATGATAGGGCCTCCATTCAATCGTGAAGAAGATGAGGTTGTAGTCAAGAGGTTTCTGGAACTCCCAGGGCGAAAAATCGTTAGTGGCGGCACTACCGCCGGGATACTCGGGAAGAAGCTCGGCAAAGATATTACCGTTGATCTTTCCACGATGACGAACAAGATTCCACCCACCGGTAAGATGGAAGGGATAGACTTGGTCACCGAAGGTGTGCACACCGTGAACCACACATTGGAGATACTGGAGAAGGTGACGGAAACCGAAGAACTTGTCGGCCAGCGGGACGGGTCTAGTCGCCTGGCCTGGGAACTTCTATTTGCCGACACTGTCTATATGTTTCTTGGCCAAGCTATCAACCCCGCCCACCTGAATCCGAACCTGCCCCAGGAGATGGGCTTTAAAAGCCGCAGTGTCCATGCAATAGCAAGTCTATTGAAAGAAAGGGGCAAAGAGGTTTTTCTTGAAATTCATTGATTATGATTGAGCAAGGCCGGTTTTCTCCTTAAATAATGAATGCCGTAACCACACCTATTTAAAGGATTCAGTAATTATGGATCATTTTTATCCGGTATGCCGGAAAGAGAATCGTCCTGTTGACGGTTTCGACTTGATTACAGTTCTCGGACTAATGAAGGAGTATAATCTGCAAGAAATTTGGAGACGGTACCTAGCCAGTGAGGCACAAGGCCTAAACGTAAGTATGTACGTTGAATCGGAAAGTTATTTTCTAGAAATGCATCTTCAAAAGATGCATAGGATCATTCTCTCGGAAAAATTCAACACGAATCCCTTCTTTATGCAGCAGGTAATCCAACGGATTACCGCAACTCACGGCCATAAACTTATAATGGATAAGATACGACACCAGGGCATTGATACAGGAGACAACCCAATTTCGCTGTCCTGTTCAATGGGAAATACAATCATAGACCTGATTGTGAACAGAAACGAACCATTCTCGGAAAATTCTCAACGACCTTTCGGCACCACATATATAGAAATGGAAGAACAACGCCCCACAGACATCTACGATCTTTCCTCCACTCTATATCTCTGCCAGCAAAACCTCACTGATACTATTCTTCGCCGCTATCGTGATACTGAAGTGGGCGAAAAAGATTCGTCCAAGCCTGAGGTGAACTTGGTTTCCCATGTAGGTGACTACGAAACAAACTTGAACTTTCACTGTGTTTCGACTCGTGAAAACAGAACCATACCGCCTCCGGGAAACGCATCGGTTCATACTATTCACCAGATCCTTCAACGAATGAATTTTCGACATACGCCGGACCTCATATTGAAAGAACTAAAAAATGTGGGGCTCTCTGTCACTTTGGAGCAAGTGACCACAGAGTTCACCCTGCGCCGGTACATCAACAATACCGCACTAAAAATAGACTTCTCTAGGATCTTTTGAAACAGAGGCCAAAACCTACAAGATATCACTACAGAATGCTACCAAACATGTTGAGTCGTGTCATTTCGATCTGGGCCTTTTTCAGAGACCGGAGGTCTAATCTCAAATAATCATGGACCATAGGTCTTGCGTAGGTCTGACAAAGTTAAGGACTCAACAGCCATAGACCTGTGGAGCCACGTCAGGAATCTACTCAACTTGTCAAGGAATCGGTCAACATGTTCAGCAGTAGGGTGCTGGGGACATGAGCCTGGAATTAATTCCGAAGAATGAAAGAATATCGTCAACACCTGGCCGCCCCTTTCACGATGTAGATAGGTTGCTGACTTCAACCTTCTAAGCCCTGTCCATGCCGGCTGGATGGGCAGCGAGCCTAGGTTCATAGCAAACCACGAAATAGGTGCTTCCGGGAAAATTGATCGGGTCCGTAGTCGTTCGAGCCAATGGCCTAACCTCGCGGTAAGAGGCACTATGGTAATAGGGACTTCCAGTATGGGCGAGCTTCCGGAAACCAGGAGGTTTGCTGGGTCAGGGAAATAGGGATCAATCTGCGCGTTCAAATGGTTCGGTCCCCCGTATTGTCTCCGCATGGGGGCTAAGCTGCTGTCCACAAGGATATTGGTTTTCTCAAGTACTGAAAACATTTTGGGTCCCATATTGAAGCGTCCCATCCTAAATGAAAGCGGCGATACTCCGATGGGGTTGAAAGCCTCTAGAAGACTGTTCATCTTTTGGGTGAGAAGATCCTCTGGAATCAGTTCGGAGGGGATGGGCTCGCTGTAAGGCAGGACCCGTAAAGGAGGCGTGTTCCAGTGATGTAGATGAGCCCCTATTTCCGCTCCCCATCTATTTTTCAAGTCGATCAGGAGATCATGGTAGGGCTCAAACCTAACAACATGATAAGTCAATAGCAACGTAGGCCGAATTCCCCACTCCTGGAAAACCCGATCAAGCCTTGACAGAACCGGAACGTTACTGACAGGCACGTCAAAGGGATCGTACCTGCCCCGGAAAAGTCCTTCTTCCTCCACATCAATGGTTACGATCAATTTCATTACTACTGTTGATTATAATAACGCCGAGAAAATGGGATCATTAGAGTAAAGGTACACATCATAAGGAAAATGATACTGACATATCACCTCTGAAAATGATAGGTTAAGATACTAAATGTCAATGAATTGTTGTTCTCAGCCCATGCGGAGGCTATTGGGATAACCGCGCACAGACTCTTGGACGATGTTCTGGATGCGCAGATGAGGGTAGTCGTTGAGTTAATATGAAAGGTCTCTATGAATCAGTTCAGGATGCGGCTGGATTTCTTCGGTCCAGTTCGGCCCTGATCCCGAAGGTTGGTATAATTCTGGGAACAGGACTTGGAGGAGTTTCTGCACGAATTCAGGTCAACGAACAAATCCCCTACAACCGAATTCCTCATTTTCCAGAATCGACCGTCGAAGGCCACAAGGGTAACCTGCTTTTTGGGACAGTCTCAGGCTGCAACGTAGTAGCAATGCAGGGGCGTTTTCATTATTACGAGGGTTACAGCCTCCAACAGGTCACTTTCCCGGTGCGCATCATGAAAGCGCTTGGCGCAGAATTATTGTTTATCAACAGCGCTGCCGGGGGGCTCAACCCACTTTTCCGTGCCGGTGACATCATGATCGTGACGGACCACATAAATCTGCAGGGAGATAATCCACTAAGGGGCATCACGGATGAAAGGCTCGGCCCTAGATTTCCCGACATGAGACGACCTTACGACTGTGAACTCATTGAGTTTGCCGGGAAAGTAGCACTTGATTTGAAGATACCTGTGCGGTACGGGGTATATGCGGCCGTTGACGGACCTAGCCTCGAAACTCCTTCCGAAACGCGAATGCTCAGGATGCTCGGGGCCGACGCGGTTGGTATGAGTACGGTTCCAGAAGTAATTGTGGCCCGACAGGTAGGATTTAGGACACTAGTGCTGGTGGCAGTGACGAATGTTAATCTTCCTGATGCCATGGAACCGATTTCCATGGAAAAAGTCATAACCAACGCAGGTCTGGCCGAGCCGGACATATCTGACGTTCTCGAGGAAATGCTTCGCCGAACCATGAAAAATGGACCTATCTAAAGTTATTAAGGATTATGGTCCACGTTCCGGGTAAAATACCTTAACGAATGAATAGACAGTGGAATCTGTATTCGTGCTTGCTCTACGAAAAAAACAATAAAATAGGGCATTAGAATTTAAATTAGTTCTTAATACACAAGGAAGACAAATTCAGCAGTTCCTGAAATGATACTTGTTAATGGGTTGATACTATCTGATCCGGATCACCCGGAAGTTTTGCCTCACGGAAAAACGGAGATAATCGGAAACCGTCTGGGGTCTGTTAATTTACCAAACGATTTGCCAACTGGATGGGATGGCGTAATAGATTGTTCCAACTGCCTATTAATGCCGGGACTGATCAATTGCCATACTCACGCGGCCATGAGCCTTCTTCGAGGATTGGCCGATGACCTTAATCTCGACCGCTGGTTAAACGATTATATTTTCCCTGCAGAAGCTCAACATGTCGACTCTAGGTTCGTTTATCTCGGGACGATGCTGTCCGCGGTGGAAATGGCACTTAACGGGATCACCACTTTTGCGGACGGTTATTTCCACATGGAAATGGCAGCCCAGGCATCAATAGAAGTGGGCTTACGAGCCGTAATCGGGCAGGGTATCCTTGACGTCCCTGCACCAGATGCATCTGTCTCGGGATCTTGGAAAGAAAGGGCCAGGAGATTCCTGGCATCGTGTCCGGATGACCCGCTGATAACGCCCGCCTTTTTCTGCCATTCTCCATATCTCTGCAGGCCTGAAACCCTTAGAGCTGCGGCTGAACTGGCACGAAATAACGGATTACTTATTTTTTCTCACGTTTCTGAAACGACATGGGAAGTTTCAGAAATCAAGTCTCGTTACAGATCAGGGCCTGTAGCTCATCTGGATAGGCTGGGGGTTCTTGGAGAGGATTTTGTTGCCGTGCACGCTATCCATGTGTCAGACCAAGAACAGGAGATGCTTTGTAAATCAGGTACTAAGGTGGTTCACTGCCCGGAGAGCAATATGAAGCTTGCTTCTGGGGCCGCACCGATCCAGGATATGATACGTCGAGGAGTGACTATCGGCATCGGGACTGACGGGCCGGCGAGTAACAATAATTTGGACCTCTTTGAAGAAATGCGCTCTGCTTCCTTCATGGCTAAACTAAGGTCAAATGATCCAGAGGCTTTAAATGCGCGCACTGTCCTTCGTATGGCGACATCCAGTGGCGCTCGAGTCTTAGGCATGGCTGACCGAATAGGTTCCCTGGAACCGGGAAAACTTGCGGATGTGATAGTCGTAGATCTCAACCGCCCACATCTTTTCCCGATGTACGATCCCATATCTGATCTTGTTTATGCCGGACGAGGCTCCGACGTACGGGACGTAATTGTAAACGGCAAGTTTGTTGTGAGAAGCAGTAGATTGACCACAGTGGACGAGGAACAACTAAAGACATGGGTTTGGGCAAAGGCTTCTGAAATCTCAGAAGGACTTAATTTAAAAAGCTATGGAAATCATTAAAAAATGTCGAAGAAAATTACCTATAAAGATGCGGGTGTCGATAGTGAGCTGGCCGAAAGGGTCATAAGTTCATTAGCCGGCAGTATCAGGACCACGTTCAGGACGGAAGTTATTGGCAAAATGGGGGGATTTGCAGCCATGTTTCGCCCGAGATGGAACCGATACCATGACCCTGTTCTAGTTTCGGCTACCGACGGGGTCGGAACCAAGCTTAAGATTGCCTTCCTGAGCGGCATTCACGATACGGTGGGCATCGATTTAGTTGCAATGAATGTGAACGACATTCTGGTCACTGGAGCGGAGCCACTGTTTTTTTTAGACTACTTCGCAACCGGCGCAATCAAACCTCAAACTATCCGCTCGGTAATCGCCGGGATCATCCGCGGCTGCGAGTTGGCGGGCTGTGCCCTCATAGGCGGTGAGACAGCCGAGATGCCTGACTTTTACCCTGCTGGGGAATATGACTTGGCTGGTTTCTGTGTGGGAATAGTTGACGGCCCCAAGGCTATGGACGGATCTGCTGTAAAACCTGGAGACCAAGTGGTCGGGATAGCGTCATCAGGCTTGCATAGTAATGGGTTCAGCCTAGTGAGAAAGGTACTGCTGGAGCGTAAAGGATATTCCTTGCTATCCTCCCCGGCAGATCTCGGAAAACCCCTTGGCGAAGTCCTCCTGACCCCGACGGCAATATACGTTAAACCGGTTCTTGATCTATTGGATCGTGTAAGAATTTCTGCAATTGCCCATATTACCGGAGGGGGTTTTATAGGCAACATTCCTCGGGTAATACCAGAAACATGTAGAGTAATGATACGAAAAGGAGCCTGGGAAGTCCCTCCCATTTTCCACATGCTGCAGCGAGAAGCGGGCCTTGAAGATCGTGAGATGTTTCAAACCTTCAACATGGGCGTGGGACTGGTGCTCATCCTGAGTCGGGATCAAGTGGACAAGTCACTTGCGATACTTCAAAGCCACAATGTGCAGGCCTGGGGGATAGGCGAGATTGGGATTCGTGAAGAGACCGGGGAGAGGGTAACTATCTATTGATTTTATGGGAAGTATTGGGGCTTTCCCTCTGGATGATCGATAAACCTACATTTACACGCGACCAATTGTAACCAGGTTCTTTCACAAACATGGACGCTCCTGCTCTCAACGAATATCTTGATCGTAACTGCCCGCGTCTTTCGGATGCCGTATCCAAAATTCCATCTCAAGTCTTGGAACAAGTCATTGACGAAATCCTTGATACCCCGAATCCTAAAACTACGGCGGTTCGTATTGACGATCTTCTCGTCGAAGGTTCCGCCTCAACGATAGTCCAAATATTTCAAAACCAGTCTGCACGAGCACCTTTTCTTGCCACCATAGCAGGTTCAGGGTTCCTTTTTTCCGTAATTTGCCGTAACCCCTCACTTCTTCAGCCCATGTTTGTACAGGGAGGGTATCTCGTACGAAAGGAGCGTATTGTCAAAGAACGTGACCTCCGCATCCGGACGGACGGGATACAGGATACTCCGCAGTTTGACAGCGTCCTTCGTCTTTACAAAGAAGAAGAATACCTCCGCATAGGTTGCCGCGACTTGGCACAGTTAGCTGATGTAACTGAAGTTATGGCTGAACTTTCAGATTTGGCATGCGCTTGCACCCAAGCTTCAATTGAGTTTCACTACCCTAGACTTGTCTTAAAACACGGGACCCCGAATGCACCTGGAGACAGTATGGGGTTCACGGTTATAGGAATGGGTAAAGTTTCAGGTCGTGAGCTTAACTTTTCCTCTGACGTTGATCTGATATATCTACGAGGCCCGGAAGAAGGTTTGACAACAGGTCCTCAAGTCGTTACGGCGAAGCAATTTTACGAGTCGCTGGCTCACCAAGTGACCAGATCTCTATCGAGCGTTACCGAAGATGGCTTTGTCTTTAGGGTAGATCTCCGGCTAAGGCCGGAAGGAGAGAAAGGAGAACTGGTTCCCTCCCTGAACAACGCGTTGGACTATTACCTGGGATGGGGTCGCACCTGGGAGAGAGCTGCGCTGATGAAGGCAGTCCCAATCGCAGGAGACTTGGATCTTGGCCGGACTTTCGTGGAGGAATTAGAACCTTTTGTTTACAGGAAGCACCTGGATTACTCGACCCTGGAAGAGATGAGAGTGATGAAACTTCGTATAGAGACCAAGCTCAAAAGAAAACCGGGAATTAACATCAAACTTGGCCAAGGCGGAATTAGGGAGATCGAATTTTTTGTTCAAGCACTTCAGTTAATCAACGGAGGACGTATTAGACGGGTGCGCTCTCCCAGTACTCTTGAGGCCTTGCGCCTGCTCAACGAGACAGGTCTCCTAGATAGGCGCACTTCGGAAGACCTAGAGGAAGCATATCTATTCTTTCGTAAGACAGAACACCGAATACAGATGAATTATCAACTCCAGACTCACGAGTTGCCTAAGACCTCGGAAGAACAGGCTGAACTTGCTCGGAGATTGGGTTATAAGAAAACCCCCCTACAGTCATTCCTTGCGGATCTAGAGAAACGTCGGAGAAGCGTCGAGGAACTCTTTTCCAGTATGTTCTACCATTCGGGAGAAGAGATTCTTCAACAGGTCTCGCCGCGAGCAATTAAAATTGTGGAGTCAATTCATGATGAAGCTTTGACCCGCTTTCTACTGGAGGAACATGGATTTAAGGACCCGGCAGGATCTTTTACGATTTTGAAAAATCTTGTGCACCCGTCGCCCAAGAGAATTGCTTCTGACAAGGGTCGAGATCTTCTGGAGAGGTTGGCGCCTCTATTTATTGAAGAGCTTTTAAAGGTACCCGAGCCTGACAAAACCCTTATTGCACTGGATCGATATATCGACTCTCTTCAAGCTGGTTCGGGCTATTTCTCAACGTTTCTGGAAAATCCCCCAACTGTCCAATTTCTCGTCAAGATTTTGGGAGAAAGCCGCTTTTTCACGGAACTCCTCATTCGTCACCCACAATCAATTGACGCCCTTATCGCAAGTGGGTCTCACGCGAATCCGAGCGAAAAAGTGATCTTAGAAAACGAGCTTGCTGAACGACTTGCTTACTGTGAGGATTTTGAATCAGAACTTGACACGCTGAGGAGATTCAAGAACGAAGAAATGCTCTTGATCGGCGTGCGCCATCTCTGGGGAGAGATAGACTCGCATAATGCTCGACGTCTTATCTCAGGACTTGCAGACGCATGTCTAGGCTCGGCGGTGGAGATCGCAAAGAAAGAAATGGTACACAAATATGGATTTCAGGATTTTCCCGATCCCTTGCCATTTGTAATTCTCGGAATGGGTAAGCTGGGAGGAATGGAGATGACTTATCTTTCGGACCTGGACGTCATTTTCATTTATGATTATCCACTGGACAAGATCGGCCGATTCTTCACGCATGAATGGTTCACGAGACTGGCTAGCCGAATCATATCAATTCTCAGCGCTCCCACCTCTGAGGGGACAGCCTTTTCCATAGACACCAGGTTGAGACCTTCCGGGAACAAGGGGCCTCTAGTTTCCTCTCTTATTTCATTCAGGGACTATCACAGGATCACTTCCAAACTGTGGGAAAAGCAAGCTCTCATAAAAGCTCGGCCAGTAATAGGCCCACGCGTGCTGGCCGATGAAGTTGCTGCAATCATACGGGATTTCCTAATGAGAACCGTAGCTTCGGACGAAGACTTGAAAGAGATAGCCTATTTGAGGAGAAGGATGGAACAGGAACTTGCAATGGAGGACAAGCTTCACGTGGACTTGAAAACCGGCCACGGAGGCCTCGTTGATGTGGAGTTTTTCGTTCAGGGCAACATCCTTAAGTCTTGCGGACATAGACCTGAAATTCTGTGTAACAATACTCTTCAGGCCATTTCAGCTCTTCGTGATGCAAGCCTTATCGACGAAGAATCATTCAACACACTCGATTCCGGTTACCGTTTCCTGACAAATTTGGAGGATCGGCTCCGACTTATGGAGCATAGGAGTGTCGACAGGATTCCCTTGGTAGGCGATAAGCTAAGAGGTCTGGCATTGAGGCTTGGCTACGGAAACGGCGGAGAGGAGAGTCTTATCAATGACTACGTACGGATCACGGAATCAATCCGTAAAATATACAGCTCCTTTTTCGGCGAGAAGAGCAAGGAGATTTGTAACAATTGATCTAAATTAATATTCAGATTACACTCAGTGTAAGGAAGCAGTACTTATGCCGGAATTTGAAACGATAGAGCAGCATGAAGAAACTGCAAGGATGAAGAGCAGAATAATTTATCCCGAGGAAAATTGTTGAGCGCAATCGAACTATACGATACCACCCTCAGAGATGGAGCACAGACCTGGGGGATTAACTTTTCTATCGAAGACAAGCTTAGGATCACCCAAAAACTCGATGAAATAGGAATAGATTTCATCGAGGGAGGATATGCCGGGTCCAATCCCAAGGATCGCCGTTTTTTTTCAATGGCCAAGAACCTCAGATTAAAACACGGTCGAATCGTGGCCTTCGGGAGCACTTGCCGGGTAGATATCCCTCCCGACAAGGACCCTCAGATCAGGTGTCTATTGGACGCCGGGACAGAAGTCGTAACCATAGTTGGCAAGAGCTGGGATCTTCACGTCCTGGAAATTCTGGCAGTCCCACTGGAGAGGAATCTCTCCATGATACTCGATACACTGGCTTTCTTGAGACCCTATTTCCCCAAGGTAATTTACGATGCGGAGCATTTCTTCGACGGATTCAAGAGAAACCCAGATTATGCTATGGAGACACTGAGATCTGCCGTTTCCGGAGGATCCGATCTACTGGTGCTTTGTGACACAAATGGAGGAACTCTTCCGACCGAACTCTCAGCCATAATTGGAAAAGTTAAAGAACACATTTCAATCCCGTTGGGGATTCATGCGCACAACGATTCGGAAACGGCAGTAGCCAACTCTCTGTCAGCAGTAGAAGCCGGGGTAGTTCATGTGCAGGGAACCGTCAACGGCATCGGTGAAAGATGTGGAAACGCGAACCTGATTTCCGTGATTCCTGCCCTCGCCATGAAAATGAACCGGATGAGTTTTCCGGTGGGACACCTGAGACTGCTTAAACATGTGTCAGAATTCGTCGATGAAATGGCAAATCGCACGCCTCAGAAATCTCAGCCCTACGTTGGGGTGGCAGCCTTCGCACATAAGGGAGGATTACATACGAGCGCGGTTATAAAAAACCGTGCGGCGTACGAACACATAGATCCGGCTCTCGTGGGCAACATCAGGAGTTTCCCAATGTCCGAGCAAGCAGGCCGTGCAGCTCTTGTGCAAAAGGCGGCCCAGTTGGGTATCGACCTGAAACCTGATGACCCGAGCTTAGAAGAAATCCTGAAGACAATTAAAGATCTTGAAGCGAGAGGAGCCCATTACGAAGTTGCCGACGGATCATTTGAACTACTCATGAAGCGGATGTTGGGCCTTCACAAGAAATTTTTTTCCCTGCACGGCTTTCATGTGAGTAACGTCAAGAGGCAGGGCGATACAAAAACTTACTCTGATGCCGTAATTCGAATTGTGGTTGGAGACAAAATGGAATTCTCAGCGGCGGAAGGAAATGGACCTGTCAACGCTCTGGACGCGGCATTCAAAAAAGCTCTATTGGCTTTTTACCCGAGCGTAAGCCAGGTCCGTCTAACCGATTTCAAAGTTCGGGTACTGGAAGGATCATCAGGAACCGGGGCCACGGTAAGAGTATTGATAGAATCGACCGACGGAGATCAGGTCTGGTGGACGGTAGGTTTTAATGAAAATATCATCCAGGCATCCTGGGATGCCCTAGTTGACAGCATCGATTACAAACTTCAAAAAGATCTGGCGCGTGAGACGTGAACGTGTTTCTCTAACCAGTCTGCTGAGTAAAATTTGAAATTTTTTTCAAACCATTCAACAGCTCCAAAGTCCTTTTACGGACTTTTTCTTCTAGGACTTGCAGCCGTTCTTTTTGAATTGATTGTCATCGGTTATGATCGTTATCTTCCCTACTCCGAACAAAACAAGACGCGATCCGGGAGGTGTATTTACCAAGTCTTCCAGGATGAATTCTGTATTGGGACAGCTTTCTTTGAGCAGCCCCAATCCGCCCCAACAATTCTTAAAGCTCTGGGAATGGCGGCTGGAAAGAGTCGAGCGTGCGAGGAAAAAAATGTTCCGTGCGACAGAGCAATCAACCTCAAAGGGCAACATCCGTGGATAACTATTGACAAGATTTCAGGAACATATCTTTTGACCGCGGGGAAAAGAATCGATCTAAATTTAGCGGATCAAGCTGATTTAATGGCGGTGCCAGGAATAGGGCCTCGCCTAGCCGATAGAATAGTCGCCTATAGAAATTCCAAAGGATCATTTTCTTCGATTCAGGAACTGGATCGGATCAAGGGGATAGGCCAAAAAAAACAAACCAACCTGGTGCCTTACCTTTATGTCAGCCACTCAGATTGAATCTGTAGGCTTCAATACATCCAAACCTTGCGGCGTCTGTTTAATCCAACAAAAACGGGCTTCCATTGATAATTCAGCAGAAGGGCCGATTAATAATAGTAGCCGCGTAGGCAGCCCCGAAACCGTTATCGATATTAACCACCACAACTCCCGGCGCGCAGGAATTAAGCATTCCCAGAAGTGCGGCGATGCCCCCGAAACTGGCGCCATACCCTACAGAGGTTGGAACGGCAAGAACAGGTCTGTCCACGAGGCCTCCTATCACGCTCGGCAAAGCCCCCTCCATTCCTGCCACAGCAATGATGACCGATGCTGAACGTAGTCTTTTGTTCTGGTTCAGTAGCCTGTGAATTCCTGCAATGCCAACGTCGTAAAGCGTGTCCACCGAGTTGCCAAGGGCCTGGGCAGTCACCTTGGCTTCTTCGGCAACGGGGAGATCGGAACTCCCGGCGCATACCACGAGGATAGTGCCCCTGCCGTGAATCTCGATGGGCACTGCCGAGTATAAGAGGGTCCGAGCCAAAGCATTGTACTGCAGTTCAGGGATATCACTGCAAATCCGGCAAGCCTTTTCCTCGTCCACCCTCGTTACTAAAACGGTATCCTGACGTGCTTGAAGGCTTCTGAAGATCCCTATTATCTGTTCAACCGTCTTCCCCTGCCCGAAGATAACCTCTGGAACTCCCAGCCTCAATGCACGGTGATGATCCACCGAAGCGTAACCGAGTTCCTCGGTCTGGAGGTCCTGAAAAAGTCGGCTGGCTTCCAAGGGGGTCGTCTTGCCTGATTTGACTTCTTCCAGGACCTTTAAGAGTCGGTTCCTGTCCAATGGGCTTACCTTTCCCTATCTAAAATCTGCATGCGATAACAGGTTGATAAAATTATGATGCGGAGAACTACAAAAGAGATTTTTCGTTGCACCAAGGGAGAAAACGAGATTGGTGGGTGACTTGACAAAGGAAAGCCCCGGAAAGGAGGATGAGAACCGGGGCTTCGCATGGGGAAAAGGTATGTTGAGCAGCGGGTTACGCCTCCCGCTGGTTGACAAACCTTAAACCATGATTTTGAATAGTTGTCAAGCATAATTAAAGTAAAATCTTGAAAATAGTGCCTAGCCAAAGCTACAAACATCAAGACATTGAGATATTTATTTAATATCATTGTTTTTTTATCAATTGGCCTAAATCAAGGACCTGATCACGTCTCCCTTACCCACAATTCCTACCAGCTTGCCACCATCGAGTACCGGTAATGAGTAAAGTTTCCTATCCGACATTAAACGGGCGACTTCCGTCAAGTCTGTATCGGGCTCCACGAAAACTGCTGGTCGTGAATAGATGTCTTCAACAATAGTTGCCGTGAGTCGCTTGAACTCTTTTTGTAATCTCCACGGATTTTCCAGAGGAATCACTGAATCTAGTATTACGAACACCGTTGGTATATGCAAAGGCTTGTTTTGGTTGACAAGATCAGATTCGCAAACTACGCCGAGGACATTACCGTGGTCATCTACAACGGGGACTCCGTTAATGTTTCTGTAAGAGAGAATTTGAGCCAGTTCGCGAAGAGTCGTGTCGGGCTGGACCGTTATCACTTCTCGCGTCATTATCTCTGAGACCTTGGGCATATTCGACTCCTTTTGAACGACTGCACATGATGATATGAGTGATGAAAGCACTTCCTGTATCAGAGTGTCTATGGCAGAGTGCTTGTCAATCATACCATTTCTTTCTTTGAAATGTTAATCTTTAGATCTCTGTATTTCCGGTAATAATACCTTGTGGTAGGCCTTAGGAGCACAAGCTTCATCAGGGAGGTGGGCATGGGAGCGAATTTTCTACGGCGAGTTTGACGGGGAACGTAAAAAGAGAGTGCTCATCAAGATTATTGGAGAATAGCCATTGAGCCTCTGAAAAAAACGATTGGAGCCAACAAAAATTCTTTTCTTTTGTCCTTATGTTACAACCACATCTTTAATATCATAGAGGATATTCATCAGCACTTCAAGGATTTTTTGTGCTAACCCTGCTAAATGGTGCCTTTATTCTTTGGGGGGTCGCACAAACCAAGCAACTTGCCTATTTCGGTCTCAAGCTTTCGCATGTGTTCAGATTCCAAAACCCCTATCTTTGCCCCGACCCGTGATTTGTCGATTGCTCTAAGCTGAGAAACCAAAACTACCGATTTCTTGCTCAAGCCATTGCATTGAGAGGGGTCTACAAAGAAATGGTAAGGAAATTTACTGGCCTTCAGGTTGCCTGTGAGAGGCACAATCATTGTTGTGGACAACCCGAAAGTGTTCGTGTCGCTCTGCACGATTACCACTGGCCTCAGGCCGTGTTGCTCATGACCTTGTTGACCTGACGGTTGGGGCAGATAAACGTTGACAATGTCGCTCCGTGTCATTGTCAACCCAACTGATCCTCAAAGTTGCTCAACGCTTCATCGCTCAAGCAATCCCATGCCGCGAGTTCAGTTCCCAAATCTCGATCGGCCTTATCACTAATAATTATAGGAGACATTGGACCTGGTTTTTTCAGTCCTCCGAAAACGTCTGGTCTAAGGGGTGTTCGCTCACTTGCACTAGCCGTCGATACATAAGCTTCAACATAAGCTTTTAGGAAAAAGTGTGGTCTAGCCCTTAACCACGTCTTGCTACTTACCGTGTCTGTCCTGTAGTTCATTTTGGCCTCCTAACTAATTTTACGAGTCCTCTTTTTCCCCGACAATTTCTTTTTTTTGGACCTCGACAAATCCTTCCGTTCTAGTAATTGTTGCAACATCTATAGCGCCGCCTACACCTCGAACGTCTACAGTCCACGTTTGCATTTTTATCGTTGCACGAATCAAGAAAATAGCAAGGTTTACACAGTCCTGTAACGGGAGGAATTGATATGGTATCGGAGCCGACAGCTTCTGTTGTAGATACCGCTCTAATTCCATTTTTTCCCCTTGTTCTAGCCCAATGGCTTCCTCAACCAAAGAAGGCAGATTGGGGTCAAATCCAGTCAGGAGACGATTTACGTACTGATTCTGCCCTCCCCAAGTAACTCCAAAGTCGTCTGGGATCTGTTCTCGGGGGCTCGGTTCTGACGGAATTGCAAACTGGTAAACTCGACCGTATGCCTTTTCCTTATCGAAACCTCCAACGAGAAAGAACATGTCCGGTGTCTTCGAAAGGGCTGATACGGCTCCATCCCACTGCTTTACGAAGAACTCGCTGAGTTCCTTAGCAAAATCCTCGGTGGAAATTTGGGATTTCTTTTTCTCAGCTTTCTTCCCCAAAATCGCTTCCAGTTCAGGCAAGAAACTATGAGCCGTTCGTGGTTCAGTTCCACCTATAGCTCCGAGTCCGTACGTTACGGCACCCACATGGGAAAGATTGCGGATATGCAGTAGCTTTGTTGCGTTGTCAAATGTAGCGGGAACCATTATGTTCTCCCCCCCGCTGCCGGTCTGCTGACTCATAAGGGTTACCCTACTGTCAGCAGCTAGTACAATCCCCTCGGGTCCCTTGAAGGCTATCGCCAATGACACGGGTCCAGTCCTCTCTAAGTCGTCAACATCCTTGATGGCATTATACAAGTCCACCAAATAAAAAACAACGCTACAATGAGGTTAGATGTAGTAGCGGCTAGATCCGGCGCTGCCATTTCAGCCATGGCCGACTCTCAGCGAAGAAGGAGTGAATCGGTAGTGCGCCAGGCAAAGCTTGGCATTTCTTACAGGG
>Ga0209254_10000404_pt1 | contig 34449 bp, 38 predicted proteins | sample FrelakmetDIP11DI_FD_187148 | JGI IMG/M metagenome (GOLD analysis project Ga0209254, IMG submission 187148) | Freshwater lake sediment microbial communities from the University of Notre Dame, USA, for methane emissions studies - DIP11 DI (SPAdes)... | ecosystem: Environmental > Aquatic >... | reverse complement strand
TTACTTTCAGTAATCTCTCGAATAAGTTTAAATAATTCACGACTGCTTTTTGGCGGCTTTTGCGCTGCTTCTTCGCGCTGCGCATTACGAATCAGTGTGCGTAGCTGTTGGCTATCAGTTTGTGGATACGCGACCAAAAACTCAGAGACGGCTTCTGCATTGCTTAACAGCCGTTCACGCCAGCGCTCAAGCGTGTGGAAGCGTGCATTTTCTTCATTATGCTTGCCTTCCCATTTTTGCAATTGTTCGACAATCGGCGTGCTGTCAATATCACGCATCAGCCTTCCCAAATACTGCATTTGGCGGCGAATTGCACCATTGGCGGTGATTCGCTTTGCCTCAAGCACCGCCTCAAATAAGGCTTCTGGCAGATTTAGTTTTACCAGCCGATCTTTAGGTAAATCGACTAATTTTTTGCCAATCGCTTGTTGGGCGTCAGCTTCCGCCTTGAGTTTGGTTTTGCTGATGGGCTCTAGTGTAAGGTTTTTTTCGGTCACGTTTTTGCAGGGTTTCTCGTTAGCTACGGTATGATAGCAGTTTTAGTATTATCGCTTAAATTTAATGACAAACAGCTTGATTGATTTAGACACCTTAAAACAAATTAGCCAGGATGTGCTGAAGTATGCCAAACAGGCTGGCGCGACAAGCGCCGAAACCGAGGTAAGCTTTGGTATAGGGCAGAACGTTTCGGTGCGTATGGGCGAAACGGAAAATATTGAGTATAACCGCGATAAGGGAGTCTCCGTCACGGTGTATTTTGGCCAGCAAAAAGGTCATGCGAGCAGCTCGGATTTAAGCCCGCAAGCGTTAAAAGATACGGTGGAAGCTGCCAGCAATATTGCCAGGTATACTGCCAAAGATGAGTTTTGTGGATTGGCTGATGCTAATTTAATGGCAACGGAAATTCCGGATCTGGATTTGCATCATCCTTGGAATATCAGCGTTGAAGATGCGGTTGAAATCGCCAAACAGTGCGAGGCGGCTGCGTTTAATCTAGATAAAAAACGCATTACCAATTCCGAAGGTGCAGGCGTTTCTAATAGCGAGAGCATTTTTGCATATGCCAACAGCCATGGTTTTGTCGGAGGTTATCCCAGCACGCGCCATAGTGTTAGCTGCTCAGTTATCGCTGAAGATGGCAACAATATGCAGCGTGATTACTGGTACACATCTGCGCGCGACATACGTGACATGGATTCTGCAGAATTTGTTGGTAAATTGGCGGGGGAACGCACGGTACGCCGTTTGGGGGCAAAAGCCATCAGTACTTGCCAAGTACCTGTGCTGTTTGAAGCGCCGCTCGCATCCAGCCTGATTTCATCTTTGATAAGTGCAGTTTCCGGTGGCAGTTTGTATCGTAAATCCTCGTTTTTGCTGGATAGTCTGGGTAAGCAAATTGCATCGCCGATGTTAATCATAGATGAGCTGCCGCATATTAAAAAAGGCATTGCCAGCAGTGCGTTTGATAGCGAGGGCGTTGCCACCAAATCGCGTAAGCTGGTTGAAAATGGCGTGTTACAGGGCTATGTGTTATCCAGTTATTCAGCGCGTAAGCTCGGCATGCAAACCACCGGGAACGCAGGCGGAGCACATAATTTAATCGTTCAGCACACCAATCATAGTTTTGCTGATTTGTTAAAGCTAATGGGTACGGGCTTGCTGGTAACCGAAGTGTTAGGGCATGGTTTGAATATGGTGACGGGTGACTACTCACGTGGTGCAGCAGGGTTCTGGGTGCAAAATGGCGTCATTGCCTATCCAGTAGAAGAAATTACTATTGCCGGCAACATGGGAGAGATGTTGAAGCAGATTGTTGCAATTGGCAGCGACATCAACAAACAAAGTGCCAAACAAACAGGCTCAATTTTGATTGAACAAATGACAGTAGCCGCTGGTGAGTAAGCAGGCACTACATAAATTATTTCTACAAAATAAAAAGCCTCGTAAGAGGCTTTTATTAGTAATAGTCAATTCATGCTTATGGGGCAGGAGTAGTTTGATCCTCATCTGCAGGTTCAAAGCCATCATCTGTTTTTGAGCTAACTGCGCCGTCAGTCACTAAGTTTTCCCGACGTTGCAGATAAGCGTCACGATAAAATGCATATGGATCAAGCGAGGCATTGTCCATGAAGTCTTTTGCATCGAGTAGCTCGGTACGCCTGTCTATGAATTGCGCCGCACGAATCTGGTTATGTAATCGCACTTCCCCAATATTATGTGTATATGCAACCGGGTCTGTGGTTGCAGTATCAAATATCAAACCTGTTGTGTCACGCACACTGCTTGCGCCTAAAAATGGCAATACCAAATATGCACCATTACCCACACCCCAATGTCCTAAAGTTTGACCGAAATCTTCTTTATGATTTGGAATGTTATCCATGCCAGCAACATCAATAAAACCAGCCAAACCAAATGTAGAGTTAATGATAAATCGACCCGCATCAGTAAAAGCATTCGCAAATTTAAGCTGCAACAAATCGTTCAGAACGGTAGTGATTGAACCTAAGTTATTGAAAAAATTATTAAAACCTTTACGTACAGGTGTTGGTGCAACGGCTTTATAAGCTTTTGCTACGGGCTTGAATAGTGCCCTGTCAGTTACATCATTAAATTTGTAAATACCCCGATTTATCCCTTCAAGCGGGTCTTTATTTGTTTGTGTAGCGCAACCTGACACCAATAACACCATGGCGCAACTAAGTAAAAATGTCTTTAATTTCGAATGCATTGTTTTGGTCGCTCAATTATTATGTATTGTTATGTTTTAGTTAAAATTCAAGCAATTCTATCGAAGCTATTATCTACGACACTTGCTGCTGTTGTCCAGTGTTTAAAAATATCACCAGATATCGCAAAACGTATGTTGCTGAAAAACAACAACAGAATTACTTGCTCTTATAGAGATAAAGCAACAATCATGCCTTAGGGTCTGCGGAAGTTTTCTTGGTTTTTATTTGACTGCAACTTTTGTACAAATCCAGCGCCAGTGCTCGCTGTATTGCATGATCGACCACGGGTGCTGGATAATCTCTGCCTATTACAACGCCGATAGATTGTTGACGAACTTGTGGAATTTGCCACGGCGCATGAATTTCTTTGTCACTGCAGTTGCCTAATTCCGGCACGTACTTTCGAATGAACTTGCCTTGAGGGTCAAACTTTTCGCTTTGTGTAACCGGGTTAAAAATGCGAAACCAAGGCTGTGCATCACAGCCCGTACTGGCCGCCCATTGCCAGCCACCATTGTTGGCGCTTAGGTCAAAATCAAGTAAATGCTCAGCAAAATAACGTTCACCCCAACGCCAGTCGATAAGTAGATCTTTCACCAAAAAACTTGCTGCCACCATACGTAAGCGGTTATGCATAAATCCAGTTTGATTAAGCTGACGCATGGCCGCATCCACCAAAGGATAGCCAGTTTCACCTTTACACCATGCGGTAAATAAAACGGTGTTGTTAGGAAATGCCAGGTTATCAAATTCATGCTTAAAAGCTTTTCCAGCAGCAATCTGGGGGTTGTGATACAGAGTTTGAAAATAAAAATCTCGCCAGACCAGCTCATTTAACCATACCTGTGAGCCAGTATTGGCACGGTCTCTGGCTTGCCTTGCCAAAAGACGGATCGACACAGTGCCGAAACGTATATGTGCCGACAAATATGAAACGCCTTTAATCGCAGGAAAATCGCGCGCTTCTTGGTAATGATGCATGCGGTTTTCAAAATCTTCAAATAGCTTTCTACCACCGCTCATGCCAGTTGGCAAAAGCATTTCAGCCAAGTTGGTTCGTTTAAAGCCGATAGCTTTTAAACTCATCAAATCGCTAGGTGCAATCTTAGCAAGGTGGCAGATATAATTATCGACCGGGTATGGTTTTAAATAAAAATCGTTTAGTTTTTTGAGGTGTGCATTTTTGTATGGTGTAAAAATGCTATAGGGCTTATTGGTTAAAGAAAGTACTTCGTCTTTTTCAAAAATAACCTGGTCTTTAAAGTCGTGAAATGCGATGTTATTTTGTGTTAGCTGAGTTGCCACATCATTGTCGCGCGCGATTGCGTTCGGTTCATAATCGCGATTGACAAACACCGCATAGATATTGAGCTGTATGGCAATCTTTGGAATAAGTTCACGCGCCTTGCCATGTTCGACAATTAAATCGCCGCCCTTGTTTTGCAGCGCTGCTTTGAGCTCTCGTACGCTTTCCCAGATGAACTCTACGCGCCGGTCTGTTTTGCTAGGGAGTGAATCCAAAATTTCGGTATCAAAAATAAATGCGCAATAGACTTGTTCTGAAGTTTTAAGTGCATGATAAAGTGCGGCGTGATCGAAATCGCGCAAATCGCGTCGAAACCAGACCAGGGCTTTATTCATGGATTATTCGCGGTGGTAAGGATGGCCTTGAATGACCGTATGCGCCCGGTAAAGTTGCTCGCACAGCAACACGCGCACGAATGCATGTGGCAAGGTGAGCTTGGATAGTCCCCATTGAAAATCAGCTTGTTTTTTAAGTTCGGGATGCAGGCCGTCCGCACCGCCGATCACGATGCTGACATCTCGGCCAAGCGTTTGCCAGAATTGCATCTTTTCTGCGAGCTGCAAGGTGGTTACTTCTTGGCCGCGCTCGTCGCAGACGATTAAAAAATCTTTGCCGCCCGCTTCCAAGATACGTTTGGCTTCAGCCTCTTGCACTGCTGCGCTATTTTTACCATCGGCGCGCTTGTCAGGTTTGATTTCGATGATGTCTACAGTAAGTTCGCGCGGCATGCGCTTGATGTATTCAGTACAAGCCGTTTCAACCCAGCTTGGCATCTTATGGCCGACAGAGATAATATGCAGCTTCAAAAATTATCCCTTTGACATAAAGCCGGTCTATTCAGCTTTAATATGGCTGCGACGGCTCTCGGCCTCGCCCCATAATTGCTCTAGATTGTAATATGCGCGAGTAGCAGGCACCATAATGTGCACGACAATATCGTCTAAATCCACCAGTACCCATTCACCATCTTTTTCACCCTCGGTGCCGCGAATTTCATAGCCTTTTTCTTTCAGCTTTTCGCGCACATTATCTGCAATGGCTTTTGCTTGACGGCTGGAGGTCGCTGAAGCGACGATCATATAATTAGTGAGGCTAGTGAGTTTTCGCACATCCATCACGCTTATATCAAAACCTTTAATATCTTCAATCGCATCAATTACTGCGAGTTTCATTGCTTCTAAATCAAATGTCATTTATGCGGCCTGTGCTGGAATTGTGTTGCGTTGGGATTTAATACGGTTTTGCTCGTCGACATAAACAAGCTGCGGGCTGAATTTATTGAGCTCAATTTCGTTGTAAACGGCGTAACTTGCAATGATAATAATGTCTTCAGGATTTGCTTTGTGAGCAGCAGCGCCATTTACCGAAATGATGCCTGAATTACGTTCGGCGCGAATGGCGTAAGTGCTGAAACGCTCTCCGTTAGTGATATTGTAGATATCAATCTGTTCGTACTCTCGAATATTGGCTGCTTCCAATAAAGTCTCGTCAATCGCGCAGCTGCCTTCATAGTGCAATTCGCTGTGCGTCACATGCGCGCGGTGCAGTTTCGATTTCAGCATTGTTCTTTGCATTTAGACCTTTCGCAAAGTCAGTGAAAAAGGAGGCGTATTATAGTCTTTTCAAACGGTTAGCGCAAAAGCTGATTGATGATCTGCCCAAAACTCAGGCTTTTTTAACGAATTCAGATTTTAATTTCATTGCACCAATACCATCGATTTTGCAGTCGATATCGTGATCACCTTCGACCAGACGGATATTTTTAACCTTGGTGCCGACTTTTACGACTAATGACGAACCTTTGACTTTCAAATCCTTAATCACCGTCACGGTATCACCGTCTTGCAATGCATTGCCGTTGGCATCTTTGATGATGCGCACTTCCTCTGGATTGTCGCGTGCTGCGCCGGGTAACCATTCATGTGCACACTCAGGACAGATTAATAGATCGCCGTCCTGATAAGTGTACAGAGAATTGCATTGCGGGCAAGGTGGAAGTGTATCGTTCAAGAAAGTCTCCAGAAATCGTTTAAATGGTTACCGTTAAGTTATCGATCAGGCGCGTTGTGCCGATTTTTGCAGCACCCAGCACGACCAATTCGTGCTCATTTTCTTTAGGGATTAGCAAGGATTTAGCACTACGCACGGCAATGTAATCTACTTGCCAGCCGGCTTGGTTCAGTTGCTGGATAGCGGAGGCTTCCAGTGAGGAAAATGCTTTGCTGCCGTTTTTAATTGCATCAACAATAGTCTCCAAGGCTTTATTTAGCTGGGTTGCAGAAGCGCGCTCTTGAGTGCTTAAATAGCTGTTGCGTGAACTCATCGCCAAACCATCCACTTCGCGCACGGTTTCACCAGCGATTATTTCAATTGGTAAATTAAATTGCTTGATCATTTCCTTTACGATAAAAAGCTGCTGAAAATCTTTTTTGCCAAATATGGCAATCTGAGGCTGCACCATATTAAACAGCTTCATCACTACCGTGGCTACGCCGGCAAAATGTCCGGGTCGGCTGGCACCGCACAGCTCGCGGGCGATTGGCGGCGGGGTGATAGTCATGGTCTGGATTTCGGGGAACATTTCATTTGCACTTGGAGCAAACACAATATCTGCAGCAGTCGCTTCCAGTTTTGCACAATCGGCATCTAACGTACGCGGATAGCTTGCCAAGTCTTCGTTGGGGCCAAATTGCAGCGGGTTTACAAAAATACTTACGACCACACATTCTGCATGCTGTTTGGCGATTTCAACCAGATGCAAATGACCGGCGTGCAGGTTGCCCATGGTGGGCACAAAACCAATACTGGATTGGTTTTTAAGCAATTTTCTTAATTCAGAAACAGTATTGATAACTTGCATTAATAACTATGTTCAGCAGCGGGGAAAGATTTATTTTTGACTGCTGCAACATAGGCTGCAACGGCTGCTTGGATACTGTTAGTGTCCTTTAGAAAGTTGCGTACAAAACGCGGCGACTTAAACTCGCTTGGGTCTTTATCGGCAGGGCCGGTATAAATACCAAGCAAGTCTTGCAGCACAAGTACTTGTCCGCTGCAATCTACGCCAGCACCGATGCCAATGGTAGGAGTTTTAATCGTTTCGGTAATCTTTTTAGCTAAGATTGCGGGCACCATTTCCAGCAACACAAAGCTCACGCCCGCATCCGACATAGCGATTGCATCCTGCATAATCTGTGCGGCACTTTCATCTGTTTTGCCCTGGATTTTGTAGCCACCCAGCTGGTTGACCGATTGCGGTGTAAACCCCAAGTGCGCGCAAACAGGAATGCCGTGTTCAACTAGGTAAAGTGCGGTATTCACCTTGCTGCCGCCACCTTCAAACTTCACCATGTGTGCACCACTTTTTATGAGCCACTGCGCATTTTTGTAGGCGGCTTCATTGTCATGCTCATAGCTGCCTAGCGGCATGTCGGCCATAATCAAAGTGTTATGCGCTCCTGCAGCAACACTTTTTGTATGGTAAGTCATGTGGTGCATGCTGACATTTAACGTGTTTTCCGCACCTTGCAGCACCATGCCGAGCGAATCTCCAACCAGCAAAATATCCACGCCTGCAAGTTCCATCAGTTTGGCAAAAGTAGCGTCGTAACAGGTGAGCATGGCGATTTTTTCACCGGAATTCACTAAATTTTGAATTTTTTGAAGCATTGAGGGAAAGCTATTTAATCAAAGTTCGGGTTGAAATATTCGCGACTGCTTTTGATTTGAGCAATCCTGTCGATCAGTAAATTCAAGGCATTTTCATCTTTGATAATATTCAGTTTTTCGTTGTTAACGATCAGCAAGGGCGATGCGTCATAAGTATGAAAAAATTCACTATAAGCATCAGAAAGTCGCTCGATATACTCGCGCGGGATTTCCTGCTCGTAGCTCACATTGCGTTCCTCAATGCGGTCAGCAAGCTCATCCACAGGCGTTTGAAGATAAATCACCAAATCAGGTTTACTTGCCTTTAGCTGCAAATGTGTATAAATCTGATGATACAGCGCGTATTCTTCATCATCTAAATTCAGCCGGGCAAACAGCGGGTCTTTTTCTAAAAAGAAATCTGCCACTGTGGGTTTTGCGAACATATCTCTTTGATTTAAATCACTAATCTGGCGTGACCGTTGAAATAGAAAGAATAGCTGTGTTGGCAGGGCATAACGCTGTGCATCTTGATAAAAGCGCGGCAAAAATGGATTGGCTTCAGCTTTCTCGCTTAATAACTGCACCGAGAATTTATCGGCCAGCATTCTGGCCAGCGTGGTTTTGCCACTACCGATGGGGCCTTCGATGACGATATAGGGATATTTGTTAAATATGCTCATTCAGTTTCTTTATGTCTTGATTTTGATGCGCAAGCGCTAATTTTACAACATTGCTGCCATCAGGTAACGATAATTCAGGCGCAATTTCAGCCAAAGGCAATAACACAAAGCCGCGTGTGTGCATGCGTGGGTGCGGCAGCGTGAGTTTTGCAGTGTGAATCACCATGTCGTCGTACAGCAGCAAATCACAATCTAATACGCGCGGCGCATTGGTAAACGGGCGCTCACGGCCTGCATCATTCTCAATATCTAGTAAGGCAGCAAGTAAAGCTTCGGGTGAAAGCTGCGTGCTGATCTCTGCAACTGCATTAATAAAATCGGGCTGGTTTTCATAACCCACTGGTGCGGTTTGATATAAACTGGATTGTTTTACCAGTCTTGTTTTTGGTAATTTATCAATGGCCTGGAGAGCTCGTTCTACTTGGCCCGCAGGGCCGTTCAAGTTGCTGCCCAAAGCAACATAAGCGCGGTTAGTTTGTGTCTTGGGCATTCGTTGCTGGCTCTACCTGTGTGGCGGGTTTTTTACGCTTGCGGCGACGTTTTTTCGGGCTTGTATCTGGCAGCAGCATTTCTGCGCGGCGTTCTGCATCGGCATCCGCAAACTCAGTCCACCATTCGCCAAGTTCCATGGGTAGTTCGCCTGATTCACACCGCAGCAGCAAAAAGTCATAGCCTGCACGATAGCGCGGATGTGTAAGTAAACCAAACGGGCGTTTGCCGGCACGTTGCTCAAAGCGCGGCTGCATGCCCCAGATCTCTTTCATAGTGGCGGTAAATCGGTTGTGAATAGCCAATTTTTTCGCCTGCGCATCAATAATCTCATTCATTGCCATATGCAAGGCAGGAATAAAACTATGTCCTTGCGATTTATATTGCTCCCAGGCTTTTAAAACCTCGTGCCAAAGCAGGGTGGCGAATAAAAAGCTGGGGTTGGATGATTTACCAGCGAGTATGCGGTCATCCGTATTTTTTAGCGCTAGCATCACAAAACGTTCCCCTAAAGGCTGCTCCAGCACCACATCCAGCAAGGGTAATAGGCCGTGGTGCAAATGCTGTGCGCGTAATGCGTTAATGCTTTCTACTGCATGGCCGGATAAAAATAACTTTAACATCTCATCAAACAGACGGCTGGGCGGCACGTCCTGCAGCAAATCGGCTAACTTTTGAATCGGTTCCTGAGTTGATTTTTCAATCTTTAAGCCTAACTTGGCCGAGAGTCTTACGGCACGCAACATGCGCACAGGGTCTTCCTGGTATCGCGTGACTGGGTCGCCAATGATACGTAGCAGATTGGCTTTGATATCTGCTACGCCATTATGAAAATCAAGCACTTCTTCCCTGGACGGGTCGTAATACATGGCGTTGGCAGTAAAGTCACGCCTTACGGCATCTTCCTCCATGCTACCAAAGATGTTGTCACGCAGAATGCGGCCACTGTCCGCAGTTTCTCCGTCTCCCTCCGCTAAGTGATGGCCGCGGAAAGTTGAAACTTCTATTGTTTCGTTGCCCCACAGCACATGCACCAGGCGGAACCGCCGCCCGATAATGCGGCTGCGGCGAAAGATTTTATACACTTCTTCCGGTGTGGCATTGGTCGCTACGTCAAAATCTTTCGGCTTGTAATTCATCAGCAAATCACGCACCGCACCGCCAACGATAAACGCCTCAAATCCTGCTTTCTGCAAGCCTTCGCAGGTTTTTAACGCCGCGCTGCTAATCAGGTTTTTGTTGATTTTGTGAATCTTTGCCGGGATTCGTTTTGCTGTGCTTGATTGGCTACTATCGGCCTGATTAATCGCAGCCTTTTCAATGGATAAATGCGCTTTAACCTTTTTGGAAAATACTTTTTGCAGGAAACGTTTAATCATTCTGGTTTAATCGTTATTTTTTATGTTCGTTATTCCACAGCACATCAGGTACGCCCGCATCTTTATTCAAAATGCGGCAGAGTACAAATAATAAATCAGAAAGCCGGTTGATGTACTGCAGCGAAATATCAGTGATATTCTCTGTTGAGCTTAGTGCGATCATCTGCCGTTCAGCACGCCTACACACCGTTCTGGCCAGATGACAATAGGCCGCAGCGCGGCATCCGCCGGGCAGAATGAATTCTTCGAGCGGCGTTAGCGTATCGTTCCAAATGTCCAATTGCGTTTCTAATGCGGTTACACGCTCTGCCTTCATCATGGCTTGTCCTGGCATACAAAGCTCACCACCCAAGTCGAACAAATCGTGTTGAATGGCTTGGAGAGCCGCATGGATATTACCTTCCAGAGCCTCTGTCCGCAGTATGCCAATTACCGAATTCAGTTCGTCTACATCCCCTATTGCCGCAATACGCAAGCTGTCTTTTGTTACACGCGTGCCATCGCCCAGGCCTGTGGTGCCGGCGTCGCCGGTGCGCGTGTAAATTTTGCTTAATCTGTTTGCCAATTAAAATCCTATATAATTCGTGCATTATAAATCATTCAAACCTGTTTCGATGAGTTCTCAACCTATTGGCATTTTCGATTCCGGTGTGGGCGGCATTTCGGTGCTCAAACACATTCACGCCTTGTTGCCGCACGAGCACTTAATGTACGTGGCAGATAGCAAATACGCGCCTTACGGCAATAAAACGCCGGAGGAAATCATTGCGCGCTGCATGATTCTTGCGGATTTTTTAATGTCGCAAAATGTGAAAGCGCTCGTCGTTGCCTGTAACACCGCCACTGCAGCCGCGATTGATAAGCTACGTGAGACTTTTGATATTCCTATTATCGGCATGGAACCTGCAGTAAAACCGGCGGCAGAAGCCAGCAAAAACGGCGTTATCGGCGTGCTGGCCACGGTGGGTACGCTTAAAAGTGCACAATTTGCCGCACTGCTGGAAAGCTATGGCCGCAATGTCAAGGTCGTCACGCAAGGTTGTGTGGGCTTGGTGGAATGTATCGAACGCGGTGAACTGGATGCGCCTGAAACCAAAGCTTTAATCCGCCAATACACCTCGCCATTGCTGGCTGAGGGCGCTGATACCATTGTGCTGGGCTGCACCCATTACCCGTTTGTAAAGCATGTGATTCAAGAAGTGGTGGGTGAGCATGTGACGCTGATTGAAACCGGTGAGGCAGTAGTTAAGCAGTTAAAACGCCAGCTGGAAGAAAAAGGTTTGCTATCAGCTAGCAAACAAAAAGCAGAAGTACATTTTTGGACGAATTCTAAGGCAGAAAATGTAAGGCAAGTGATTGAAACGTTATGGGGAAAATCAGCAGATATTAGGGCTTTGTAGGGCTTATTACCGGATGTGGCATGTATCACTTAAGTACAAACTTAATTACTATTTCAAAGCGGAAAGTTTTTGAACAATCTCATTAAATAGAGGGCGCAAATGAAGCTCTGTGCTAGTACATTTCTTTTGCAACTGCCAAAGGGCTACGCTAATGTTTGATTCCATTTCGCCATGATTAAGCAGTTCTTCAAGCAAAATTCCAAAGGCGTGAGACTCTAAACGCTGTAATTTACGTGTTAACTCCTGATTATCCAGAGGCAAAAAGGACGCGCCGCCTAAATCGCTTAACACGACGTTTTGATGGTTCCAGAGTATATTATGTGCGTATAAATCACCATGTGTCATGCTTTGCGCATGTAAATGCAAAACTGCGCTGGCAACGCCTAATGCAATATTTAGAATGTCTAGCTGAGAGTGTTTCACACCATCTGAGTATATATCCCGCGTGCAAGATTCAAAACTGGGAGGATTTGCCAGCACGTTTAAATCTGTTTTCAGTAAGGGCATTACCAATCCTAAAGTGCCTTGCGGATGATTGCAAATGACACCTTTAATGCCTACTAGATTGGCTTGTTCTTCAGCCAGAATGTTTGCATTAACCTCACAACCGGGCAAGCCATCACTGGTTAAAGTGCCTTTAAATAATTTTACAGCTACAATTTCAGATGATTGATTTGAATGATGCCACAAAGCTTGATAGGTAACACCTGAGGCGCCTTGTCCAAGCTCATTAAGCAACTCGAGCTCTTGCCAGTCAATACTTCTTATTTGATGTTTAGATAATAGATCTTGCTCAATTTGATCACAAAAAGGATTGCCTGCATAAGCAAGCCAACTGAGTTTGGGCAAGGTAAAAAGCCAGTCGGGTAAAGATTTAAATTGGTTGGCAGAGATTCTGAGTAATTCCAGATTATGACAATTTGCCATTGAATCTGGCAGTTCACTTAACTGGTTGCCTGCCAGCATGAGTTTTTGTAATTTGGCACAATGACCTAGCGCGTTCGGAACCCGGCTTAATGCGTTATCCGTCACAATAAACCAACGTAAATGTTGGGTTGGGATTGCAGCCTCAGGAATGTGTTTGATTTTATTGGCTTTAAAGCCAATCATGTTTAGGTTTTGGCATTCACCCAGCACTTCTGGTATGTGCGTAAACTGGTTGGATGAACAAAATAAAATGCGCAGATTTTTTAATCTGCTGAGGTCGCGTGGTAGGGTGCTAAGCGCATTGCCGGTAAGGTCTAAAATTTCCAGCGACTCTGCCAGGTCAAAAATTTCTTGAGGGAACTCAGTTAAACCGCAGCTTAATTTAAGCTGCTTGCTGCCTTGCAGCTTACCAGCTTTAAGTAGGGATAAAGTATCGCTCTGCGATAGATGAGAATCCACGTGACTTGAAGGTTAAAATTAGTGGTGTGAAACAACTTCGCCAGCTTTAAGCTTGTACTTGGTGCCACAGTAGGGGCAAGCGGCGTGCCCGGTTTCAGCGATATCTAAAAACACACGCGGATGCGAGGCCCAAAGCGCCACTTCATCGGTGGGGCAGTGCAAAGGCAAATCTTTTGCAGTGATTTCAATTTCTTTGGAATTGGACATTCTTAAAATCTCCTTAATTCGTCATTTATGGCCGTTTTATGTATGCACGGCGAAAAATGACGAAGGTTTTATTTATACCAGCGTTAACCAATCAGAATGTTTGGTGGATTTGCCTTTAACTACATCAAAATACAGGGCTTGCAGTTTTTCGGTCATTTCGCCTCTGGAGCCAGTGCCAATGGCGCGGTTATCCAGTTCGCGAATCGGGGTGACTTCTGCCGCTGTGCCGGTAAAGAAGGCCTCGTCTGCGCCATAAACTTCATCGCGGGTGATGCGTTTTTCGATGACAGGAATGCCCAACTCGCCAGCCAGCTGAACGATGGTATCGCGGGTGATGCCTTCCAGCGCAGACGTGAGATCGGGCGTGTAGAGTTTACCATTGCGAACGATAAAGACGTTCTCGCCAGAACCTTCGGCTACGAAACCGTCAACATCCAGCAGCAAGGCTTCGTGGTAGCCATCTTGTGCGGCTTCTTGATGCGCCAGGATAGAGTTCATGTAGTTGCCATTGGCTTTGGCCTTGCACATGGTGATATTCACATGGTGGCGCGCGAATGACGATGTTTTTACGCGGATGCCTTTGGTGATAGCCTCTTCGCCCATGTAGGCGCCCCAACTCCAGGCTGCACAAATGACGTGTGTTGAAAGCGTTTTAGCTGCAATACCCATCGCCTCCGCCCCGTAGAACGCCATTGGGCGAATGTAGGCAGATTCCAGATTGTTTTCACGCACTGCGGCACGTTGTGCCTCACTAATTGTTGCTTTATCAAATGGCATTTTCATACCAAGGATATGCGCACTGCGGAACAGCCGGTCGGTGTGTTCCTTCAGGCGGAAAATCGCCGTGCCTTTGTCGGTTTTGTAGGCGCGCACGCCTTCAAATACGCCCATGCCGTAATGCAAGGTGTGGGTTAACACATGAGTGGTGGCATCGCGCCAGTTCACCATTTTACCGTCGTACCAAATTACGCCGTCACGATCTGCCATTGAGCTTGGTATTGCCATTTTGCTACCTTAAACGAAATTTTGTAAAAGCGATATTGTAAACCAAGCAGTGAATTTATTGCTTATGTTAGAATCAAATGCTGATTAATTAAGGTGTTTTAACATGAAAAAATTATTCATTTTCACATTCTTTTTGCTGATTTCTGCATGCGGCCTTGCAAAGTCACCAACTCCGTTTGTAGGCACTGATATTACAGGGGCCGATTTCCCAGCGCCGCTTAAACTCACTGACCATACCGGAAAATTGCGTACCATGAGCGACTTTAAAGGCAAAGTGGTGACCTTGTTCTTTGGCTATACGCATTGCCCGGATGTGTGTCCAACCACCCTGAGCGATATGAAACAGACCATGAAATTGCTGGGAGATAAGGCAGACCAGGTGCAGGTTCTATTTGTAACGGTAGATCCGCAGCGCGATACGCAAGAAGTACTGGCGCAGTTTGTGCCTCATTTTGACAAGCGCTTTATCGGCCTGCGCGGCAGTCTGCAAGAAACCGCAGAAACAATGGGCAACTTTAAAATTTACTACTCAAAAATAGCGGGTAAAGCTGAAAATGATTACACCATAGACCACAGCGCTGGCACGTATGTATTTGATAAGGAAGGAAAAATAAGGTTGTACATGCAGTATGGACAAAAGCCGGCCGACATGGCGAGTGATATTGAAAAATTGATGTAATAAAAAAGGGAGCGAATGCTCCCTTTTTTTATAATGATGAATGATTAATTTGCTGGAGGTGCACCGTATTGGTTATCTCCTTCATCCCCCTTTTGAACAAGCAGATAAATCATTGCAATCCAGCCTAGGATTGGAACAATCCATATGATTTGCAGCCAGCCGCTTTTGTTGGTGTCATGCAGGCGGCGCGCGCCAACTGCGAGTGATGGCAATAATGTCGCGATTGAAAATGCCCAGGATATATAACTGCCCACCACTTCCAATAGCAAGGCACCGCCAAAACAAAATAGCGCGAACCACCAGAATTCGGGTTGTTTGGCGCGCCCATTAAAATCAGCATATTTAGCAAAGCATAACTTGATTGACTCTGTAAAAGACATCATTTTCCCCTTATGAATTTAGTCCCAGATGACTGCAACGCTAACTTAACATAAATCTTAAAGCGGGTGCAAAATATGGGAAGGCTACATGCGATGCAGGTGCGGCGATAAGGCCTTCAGCTCTTTTTCTGCTGCTTTATAGTTGGGGAATAAGCTTTCCAGCACTGCATAAAACCTGGCGGAGTGGTTCATTTGCTTTAAGTGCGCCAGCTCGTGGCTGATCACGTAATTGATGATGTGCGGCGGCGCTTGCAGCAAGCGCCAGCTCAAACGGACCTGGCCGCGGCTATTGCAGCTTCCCCAGCGTGACTGCGCGTTGGAAAGCGTAAGTGGCGGTGTCGCTACACCGAGTTTTGCAGCTAAAATCTCCAGCCGGCGGCTAAAGTCTGATGCTGCCTGTTTTTTATACCATTGAGTTGCCATACGGCTGCAGGCCGCATGGATATTGGCTTCTGGCGATGCTATAAATAAGACGTTTTGGTCAAGAAAAGTCACCTTTTTACGATCGCTTTGTGTAATCTGCAGCCGGATATCATTACCTAAATATAGCAAATATTCGCCATCAACCCATTGGATTTTTTCGACCTGGTTCGCTTCTCGAGCCTGAAGTTTATTTAAAATCCAGTTCGATTTTTCCAGCAGAATCTGATTGAGCTGGAATTCAAAAATACGTTTTGGGGCGTGCACCACAAGGCCGTCAGCAGTGATTTTTAAACCGACTGTGCGGCGAGGGCGCCGCTCTAGTAAGTACGAAATAGTTTGTCCGTTTGAAAGAATTAAGCTTTGTTGCATCACAGTTTCAACATTTCCGCTTCAATCCAGTCTTCTACTTGCTGGTTGAGTGCGTCAGCTTTTAAACCGGCAGTTTCGATCGGCTTGCCGATGCTAACAGTAATCGTGCCGGGTCGTTTAATAAATGCATTTTTACGCCAGAATAAGCCTGCATTATGCGCAACCGGTACAACGGTAGTCTGTGTCTGGGCGGCGAGCCAGGCCCCGCCAATGTGGTATTTGCCACGCTTGCCCGGGGCGATGCGCGTGCCTTCCGGGAATATGACCACCCATAAGCCTTTGGCTAATCTGTCTTTACCATGCGCCACTAGTTTTTTTAGCGCTTCGCGGCCTGCGCTGCGGTCAATCGGGATAGTAGAAAGTGCAATCCACGCCCAACCCAGAAAAGGGATGTATAACAGCTCGCGCTTTAACACCCAAATCTGTGGAGGAAAAATGACTTGAAGCGCGATAGTTTCCCAAGCGGATTGATGCTTGCATAAGATGATAGACGGGTGATTCGGGATATTTTCACGGCCACGTACTTCAAAGCCAAGGTTGCAAGTGAGTTTGAGCCAAAACAACGCGCAGTGCGCCCAATAGCTTGCCATGCGTGAACGGGTGATGTTGTTAAGTGGAAACATCAGGATGACCAGTAGGGCGAAAATAGGCGTAATAATGAACATGCCTAAAAGAAACAAAACTGAGCGCAAAAATAACATCAGTCTTGTTCCATAATGATATGCTGTACTGCATCGTTTAAATCGGCAAAAACCAAGGTGCCTTCCGGTAGATTTCCTTGCAGCAAAGTTTCTTCTCCTTTGCCAGTGAGCACCAGTATTGTCTTGCAGCCTGCATCGGCAAATGCCTGAATATCGCGCGGCGCATCGCCGACTGCGTATACATTGCTCAAATCTATAGAAAATCGGTGACCGATATCTTCTATCATGCCTGTTTTTGGTTTGCGGCAAGTGCAGTTGTCATCGGTTGAGTGCGGACAATAAAACATCGCATCAATGCGCCCGCCCACATGCGCTAATGCACGATGCATTTTGTCGTGAATCGCGTTAAGCGTTGCCATGTCAAATAATCCGCGCGCAATGCCTGACTGGTTGGTTGCAATGGCTACGCGAAAGCCGGATTGGTTGAGCAGGGCAATGGCCTCTAGGCTGCCCGGCAGCGGAATCCATTCATTGGGATTTTTGATGAAATTGACTGAGTCCTGGTTAATGACGCCGTCCCTATCCAAAATCACCAATTTCATTTTTAGCTCGCTAGTTTAGACAAATCTGCTACGCGGTTCATCGCCTGATGTAGCTGATTTAACAAGGCCAAGCGGTTGTTTTTTAAAGCAACGTCTTCCGCATTCACCATCACGTTGTCGAAGAAGTCATCCACCGGCGCTTTTAAAGCCGCCAATGCTTGTAATGATGCCGTGTAATCACCACTTTCAAATAACTTATCGGCTTGTGGTTTTACTTTGCTTAAAGCATTATTAAGCGCGATTTCAGCAGGTTCTTGCAGCAGGTTAGTTTTCACTTCCGTTTTGATTTCGCTTTCTGCTTTTTTCAGAATGTTCCCTACACGCTTATTCGCTGCAGCGAGGGCAGGGGCTTCCGGTAATGACGAGAATGTGCTGACAGCATTTAAACGTTTTGGAATATCGGCAAGAAGATGCGGATTGAGGGATAAAACCGCATCAACCTCTTGCGAAGAAAAGCCTTGCTCGCGCAAGTTTCCAGCTAGCCGTTCATATATAAAGGGCAATAGATCCAGTAATGCTGCACTTTTTTCTGAGAAAGTTTCCATTGCCGTAATCAGTAGATTGTCTTCGGTGCTGTGATATAGCAGGATTGGTAATTTTTTCTCGATTAGAATGCGAATTACCCCCAATGCGTGGCGTCTTAAGCCAAACGGGTCTTTGTCACCAGTGGGCTTTTCACCAATGCTGAAAAGTCCGTACAAAGTTTCTAGCTTGTCTGCCAGCGCAACACAAACGCCTACTTGGTTACGTGGTAACTCGTCTCCTGCAAAACGTGGTTTGTAGTGGTCTTCAATCGCAAAGGCTACGTCAATGTCCAAGCCTTCATGTTGCGCATAATAGCGCCCCATAATGCCTTGTAGCTCTGGAAATTCACCCACCATGTCAGTCACTAAATCGGCTTTAGAAAGACGTGCAGCTTGTTCTGCTTTGGCGACCAAACTGGAGTCGCCTAATTGTTTTGCTATTTCCACTGCAATTTTTACGACGCGTGCATTTCGCTCGCCTTGTGAGCCAAGCTTGTTGTGGTAAACCACTTTATCCAGACCGGCAATGCGGCTTTCCAATGTCTTTTTGCGGTCTTGGTCGAAGAAGAATTTCGCATCAGCCAAGCGTGGGCGCACCACGCGCTCGTTGCCGCCAATCACGGCGCTTGGGTCAGACGGGTTGATGTTGGAGACGATTAAAAATTTATTAGTGAGTTTGCCGTTGCTGTCCAAAAGCGGGAAGTATTTTTGATTCGCCTTCATGGTCAAAATCAGACATTCCTGCGGTACTTCCAAGAATTCCTTTTCAAACTGGCCCAGCAAAACATTCGGGCGTTCTACCAGTGCCGCCACTTCATCCAGCAAGGCATCATCGTCAATTGGTTTCAGGTTTTGTTTGGCTGCAGCTGAGTTTAATTGATTTTCGATTTCAGCGCGGCGCTCTGCAAAGCTGGCAATCACTGCGCCTTCGGTTTTGAGTTGTTCAGCATAGCTGTCGGCATTTTTAATGGTAATAATTGGTTTTGCAGCCTCAAAGCGGTGGCCTTGGGTTTGATTGCCGGCGGTTAAACCAAGCGCGGTAATAGGTACAACTTCACAGCCATGCAATGCGACCAAGCAGTGCGCAGGGCGCACGAAATTGACGCTTTCCCAACCGTCAGCTAATTGGTAGGTCATGACTTTTGGAATCGGCAGCTTGGCTAAAGCCTCGTTCAGCGCGGCCTGCAGGCCAGCTTCAAGCGTGGCGCCAGTTTGGTTGACGTCTAAAAATAGCACATCAGCCTTGCCGTCATTTTCTTTGCGTAAATTTTTCACTACAGATTCGTCGGTACCCAAGGCCTGTAATCTTTTGATTAAAGCTGGTGTAGCGTTGCCGCTCGCATCCAAACCTACGGTGGCGGGCATCAGTTTTTGTGCAACCTGTTTGTCAGCAGCTTTGGCCGATACGTTGGTCACATGCGCGGCCAAACGGCGTGGTGTGGCAAAAGAGCTAACAGTTGAATTTTCTGTAGTTAAGCCTTGCGTTTTTAGCGATTCAAACAAACTGTTGCTAAAGGCTTCGCCGAGCTTTTTTAATGCTTTTGGCGGCAGTTCTTCTACAAATAATTCGATGAGTAAATTTTGACTTGCCATTATGCTGCTTTCTTTTCTTTTTCTAATTTCGCCAGCACTTCTGCGGCATGTTCTTTTGAGGCAAGCGGGAAGCCAAGCCTAGCGCGGCTATCCAGATAGCTCGCTGCGACTGCGCGTGCCAGATTGCGAATGCGGCCGATGTAGGCAGCACGTTCGGTTACCGAGATAGCACCACGTGCATCCAGCAAGTTAAAGGTATGCGCTGCTTTCAGCACTTGCTCATAAGCAGGAAGGGCGAGCTGGTTTACCATGAGGTGTTTAGCTTGCTTTTCGTGTGCGCCAAACGCAGTAAACAGAAAATCGACATCGGAATGTTCAAAGTTGTAAGTAGATTGCTCCACTTCGTTTTGGTGGAATACATCGCCGTATTTTACATTCTCGGAATACTGCAAATCGTATACGCTATCCACGCCTTGCAAATACATGGCCAAGCGTTCCAGCCCATAGGTGATTTCGCCGGTAATGGGCTTGCAGTCAATACCACCGACTTGCTGGAAATAAGTGAACTGTGTAACTTCCATGCCGTTCAGCCATACCTCCCAGCCCAAGCCCCATGCACCTAGCGTCGGGTTTTCCCAGTCGTCTTCCACAAAGCGGATGTCATTCTTTTTCAAGTCGAAGCCAAGCGCCTCAAGAGAGCCTAAATATAATTCAAGAATATTGGCTGGTGCGGGCTTCAGTACGACTTGGTATTGATAGTAATGCTGTAAACGATTTGGATTTTCGCCATAGCGGCCATCTTTCGGGCGGCGGCTTGGTTGCACATAGGCAGCTTTCCATGGCTCAGGTCCAAGCGAGCGTAAAAATGTGGCGGTGTGGCTAGTGCCTGCGCCTACTTCCATGTCGTAAGGCTGCAACAAGGCACAGCCTTGTTTGCCCCAGTAAGTCTGTAAACTCAGAATAATCTGTTGAAAGGTTTGCATTTGAGTAATTTTATTATCGCGAAGAGCTAGATTTTACACGGCTTTACGTCGCCAAACAAAGGCAATCGCAGCAAAACAAAAGATGATAAACGGCCAATTGCCCCAGCGCACATAAGGCGTGCTGCCTGTGTAGCCTTGCGCTTGTACATTAAGTGTAATTTTCTCATCATGAGGCGCATGCGCAAGCACATAACCGTGCTGGTCTATGCTTGCGGTTGCCCCAGTATTCGTGGATCGCAGCATCATGCGGCCGGTTTCCAATGCGCGCGCTTGCGAAAACTGCATGTGCTGGTCTGCAGCATAAGATGTGCCGTACCACGCATCATTGCTGATGTTTACTAATAGTGTTGCCTCTGGGAGTTGTCGAATAATTTCTTCGCCGAATACATCTTCGTAGCAAATATTAACCGCTACTTTTTGGTTGCTTAGCTGCATGGGGGTTTGATATTTGCCTCCGCGCGACAAATCGCTGAGAGGCATGTTGAGCCAATCGCGGTAAATCCAACCGAACACCCGTTTTAGCGGAATAAATTCTCCAAACGGGACTAAATGATTTTTTTTGTAAGTTTGATTTGAGTTACCTCCAAAACTAAGGGCGCTGTTAAAGTATTCGTTGGTGTTTTCATTGTATTCCACCATGCCTACAAGTAAATCGCCGTTGTTCTGTATGGCATGGTTGGTCAGTGTGTCTTTAATGCTTGAGTCTAATTGGCTGGAAATTACTGGTAGTGCGGTTTCGGGCAATATGATGAGTGCCGCCTTGCTGGCTAGTGCCATGCCAAGATACTGGTCAATAGTGCTTTGCGCTTTTTCCGGAGACCATTTTTCGCTTTGCGAAATATTGCCTTGCAATAAGGCAACTGAAGTTGATTTCCCTTCAGGCGTTGTCCATTCTACAGCTCTCAATACGCTGCCGGCAACGATGGCCAGCACAAAAGCAGCAATGGTGTTGCGTTTATTGATAAGTTTTTTTTGCCAGTTGGCTAACCAATATGCAATCAGAACAGCCAGAAATAGCGTGATAACTGAGATACCGTACACGCCTACAATCGGCATGAATCCTGTGAGCGGACTATGCGGCACTTGGCTATAACCCATTGTTAACCATGGAAAACCTGTAAAAATCCAGCTGCGAATCCAGTCGCTTAAGCCCCATAATACGGGGATGCTGATGAGCGGCGAGCCAAGCCATTTACTTAGCCAGCCTACCAAAGCCACAAATAGCGCCATAAACGCACATAGACAGAATGTGCAAAAGCCCGCAAACCACCACGGCATGCCGCCGAAATCGTGCAGGCTGATGTAAATCCAATAAATGCCAACGCAATATAAGCCAAGACCATAGCTGAAGCCCAATATCCATGCGGTTCGTGGCGTACCTGTTTTTAGCCATAAATAGCATACCCCTGCAAGAGAAAGGAGGCTCAATGGGAAAATATAAAACGGCGCGAAACCCAGTACGGCCATAGCCCCTAGAATAAAAGCGATTACTGATGGAGGTATATTACAAATTCTTTTTAGCATAAATATTATGTCATCATCCATTCACTAAGCGCGATTGTACGTGCATGTGCGGGCTTTCTGCAAAGATGCAGAAGTTTGCTGGCTGCTTAACTTGTTGACAGATTGCATTTTTAAGTTCTATATTTCGCGTGTGGTACCGTATTTATAAACAATAATTTGAGGAGAATAAGCAATGAGTATGGCATCGGAATTTAAGGAATTCGCCCTTAAAGGCAACGTGATGGACTTAGCAGTTGGCGTGATTATCGGCGGTGCGTTTGGCAAAATAGTAGATTCATTGGTGGGCGATATCATCATGCCTATAGTAGGCAAAATCATCGGTAATGTTGATTTCTCAAATATGTACGTGGCCTTAAGTGGACAACCTGCTGGCTTGGCGTTAGCAGAAGCAAAAAAGGCTGGCTCAGTATTGGCATACGGTAACTTCATTACGATCGCAATCAATTTTATTATCCTGGCTTTTGTTATTTTCCAATTGGTTAAAATGATGAACAGAATGAAAAAAGCAGAACCACCTCCAGCACCGGCACCCACGCCAGAAGATGTTGTGCTGTTGCGTGAAATTCGTGATTCACTCAAGAAATAAACTTGATTTCAGTCAATAAAAAAGGCGCTTTAAGCGCCTTTTTTATTGACTGATAAACCGCTTATATATTGGGCTCCGAAGCATTATGTTCTGGTGGGGATGTTTCATATGTTTGACCTTTTGCTTCAGGTTCTGAACCATCATTATTCAGAAATACCACTTGCACTACTTTATCGTCAATAAAATCAAGTTCGGTAGTAGGGTAGTAAGTGCCATCAGCATCGGTATTGAGGTTGTGATAATGCCAAATAGAGGCGACTACTTTATCGGTCCCCTTAATCTTTACATCTTCTGCTTTGGCTGGCTCGCCAAGCAATTCAACGATTTTTAATTTATCAAATTTGTTGATGATGTCGACAAATGCTTTCTCATCAGTTGGGATTTCGTTAATAAACGGCATGGTTTGCGCCTCATCTGCAAAGCAGGCATTAGCAAACAATGTATTTATTACAATTAAAACTGCTACTGTCCAGATTTTCATTGTAATCTCCAGAATATTTTCAATATATGAGATTTGATAATCAATTTAGTTCAATTGGCGAAGGCGCATTTTTTTAGTCAGGTTGATTCGATAGGAAACGGTTCGTCTGGAATCACCTCAACCAGTATTGAATGTAAGCGCCTACTATCGGCGCGAAGAACGCTGATGCTTAAATTGTCGATCACAATCGTATCACCGCGCTTGGGCAGGTGCCCAAACTTATTTACAACTAAACCACCAATAGTTGAAAACTCTTCATCGCTGAATTGAGTGCCGAGTGCTTCATTGAAGTCGCCAATTTCTGTGAGCGCTTTGACCCGATAATGACCCTTGGCATCTTTTAGAATATTGTCTTCATCCTCATCGTAGTCATATTCATCTTCAATATCGCCCACAATTTGCTCAAGTACGTCCTCAATCGTCACCATGCCTGCTACACCACCATATTCATCTACCACTATGGCAATGTGATTGCGATTACTGCGGAATTCCTTCAGTAATACATTTAACCGCTTGGCTTCGGGGATAAATACTGCAGGTCGCAGCATATCGCGCACATTAAAGTCTTCGCCCGCGTAATAACGTAATAAGTCTTTGGCGAGCAAAATACCAATGACGTCATTTTTGTCATCTTCGATGACAGGAAAACGTGAGTGAGCAGTTTCGATGACGTGTGGAATGAAAGTTTCGGGAGGGTCAGTAATGTCGATGACATCCATCTGCGAGCGTGGAATCATGATGTCACGCACTTGCATCTCGCTTACCTGCAACACGCCTTCTATCATGGCGAGCGAGTCAGCATCCATTAAATGGTTTTCGTATGCCCCGTGCAGCAACTCGACAAGCTGCTCACGGTCTTCAGGTTCTCGCAACAATAAATTGCTTAAGCGTTCTAATAAACTGACTTTATTGTTCGGTTTTTCCGGTTCGGAGGCCATTAGTTGGCGTCCTCAGTAATGAGATAGGGATTAGCATACCCTAATTTGGCCAAAATAGAAATTTCCAGACCTTCCATTAAGTCAGCTTGCTCAGCAGTATCGTGATCGTAACCATGTAAATGAAGTATGCCGTGCACGGTCAGGTGTGCATAATGTGCCTCAAGCGGCTTGTTTTGAGTTTTGGCTTCAGCCTCCACTACTGGCGCGCAAATAATGATGTCACCCATTAAATGCGGTTCTTCGGTCAGAGGGAAAGTCAGCACATTGGTCGCATAGTCTTTTCCGCGATACATACTGTTTAGTTCTTGACCTTCCTGTGCGTCTACTATTCGAATCGTGACTTCAGTATCTACGCGTAACGCTGCGCTTGTCCATTTATGAAGCAGTGATTTGGATGGAAGATTCTCTAGATTTGATGCGTATTGAACCGATAAATTTAGTTTTGGCATGATTTGTCACTTAAAACGTAAATTTACCAATTATGAGTATATTTTTGAATATTCGATTTTTGTGTAATGCGCCGAGTGAAAGGTTGTTCAAATGGCGCATTACAAAGCTAAATATATGCTAACTAATTTACTTTGATTGCGAAGGACAATCTGTATAAGGAAAGCGCACATGTCCATAACGAACCACTAGAATTGCCAGGGCAATCAGTAGGATAGAACCGGAAAGTGCAAACATCCGCCATGCATCAATCTCTGCGATATCTAGCACTAAATAACGTGCCAGTGCGATAATGCCGATATATAACGGGTATCTGACAGGAAGGTTGCCGGAACCCAGATAGTGATCGAGCATGGACATGACTTCAAGGTATAAGAACAGCAACAGCAGGTCGCCTACGCTGATCGTACGTGCTTCCCACATATGCATAATTGCCTGAAATACGGCAAAAATAGTTGCAATCGCGATGACAATCAGCACGCCTTGTCCAAACAAGCTAAGACCATGCTGGGTTATTCGGCTAAATTTATTTGGTGTCATTTTTGTCCTTAAGTGGTTTAGCTAGCTGCAGATTATACACTGCTGAAAGCTGCACTTCTTAAAGTACTGCCTGATTGTCATGTTCACCACGCTCATAGACGATGTGCGCGCGGCCGACCAGAAGCGGATCAAGAGGACCGACAGCCGATAGATCCTTGTTGGTGTAGGGCAGCTTGTGCAACACATAGCGCATGGCATTAAGGCGTGCACGTTTTTTACAATCCGACTTAATCACAGTCCAAGGCGAGTCTGCAGTGTCAGTATGGAAGAACATGGCCTCTTTAGCCTTTGTGTAGTCATCCCACTTGTCTAGAGAGGCAAGGTCAATCGGACTGAGTTTCCATTGTTTGAGCGGATGCATTTCGCGTTCCTTAAAGCGGCGGAGCTGCTCTTCGCGACTGACGGAAAACCAGAATTTGATGACATGGATACCACTGCGAGTGAGATTACGTTCAAATTCAGGAGCTTGGCGCATAAACTCCAGATATTCATCGTTATTACAGAATCCCATCACACGCTCTACCCCAGAACGGTTATACCAGGAACGGTCGAACAATGTGATTTCACCCGCAGTTGGCAACTCAGAAATATAACGCTGGAAATACCACTGTCCGCGTTCTACGTCACTGGGTTTTTCCAGAGCGACCACGCGTGCGCCACGAGGGTTGAGGTGCTCCATAAATCGCCGGATGGTACCGCCTTTGCCGGCAGCGTCGCGCCCTTCAAACAGGATGACTACTCGCTGCCCGGTTTCTTTGACCCATGCCTGTAATTTCAATAACTCGACCTGAAGATGATATTTCTGTTTCTCGTAAGATTTTCTGGAGAGCAGATTCTTGTAAGGGTAGGCTCCATCACGCCAATCTGCTGCAAGCTCCTCATCAGCATGGGCGCGTATTCTTGCGCCTTCGACACTCGGCATGTTGGCTATGGCCTTGCTTAGCGCAGCTGCATCGTCTGGAGAAGCACCATCCAAAATTGCGCGCAAAGCTTCTGACAATGCGGTTGAATCCTTACCCGATGATATGCGGTTAATTATGTCTTGCACTGCGGTAGACTGGGACTCACGGGCTGCAGAGATTTTTTCGCCTACGGCAAAAGTCTCAATACCTTGTGCACTATTATCGGGAGGAATATCCCCTTTGGACACGCGGCGGGTGACTGGAGTAACGGTAGTCTTTTTGGTTGTTGTCATATCGGTATCTCTTAATCTATAAGCTCTGTATCTTTATCCTTAATAATCAACATGTCAATCGGCTTTGGCAACAAATTAAGTGTGCTTTGATTTAGAGCAATCTTCTAAGATTCTTTATTTTTAAGTTCATATTCTTCATAGGCATTTACAATCTTCTGCACTAATGGGTGGCGCACCACATCGGCAGATAAGAAGTGCGTCATAGCGATGCCTTTAATACCCTTCAAGATTTTTTGAGCTTCCACCAAGCCGCTTTTTTGATGGCGTTGCAGGTCAATCTGGGTCACGTCGCCTGTAATTACCGCTTTGGTTCCAAAGCCAATGCGTGTTAAGAACATCTTCATTTGTTCCGGTGTGGTGTTTTGCGCTTCGTCTAAAATAATAAAACTCTGGTTGAGTGTTCGACCGCGCATATAAGCCAGTGGCGCGACCTCAATCACGCCACGTTCAAACATTTTATTTACAGTGTCATACCCGGCCAAGTCGTATAGCGCATCGTAGAGTGGACGTAAGTAGGGATCGACTTTCTGGTTTAAATCGCCAGGTAAAAATCCCAGTCGTTCACCAGCCTCAACTGCTGGACGTACCAGAACAATGCGTTTAACCCTGTCACGTGTCATAGCATCTACCGCGCAGGCAACAGCCAAATATGTCTTGCCTGTGCCCGCCGGACCAATACCAAAGGTAATGTCATGGTCTTGAATTTGTTGCAGATACTCCACTTGGCGAGGTGTCCTGCCATGCAGGTCGCCGCGGCGGGTCATGAGTATGGGCATAGCACTGGTGGCGACATCTTCAGGTTTTAATTTATCGATTTCTACCAGACCCAGTTGTATGTCTTCCAACTCAATGGGCTTTTTAGCACGAATATAAAAGTTTTCAATCAGCTGTGCTGCAAGCCGTGTATTATCTTGTTTGCCAGAGATGTTGAATATACTGCCGCGGCGGTTAATGTTTACCTCAAGCGCTGTTTCAATCTGCTTGATATTTTCGTCTAGCGCGCCGCACAAGTTGGCTAAACGGGAATTATCTTCCGGAGTAAGTGTGATTTCCATAAAATTTAGATTATTTCACCTTGCAAACGACGTGGGTTGGAAACGTCGGTAATTTTTACCTGCACAAATTGGTGAACCAAGCTGGTATCACCAGCGATGTCCACAACACGGTTGTTATCAGTTTTTCCTGCGAGCAAGGTCTTGTCTTTCCATGAGGCGCCTTCGATCAATACGCGTTGTCTAGTGTTAAGCATGGATTCAGAAATGGCCTTGGCCTGCGCTTCGTTAATGTGCTGCAATTTGGCTAAACGAGCCAATTTAACAACTTCTGGCGTATTGTCTTTGATAAACGCTGCGGGTGTTCCAGGGCGCGGGCTGTATAAAAAACTAAAGCTGGCATCAAACCCAATATCAGTCATCAATTTAACGGTGGCTTCAAAATCGGCTTCTGTCTCCCCCGGAAAGCCGACAATAAAATCAGATGTAAATGTTAAATTCGGATTTGCTGCACGCAATTTCCGAATAATAGATTTGTATTGCAATGCGGTGTAATTGCGTTTCATCGCCATCAAAATGCGGTCAGAGCCTGCTTGCACAGGCAAGTGCAACTGCGTTGCTAATTTAGGTATATTCGCAAAGCAATCAATCAAGCGCTGGCTCATTTCATTGGGGTGGCTGGTGGTAAAACGGATGCGCTCAATTTGCGGAATTTCAGCAATTGTTTCAATCAACATTGCTAAATCTGCCTCAAGGCCATCAAACTCGGCGCGGTAGGCATTAACATTTTGCCCAAGCAGGGTGATTTCTTTCACTCCTTGTTCTGCTAGCTGTACTGCCTCAGTCAATATGGCTTCGAATGGGCGAGAAACTTCCTCGCCACGTGTGTAGGGCACTACACAAAAACTGCAATATTTGCTGCAGCCTTCCAAAATGCTCAAAAAAGCAGTTGCACCTTCAATGCGTGGCGGAGGCAAGTGATCAAACTTTTCGATTTCCGGAAATGTAATATCGACCTGTGACTTGCCGCTGCTTTTGCTGATATTAATCAGCTCCGGTAAGCGGTGTAAAGTTTGCGGGCCAAACACCACATCTACATATGGTGCACGTTTGATGATGTTATCGCCTTCCTGGCTGGCAACGCAGCCACCTACGCCAATGACTAAATCAGGATTTTTTTCTTTCAGTGGAATAAATCGCCCAAGATGGCTGAATACTTTTTCTTCGGCTTTTTCGCGTACCGAGCAGGTGTTGAGCAAAATTACATCAGCATCTTCCGGTGTTTGTGTTTCCACCATGCCGTTGTCTGCATGCAGCAAATCCGCCATACGAGATGAGTCATATTCATTCATCTGGCAACCGAAAGTTTTAATAAAAACTTTTTTAGGCTGGATAATATTTTTTTTAAAAGTAGTCAAAGAAATTATGCGTATGCTCAAAATATGATTTTAGCGTATTTGGCCATTTGCTTCACGCAAAGTTGCTTAGCGGAGGGTAAAATAGCATCAATTATTTACCAAAGCCTTACATGCAAGCCTTACCCATTTTTTTAAATATCAAAAACCGCCATTGTGTGGTGATTGGCGGTGGTGAAGTGGCTATGCGTAAAGTGATGATGTTGCTTAAAGCCGATGCAGCAGTGACGCTTTACTCGCCAGAGCTCTGTCATGAGCTGCAAGTCTTAATCCAGGGAAAAAAAATAAATTATGTATCTGCCCGTTTTGAACCCAATCAGCTGACCGGTGCGTGTCTGGCGGTCGCTGCCACAGATGACGAAATGGTGAATAAGGCAGTTTCTATAGCGGCAAAAGCGCAGAATATTCCTGTAAATGTGGTCGATGCGCCTGATCTATGCACATTCACCATGGGTTCGATTATCGATCGCAGCCCCGTGGTGATTGCGGTTTCCAGTGAGGGTAATGCACCAGTACTGGCGCGATATATTCGAACCAAGATAGAAACGATGCTGCCAGCAAGTTATGGCCGTATTGCCGCAATTGCAGGCGAATTTCGTGAGCAAGTTAAAGCCAAGTTTGCTACCACGCAATCCAGACGCAGGTTTTGGGAAAACGCGCTGCAAGGCCCAATGGTTGAGCGTGTTTTATCTGGACAAGAGCAAGCTGCACGTGAGTTATTGCAAAATTTAATCAATGATACAGACACGACCAGCAGCAAAGGTGAAGTATTTCTCGTCGGTGGTGGCCCAGGTGACCCGGACTTGCTTACTTTCCGGGCATTGCGCTTAATGCAGCAGTGTGACGTTTGTGTTTATGACAAATTGGTGAGCCCGGAAGTCATGGAGCTGGTTCGTCGTGATGCGGAACTGATTTATGTGGGAAAATCGCGAGATCAGCACACCTTGCCTCAAGATGAAATTAACGAGCTGCTTGCATCGCTCGCGCTGCAAGGCAAGAGGGTGTTACGTCTTAAGGGCGGCGACCCGTTTATTTTTGGACGTGGCGGCGAGGAAATTGAAACCTTGATGGAGCGCGGCGTGCCTTTTCAGGTGGTGCCAGGCATTACTGCTGCCAATGGCGTTTCGAGCTATGCGGGTATTCCATTAACGCATCGTGATTATGCGCAAGCTTGCCTGTTTGTTACTGGGCATCTAAAGGCTAAAGAAAATTCAAAAGTGGTCACAATTGATTTAGACTGGATCGCAATGTCACGGCCGAATCAAACCGTGGTGATTTATATGGGGTTGGTGGGTTTAAAGGAAATTTGCGAAAATTTAATTGTACATGGTGCACCCCCCAATATGCCCGCTGCGGTAGTACAGCAAGGCACCACGCAAAAACAAAAAGTGGTTGTTGCGACTTTGGCTGATTTGGCTGAAAAAGTAGCAGCGGCAGGGCTGAAACCGCCATGCTTAACGATAGTGGGTGAAGTGGTGAAATTACGTGAGAAGTTAAATTGGTTTGATACAAGTGCCTAGCTAGCGCTGTATAGGCAGCGATAGTCTGGCTTCCAGGCCGCCCTCAGGGCGGTTAATCAATTCAAGGCTGCCACGGTGCAATTTGGCGATACGGTTGCAAATTGCCAAACCCAAGCCGCTGCCGCCTTCATTTTTATTCCGTGCGCTATCCATGCGCTCGAATGGCCTTAGCAATCTTTCCGCATGTTCTGCAGGTATGCCGGGGCCATTATCCAGCACGCTGATGATAATATTCTCGGCAGTGATTTTGCTTTCCACCGTAACTTCCCCTTTAGAGTATGTATAGGCATTGCCTACCAGATTATCCAGTAAACGCTGCATGGCAAGCGGCCGTAACGGGATAAAGTAGGTTGAAGAAAGTTTTAGTTTTAGGTCGCGCCCGGCACGCGCCTGACGTTCTGCAAGAGATCGCAGCAAGACGTTGATGTCCATCATTTTGGTGGGTTCGCCTTCCACCCCACGCACAAAATCTAAAAACTGATGTATGATGTTATCCATATCGGCAATATCCTCAATCATGCCCGATTTTAAACTTCCACAGCTATCGTCAGGTAATAGTTCTACTGCCAAGCGCAGTCTTGCCAGCGGTGTACGGATATCATGTGAAACCCCTGCAAGCAATAAGGTGCGCTCATTATCAAGTCGTACCAGTGATTCGGCCATGTCATTAAATGTACGGCTCACCTCGCGCAGTTCGTCTACGCTGTCTTCCGGCAGGCGCGGTGCGGGCTCGCCGTTACGTAACCTATCCGCTGCGTATACCAATAGATTGAGCGGCCGGTTAATGCGCGCAGCAATTAAATATGCACCCAGTAAAGATAGCAAGCCAACCACCGCTGCCCATCCTAGCCAGTGCCAGGGGAAGGGTCTGTCTACTTGAATTTTGGGGATAACTACCCAAAAGTCGTCCTGGTCAACATTAAAGCTAATCCACAGGCCTGCAATGCCATAATGGTTCACCGTGATGATAGTTTCCTCACCTAGCTGTTCACGGATTTTTTGTGCGATTAAATTAATAAATGCATCATTGGGAAGTGGCTCGATATCCTCTAAAAAATCAGCCGCATAAACGCGCACACCTTCTCGACCGGAAAGCTCCGAAAGTAGTGCCAAGCGACGGTCTTCATGTGACGCAATAAGTGAGGCGCGGGTGTAATTGACGATAGTTACAGCTTGCAATGCGGCGGTGGTGGCGCGCGGCTCACGATCAAAGTAATCGAAAATTTTGAGCGACGCATAAATGCTGATTGCCAGCAGCAGGGCAATCAGCAACATCAAACGAGATAGCAGGGTGCGGGGTAAGAGTTTCAATACTATTGCTTAATAATTGGTTTTAATGCGTTGATTCACCATCGGGAATAAACACATAGCCAAAGCCCCACATGGTTTGCAAATAGCGGGGGTGTGCGGGATCAGGTTCTACAATGCGGCGCAGGCGTGAGACTTGTACGTCTATACTACGGTCAAATACATCCAGTTCACGGCCACGTGCAAGCTGCATGAGCCTATCACGCGAAAGCGGTTGGCGCGGGTGTTCAGTAAATACTTTCAGCAATGAAAACTCACCGCTGGTAATGGTAACAGGTATACCGTTACGACTAAGGCTTCGGCTAGAAGGATCGAATAGAAACTCGCCAAAACTGAATGTTTCAGATTTGCCCGTGCTTTCAGATGCCGGGCTGTGTTCATGCCGGCGCATCACTGCATTAATACGCGCTAATAGCTCACGCGGATTAAACGGTTTTGGTAAATAATCATCAGCTCCCATTTCCAGACCGATGATTCTATCTACCTCATCGCCGCGGGCTGTGAGCATAATGATGGGCGTCGACACATTGTTTGCACGCAAGCGGCGACAAATTGCCAGGCCATCTTCTCCGGGTAGCATTAAATCAAGCACCAATAAATCAAAGCTATCAGCACTGAGTGCAATGTCCATTTCCTTGGCATCAGCAACAGTTTTAACGCTAAATCCTTGTTCGGTAAGATAGCGTTGCAATAATTCGCGTATGCGCGCATCGTCATCAACCATTAATATTTTTTTAGCAGTCTCAGCCATGTTTTTTATTCTCACATGTTTGAATAGTTGTTGTAATAGGTTTAGTATAAGTTTTAAGGATTAATAAAGCTAGAAGTGTAGAACTTTAATGCTTTGGAAATCTCCAAAAAACGGAGTTCGCATTGGATACAATTGGTTACAATTATCTAGATAAATGAAACATTGCATTTACAAGCTTGATTCATAGTTATCAGTTAAAGTGATTAAATTATATGTTGGTAATAGTAAGGATACATCTGTAAAAAATAATGGTTTTAAAGCTCCAAACTTATTTATTTGATTCTTGCATACTGTGCATGCTGAGCATCGGGTTAGCATTGCCAGTCTTTGCTGGAGGTAAGAATACACTTGTCGATGACGATAAGCCGGTGATAGAAGATTCAGATCAAAACGCTATAGAGCAAACCTTAGAATATAATTTTAGTCCAGAGGATCGTGCCCGCTTGCGTAAGGCGCTGTCAGATTATTCCAAATCAACGGATCCGGAACATAGTCAGATTGAGCAAAAACGCAAAGTTATGAAAGAAAGCGTAGAAGCGCGTTTTAATCAATGTAACAAAGATGTTGATGACTCATTAGACCGTCAGGAGGTCACTGAATGTTTACCGCAAGTCGCACGACATTTTAGCTATGTCGATGTCGATGAAGATGATGTTATTACGTTGGAAGAATTAATCCTGGCTCAGACAAAGCAAATCGAACGTCAGAAGGCAGCAGAAGCTAAAATTGAAGCACTAAAAATTCAAGAAGCAGAGGCTGCTATTAAAAATAAAAGTAAAACTAAAATTAATAAGCAAGCTACAAATTCCCGCAAGCGCCCAATTTAGTTTCCTTAGTATTAGTAAATCTTGTTTTAAGAGCGCATACGCTCACAGTGTTTTTATGGCACAACCTCAAAATTCTAATCAGGTTTTTTCAGTAGAACTCATCACCAGTATCAATGAAATATCCGCTGCAGAATGGGATGCATTGGTTGACGGTATGCCGCTGCTCAGCTATGCATTTTTAAGTGCTTTGGAAAACACAAGCTGTGTCGGAAAAGGTACTGGTTGGAATCCATATCCGCTCGTGATTAAACAACGCGAAAAACTAGTTGGCGTAATGCCGTTATACCTGAAAACACATTCATATGGAGAGTATGTGTTTGATTGGGCATGGGCAGAGGCCTATGAAAGAAGCGGCCTGAATTACTACCCAAAGTTGCTTTCTGCGATACCGTTTTCACCTGTTACCAGTGCGCGCCTGTTGAGTCCGGAAAGAGAAGTGCAAGGTTTAATGATTGAAGCGCTGGAAAGTGTTATGCATCAGCACAAGATTTCCAGCGTACATGTGCTTTTCCCGGATGATGCCAGTGCCAGGCTGTTCGAGGCGGCTGGCTGGCTAAAGAGAATAGGCGTGCAGTTTAGATGGCATAACAAGGGTTACAGCAACTTCGAAGAGTTTTTAGCGACTTTAAGTCACGATAAGCGTAAAAAAATTCATCAGGAGCGCAATAAAATTCAACAGGCTGGCGTTGAAAGCAGATTTATCAAAGGCAATGCAATAACGGAAAGCGATTGGGATTTTTTCTATCGCTGTTACTGTAATACGTATGCCGCGCATCACTCTACGCCATATTTAACGCGTGCTTTTTTTAGTGACATTGGTAAAAGTATGCCGCAAAACATTTTGCTGATTGTGGCTGAAATCAATGGAAAACCCATTGCCAGCACACTTAACATTTACAACCAAACCACGCTTTACGGTCGCTATTGGGGTGCAACGCAGTTTGTATCGGGTTTACATTTCGAGCTTTGTTATTATCAGGCTCAGCAGTTTTGCATTTCAGAACAAATAGAATATTTTGAAGGCGGTGCGCAGGGCGAACATAAACTCGCGCGTGGATTCGAGCCGCGTCCTACCTGCTCATATCACAAAATCGCCGATCAGGATTTTGAGGCAGCAATCAAACAGTTTTTGGTACGTGAATCGTTGAGCATGGCAGCTTACACTAGCGAGCTGGAAGAGCGCGTGCCATTTAAAGAGCTTTGAAAAGTCTCTGTGCAACTAATTATATATAATTTAAAAACAACTGCGTGAATCGAAACATGCAGACTGTAGTGGCCGCATTGATTTGCGTGCCAAATATTAAAATGTGTTACATATTTGTGAAAATAGCCAACTTTGAGATTGAAGACTGTGATGTAACTCAGTCTGGTTAAATATTAGAAATTTAGGAAATTGATACTAATCGGTTATTGCTTTTCAGTTCTACAAATCTAGTCCTGCAGATTTAACAGCCTGTCATATTTTCTTAACAATAAAATTTCATAATCATATGGTTAAACTAAGGTGGCAGAAGCTTTGAGATGAAAAATCAGATTCAGGTTGAAATGAAACAGAA
>Ga0209254_10000403_pt1 | contig 34459 bp, 29 predicted proteins | sample FrelakmetDIP11DI_FD_187148 | JGI IMG/M metagenome (GOLD analysis project Ga0209254, IMG submission 187148) | Freshwater lake sediment microbial communities from the University of Notre Dame, USA, for methane emissions studies - DIP11 DI (SPAdes)... | ecosystem: Environmental > Aquatic >... | reverse complement strand
ACCTGGCTGCGGGCGGCAGCGTCGTGACCACGTTCAAGCTCGACACCGTCGCGCCCTACGACTGGCAGCAGTTCCTCCTGCCCGCGGAGTTTGCCGGGCTCAGCTCGGTGGTCTTCACCGCGCTCGGCAAGGGCAATCCCGAATTCCTCATCGACGACATCGCGGTGAACACGCGCGTCGCCGCCGCCGTGCCCGAGCCCGGGAGTTGCGCATTGCTCGGCGTTGCCGCGCTCGTCGCCGGCAGCCTTCGTCGGGCGCGCCGCGCCGGGCCGCGCCGCGAGTTGCCGGCGCGCCGAACGAAGCGCGTCGCAGGCGTCGTCCGCGCCGTTTCCGACGCGAGCCGTCGCGGGCGCTCCATTCCGCTGCCGCGGGCAGCGGGGCTCGGCCTGCTCGGACACCGGCTGGGCGCGGTCGTCGAGGTGCATTTGCCCGTCGCGCCGCGCGGCTGCCGCTTCGCGCTGCGGGCGGAACTCGGTGCCCGGCGCCGACTGTGAAGCGGCGCCGGACCTCGCCTTCAGGTGGGAAGTGCCTCTCTCTGCGCGCCGTCGCTGGCGCGGTCGTCGAGGCGAAGCCAGCTTCACGACGCGCACGAACAGCGACCGCTCGCGCGCGGCCTCGCCGTCGCTCGGTACGCCGCAGGCGCTACGGCAGAACCTTGTCGATCACCACCGCGACGTTCGCCGCGCCGACCTCGACCGGCTGCGACTGACCCTCGAGGTCGCCGGGCTGGGGCGCGGCGTTCGCCGCCTTGGAGACGCGCGCACCGACGACGACGCGCGGGAAGCTCGCGAGGCTCATGCCGGGACTCATCGCCATCGACTCGTCGAGCGAGAAGGTCGCGGGCAGATCCTTGACCTGCTTGCGCACGATCGCGAGCGGCATGCGCGGCCCGTCGACGGCACGCGCGAAGATGAACACGGTGTCGTTCGGGCTGGCCTTCGCCGCGATGGCGGCGGCGATCGTCACCGTGCCGCGGATGTTCGCGCCGCTACCGGCGGCGACGACCGGCGCGGCCGCGGCCGGCGCCACGGGCCCTTTCGCGAGCGGCTCCGCGGGCGCTTTCGCGAGCGGCTCCGCGGGCGGCATCATGCCGCCGAGCTGGCGCGCTTCGGCGATGCTCGAGGCGATCCCCTGCCGCATCGGCGACTCGGCGGGCAGCTTGCCGAGCAGACGCTCCCACAGCTCGACCGCCTGCTTGTAGTCCTTGCGGTCGAAGGCCAAGGTCCCGGCGAGCGCGAGCGTCTTCAGGTGGTTCGGGTCGGCCTGCAGCGCCTGCGCGATGATCTCCGCCGGCCTGCCCGCGAGGTTGCGGTTCTGCGCCATGGCGAGGGCATCGGCCCAGTCGGAGAGCACGTCGGCATTGCCCGGTGCCAGCTTTGCCAGGCGCTCGTACGCCGCCGCGGCTTCCGGGAAACGCTGCATCACGTAGTACGAGCGCGCGAGGATCGCCCAGCCCTGGGCGTTGTCCGGCTCCTGCTCGAGCCGCTTCGACAGGCGCCCCACCATCTCCTCGAGCTGCTCGTCGGTGATCTGGTGCTGCTCGCCCGCTGCCTGCGCGGCGGCCATCTTCTGCGGGTCGAAGACGTCGCGGCTGCCGAGCTGCCAGTAGAGCGCGGCTGCGGCGAGCGGCACGAGCAGCGCGGCGACGAGCGCAGTGCGCCTGCCGCCGCTCGATGCAGCCGTGTGCGCTTTCGCGGCGGCGCGCTCCGCCTTCACCTCGGCGAGCACGCGCCGCTCCAGCTCCACCTTCGACTCGCGATGCTGCGCCTCGGTGAGCGTGCCGGCGCGCAGGTCGGCGTCCAGCTCGGCGAGCTGGTCCTGGATGATGGCGAGGTTGGTGCCCGCGCGCTCGACGTCGGAGGTCGTGCGCCGCGCGAGGAGCGGCCGCAGCACGAGCAGCAACGCGATCGCGGTCATCGCCGCGGCGACGAAGACGAAGAGCGTCACTTGCGCTCGCCCTTCTCGCCGAGCAGCCGCTCGGCCTCGCGGCGCTCGGCGTCGCCGAGCGGCGGCTCCTCGGCGAGCCTGCGCCGCGAGCGCACCACCTTCGAGAGCACGAAGAGCGCGATCGCGGCGAGCACGAACGGGCCGAGCCAGAGCGCCGCAGTGGCCGCCTTGAACGGCGGCCGGTAGAGCACGAAGTCGCCGTAGCGCGCCACCATGTAGTCGATGATCTCGCGGTCGGAGCGGCCGGCGGCGATCTGCTCGTTGATCTGCCGCCGCAGGTCCTGCGCGAGGTCGGCGTTCGACTCGGCGATGGTCTGGTTCTGGCAGACGAGGCAGCGCAGCTCGTTCGCGAGCGCGACCGCGCGCTTCGCGGTCCCGGGATCCATCTCGAGCGGCGCCGCCTGCCTCGCCGCGTTCTGCGCGAGGGCGAGCGGCGCGACCGCGACGAACAGCGCCACGAGCAGGCTGCGCCAGGTGTGCCTCGCCCTCATCCCCTGCGCAGCGCCTCGATCTTCGGCCGGATCGTCTTCTCCCACGCCGCGGGCGTGAGCGGGCCGATCTGCTTGTGGCGGATCACGCCGTTGGCGTCGATGAGGAAGGTCTCCGGGACGCCGTAGACGCCGTAGTCGATGCCCACGCGGCCGTCGCGGTCCACGACCGAGAGCATGTACGGATCGCCGAACTGCTTCAGCCAAGCCTTCGCGTCCTCAGGGGCGTCCTTGTAGTTGAGGCCGACGATCGGCACCGCCTTCTGCCTCGCCAGCTCCACGAGCACCGGGTGCTCCTCGCGGCACGCGACGCACCAGGAGGCCCACACGTTGAGCAGCCACACCTGCCCGGCGAGGTCCTTCTGCGAGAACGTCTTCGCCGCGTCGTGCAGCTGCGGGCGCGCGAACGCCGGCGCCGGCTTGCCGATCAGCGGTGACGGCACCTCGCGCGGGTTGAGACCCAGGCCGCGGAAGAGGAACGCGGCGAGCACGAGGAACGCCGCGAGCGGCAGCAGGAACCAGACGGCGCGCTTCATCGCATCGATGCGTCCGCGCGAGGATCAGGCAGCGGCGCCGCGCGCGGCGCCGAGCTCGGGCTCACGCCGCACCGCGAGGCGATAGCGGCGGTCGGAGATGGCGAGGAAGCCGCCGATCATCATGAGCACGCAGCCGCCCCAGATCCAGTTGATGAACGGCTTGCCGTAGAGGCGCACCGCCCACGCGCCCTGGTCGCCCACCGGCTCGCCGAGCGAGACGTAGAGATCGCCGAGGATCCCCGAATCGATCGCGGCTTCGGTCATCGGCATCTGCTGCACGTTGTAGATGCGCTTCTCGGGGTAGAGCTTCTCGACGAAGCGGCCGTCCTTCGACACGTCCATCGTCCCGCGCGCGCCGCGGTAGTTGGGGCCGGTGATGCTCTTCGCGCCCTCGAACCTGAACGTGTAGCCGTTCAGCGTCACCGTGTCGCCGATCTCCATGCGCACGTCGCGCTCGTTCTGATAGCCGTTGACGAGCGTCACGCCGACGATGAACACCGCGATGCCGAGGTGCGCGAGGACCATGCCCCAGTAGCCGCGGGGCTCGCGCGCAAGGCGCGCGAGCTTTGTGCCCTTGGGCGCGTTGCGCACGCGTTCGCGGATGCCGACCATCGTCGCGGCGAAGACCCAGATCGCGAGGAACAGGCCGAATGCCACGAGAGGCTTCCAGCTGCCCATGACGAACGGCAGGATCAGCGCCACCGCGAGCGACACGCCGAGCGCCCAGCGCAGGCGCAAGAAGAGGTCGGGCACCGACGCTTCCTTCCAGCGCATCAGCGGACCGACCCCCATGAGGAACACGAGCGGCGCCATGATCGGCGCGAACACCGTATCGAAGTAAGGCGGGCCGACGGAGATCTTGCCGAGGTCGAGCGAGTCGAGCACCAGCGGATAGAGCGTGCCGAGCAGCACGGAGGCGCAGGCGACGACGAGGAGCACGTTGTTCGCGAGCAGCGTCGACTCGCGCGACACCGGCGCGAAGCGGCCGCCGAGGCCGATCTTCGGCGCGCGCCAGGCGTAGAGCGCGAGCGAGCCGCCGATGACGACGACGAGGAAGCCGAGGATGAACACGCCGCGCTTCGGGTCGGTGGCGAAGGCGTGCACCGAGGTGAGCACGCCTGAGCGCACGAGGAACGTGCCGAGCAGCGACAGCGAGAACGCGCAGATCGCAAGCAGCACCGTCCAGCTCTTGAAGCTGCCGCGCTTCTCGGTCGCGGCGAGCGAGTGGATCAACGCGGTGCCGACGAGCCACGGCATGAAGGACGCATTCTCGACCGGGTCCCAGAACCACCACCCGCCCCAGCCGAGCTCCTTGTAGGCCCACCAGCTGCCGAGCGCGATGCCGCCGGTGAGGAAGCACCACGCCACCGTCGTCCACGGCCGCGACCAGCGCGCCCAGGTCGCATCGAGCTTGCCGCCGAGGAGCGCAGCGATGGCGAACGAGAACGCCACCGAGAAGCCGACGTAGCCCATGTAGAGCATCGGCGGGTGCAGCACCATGCCGGGGTCCTGCAGCAGCGGGTTCAGGTCGCGGCCGTCGGGCGCCGGCGGGAACAGCCGTTCGAACGGATTGGAGGTCACCAGGATGAAGAGCAGGAAGCCGACCGACAGGATGCCCTGCACGCCGAGCACGCGGGCCACCATCTCTTCGGGCAGGTGGCGCGAGAAGGCCGCCACCGCGACCGACCATGCCGAGAGCATGAGCACCCAGAGCAGCATCGAGCCCTCGTGCGAGCCCCAGGTGGCGGCGATCTTGTATCGCAGCGGCAGTTGCGAGTTGGAGTGCTCGGCGACGTTGAGCACCGAGAAGTCGTTCGACATGAACGACCACATCAGGCAGCCGAAGGCGACGGCGACGAACAGGAACTGGCCGTGCGACGCCGGCCGCGCCACCGCCATGTACGTGGGGATGCGCCGCGCCGCGCCGATGAGCGGCAGCGTGCCTTTCATGAGCCCGAGCAGCAGCGCGAGGATGAGCGCGAAGTGGCCGATCTCGGGAATCATGGGGTCAACCTCTCGGGACGCACGTCCGCCGCGGTCAGAAGGTGTGAATGAATCTGGCGTGCCAGAGCAGCGCGCCAGGGCGCGGCCAATCAAGGCGCAAAGCGCAGCCATAGTTCGAGCTATGGCGAGCATTTGCAACGCCGAGTGGACGCGTTCTGGCGTGATGAGCGGGCACGTCGGTTTCTTTCACAGCTTCTCGAGCCCGGGCGCAGCGTTCAGTGGGTCTTGACGCTCTTCTGCGCCTTCTGCGCCTGGTCCACGGCGTGCTGCGCCTCGGGCGGCATGTAGTTCTCGTCGTGCTTCGCGAGCACCTCGGTCGCCTTGAACACGCCGTCCGGACCGAGCCGGCCCTGCGCGACCACGCCCTTCCCTTCCTTGAACAGGTCCGGAAGGATTCCGGTGTAGACGACCGGGATGGTCTGCGCGGTGTCGGTGACGCGGAACTCGACCGTGAGGCCGTCGCTGCGGCGACTGACGCTCCCCGCCTCGACCAGGCCGCCGATGCGGAAGGTGCGGTCCTTCGGCGCCTCCTTGGCGAACACCTGCGACGGGCTGAAGAAGAACACGAGGTTCGACTGGAAGGCGTTCAGCACGAGCGCCGCCGCAACGCCGAGCGCGGCGAGGCCGCCGACGATCATGGCGAGTCGCTTGTGACGCGGCTTCATGCGCAGGGGCGGGTGCCGGGCAGGAATGGCGGGTGACCACGCGGGACCTACGTATTGTAACCGCCACCGGTTGCGCGAAAGGCCGGGTCCGAGGGCAGGAAGAAGGGAAGGCCGGCGCGCGGCCGGCCTTCGTTTCCCACGCTGCGACCGAGGTTACTGTGCCAGCACCCAGCGCGTGACGGCGGCGATGTCGGCTTCCGGCGCGTTCACCTTCGGATGGCCCTTGCCCGTCGCGAGCGCCTCGACGATGACGCGTTCCGCGCCGCTGTTGCCGCGGTACTTGGCGGCGATCGCCTTCAGGGATGGACCGACCTTCCTGGCATCGATCGCGTGACAGTTGGTGCAGCCGAGCTTGTCGGCGAGCTCCGTGGTCGCGTGCGCGAGGCCCGCGGTGGCAGCGCTGCCGGCGGCGAGCAGCACGATCAGGCCCGACTTCATCGCCGCCCGCGCCCGTCAGTACTTTCCGTGCAGCTTGTAGATGTAGTTCGTGAGCTCGCTCTGCTGCGCGCCCATGCGGTGGAGGATGCCGTGCACGACGCGGAAGATCGCGCGCATCACCCGGTAGACGATGACCGGCTCGGTCTCGAGCATGTGCTCGAGCTCCTCGCGCTTGACGCTGAGCACGCGCGTCGTCCCCATCGCCCGCAGCGTGGCGTAGTGCGGACGACCGTCCATGAACGCGAGCTCGCCGACCAGGTCGCCGCGCGTGAGGACGTTGAGGTTGAGGAACTCGCCGGTCGGCTGGCGCTTCGCCACCGCGACCGCGCCGTTCACGATGGCGTGCAGGCGGTCGTCGCTGTGGCCCTCCTCGCACAGCACCTCCTCGTCGGCGAGGTCGCGCATGGACACGTGCTCGGAAAGTTTCCTCACCTGTTCGTCATCGAGCTCGATGGCGAGCTTCGACTGGCGGAGGGCTTCGCGTTTCTGGGTCTCGGACATGAAGAGGGCTCCGGTCTGGATCGCTGCGGGTGACGACCGTCGCCCGCGGTGGGTGTTCCGATGCTGCTCGCCGGCCCCTCACGCCTGGGCCTCCGGACGGCGCCGGGTGGGTCACGAACGGCTATTGGGCCGTGGGCAGCGCAACAAACCTCTCGATTCTGCCAACGCCCCCGCAGCGAGGCAAATCACCGCACGGCGGATCAGGTGGCGAGTAGGCGCCGTCGGTGCTTCCGTCAGCCGCGCTCGACCGCGCGTCTAGTTTGCCGCCGCTTCGGCAACGCGGCGCAGACCGTCCGGAGTGAGCTTCACCGCGTCGCCGTGACAGAACACCTTGGGGACGCGGGTCCATGCGGGTGCCGGGATGCAGGCGACGTTCGTGACCGCGTCTGCGCCGCGACTGGCGGCCTGCTCGCGCAGCGCGTCCACCGCCTGCTCGTAGGTGTCGTACCACGGCATGTACATCTGCACGTGCCAGTTCTCGATCCAGATCCGGTGCACCAGCACGAAGGAGCCCTGCGGAAGGACGGCCTTATCGACGACGCGGACCTCCTCGACCGGCACGGTGCGGCTCGTCACGGCGCAGCCGGCGGCGACCAATCCGAGCAGGACGACGACACCGGCTGCGACGCGCCCGAACGTGTGGGATGTGCGACCCATGTGCGCTTTTTTCTCCCTGTCGTTTTCATGTCGCCGAATGGCCGCCCGCGCGATGCGCGCCCCACCGGAGAGCGCCGCCGCAGCCGCAGTCGTCGCAGGCATTCCGGCCACTTGACGGCGCGATTGTAGCGGGGCCACTGCAATCGCGAAGGAACTAAGCGGCGCGGCGATCGCGTGGCGCGCTCGCGGCGTGCCCGGTCGCGGCCGAGGGAGGGCGGACCCGTGCGCCCGCGTCCGTCCGGGGCTTTGACGTGCATCAAATCGGCCCGCGCCTCCGCGGCTAGCGTGGCGCGGACGAACCACGGCGACCGCACAGGGGGATGCCTTGGCCGATTCTTCCTTGGGAAATCACTGCCCGCCGGATCTGCGCGCCGAGTCGGTCGCGCCCTGCCTTCCGGCCTGGTCCACGGTGGATCCCCCGCCCTCCCCGACCGCCGGTCGGCGCTACGCGCAGGCGCTCGAGCGGGTGGCGGCGCGCCCCGAAGAGCCGGTGTCGATCGACGTCCACCTGCCGTTCTGCGCAATGCTGTGCCTGTACTGCGGCTACGACGTCAGCGCTCCGCGGCACGAGCGCGAGATCGACGGCTACCTCGACGCGCTCGAGCGCGAGATGGATCTCGTTTGCGAGCACCTGGGGACGAATCGCGACCTCGTCCAGCTGCACTTGGGCGGCGGCACGCCGAACCACCTGAGCGACGCGCAGCTCGCACGCGTCGTGTCCGCGGTCCTGCGCCGCTTCCGCCTGCTCGGCGAGTGCGAGACCTCGATCGTGTACGACCCCCGCCTCGCGGACGCCGTGCAACTGCAGCGCATGCGCGCCCTCGGCTTTCGCGAGATCGCCCTGGGCGTGGCCGATCTGCAGCCCGACGTGCAGCGGGCCGTGGGTCGTTTCCAGTCGTCCCGTGCACTGCGGGACGCGTGTGCCCTGGCGGTGAAGGCCGGGTTCGACAGCGTCGCCATCGACATCGTCTGCGGCCTGCCGGGACAGACGGCTGAGGGGTTCCGCGCCACCTTGCGGGAGCTCGTCGACATGGGGCCGGACCGCGTGCGCTGCCGGCAGTACAACCACCGGCCGCAGGCGCGCCGCCACCAGTCGGCGCTCGGCGCCTGGCGCCTCCCGTCCGCTGCGGAGTGCCATGCGTTGTTGAACGCGGCCGTGGAGACGCTCACCGACGCCGGATACGTGTGGATCGGGCAGGACATCTTCGCCCTGGAGACCGACGAGATCGCCATCGCGCAGGCGGAGGGCCGCCTGCGCTGCAACACCATCGGCTACACCGTCACGCCGGCCTCGCACGTGCTCGGCCTCGGCAGCGGAGCGAAGGGCGAGGTCGACGGCACGGTCGTGCGCAACCAGGGCAAGCGGGCGCCGTGGCAGCAACGCGTCGAGGGCGGGCGTTTGCCGGTAGCTCACGCCCGCCGGCGTTCTGCGGAGGAACGCGGGGCCCGGGACGCATTGGCGGAGCTGCTCTGCAACCTCGAGCTGCCCGCGGCGCGCACGCCGGCCAGGTTGCTGCAAGCCTGCGCCAAGCTCGAACGGCAGGCCGGCGAGCCCCTCGTCGAGCGCCGTGCGGACAAGGTGCTGCTCACGCGGCCGGGCCGCTTCGCCATCGACCAGCTGCGCGCGGAGCTGGAGTCAGCCGCGGCGCTCCGCGTGCCGCGCTGGGGGCGGCAGCGAGGACCGGCGCTTTCGCCGCACTCCTGAGCATCGGGACCCTCGCCATGGCGGGCGTGCCGATCGACGCGCAGGCGGCCGAGACCGCATCGGCGGCGGCCAGAGCGCGATCGACATGCTGGCGCTGATCCGTAATCTCTCCATAGTGACGGTTGATGCGCCGGCGCCACGGCGTGCCGTCGCGGCCGGAGAGCGTCACGCCTTGAGGATCCAGGCGATGACGGCCTTGAGGTCGCTGTCGTTGATCTTGCCGGCGTCGCTCGCGGGCATCGGGACCTGGCCCCAGACGCCCTTGCTGCCCTTGCGGACGCGTTCCGCGAGCTTCTCGGGGGCGGCAGCATCGCCCTTGTACTTCGCCGCGATGTCCTTGTAGGACGGGCCCAGCATCTTCTTGTCCATCGCGTGGCAGGCGTTGCAGCCCGCGCTCTTCGCGATCGCTTCCGACGCCCACGCCTGCGGCGCGAAAGCGGCGGCGGCCACCGCCAGGATCAGCGCCTTCGACGACAGTTTCATCAGTCCCCCGCTTGCGAATGACGTCCCATGACGCGCCGGGCGGAAGGGTCGCGGCATCCGACTGCCGGCGCCCGCACGCTCGCGAAAAGTGTACACGTTGCGATCGCGGCCTTTCCAGCGACGCTCACGAGCCCGCGCACGCTCGACTCGGGCGCTGCTTCAGCCGCTCGCGACGACGAGCGGCACGCGCATCTCGCACTCGCTCGTGCCGCCGTGCGCGCCGATCTGCGGATGGCGGCGCTCGCCGAGCACGCGGTCGCGCAGCGTCCAGTCGTCGGCCATGACGATGGCGTAATGCCCGACCCGGTCGGCGAGCCGCGGGTGCGGCGTGCCGGGACCGAACGCACCGGCGGCGATCAGGTCGGTGCTCCGCCGCGCTTGCCCGCGGCCTTCGAGCACGCCATCCACTGCGCGCTCGAACGCCTCGGTGCGCTCCGGATGGACGTAGGCGTAGGCGACGCGAGGCTCGCCGCAGAGCGGCAGCACGAGCGTGTCGGCAAGTGCGGGATGCCGGTCGAGCTCGATCTGGCGCGCGGGCGGCGAATCGACGAAGCCGTGGTCGGCGGTCGCCACTACCACGCTATCCGTTCCGCGCAGTTCCTGCAGCAGCGCGCCGAACGCGCGGTCCGCCCGCTCGACCTCGGCCTGCGTCCTGCGGCTCGCCATGCCGTGGTCGTGCGCGCACGCGTCGACCTCCGGGTAGTAGGCGTAGACGTACTGCCGGCCGCGTCCGCTCCGCGTGATGCGCACGAGGGCGTCCACCATCTCCTCGATCGTGCCGTAGCGCACGCGCGTTGCCGGCCCGCAGTGGAAGACGTTGAACGGCGAGTCGGCGATCGACTTCGGCGAGACGACGAAGCTCGCGACCGGCAACCGCGCGGCGAGCGGCGCATGCGCGAAGAGCCCCGCAGGCGGCAGGCCCTGGACGGCGATGCTCTGACCGCCGGCGCGCAGCGTGAGCGGCAGGATCGCGGTCACGGCGCCGATCTCGCGCAGGTGCATGAACCACCCGGTGAGCGCGTGCTGCGCCGGCGCGAGGCCGGTGAGGAAGGTGGTGATCGCGGTCGCGGTCGTCGAGGGGAACACCGAGTCCATGGCCGCGCGGCGATGCGCCCGCAGCGCGCCGTTCGGCGCGTGCTCGGCAAGCCAGTGGTCACCGAGACCGTCGATCACGAGCAGGATCACGGTGCGCGCGCGCTCCAGCTCCGCGAGCGGCACGGCGAGCGGCGCGTACGGCAACGACGCGCCGAACGCGCCGGCAATCGACGTCATCAGGTTGACGAGACTGGCGCCGTGGTAGTCGGGGCGACGCATCGGGTTCGTTTCCATCGGGAGGATGCTATTGTCGCCGGCGCACCCTCGCTCGAAAGCTGCCGGCTTGACTACGGAACGCATACGGCGCAGGGCGCCGCACACTCCTCATCAGGGATCGGACCGCGTTCCTCGCGAAGGTTCCCGGGATGGCGGTGCGCAGCCGCCGCAGCGCTCCGCCGGCATCGTCCCCGTCCGCCTCACGGCCGACGGCCCGCGTGTGCTGGTGCTGCGCGCATGGCGCCACTGGGACTTCCCCAAGGGACGCATCGAGCCGGGCGAGACGCCCCTTGCCGCCGCCCTGCGCGAGTCGCTCGAGGAAGCCGCGCTCGACGAACTCGCCTTCCCCTGGGGCGAGGTGTACCGGGACACCACGCCGTATGCCGGCGGCAAGGTGTCGCGCTACTTCGTGGCCGAGACCCGGCGCCAGGACGTGGTGCTGCCGATCAACCCCGAGCTCGGCCGCGCCGAGCATCACGAGGGACGCTGGCTCGCCTTCCCCGCCGCCCGGGCGCTGCTCGTGCCCCGGCTGCAGGAAATCCTCGACTGGGCGCGGGAAGTGGTGATCGGGCGCTGACGTAGGCGAGCGCGGCAGGCGCGGCCTCGACACGAGGCGCGACAAGGACAGTGTCGCGAGCACCGATGGCCGTTGCCGCGCCGCCTTCGGAAGGCGGCCAGCGGCGAAGATCGAGGGCAGCAGCACGGCAGCCGCGAAAGGTCCCTCAGGCTTTCTCCTGCCCGGACCTGAAACAGCAGGTCCGCGCCATTCGAGTTTCGGCGCGCATCCTGAAACAACGAGAACGGCCCCCTGCAACGACGGCGACAGCGCTGCTGAGGCGCGCGCCCCATCCCGTAGCGCCACGGGGGTCGCCGTGCGCGCCGCGCTGCTGTCGTTGGGTCGATTGACAGGCTCAGCCGCCGTCAATACCCTGCGGCAGCCGTCCACGGCGAAGGGTCCGCGCGCCCGGGCTCTGCGTCACGCCGGCGCACCAAGAAATCCGTGCTGTTCCACTCCTACCCCTTCATCGGGCTGTTCCTGCCGATCACGCTGATCGGCTTCTTCCTGATCGCCACCCGCAGTCACGCGTTCGCCGCACTCTGGCTCGGCCTCGCGTCGCTCTTCTTCTACGGCTGGTGGAACCCGAAGTACGTCCCGCTGCTGCTTGCCTCGATCGCGTTCAACTTCCTCGTCGCGCGCGCGATCGGCCGGCAGCGGGAGCGCGGGCGCATGGATCGCGCGAAGCTGCTGCTTGCCTTCGGCATCGTCTGCGACCTTGGGCTGCTCTTCTACTACAAGTACACCGACTTCTTCCTCGCGACGCTGAACCGCGGGCTCGCGACCGAGCTCCCGCTGCTCAACCTCGTGCTGCCGCTCGGCATCTCGTTCTTCACGTTCACGCAGATCGCCTTCCTCGTCGACACCTACCGCGGCGAGGCGAAGGAGTACAACCCGATCCACTACCTCTTCTTCGTCACCAACTACCCGCACCTGATCGCCGGGCCGATCCTCCATCACAAGGAGATCATGCCGCAGTTCGAGAACCCGGCCTGCTACCGCGTGAACTGGGAGGACGTGTCGGTCGGCCTGACGATCTTCGTCATCGGCCTGGTCAAGAAGGTGCTGATCGCCGACAGCATCGCGGTGCACGTCGCGCCGGTGTTCGACGAGGCGAAGAGCCCCCACTTCTTCCTCGCCTGGGGCGGCGCGCTCGCCTACACGCTGCAGCTCTACTTCGACTTCTCCGGCTACTCGGACATGGCGATCGGGCTCGCGCGGATGTTCGGCGTGAAGTTCCCGCTCAACTTCGACTCGCCATACAAGGCGCAGAACATCGTCGAGTTCTGGCGCCGCTGGCACATGACGCTCTCGCGGTTCCTGCGCGACTACCTCTACATCCCTCTCGGCGGCAATCGCCACGGCCGGCTGCGCCGCTACGTGAACCTCATGACGACGATGGTGCTCGGCGGCCTCTGGCACGGCGCGGGCTGGACGTTCGTCGTTTGGGGTGCATTGCACGGCTTCTACCTCGTGGTGAACCACGCATGGCAGGCGTTGCGCGGCGGCGAGCAGGCGGCAGCGGCACGCAAGCCGACCTCTTGGGCGTGGCTGCTCACGTTCCTCGCTGTGATCGTCGGCTGGGTGTTCTTCCGCTCGAAGGATCTCGACACCGCGTTCGACGTGCTCCGCGGCATGGCGGGCTTGAACGGCTTCGTCCTGCCGGAGCACTGGTTCAAGGCGCCGTCGATGGCGGGCGTGAAGGACTGGCTGCTCGCGGCGGGGGCGACGACGGCGCCGATCAAGTTCACCGCCTATCGCGACCAGGTGTACCTCACGCTCGAACTGGTGCTGATCGCAACGCTCGCGCCGAACACGCAGCAGATCATGCAGCGCTTCAAGCCGACGATCGACCGCTTCAAGCCGCTCGCGGGTGCACTCGCACGGTGGACCTGGCAGCCGAATCTCGCGTGGCTCTCGGTGATGACGGTGCTCTTCGTCTGGGCGCTGCTCGAGATCCCGCGCGGCGACAAGGTGAGCGAGTTCCTCTACTTCCAGTTCTAGGTGCGCGGAGTGCTCTCGCCCCGCGCCTATGGACTCTCACTCGCGATCGCGGGCCTTGCGGTCACGCTCGGCCTGATGGCGTTCGCGCTCTGGCTGATCCCGGTCACGGGCATGACGAAGGTCGGCGCGGGCGACCTCACCCGCGTCGGCTGGTTCTCCAACAACAACTACGGCAACCGCACGCCGCAGCTCGTGTTCCAGCCGCCGCTCTTTGCGGTCAAGGATTCGCCGGACCGGCACTACGACGTCGTCATCGTCGGCGATTCCTTCGCCATGGACCCGGAGAAGTCGTGGCCCAACTACCTCGCCGCGCGGGGCCTGTCGGTGCTCGTCATCCCGGTGACGGAGGACTTGTCGAAGGAGAACACGACTGCCGACGTCGAACGTCAGATCCGCGCGCTGCTCGAGACGCCGGCGTTCAAGGAGCATCCGCCGGGCGTGTTCGTCTTCGAGAGCATCGAGCGCTTCCTCCGCCGGCGGCTCGTGAACGATGGGGCGCCGTGCGTGGACGAGAGTGCGCAACCGCCCCAGCCGAGTGCGCCCGAGGGCACGCTGCCGCCGCAGCCACCGACCCTCGGGTACGCGACGCCGCCCGCGCATCGGCTGGAGCAGATGCACCTGCCGCCCGCCGGCCGCTACGACGAAGAGCAGCTCACCTACGCGCGCGACTTCCTGGCGAAGAACGTGCGGCGGATGTTCGGCTGGCAGGGCGACGGCCGCGAGTTTGCACTCCGTACGCCGCGGTTCTCGAGCCGCAAGCCGGACCGCCTGCTCGTCGTCGCGCAGGACCTGCGGAAGAAGACCTGGACCGAGCAGGACGTCGACCAGATGCGCTGCCAGCTGCTCAAGCTGCAGGAAGCGGTGCAGGCGAACGGCAGGACGCTCTTCGTCGCGCTGCCGATCCCGGACAAGCTCAGCGCCTACCACGCCGATCTCGTCGATCGGAACCTGCCCGCCGGCATCGTCGAGCGCATCGACGACCCGCGGCTGAACCGGCCCAAGGTCGAGAAGCCGATCCGCGCCGCGATCGAGGCCGGCGAGATCGACGTCTACCTGCCCAACGACACCCACTTCAGCACGCGCGGCCACGCCGTGACCGCCGAAACGGTGCTCGATTTCATCGAGGCGCGGACGAAGCGGAGCGGCGTGCCGCAGGCACGGGCGGACACGGCGAAGTAGCGGCGGCAAGGCGTACAGCGCCGCGTACTCCGTCCCCGCGCGGCCGACCCCGGTCTTCGGCGCCGGCCGTGCGACATGTGCACCCACCCTCCGCGTACTGCGCCATGCGGCCACGCAACGGCCGCTTGCGCGAGGCGGCGGCTGGTGCCTCGCTTCGACGTCAACGCTCCCCGCGGGAGCTGCAGCACCCCCGCGGCGTCGGGCCGCCTGACCTTGGACGGCGGCCGGAAGACCTGCAGCCGCTTTCGCATCGAGGTGGGCGAGGATCTTCGCGATCACCACCGGATTCTCGGCAAGGCTTCCGGGCGTACAGCCGGCGCCTGCTCCTGCACTCCAGACTTCAAGCCGTTTCGCGATATCGTCGACCGCCTGGGCAAGGAAAGCGACATCACGCCCTTGGTAACCTTCCTCGCGCTACCCGAGTCGCAATGGGTCACCGGCCAGACGCCGTGGGTCAACGGCGGCCACTTGACGCGTTGACCGCCGTACACCCCCCGTCACCTCCAAGGAACACTGAACCATGACGCACACCGTTCTTCTCACCGGCGCAGCCGGCGGCTTCGGCCGCCTGACCGCCCAGACCCTGCTCGACCAGGGCCACCGGCTCGTCGCCACGATGCGCGCGCCCGACGGCCGCAACCGTGAGGCTGCGCAGGCCCTGGCCGCGCGCGGTGCCACCGTGATCGCGATGGACGTGACCGACGATGCCAGCGTCGCCGGCGGCGTCGCCCAGGCCGTCGACGCGCTGGGTTCTCCCGACGTGGTGATCCACAACGCGGGGGTGGGCGTGCTCGGGCTGCAGGAAGCCTTCACCGCCGACGACCTGAAGCGCCTGTTCGACATCAATCTCTTCGGCGTGCATCGAGTCAACCGTGCGCTGCTGCCGGCGTGGCGCAAGCGCCGTTCGGGGCTGATGATCAACGTCTCCAGCCTGCTGGGCCGCATCACGATGCCGTTCTATGGGCCCTACAACGCCAGCAAGTGGGCGCTCGAAGCACTGAGTGAGAACTACCGCAGCGAGCTCTCGGCCTTCGGCATCGAGGTGTGCATCGTCGAACCCGGCGGCTTCCGCACGACCTTCATCGACCATCTCATGCGCCCCTCCGACGCGGCCCGCGGCGCCAGCTATGGACCGATGGCGGATGCGCCGCAGCAGCGGCTGCAGCACTTCGAGCAGGTCCTGGCCGCGACGCCGGCGCAGGACCCGCAGCGCGTGGCCGATGCGATGGCCGCTCTCATCCGCATGTCGCCGGGCGAGCGGCCGTTCCGAACCACGGTGGACGCGCTCGGCATGGGTGCCGCAGTGGAGGGCTACAACCGCGCGCTCGCCGATCTCACGACGGGGCTGTACAAGAACTTCGGCATCGACCACATGCTCACGACGCAACGCGGGTGACATCCGCAAGAGCACGCGGGTCCGTCATCGGCCGGTGCGACCCTTGGGCCCCAGCAGCCCCCTCCATGCCACTACTGATGCCACTCAACGAGCGTTTGCCCGCTCATGCTGATCGCATGAACGCACACGAATCGTTGCTTCTTTTCGAGTGGGCCCGCTGGGACTCGAACCCAGGACCAAAGGATTATGAGTCCTCTGCTCTAACCGGCTGAGCTACAGGCCCGTCGAGGCCATTATACGGAGGCGGTCCTCGCAGCCTTGAACTTTGCCGCCGTCGCCGGCATCTCATGTTGATGCGAAACTCCATCATCCGTTCGCTCGCGGCGACGCTCGCCGCCGGCCTCATCGCTTTCGCCCCCGCCGCCATGGCCCTCGAGGAAGCGCCCTACAAGCCGATCGAGACGCAAGGTGCGTTCGAGCTGCGCGAGTACGCGCCCTACGTCGTCGCCGAGACCTATGTCGAGGGCGAGTTCGACTCGGTCGGCAACGAGGGCTTCCGCCGGCTCGTGCGCTACATCGGCGGCGACAACCGCACCAAGACCGCGATCGCGATGACCGCGCCGGTGGAGCAGGCGCCGGCCTCGCAGAAGATAGCGATGACGGCTCCGGTCGAGCAGGCGAAATCGGGCGACCGCTGGCGCGTGGCGTTCGTGCTGCCGGCGAGCTACACGGTCGACAACGCGCCCGCGCCGAACGACGAGCGGGTGAAGCTCGCGCAGATGCCGCCTCGGCTCATGGCCTCGGTACGCTACTCCGGGCGCTGGACGGAGGAGAACTACGCGAAGAACCTCGCCGAGCTCGAGGCGTGGATCAAGCAGCAGGGCCTGGTGCCGGTCGGCGAGCCCGTGTGGGCGCGCTACAACCCGCCGATGATGCCGTGGTTCATGCGGCGGAACGAGATCCTGGTGCCGGTCAAGCGGGGGTGAGCGGGAGCGACCAGACATAGGCGCCGGGCGATCGAGCGCCGACCCCCCATCCCGGCCTTCCCCCTGCGAGGGGGAAGGGGGCGGCGGCCGCTCGAGCACTGAACCCCCATCCCAGCCCTTCCCCGTGCGAGGGAGAACGGGGGCACCGGTCAAGCGCTGCACCCCCATCCCGGCCTTCCCCCTGGAAGGGGGAAGGAGTGGTCAGGGGACGAAGGAGAGGAACAGGAACGCCGCGAAGATCACGACCTGCACGGCGCCCTGCATCAGGTTCGTGCGTCCCCCGCCGACGCCCATGATCGCCACCAGGATCGCGAGCGCGAGGAGCACGATGTCGCGCGACTCGAGGCCGAGCACGATCGGGATGTCGAAGGCGATGCAGACGGCGACCACGACCGGGATGGTCAGGCCAATGGTGGCGAGCGCCGAGCCGAGCGCGAGATTGAAGCTCGTCTGCAGGCGGTCGGCCATCGCTGCGCGCACGGCGGCGACCGTCTCGGGCATGAGCACGAGGAGTGCGATGGCGATACCGATCACCGCGACCGGCGCGCCAGCCTCGCGCACCGCGGACTCGATCGCCGGCGACAGCACCTTGGCGAGCCCGACGACACCGACGAGCGACGCCACGAGCAGGCCGAAGCTCGCCCACGCCTGGGCCTTCGTCGGCGGCGTCGCGTGCACCGACTCGTCTCCCGGCGCGGCCGCGGGAAGGAAGTAGTCGCGGTGGCGCACCGTCTGGAAGAAGACCCAGACGCACCAGAGCACGAGCGAGCAGACGCCGACGAACGCGAGCTGCGACGTGGTGTAGGTGCCGGCCTCGGAGCTGCGCGTGAACGCCGGCATCACGAGGACCAGCACGGCGAGCGTGGTCAGCGCGGCGAGCGCCGGCCCGACGCCCTCGATGCGGAACGACTGCTCGCGGTGGTGAAGCGCTCCGACGAGCACGCACAGGCCGATGACGCCGGTGGCGATGATCATGACCGTGGCATAGACGGTGTCGCGGGCGAGCGTCGCCTTGCCCTCGCCGCCCGCGACCATCACCGACACGATCAGCGAGACCTCGATCGCCGTGACGGCGAGCGCGAGCACGAGCGTGCCGAAGGGTTCGCCCACGCGGTGCGCGACGACCTCGGCGTGATGCACGGCTGAGATCACTGCACCGATGAGCGCGAGCGCGGCAACCGGCACGACCCAGCGGCCGCCGAGCGTGAGCGCGCCCGCGAGGACCCCGACCGCGACGAGTGGCAGGACGACCGCCCACAGGTCGCGTGTGGCGGAAGCTGCGGGACGCCTGCCGTCGAGGGTCTGCGCGGCTCCCGTCATCGCGCGGCCGCGCTGACCCGCTTGGGATCCCTGAGCGTCACGAACTCCTCGGCGGCGGTCGGGTGGATGCCGACCGTCGCATCGAACTGCTGCTTCGTGAGCCCCGCCTTCACGGCGATGCCGATGCCCTGGATGATCTCCGGCGCGTTCTCGCCCACCATGTGCGCCCCGAGCACGCGCTGGCTGCGCGCATCGACGACGAGCTTCATCAGCGTGCGCTCGTCGCGGCCGCCGAGCGTGTTCTTCATCGGCTTGAAGTCGGCCTTGTAGACGTCCACCTCGCCGCACGCCGCGACCGCCTCCGACTCGGTGAGGCCGACCGTGCCGATCGGCGGCTGGCTGAAGACCGCCGTCGGGATGTAGGTGTGATCGGCCATCGCATCCTGGCCGTCGAAGAGCATGGTCGCGACGGCAGCGCCCTCGCGGATCGCGACCGGCGTGAGCTGCACACGGTGCGTGACGTCGCCGACCGCGAAGATGTGCGGCACGCTGGTACGCATGAGCTCGTCCACCTTGACCTCGCCGAGCGGACCGAGCGCGACGCCGACCTCGGCGAGGCCGAGCCCGGCGGTGTTGGGAATGCGACCGGTCGCGAACATGACGCTGTCGCAGGTCACGGTCTTGCCGTCCTTCAGCCGCGCGTCGAGCGCGCCGTCGGCGCGCCGCCCGATCGAGAGCACGTCCGCGTTGAGCCGGATCTCGATGCCCTTCTTCTTCAGCTCGGCATCGAGGAAGTGGCGCACGTCGTCGTCGAAGCCGCGCAGAATCTCGGCGCCGCGGTAGGCGAGCGTCACCTGCGATCCAAGGCCCTCGAAGATCCCCGAGAACTCCACTGCGATGTAGCCGCCGCCGACGACGAGCACGCGCTTCGGCAGGTCCGCCAGATGGAACGCGTCGTTCGAGGTGATGCCGAGCTCGCGCCCGGGGATCTCGGGCGCGAAGGGATGCCCGCCGGTCGCGATCAGGATGTGCTTCGCGGTGACCTGTCGCCCGGCGACTTCGATCGTGTGCGGATCGACGAGCCGCGCCCGCGCCGCGAAGATCGTCACGCCCGAGCCTTCCAGCAGCTTGCGGTAGACGCCTTCGAGTCGACCGATCTCGCGGTCCTTCGCGGCGATCAGCGCCGGCCAGGAGAACTTCGTCTCGCCGACCGTCCAGCCGAAGCCGCGCGCATCCGCGAAGGCTTCGGGGAACTGCGATGCGTAGACCAGCAGCTTCTTCGGCACGCAGCCGCGGATCACGCAGGTGCCGCCGAAGCGGTCGGCCTCGGCGATGGCGACACGCGCGCCGAACGCGGCGGCGACGCGGCTCGCGCGCACGCCGCCGGAGCCGGCACCGATGACGAAGAGGTCGTAGTCGTATTGGGTCATGCGGCGATTCTCTCAGGGCGGCGCAGGGCGCACCAAGTGGAGAAGCTTCGTCGCCACGAGTCCATCCATGCACCCCCATCCCGGCCTTCCCCCTGGGAGGGGGAAGGGGAAACGAAAACGCCCCGCGCGGGCGAGGCGTTTCGGCGGTCGCAAGGAAAGTCGGCTAATCGAGGAAGCTCTTCAGCCGTTCGCTCCGCGACGGATGGCGGAGCTTGCGCAACGCCTTGGCTTCTATTTGGCGGATGCGCTCGCGCGTGACGTCGAACTGCTTGCCGACCTCCTCCAGCGTGTGGTCGGTGTTCATCTCGATGCCGAAGCGCATGCGCAGCACCTTGGCCTCCCGCGGCGTGAGCGAGTCGAGCACCTCCTTCGTCACGTCGCGCAGGCTAGAGTACATCGCCGCCTCGTTCGGCGCGACGGTCGAGGTGTCCTCGATGAAGTCGCCGAGATGCGAGTCGTCGTCGTCGCCGATCGGCGTCTCCATCGAGATCGGCTCCTTCGAGATCTTGAGGATCTTGCGGATCTTGTCCTCGGGCATCTCCATCTTGAGCGCGAGCGTCGCGGGGTCCGGCTCCTGACCGGTCTCCTGCAGGATCTGGCGGCTGATCCGGTTCATCTTGTTGATCGTCTCGATCATGTGCACCGGGATGCGGATCGTGCGCGCCTGGTCCGCGATCGAGCGCGTGATCGCCTGCCGGATCCACCAAGTCGCGTAGGTGGAGAACTTGTAGCCGCGGCGGTATTCGAACTTGTCCACGGCCTTCATCAGGCCGATGTTGCCTTCCTGGATGAGGTCGAGGAACTGCAGGCCGCGGTTGGTGTACTTCTTGGCGATCGAGATCACCAGGCGCAGGTTCGCCTCGGTCATCTCGCGCTTCGCGCGCCGCGCCTTCGCCTCGCCGGTGGACATCTGCTTGTTGATGTCCTTCAGGTCCTTCAGCGGAATACCGATCTTGTCCTGGATGTCGCGCAGCTTCTGCACCTGCTCGAGGATGTTCGGCTCGACCCGCGCGAGCTGCTCGCTGTAGGCGTGCGCCGCGGCGATCTCGTTCTTGATCCAGCGCAGGTTCGTCTCCGAGCCGGGGAACACCTTGATGAAGTGCGCGCGCGGCATGCCGCCGCGGTCGACGCAGAGGCTCTGGATGGTGCGCTCGTGCCGGCGCACCTCGTCCACCATGCCGCGCACGTTGTCGCACAGGCGCTCGATGATGCGCGCGGTGAAGCGGATGTTCATCAGCTCGTCCGAGATCTGGTCCCGGACCTTGACGTACTCCTTCGAGCGATGGCCGAACTTCACCAGCGCCTGCTTGAGCTTGTCGTAGAGCCTCGTGATCTTGGCGAAGCGCTCGAGCGCGCCTTCCTTCAGCGCGAGCAGGCTCGCGGTGAGCGCAGCGGCGCCGTCGTCGCCCTCCTCCTCCTCGCCCTCCTCGTCGCCGCCGTCGGCCTCCTCGGCCATCTCGGGCAGCGGCTCGTCCTTGGCGTTGGGGTCGATGAGGCCGTCCACCAGCTCGTCGATGCGCATCTCGTCGCGCTTCACCTTCTCGGAGAGCTCGAGGATCTCGCCGATGGTGGTGGGCAGCGCCGAGATCGCATGGATCATCTGCTTCAGGCCCTCCTCGATGCGCTTGGCGATCTCGATCTCGCCCTCGCGGGTGAGCAGCTCCACCGAGCCCATCTCGCGCATGTACATGCGCACCGGGTCCGTCGTACGGCCGAACTCGGGATCGACGGTCGAGAGCGCGGCCTCGGCCTCCTCCTCGACATCCTCCTCCTGTGCCGTGACCGGGTTGTTCTCCGACAGGATGAGGGTCTCGGCATCCGGGGCCTCGTCGTAGACCTGGATGCCCATGTCGTTGAGCGTCGTGATCATCGACTCGATCTGCTCGGCGTCGACGACGTCGGGCAGATGGTCGTTGATCTCGGAATACGTGAGGTAGCCGCGCTCCTTGCCGAGGCGGATCAGGTTCTTGAGGCGCGCGCGGCGGGCCTCGGGGTCCTCGGGCTTCGGCGGCGGCGTGGCGGCGAGGCGGTCGCCCTTGCCGCGCTTCTTCTCGGCGTCCTTGGCGGCGCGGGCGGCGAGCAGGGCGGCTGCCGCCTCCCTCGCGCTCGACGGTTTGGCGGCAACGGCAGCCGCCGCCTGCGCCGCTCCCGGCTTTCCCCCCTTGGCGGGCGCCGCCGGCTTCCCCGCAGCCTTGGGCGGCAACGCTTTCGCTGCGACCGGCGGCTTCGCAGCGACCGGCGGCTTCGCAGCGACCGCCGGCTTCGTCGGAACGGTCTGCTTCGCCGCCACGGTCTGCTTCGCCGCGACGGCCTTGGTCGTCTCCTTCGCGGCCGCCTTCAGGAGCTTGGCCGGCGCAGCCGGCTTCGCAATCTTGGTCGCCGCCGGCCTGGATCCACTCGACGGCTTGCCCGAGACCGGTTTCGCCTTGACGGGTTTCGACGGCGCCTTCGCGGCCGGCTTGCCCTTGGGACGCGCGGTGCTGCGCAGCGTCGGAGCGGGCTTCTTGGCCGCCGCGCGCGCGGCAGTCGCCTTCGCAGCCGGCTTCACCTTGGTCTTGGTCGCCTTGCGGGCCGCCGCGCCCGGCTTGGCTTTCGCTTTCGAAGTCGCCATCTGGTGTTCCCGGCTTGAAGGGGTGGGATCGTACAGAAAAGCTTGTGAGTATAACACGTTAACTGGGGGGGCCAGGCACGGCACGCAACCCCTGCGGCTCGCCGTGGATGGCACGCAGGAGCTCGCGCAGCTCGCCGCGCTCCGCCTCGGTGAGGTCGGCTTCCTTGCGTCCGAGCTCCTCGCGGCGCGCCTTCAGGCCTTCGATCCTGAGCTTGTGCAGCGCGCCGCGAAAATCGGCCTCCGCAGCGGCGTCGTCGGTCCCGAGCTCCATCACTTCAGCCTCCAGCCTCCGCAGCAGCGGCGCGAACGGCGCCTCGCGGAAGCGCTCCGCGAGCGCCGCAGTGGTGAGCGGCTCCTCGCCCGCCACCGCCCAGTCGGCGAGTGCCTGCAGCGCCGCGCCCACGTCGCCGCTCGCGTCGATGCCGGTCGCAGGCAGGTCGCGCGCAAGCGAGGGCGCCGCCACCACGCAGCGCAGGAGCACGTGAGCGAGCCGCTGGTCCAAGGCAGCGGCCGGCCGCGCCGGCAGGCGCGTCGGTGTTCCGCGCGTGACCGGCGCCCGGATGCCGGCAAGGCGCGCCAGCTCGGCGGCCGTGAGACCGGCCGGGTCGGCGAGCAGCTTCACCAGCTGCAACTGCAGTGCCGGAGCGCCGATGCGCTTGAGGAGCGGTGCCGCGTCGTGGGCGAGATGGGCCCGGCCCTCGGGCGCGTGCGTGTCGTGGCGCGCCCGCAGCTCGCCGGCAAGGAACGCCGACAAGGGCTCGGCCTCGCGCACTGCATTCTCGAAGGCCTCCCGGCCGTACTCGCGCACGTAGCTGTCGGGGTCGTGCTCGCGCGGCAGGAAGAGGAAACGCAGGGTCTTCGCGTCGGTGACGAGCGGCAGACTGACCTCGAGCGCATGCCATGCGGCCTTGCGGCCCGCGGCGTCGCCGTCGAAGCAGAAGACGATCTCGTCGGTGAGCCGCAGCAGCTTCTGCAGGTGGATCGGTGTGGTCGCGGTGCCGAGCGTCGCGACGGCGTTCGCGACGCCATGCTGCGCGAGCATCACGACGTCCATGTACCCCTCGACGACGAGGACCCGGCCCGCGGCGCGCATGCCCTCGCGCGCCTGCGGCAGGCCGTAGAGCTCGCGGCCCTTCTCGAAGACGGGTGTCTCGGGCGAGTTGAGGTACTTGGGCCCGGACTCCTCCTGCCCCGGCGCTGGCGCGAGCACCCGCCCGCCGAAGCCGATCACGCGCGCACGCGCATCGAGGATCGGGAACATGATGCGGTCGCGGAAGCGGTCGTAGCGCCGGCCCTCGTCGTTGACGATCACGAGTCCTGCCGCCGCGAGCGCCGGCTGGCCGTAGTCCGCGTAGACGGCTTCTAGGTTCTGCCACCCGCGCGGCGCGTAGCCGATGCCGTAGCGCGCCGCCGTCCGGCCTTCGAGCCCCCGGCCCTTGAGGTAGTCGATCGCGCGCGGCGCCGCCTTGAGGCTCTCCTTGTAGTAGGCCGCCGCGCGCGCCAGGACCTCGTAGAGGTCCGGCCCCTGCCGCTCGGGGCGCGCGCCGGCGCCACGGGCCTCGGGCACGGTCATGCCCACGGACTCGGCGAGCTCCTTCACCGCGTCGACGTAGCCCAGGCCGGCGTACTCCATGAGGAAGGAGATCGCGTTGCCGTGCGCCCCGCAGCCGAAGCAGTGGTAGGTCTGGCGCGCGGGGCTCACCATGAACGAGGCGGTCTTCTCGGTGTGGAACGGGCAGCAGGCGCTGTAGTTCGCCCCCGCTTTCCTGAGCGGCACCCGCGCGTCCACCACGGCGACGATGTCCGCCCGCGCGAGCAGGTCGTGCTTGAAGCTTTCGGGGATCACGGGCGCAGGAACGGTGGCAAGGCTCGGCCCGCGAGGCACATGCCGCCGCGCCGGCACGCCCGATCTCGGGCGCGAGGGTGCACGGCGTCGGTTCGGCGGGAATGTCTCTTTATAGGCGATTTTGACCGCTGCACCAACCGCCTCCGGATGGCCGGCGCCGCGGGCCGGGCAAGGTGTGAGACGCGCGCGGCCGCCATGGATTCCCGCTTGCGCTCGGGCGCGCGCGCCGGAGCGGCGAATCGTCTGCTCGGGCGGGATGGTCAGCCCGCCAGCCTCGCCTTGACGGCAGCCGACACCTTGCCCATGTCGGCGCGGCCGACGAGGCGCGGCTTGAGGATCGCCATCACCTTGCCCATGTCCTGGGGGCCGCCAGCACCCGCGGCCTCGATCGCTTCGGCGACCTCGGCACCGACCTCCGCGTCCGAAAGCTGCTGCGGCAGGTACGCGGCGAGGACGTCCGCCTCGGCCTTCTCCCGGGCGGCAAGCTCCCCGCGGCCCCCCTGCTCGAACGCGGCGATCGACTCGCGCCGCTGCTTGAGAAGCTTCTCGATGAGCGCCAGCACCTCGGCGTCGCTCAAGTCCTTGCGCTCGTCGACCTCCCGCTGCTTGATCGCGACGAGGATCGACTCGAGCGCGGCCTTGCGCGTCTCGTCGCGCGCCTTGCGTGCGGCGATGGAGTCCTGGGCGAGCTGGCTCTTGAGCGTCATCGGCTTCCTCCACGCGCCTCCGCACCGCCCGTGCAGAAACGCAAAAAGGCCAGGCGGAGCCTGACCTTGCTGGACACACTCGAATTTCGCGCGGGAGCGGCCTGCGCGCTGCCGGTACGGCGCCTCGATCCGCAGCCCGGCGGCCGCGGCGGCGCCGCGTCAGTACATCTTCGGCGGCAGCTGCTGGCTGCGGATGCGCTTGAAGTGGCGCTTGACCGCTGCGGCGCGCTTGCGCTTGCGCTCCTGGGTCGGCTTCTCGTAGAACTCGCGGGCGCGAAGCTCGGTGAGAAGGCCCATCTTTTCCACGGTGCGCTTGAAGCGGCGAAGCGCCACCTCGAACGGCTCGTTTTCCTTGACGCGGACAGTCGGCATCGAGTGTGCGATCCTTTCCAAATAGCCGAGCAGTATACCGCTTTCGATCGTACGTCGGCCAGCGCGGAGTGGAAGCGGCGAACGTGCGCGTGCCCGCGTTCGCCGCGACGAGCCCCGGGAACGCTCGCCCGCGTCGGAGAAACCCCAAGCGCTGCGCCCGCCGGCAGCGAAGTCCGGCGATGACCGACCCGCTGACCCGGCGACGCGCTGACCCGCGCCCCCCGACCGCCGACCGCCGACCGCCGACCCCCGACCCCCGACAGCCGATAGCCGACCCCCGACCTCTGATCCCCTGATCCCTGATCCCTGATCCCTGAATGCTGACCCTCGGCATCGAGACTTCCTGCGACGAAACCGGGGTCGCCCTCTACGCGCCCGACCGTGGCGTGCTCGCGCACGCCCTGCACTCGCAGGTCGCGATGCACGAGGAGTACGGCGGCGTCGTGCCCGAGCTGGCGTCGCGCGACCACGTCCGCCGGCTGCTGCCGCTCGTGCGCCGCGTGCTCGCCGATGCGCGCGTCGAGGTGTCGGACCTGCAGGGCATCGCGTACACCCAGGGACCGGGCCTCGCCGGCGCACTGCTCGTCGGCGCCAGCGTCGCCGCCGCGCTCGCCTACGGGCGCGGCATTCCGGCGATCGGCGTCCACCACCTGGAGGGCCACCTGCTGTCGCCGCTCCTCTCCGCGCGGCCGCCCGAGTTCCCGTTCGTCGCGCTGCTCGTCTCGGGGGGGCACACGCAGCTCATGCGCGTCGAACGCGTCGGCCGCTACGCTCTGCTCGGCGAGACGCTCGACGACGCCGCCGGCGAAGCGTTCGACAAGACGGCGCAGCTGCTCGGCCTCGGCTACCCCGGCGGACCGGCGATCTCGCGGCTCGCGGAAACGGGCGACGCGAGGCGCTTCCGCCTGCCGCGCCCGATGCTCGCGAGCGGCGACCTGGACTTCAGCTTCAGCGGCCTCAAGACCGCCGTGCGCGAGCTGGTTGCGCAGGCGCCGGACGATGCGCAGACGCGTGCCGACGTTGCCGCCGCCTTCCAGGCCGCGGTCGTGGACGTGCTCGCGGCGAAGTCGCTCGCAGCCCTCGCGGACACGGGGCTCGATCGCCTCGTCATCGCCGGCGGCGTCGGCGCGAACCGCCACCTGCGCGGCGTGCTCGAGGCGCGCGCGACCGCTGCCGGCGCCTGGCTCTACTACCCCGAGCCCGAGCTATGCACCGACAACGGCGCGATGATTGCGCTCGCGGGCGCGCTCCGGCTCGCGGCCGGTGAAGCTGCGGCCCTCGCGCCCGGCTTCACCGTGCGGCCGCGCTGGGACCTCGCCTCGCTCGAAGCGCCTGCCTGACGCCGGCGCCTCGCGTTCAGCTGTTCGCCGGCGCCGGCGACCCTTCCGCGAGCACCTCGTCGTCCTCGTCGCGCGCGAACAGGCCGAAGAGCACGGGCAGCAGCACCAGCGTGAAGAGCGTCGCGGAGACGATGCCGCCGACGATGACGGTGGCGAACGGGCGCTGCGTCTCCGAGCCGATGCCGCGCGAGAGCGCCGCGGGCAGCAGGCCGAGTCCCGCCATGAGCGCGGTCATCAGGATCGGCCGGAGCCGCAGCACTGCACCGTCGACGATCGCCTTGCCCGGCGCGACGCCGCGGCGCATGAACTCGACGATCTGCTCGACCATGATGACGCCGTTCTGCACCGAGATGCCGGCGACCGCGATGAACCCGACCGCCGCCGACACCGAGAGGTGCAGGCCGGCGATCGCGAGGCCGCCGAGACCGCCGACGAGCGTGAACGGCACCATGGCGAGCACGAGCGAGGCATGGCGCAGTGAGCGGAACGCCCAGAAGAGCAGCGAGAAGATGAGCAGCAGCGACACCGGCACGACGATGCGCAGGCGCGCCATCGCGCGCTGCTGGTTCTCGAACTGCCCGCCCCAGGTGACACGGTATCCCGGCGGCAGGGGCACCGCCTGCGCAACCTTCTTCTGCGCCTCGGCGACGAAGCTGCCCTGGTCGCGGCCGCGCAGGTTGGCCTTGACCGCGACGTTGCGGCCGCCCGCCTCGCGCGAGATGCGCGTCGCGCCCTGCCGCACCTCGACCGCGGCGATGTCGCCGAGCGACACCGTCGGCTGGTTGCCGGTCCCGCCGCCGGGAAGCGGGATCTGCAGGCCGGCGACGTCGTCGACCGCGTCGCGATAGTTGACCATGAGGCGCACGGTGACGTCGAAGCGGCGGTCGCCGTCGTAGAACGTGTTGACGCCCAGGCCCGCGAGCGCCGTCTGGACGACGTTGTTCACGTCGCTCACGTTCAAGCCCAGGCGCGCGATCTTCTGCCGGTCGATGGTGATGGTGAGCTCGGTCTGACCGCCGATGCGGAACGCGGCGACGTCGGTCGCGCCGCGGATGCCCTGCAGCACGCCGACGATCCGCTGCGAGAGGTCCTCGAGGATGTCGAGGTCGGGGCCGAAGACCTTCACGACGATCTCGCCCTTCGCGCCCGAGAGCGCCTCCTCGACGTTGTCCTGGATGACCTGCGAGAAGTTCGTCGGCACCCCGGGGATCCCGCGGATCTTCCCCGACATGTCGGCGACGAGGTCGTCCTTAGACTTGAAGCGCCACTCGCCCCGCGGCTTGAGGTCGGCGAGCACCTCGAGGTTGTTCGGGCCCTTGGGATCGGTGCCGTCGTCGGGCCGGCCGACTTGCGTCACCACCATGTTCACCTCGGGGTAGGTGCGCAGGATGTCGCGCACCTGGCGCTCGATCTCCTTGGTGCGGCTGAGCGCCGTGGAGGGGGGCATGGTGATGGTGAGCCAGATGTTGCCTTCGTCGAGCTTGGGCAGGAACTCGGTGCCGAGCGTCGGGGCGAGCGCCAGCGACGCGGCAAGCACCGCGACCGAGGCGCCCACCACGAGCTTCCCGCTGGCGCGCGCCCTGTCGAGCAGGCCGCGGTACCAGCGCTGAATGACCGCCATCCAGGCCGAGTGCTTCTCCGCCATGTCCTCGCCGCGCATCGCGTACGAGAGCAGCGTCGGCACGAGCGTCAGCGTGAGCAGGATCGCGCCGAGGAGCGCGAAGGAGAGCGTGTAGGTCACAGGCGCGAAGATCTTCCCCTCGACGCGCTGGAACGTGAAGATGGGCAGGAAGGCGATGATGATGATCGCCTTCGAGAAGAGGATCGGATGGCCGAGGCTGACCGCGGTCGAGCGCAGCTCGTGCATCCGCCAGCCGTAGGTCTGGTGCTGGGGGTTGCCGTCGCGCGCGGCGATCGCGAGGCGCACCATGAGCGCCTCGACCAGCACCACCGCGCTGTCGACGATGATCCCGAAGTCGACCGCGCCGAGGGAGATGAGGTTCGCCGACACGCCCCGCCAGTCCATGAGGATGAACGCGAAGAGGAGCGACAGCGGGATCACCGCGGCGACGATCAGCGACGCCTTCCAGTTGCGCAGGAAGATGAGCAGGATGCCGATGACGAGCGCCGCGCCGACGAGCAGGTTCTCGGCGACCGTGCGCACCGTGTGGTTGATGAGGTCGGTGCGCTGGTAGGTGGGCACGATGCGCACGCCCTCGGGGAGCTTGGCGTTCACCTCGTCGACCTTGGCGCGGAGCGCCGTCACCACCTTCGCCGCGTTCTGGCCCTTGTTCATGAGCGCGATGCCCTGCACCACGTCGTCGCGATCGTTGTAGGCGACGATCCCGGAGCGCACGCGCTCGCCGATGCGCACCTCGGCGACGTCGGACACGTAGATCGGCTTGCCGCCGGGCGAGGCGATGATGGTGCGGCCGATGTCGTCGACGCTCTTGTAGAGGCCGACGCCGCGGATCACGAGCGCCTCGTCGCCGCGGCGCATGAGCCCGCCGCCGACGTTGGCGCTGTTGCTGGCAAGCGCGTCGGACACCTGCTGCAGCGTCACGCCGTAGCGCTTGAGCGAATACGGGTTCACGCGCGCCTGGTACTCGCGGATGGTGCCGCCGAAGCTCACCACGTCCGCCATGCCGGGGACGATGCGCAGCGCCGGGCGGATGATCCAGTCCTGGATCGCGCGCACGTCGGAGCGCGGCATGTCGGCCGGCGCCTCGAGCACGTAGCGGTAGACCTCGCCGACCGCGGTGGCGAGCGGCGCGAGCTGCGGCTGCACGCCCGGCGGCAGGACGACGTTGCCGAGCTTCTCCAGCACCTGCTGGCGCGCGAAGTAGTCGTCGGTGCCCTCGGCGAAGGTGAGCGTCACCACCGAGAGCCCCGTGATCGACACCGAGCGCAGGTTGGTCTGCCGCGGCACGCCGCTCATCTCGCGCTCGATCGGCAGGGTGACGCTGCGCTCGACCTCCTCCGGCGCGAGGCCCGGGAGCTGCGTCACGATCTGCACCTGCACGTCCTGCACGTCGGGGAACGCCTCGATCGGCAGGTTCTGCAGCGCGAGCCAGCCGAAGACGATCAAGGCCCCGGTGAGCAGCAGGACGAAGAGCCGCTGCTGCAGCGAGAACTGGATGATGCGTTCGATCATCGGTCCGCCGCCCGGCCTACTGCTGCGCCGACAGCTCGGAGTTGAGCAGCACGGCGCCGCCGACCACGATCGACTCGCCCGGCTTCACGCCGTCGGCGAGGTAGGTCCACTCGCGGTCCTGCACCTGGGGCGTGACGCGGCGGCGGACGAACACACCGGGCTCGCGCTCCACGAACACGTAGGAGTAGAGCCCCTGGGTGACGAGCGCGGTGTTCGGGGCGCGCACCGCGCGCTTGGTCTCGTCGGCGACGAGGATGACGCGGGCATACATCTCCGGCTTGAGGCGCCGCCCCTCGTTGTCGATGGCGAGGCGCACCTGCACGCGGCGCGTCGCCGGGTCCACCGTCTCGCCGATGCGCTCGACCACTGCGCCGAAGCGCTCGTTCGGGAACGCGTCGACCTCCACCACCGCGCCGTGGCCGCGCTCCACCTTGGAGAGCTCGCGCTCCGGCAGGTCCACCAGCACCCAGAGCTTGGTGGGATCGGTGATGACGAAGAGCGGCGCCTCCAGGTCCGGACGCACCTCCATCCCGGGATTGACGTGGCGCTCGGCGATGACGCCGGTGATCGGCGCGCGGAGCTGGAAGCCGTTGGCGGATGCGCCGCCGGGCGTGAGGTTGCGCAGCCGCAGGCGCGCGCGGGCGGACTCCGCGCGCGTCTCGGCGTAGTCGGCCTCGGCGATCTCGAGCTCCTTGCGCGGCGTCACGCCGCCTTCGGTGAGCGCCCGGGCGCGCTCGACCGCGAGGCGCGATCGCTTCTCCTCGGCCTCGGCCTTGGCGAGGTCCGCGACCGCCGCGGCGAGGTCGGGCGAGTCGAGCGTGAGCAGTGGCATCCCGGCCTTCACCTCGTCGCCCGGCTGCAGCTTGAGCTGCGTGACGCGGCCGGCAATCGGCGAGGAGACACGCGCGGTGAGGTTCTCGTTGTAGGCGATGCGGCCGTTCAGCGGCTCGGCGAGCGGCAGCGGCGCCTCCTCGGCCAGGGCGAGCTTCACCGAGGCGAGCTGCGGCGCGCCCTTCTCGAACCGGACCACGTTCGGCTCGCGCGGCGCAGCCGGCGCGGCCGTCGCCGACTCCGCGGACGAGTTGACCCGCTCGTACATCAGCGCCGCGAGCACGAGGCCCACGACGATGACGACGCCGAGCACGACGGTGTTGATCTGCTTCACTGCGCGACGTCCCCCACGCTCGCCCGCCACGCCGCGAGCGCCTTCGCATACTCGGCGCGCGCCTCGGCGCCGCTCACCTGCACGGCCCGCAGCGTGCGGCGCGCGTCGAGCAGCTCGAGCACGCCGGTCGCGCCCTTCTGGTAGGCGAACTCGGCGTAGTCGGCGGCCTTTTGCGCCTCGGCAAGGAGCTCGCCTTCGTAGCGCCGGCGCCGCTCGGCGGCCGAAAGCAGCGCCGCGATGGCACGTGCGCTGTCCGCGCGCGCCACCGCCTCGATGCGGCCGAGGTCCTCCTCGGCGGCAAGCAGGTTCGCCTCGGCGCGCGCGATCTCGCCCTCGAAGTTGTAGCGCAGGAAGAGCGGCACGCTCACCGACACGCCGACGGCGGTGCCGGTGCCGAGCGTGTTGGTGTCGCTCGGCGGATAGCGGTCGATGCCGGCGCCCAGGGTCACGTCGCGCGTGCGCAGCGCGCGCGCCAGGTCGCGCTGCACCCTGGCCGCCTCGATGCGCGCCGTGGCCGCACGCACGTCGGGGCGGCGCGCGATCGCCGCTTCGGTCGCTGCGGCGAACCCGTCCTCGACCGGCGGCCATTCGTCGGCGGCGCGCAGCGCCGCCGCCTCGGCCTGGAGCGCGACGAGGTAGGCGAGCACGACCTGCGCATCGGTGACCGCAGCGAGTGCCGCGCGGGCGTCGTTCTCGGCGCGCAGCGCATCGACGCGGATGCGCGACACGTCGGCGGCAGCCACGTCGCCCGCCTTGAGCCGCGTCTCGCTCGCCCGCAGCGTCCTCGAGGTGAGCTCCGCGAGGTCGCGTGCGATCGTGACGCGATCCTGCGCGAGCTTCAGGTCGTAGTAGGCGCTGGCGACCGCGAAGCGCTGCTGGCGCAGCGTGTCGTCGAGGGTCGCGCCGAACGCATCCTCGAGCCGCTTCGCCGACTCGATGCGCAGCTCCCGCTTGTTGCCGCGCTCGACGAGCTGCTCGATGCGCGCGCTCCCGGGAATGGCCGCCCTGCCGATGCCCTGCTGCGGGTTGATCATGCCGGCACCGAGCGTGAGCACCGGGTTCGGCGGCGCGCCCGCGGAAATGGTGTCGGCACGGGCCTGGTCGATCGCGCGTCGCGCGGCGAGGACTTCACGGTTGCGCTCGGCGGCCAGCACTTCGGCCTCGCGCAGCGACAATCCCCGGGGCGGCGCGACCGAGGGCAGGACCGACTGCGCGAGCGCCAACGCGGGCACGGTCGCCAGGACCGCCACCGCCACGTACCGCCTCGCTCGCAAGTCGTCGCCGCCCTTCGGGAAAAAGCTTTGAATGCTAGCTGCCCAGCACTGACTGCGCGCTGACTGGCGCTTCACCCCCGCGATGCCGCGAGGATGCGCCGGAACCCGACGGCGTACGAGGAAAGGTGACGCGGAAGATCGACCCCGGCTCTTTTCGCGCTCGCACGGAAACGACGGCGCCGTGCCGGACCGCGATCTCGCGCACGATGGCGAGCCCGAGCCCGGTCCCTTCGCTGCGCGTCCCGCGCACCCGGTAGAACCGTTCGAACACCCGCTCGCGCTCGGCGGCGGGGATGCCGGGCCCCTCGTCCTCCACCTCGAGGTACGCGCCGTCCTCGGCGGTGCCGGTGCGCACGGTGACCGACGTGCCGGGAGGCGAATACTTGATGGCGTTGTCCACGAGGTTGCCGGCCATCTCCAGCACCAGCACGCCGTCGCCCGTCGCCCTCGCCGGGTCGAGCTCGAATCCGAGATCGACGTTCCGGGCATCGGCGAGCGCGAGCCAGCTGTCGATGCGCTCGCCGAGCAGCACGGCGAGGTCGAGCGTGCGCCACTCGAGCGGCCCGTCGCCGGTCGGCTCGACGCGCGCGAGGGTGAGGAGCTGGCGCGCGAGATGCGCGGTGCGCCGGGTTGCGGCTTCGAGCTGATCGAGAGTCGGGTCGAGCGCCGCCGGATGCGGCTCGCGCCGCGCCGCCTCGACCTGCGCCTGCAGCGCCGCGAGGGGCGTGCGCAGCTGGTGTGCAGCGTCGGCAATGAAGCGCCCCTGCGCATCCATGGCGCTCCCGAGGCGCGCGAGCAGCTCGTTCAGGCCGGACACGAGCGGCTGCACCTCGGCGGGCGCACGCGCCTCGGGCAGCGGCCGCAGGTCGAGGTGCGAGCGCGAGGCGAGCTCGGTGCGCAGCACCTCGAGCGGCCGCAGCCCGCGCCCGATCCCGAACCAGATGATCGCCATCGCGCTCAGGGCGAACACGGCCTCGGGGATCGCGGTGGCGAGCAGCACCTGCCGCACCATGGCGCGCCGCTTCTCGACCGTCTCGGCGACCTGCACGATCACCGGACCGCCGGGCGACGCGGCCGCCACCGCGGCCACCCGGAGGGCACGCCCGTCGAGCATGTCGTCGTAGAAGACGCGCTCGCCGGGCTTCAGCACGACGCGCGGGGGCGGGAGCTGCGCGGACCCGGCGATCAGCTGGTCGCGGTCGCGCACGGCGTAGTACACGTTGTCGGTGGCGTCGACGCGCAGCGCTTCCAGCGTCCCGGGCGGCATGTCGAGCTCCACGCGGCCCGCGCCCGGCCGCAGCCGGTCGGCGATGGCAAGCGCCGGGTCGAGCAGCGCCTTGTCGTAGGCGTCGGTGGCGAGCCGCACCGCGCTCAGGTAGGCGGCGATCGCGCCCGCCGCGAACAACGCGGCGAGCGGCAGGATCAGCCAGCGCAGGAGTTGCGCACGCAGGCTCGGCCGCAGCGCCGCGGGGGAAACGTCGCTCCCCCCGCGGGCGGGCGCGCCGCGCGCGGATTCGCGGCCGATGGCGCTCAATCCGCGCCCGCTTCGCGCGGCTTGTCCAGCCGATACCCGAAGCCGCGCACGGTGCGGATGTGGATGTCGTAGGGCTCGAGCTTCGCGCGCAGCCGCGAGACGTAGACCTCGATCGCGTTCGCCGACAGCGGATCGTCCCAGCCGGAGAGCGACTGGATGATGCGCTCCTTGGAGAGCGCCGCGCCGGCGTTGCCGACCAGCAGCTCCATGATGGCCCATTCGCGCACGGTGAGCTCGACCGGCTGGCCGTCCACCGTCGCCTGCCGCGCCACGAGGTCGAGCACGAGCGGGCCGCAGACGATGCGCGGGCCGGTGGGCACGCCCCGGCGCCGCACGAGCGCACGCACGCGCGCCTCGAGCTCCTCGAAGGCGAACGGCTTGACGAGGTAGTCGTCGGCGCCGAGGTCCAGTCCCTGCACGCGGTCGGAAACCGCGTCGCGGGCGGTCACGACGATCACCGGCACGTAGCGGTCGCCGCTGCGCAGCTTGCGCAGCATCTCGAAACCGTCCATGCGCGGCAGCCCGATGTCGAGCACGATGAGGTCGAACGCTTCGGCGCCCACCGCGAGCAGCGCACGCTCGGCCGAATCCACCCAGTCCACCGCGTGCCCCGACTGCCGCAGGTTCTTCGCCAGCCCATCGGCCAGCAGCGCGTCGTCTTCGACGATCAGAATCCTCAAGCCTCTTCCTCCTCGCCCGGGCGGTTCGTATCCCGTCGCCCCTGCGCTCCGGCACCGCTCAGGCGGCCGGGCCGCGCACCTCCGGCGGTGGTCCCGCCTGCCGCTTCTTGTCGCCGATGCGCCCTTCGCGGCCCGACACCAGCTTGGCGATGTTGGATCGATGCCGCCAGACGAGCAAGAGCGCCATGGCGGTCACCGCGGCCACGGTCGGCGAGAGCCGCCAGTCCTGCAGCCACAGGGCGACGAGCGGCGCCGAGGCCGCCGCGGCGAGCGCCCCGAGCGACGAATAG
>Ga0209254_10000402_pt1 | contig 34497 bp, 32 predicted proteins | sample FrelakmetDIP11DI_FD_187148 | JGI IMG/M metagenome (GOLD analysis project Ga0209254, IMG submission 187148) | Freshwater lake sediment microbial communities from the University of Notre Dame, USA, for methane emissions studies - DIP11 DI (SPAdes)... | ecosystem: Environmental > Aquatic >... | reverse complement strand
GATATTTTTGAAGAGATTATAGACATAGGCAAGAGGCGTGGAAAGCTTACATACGATGAGATAAATGATGCTCTTCCCTCAGAATATTTTCCCCCGGATGAGTTAGAAGAATTTATGGACCTTCTCCATGATATGGGAGTTGAAGTTGTGGATGATCAGGACTCCGACATTACCGAGGAAGAAGAGGAGCATGAAAAAACAGAGGATATTGTACAAACATATTTCCACTCATTGGGGAATATTTCGATACTGAAAAGGAATGAAGAAGTAGCACTTGCGAAGAGCTTGGAAGAAGGAAAAGAGATTATTAAGGAGATGATTACAACACTGCCTTTATACAAGAAACTCGAAGCGAGTTTAGATGGAAAAAACAAAGAAGACCTGAACAACGAAGAGGAAGATAAAACACATGAATCTCTTGAAATGAGCCTGAAAGTACTTGAGAATTTTATGATAAAAATTGAAGTAGCAGATAGAAAGGTTGCTAAATATGGCACGTTAAAAGGTTTAAAAAAATTAATACATGAAAAAAAGAAAAAGGATATCAATCCGTTACAACATACTGCGATTGCAAAGGAAGTTCAGAATGAGTATAAGCGAGTTGAATCAGAGGTTGGGATCAAGATTGATGAATTGAAAGATAAATGGAATAGAATAACCAGGGCAAGAACCCTTGTCAGCGAAGCGAAGGATGAATTAATAACCCGTAATTTGCGGTTAGTAATTAATATAGCTAAAAATTATATCGGAAGAGGTCTTTCATTGCTTGATCTCATTCAGGAAGGGAATATCGGTCTTATGCGGGCTATAGATAAGTTCGACTATAAAAAGGGTTTTAAATTCAGCACCTATGCAACTTGGTGGATAAGGCAGGCAGTAACAAGGGCATTAATGGATCAGGCAAAAACCATCAGAGTTCCAGTACATATGATGGATTTTTATAACAAGGTTTCTAAGGCTTCCAGAGAACTTATGTCCCAGAGTGGAAGAGAAGCCGGCAAAGAAGAAATTGCTGACAGATTAGGAGTTCCTACTAAAAAAGTCGAGGATATATTCAGGGCAATTCAGGACCCGATAGCTCTTCAAACTCCCGTTGGTGATGATGGTACAACCATTGAGGAATTTATTAGTGATAAAGACAGTCCTACCCCATATTCCGATACAGAAAGAAATAATGTTACAGAGCAGATCCTGAAGGTTCTTAATACTCTAACTCCGAGGGAATCTGAGATTATAAGAAGGAGATTTGGTATAGGATTTGGAAAAGACCACACCCTCGAAGAAGTAGGGAGGCAGTTTTCTATTACACGTGAAAGGGTGAGGCAGATTGAATATAGAGCACTACGAAAACTTCAACATCCAAAGAGACGCAATGAATTAAAGGTATTAATCGTTTAGCTTATTGGTTAAGAAAAACAGGTGGTTAAAATAATGAAAATAATCTACGTTGGGAACATTGCATGTAATGCAACAGAACAAGATTTAACGGATCTTTTCTCGGAGTATGGAGAGATGGACTGAACAAAGCCCCTTAAGGCCGCTTCATGCACGATTTTGCTCTTTTTACAGATGTGAGCCTAAACCCTCAGCTTAAGCTTGGAGTCGGTGCCTATCTTGTTGTTCCTGCTGCTTTGCTGGAAGTCTCACCTCACAGCATTGAAATATCCCAAATAACCGACCAGTTGGTGATACAAAGATTTGAAGGTACTTCTTCGACAACACTTGAAGTTCAAACAGTTTTGTGGTCTCTTGAAGGTTATCGAAGTGGATTAAAGGGTTCCAAATTGGGGAAACTGCAGGTATATTCTGATTCCCAGTGCGTTGTAAATCTTTTAAGAAGAAGACCCGGGTTAGAGGCTAAGGGCTTTGTTAGCAAAAGGACAGGGCACCAGTTAAAGAACGCCTGCCTTTATCGCAGATTTTACAAATTCTACGACGAACTGGGATTTGAGATCATAAAAGTGGCAGGGCACACCTGTTCTTGCTCGCACAATACTGTTAACCGAATTTTTTCATTGGTAGACAAGAACGTGAGGAAAATATTGAACCTATGGATGCGTGAGTTCGAAGTCGATAGCAAAGAAAAATATTTCGATAATTGACCCCTGTGCTTTGATTCTCTTCGGACTTTATTCAGTTTATTTCTGCTGTAATTTTTCTGCACCTTAAAAATCAAGGATTGCAGAAGGGGCTGAAAATACTTTAAAATCAATAGTTGCCGGTGTGGTGAAATGGCAGACGCGCCGGACTCAAAATCCGGTAAGGGCAACCTTGTGTGGGTTCGACTCCCACCACCGGCACCATATAAAGCTAAGTTCTTGAGTTTTTTATCTGTATGTCATTTCTGCTCGACACCGCCTGAGGCGGACTTATCCGTAATCCTTCCTTAACCCATTCTTTCCACCGGTATTTATTGCGATTATTATTAATGTTGACTTTAATTATTCTCGTGTTTAAAATAAATCGTGCCTATTAAAAGATATTTATTCGATGATCTGATAACACATCTGCCCAAAAAAGAGATTTCTCTCATTGTAGGCCCCCGTCAGGCGGGGAAGACTACCCTGATGCTTCAACTCCAGGATTATCTGAACAGGAAAGGTGAAAAGACCGTTTTTCTCAGCCTTGATTTCGAGAGGGACCTGCCTCATTTCATGACCCAATCAGCACTTCTCGATAGAGTGCGTCTGGAGTTCGGCAAAAGCAAGGGATATGTCTTTCTTGACGAGATACAAAGAAAAGAAAATGCCGGACTTTTTCTCAAAGGCATTTATGACATGCAGACACCCTATAAATTTGTCATTTCAGGTTCGGGAAGCGTCGAATTGAAGGAAAAGGTGCATGAATCCCTTGCGGGAAGAAAAAGGATGTTTGAACTTAAAACCATCTCGCTGAAGGAATTCATAAACTTCAAAACAGACTATAAATACGAAGACAGGCTTAACAAATATTTTCAGGTCACTAAGGCTGAAGGCATGAACCTACTCATGGAATATCTCAACTTCGGAGGATATCCGAGGGTCATACTTGAGGAAACCCTTGATGAGAAATTGAAGATTATAGACGAGATTTACAGGAGCTATATCGAAAAAGACATCTCCTACCTTTTAAAGGTTGAACGGATCGACGCATTCGGGCACCTGATAAGACTGCTGGCAGGGCAGACAGGCAATATGATTAATTTCAACGAGCTTTCTTCCACATTGGGCATATCGGTGCAGACCCTGAAAAACTATGTAGCCTACGCTGAGAAGACATTTATCATTAAAAGGCTCACGCCCTATTTCAGAAATCTCCGGAAAGAGATCAGCAAATCTCCGGTGATGTATTTCAATGATATTGGGATGAGAAACTTTGCTGTGCGGCATTTCGGCAGATATACGATACTTTCTGAGCTGGGATTTGTTTTCCAAAACCTTGTGTACCATTTACTTTCAGAAAAGGCACAATATGACGGGAGCATAATACACTTCTGGCGGACAAAAGACAAGGCAGAGGTGGATTTTGTGGTAAACAAAGGAGATGAGGTTTTGCCGGTTGAAGTGAAATGCAGAGAGCTAAAAGGTAAGGAGACAGGCCGTTCATTGAGAGGATTTATCAACAGATATAATCCGGCAGAGGCATGGGTTGTTAATATAAGTTTTTATGATGAGGAAAAAATAGGAAAGACGAGGGTAAGATTTATTCCTTTTTACGAGTTGTAAGACTTCTCAAATGAAGCTTTTCGGAAATAATCAGCGGCAAGAAGTATCTTCCTGAGAAGAGGGATTCTTAGAGGGGTTCTTTTTTCAGTATCGATCAAATCATCCAGTACGGCACCAGAATTAAAATCCCCGCAGCCACCTGGCCAGATTTTTCCCCAGTGCCATATTCTCTCTCTCAAGAAATATATTCTGAAAAATCGCGTCGTCTCCAAAGACAACATACTGCCCCTTGCCAAAGGTGCCTGTTATAGCAACACCGAATGATTGTCGTGCATCGGTGTTATTAAATTTCCCGTCCCGGTTCAGGTCAATCCACGCGCGCGGGCCAGTCCGTGCGATAATCTTCCCCTGCTTGCTGTCGCTGATGAGTGCCCATCCGCCGTGAACAGCGAATTTCTGTATTCCTTTCGTGATTGCATGCTGGTCCATTTTCGTTATCAGGAAATCTTTTGGTTTATTTTCAATCAGGTTGTCATTTTCAAGAATGACACCATTGGAAGCATATACCTGAAGCCGGCTCAAGAGTCCTGCCACTGGCTGCGGGATATGAAGCATGATACAGAGTTTGCCTCCTGCATCCAAAAACCGTATTATTGCGTCGATTTCAGCGGCATTAAGGGGGGCAAATGCGCCTGAAATTACCAAAACGCTCATGCCTTTTATTGCCTCATCGGTAATCAGACCCGCGCTGGTTTTCACGGTATATCCTGCCTCCTTAAAGAGTGCAGAAAGTTTAGAAAGCTGCAAATCTCCCTCTTTTTCGATCAGAAATTTTTGCCCGTGTCCCTGGTCAAACATCACCGTGGGCTTTTTGTCATCTGCCTGAGCTCCCGGGATAAAGGAATGTATCAGCATGAACAGAGCCACCATTGATATCAATTGTTTGTTCATAATCATCTCTCCTCTCTAAAGATAAACCCGATTATTACGAGTCTCTGCTCTATTTTCTCTCTGTTAACCGGACGCCTGAGATTTCTTGTTCGTGCGCTCTCGCCTAAGTTTTTCGACCGCAATCATCAGAAGAGAGATTGCTGCTGGAGTAATCCCCGGGATTCTGCTTGCCTGACCGAGGTTTATTGGTTTGACTTCCAGCAATTTCATCAGGACTTCTCGTGACAGTCCGTTTACTGACTGGTAATCAAAGTTATCGGGAATTTTTTTCCCTTCAACCTTCTTCAGTCTCTCGGCCATCTCCATCTGGCGAATAATGTAGCCATCATACTTGACCTGTATCTCAACCTGCTTCTTCATTTCAGGCGTCAGATGCTGGTCAGAGGATGAATGTTCATCGATGAATGCATAGGTAATCTCAGGCCTTTTTAAAAGCTGTTCCAGAGTTTCAGACCTGTTTTCATCCACCTTAATCCTCATTTTTTTCAGTCGTTGCATCTCACCCGTAACCAGTTTCTTCTTTTCAAGAAATTTTTCATGGATATCCTCATTGAGGAGCCCGATGCTGTATCCTTTGTCCATCAACCTGAGATCAGCATTATCGTGACGTAACAGGAGCCTGTATTCTGCCCGCGAGGTGAACATCCTGTAAGGCTCACTTGTTCCTTTTGTTGTGAGGTCGTCAATGAGAACACCGGTATATGCTTCATGGCGTCCGAGGATGAAAGGTTCCACGCCCCGGAGTTTCAACGCCGCATTAATTCCTGCCATAAGTCCCTGCGCAGCAGCTTCTTCATATCCGGACGTCCCGTTGATCTGACCGGCTAAAAAAAGTCCGGAAATGATTTTTGTTTCAAGGCTTTGTTTGAGCTGAGTGGGGTAAACAAAGTCGTATTCTATTGCATATCCAGGCCGCATGATTTCTGCATCCTCAAGGCCCGGGATGGTCCGCACAAATTTTATCTGCACATCATAGGGAAGGCTGGTCGGTATCCCATTCGCATAGTATTCCTTCGTCTCAAGACCCTCGGGCTCAAGAAATACCTGGTGCCGATCCCGCTCTGCAAAGCGTACGACCTTATCTTCGATCGATGGACAATAGCGTGCCCCTATCCCCTTGATCTTGCCGCTATAGAGGGGTGAACGATCCAGATTTGATAAAATGATCCTGTGAGTCTCAGCATTTGTATAGGTTATGAAGCAGGGAAGCTGCGGGTTCGTGATTTTGTCAGTGCTGTGGGAAAAAGGCAGGGGAGGTTCATCGCCATATTGCGGTTCTGTCTTTGAAAAGTCTATGGTTTTTGCATCGAGCCTCGGCGGTGTACCTGTCTTTAAACGTCCGATTTTGAGGCCAAAACTCGCAAGTGACTCAGACAATCTGTTTGATGGGAATTCACCTGCCCTTCCGGCAGAGAAATTCTCAAGCCCGATATGGATCAATCCCTTGAGAAAAGTCCCGGTTGTAACAATGACAGCCCGTGCTCCATAGAAAACCCCCAGTGACGTAAGAACACCTTTCACCTCCCCATTCTCGGTGATGATTTTTTCTGCCATTGCCTGCTTTATATCAAGGTGTTCCTGATACTCAAGAACCTTTCGCATAATAAGCTTGTACAAAACTCTGTCTGCCTGAGCGCGGAGAGACCATACCGCAGGCCCTTTCGACATGTTGAGCATCCTGAACTGGATTCCTGCCTTATCCGTAACCCTGGCCATTTCACCACCGAGCGCATCGATCTCCCGGACAAGATGTCCTTTCGCAAGCCCGCCGATTGCAGGATTGCATGACATCTGCGCAATGGTATCGAGGTTGATGGTGAAAAGGCAGGTTGAGAACCCCAGGCGCGCAGCAGCAAGGGCAGCTTCGCAGCCGGCATGTCCTGCACCTATGACGACTATGTCATAATCACGGTCCTTGTACATGAATTTACTATAAAGGATTCTTTTGGGCTTATTCAATGAAGTGCCTCAAACAGCTTGTGTTATAATTTACGATGTATGCAACCTACGGCAGCTTTCTGAAAACTCTTTGCAGCCTTTACAGGTAAAGGAAGTCTTTGCTTCGATATAAAAAAATATTTCTGGGCGGCCCCTGCAACAACAACTGCATATATTGTCCTGCTGACCATAAAGATTCGCCACAGGTTGATTTCAGCGCAATCAGGAATTCATTGGATCAGAAAGAGTCTGATAGCGTAGTATTGCATGGCGGGGAACCAACACTCAGGAAGGATCTGCCGGATATTGTCAATGCAGCACGTGACAAAGGCTTCAGAAGAATTAAACTCCTCACAAACGGACGCGCTTTTTCAAACACCCATTATCTCGGGCAAGTAATGAATGCAGGGTGTTCCTTGTTTGAAATCACCTTGTGGGGATCCAATCCAAATCTCCATGAGTATCTGAGCAGGGCAGCCGGCAGTTTCTGGGAAACGATTACCGGGATAGAAAATATATCAGCAGTCCCCCATGATAAATTCGTCTGTTTACGAATCCCGATATGCAAGGAAAACCTCTCAGATCTTGAAAATATCGTTATAACGGCCCTGAATTTGGGTACCAACCGCATCATCCTCTCCATGCAGGATCCGGCACTGTCATTGCAGGAGGTACTCCCCCATATTATCAACAGTATAAATATCAGCATCTTCAACCGGGTCTGGATACTGACCGAAGGCCTCCCCTTCTGCCTCATGCAGGGACTTGAACAGCATATCAGTGAAATTTATTCCGGCTGGGAGACTCTCTACGAAAAGATGTATCAGCACCACAAACAGTGCGCTGAATGCGTATATAAGGAATTATGTCCCGGCACAGAAGTCCGTTACGTAAAGCAGTTTGGAGATCGTGAATTTTTGCCTGTGATAGCAGGAAAATGCTTCCAGGATATCAAGGTACTCTATGACTAAAAAGAAAATTGCCCTGATTTCCTATAACTGGGCAAATCATTTTTCTCTGGCCCTGGGGTATCTCAAGGCATACGCTCTAAAAAATGATTTTATCAGACAGAATACTGATATCGAGATTATTGATTTCGATACTGAGGGACTCAATGTTCAGCAGGTCATCTATTACCTTGCACAGCGCAAACCGGATATCGTCGGATTTTCCAGTTACTGCTGGAATATAGAAAAGGTATTGGATACCGCAAGAATTCTGAAGACTCTCCATCCACACATAAAAATAGTGCTCGGCGGTCCTGAAGTCGGGCCGATCGGCTCAAAATATCTGAAAGAATATGCATTTCTTGATGTGGTGATCAAAGGGGAGGGGGAAATCACCTTTGCCGAACTCGTGAAATATTACCTCGGTCAGATCAGTCTTGAGGAGATAGCAGGGATTACTTACCAGTCGAATGGGCAGGTTATCGAAAATCCCGACAGACTGCCTATCGAGAATTTACGTGAAATCCCTTCTCCGTATCTTGAAGGAATCCTGATTCCAAGGGACAAAGTAACCTACATCGAAACATACCGCGGATGCATCTTCAGATGCCATTATTGCTTTGAAGGGAAAAACCTCCCGAAACTCCGGTTTTTCCCTGACGAACGGGTAAAGAGAGAAATCGAACTTGTCATGAGTCATCCCGAGGTAAAGACTTTCCATTTTGTGGATACCGTCTTCAACTTCAGAAAAGATCGTCTTGAAAAAATAGCAGGCATGATTGCCTCTGCCAATAGATACGGGGCTGAACTGCGTACTGTCGAGATTATTGCAGAATTTGTTGATATGGAGACAGTTGAACTCTTCAAAAAGGCACATGTGCGAAGCATCGAGACCGGTCCGCAGACAGTGAATGAAGATACACTCAAAAATGTTAACCGGTATTATAAAGCAGAACAGTTCAGAAATGGTGTCAGACTCCTTGAAGAAAACGGGATTGAAGTGACTGCCGACCTTATCATCGGCCTTCCGGGTGATACTTTTTTTAAATTTGTGAAATCAGTAAAGACATTGATGGATATGAAACCTACAACACTTGTCTTCAGTATCCTGCACGTGCTGCCCGGGACCATCCTTTACGAAAAAAGCAGGGAATTCGATCTTAAGTTCGATGACAAGGCTCCCCATCTTGTTCTGAGTGCTCCTGATTTTCCCTTTGAAGATATCGACAAGGCAGTGATCATGGCCTTCAGCCTGGACAAGGAATACAATATCAAGCCTTTTTCCGCATGAAGTATCATCTGACTTCACGGGTGAGTTTAAAGCAGGATCAAGTAAGGTAAAATAAACCATGCGTTTGATACTCTTTGACATTGATGGCACGTTAATCGATTCTGGCGGAGCAGGCGTCAGGGCACTTGATCTGGCAATGAAAGAGCTCTTTGCTCTTGAGAATGCTTTTCAGGGAATCAGCATGGCCGGCAAGACAGACACGCAGATTATCAGGGAAGGATTAGTGAAGCACGACCTTTCAACAGACGGAACAATCGATGCGGTCATTAATGCTTATCTCAGATATCTCGCTCAGGAGATCAAAAACAACAGGAAACACGTCAAGCCCGGCATCTATGAAATACTGGTGGAATTACAAACACTGAGCAATGTGGGGATGGGGCTGCTCACGGGCAATCTCGAAAAAGGAGCCCGGATAAAGCTTGAACCTTTCGGCCTCAATGAATATTTCCCCAGTGGTGCATTTGGCAGTGACGACGAAAATAGAAATAACCTCCTTCCGTTTGCAGTTAAGCGGTTTGAAAATATATTCCAGAAAAAAATAGAGATGGGTGAATGCATCATCGTGGGTGATACACCCCGTGATGTCGAATGCGCGCACATTTACGGGGCCATCTGTATCGGTGTTGCGACAGGCCCTTACTCCTATGATGTCCTGGTAGAGGCAGGCGCAGACTATGTCGTGCAGGATCTGACAGGCCAAAGTGCGGTTTTACAGTTCCTCTAAAATAATAGTATGAATGTTTGTCATCCCGAACTTGTTTCGGGATCTTCTGTCACTTGACCTGCGAGATGCTGAAATAAATTCAGCATGACAATTTATTTAACCCCGAAAATGCATTTTGGGGGTTAATATAGCAAGTTTTCATCTTTGGAGTCGTTCCACCAGATCTTTGACCTCATTCATGAAGAATTGATAGCTATCCATACCCTCCGGTTTTTTCGACATATCAACATCTGAAGGATAGAGGGGTTTCCCGAATTCCACCGTTATCCCGGTAAACTTCGGCCATGCTGAGCCCCGGGGAAGTGCCTCAAAAGCCCCTTTGATACATGCCGGGACAACCGGGATATCCAACTCTCTTGAAAGTATGCCCACACCCTTTTTGAATTCCATCAGCTCACCATCGAGAGACCTGCCGCCCTCTGGGAAAATCAGAAGCGATTTCCCGTTCCGCAGGACATAGGAAGAGAGCTGCAAAGCCTTATTGAGATAAATCTCAGTGTCTATTGGAATGACATGTGCCAGTCTGGCAAAAGATTCTCCGAATCGTCCGGCAAAAAATCTCTGCATACCAAGGGAATAAAGATAGGTAAAAATGCTTGAGGGCAGTGCGCCTCCAATACAGAATGCATCAAGGTAACTCGTATGATTCGGTGTGATAATATAAGGCCCTTTTTCAGGCAGATTCTCCAAACCCTCTGCCTTTAATCTGAAAAATACTTTGAGGACTATCTTTACCAGTCCCAATCCCAGGAAAACTATCAGCCGGTCAAGGAGACCATGTTGAAGACCAATCTTCTTTCTTTCATCCAAATCCGGATCAGTTCTGAGGATGTCTTTCCACACCGGCATCTTTTCGATTCCTTTGATACCTGTAGTGCCGAATTCTTTTACCTTTGTGATAAGTTCCTCTACCGTCTGGATTTCCATAGTAAATGTTTCAGGGAGTTTTAATGAGAATGCGTTTTCAAGTGCAACAACCAGCTCTATCCTTGCAAGGGAGTCAAGACCAAGATCGAGTTCAAGATTATCTGTTGCCTGAATGGGGAGCTGCTCTTTCAGAAGTGGCTTTAGACACTCAACAACAGTAATCCCAACCTCGTCTTCCAGGAGTCTTTTGTCTTCACTTTTCTCCCTCACTTTCCCGCGTTTTATGCTTAGGAGGTCTTTTACCATAAACCGTCTGAGTTTCCCGAGAGGAGTTCTTGGCAGTGGTTCGGGGTACAGGGTATATCCTTTTATCCTCATATATTGTGGGAGCCGGGCAGATATACTCTGGATCTCCCATTTTAGTGTCTCCTGAAGATTGGCGATTTGGGCTTTTTTGGCATATTCAAAGTCAGGGACAACGATTGCCTGGATAGACTCAACCATTCCCTTCCCTTCGAGGCCCATGACACATATTTCCTTTATGAGCGGTATTTTCAGATATTGTTTCTCCACTTCATCAGGATAGATATTTTTCCCCGAACTCAAAACAATCACTTCTTTAAATCTTCCGGTTATAAAGAGATACCCGTCATTATCCAGGTATCCGATGTCCCCGCTATAAAACCATCCCTCCTTTAATACCTCCGCAGTGGTTTCCGGGTGTTTGTAATACCCTTTCATTACCATGGGACCTCTTATAACAATTTCACCCTCCTGCAGAACACTTAGTTCTTTTTTATTTTCAGGATGCATTATTTTTACCTCTGCAGATGGCAAAGGCTTTCCAACAGAGCCTGGTTTCCTCTTTTCTATCGGATTAAAGGTGACAATCGGGGATGTCTCTGTCAGACCATATCCTTCAAGGATGGTCAGACCAAGGGATTCAAGGTCTTTCATGACCTCGGGATCGAGCTTCGCTCCTCCGCAGGCAGAGAACCTGAAGCGTTCACCAAGAGCCCTGTGGACTGACTTGAAAATAATTTTGCCCGGATTGATAGAGAACTTCCGCCGCAGACTCCCGCAGAGAGATAAAATCCTGAACATAATTTTTGGTAATGGTCCATGCAATTGCTTTATCTTATTGAAAATTCCATTTCGAATTAATTCAAGCAGCTGCGGGACACTGACAAGGATAGTTACCCCGTTTTCGCTCATTGTTGCCATAATATCAGGGCCTTTCAGACTTGGAGGAAATGATACAGAGATGCCGAGGAAAACAGGGATGAGACAATTACCCATGAACGGATAGGTATGATGTAAAGGAAGCACGCCGATAACGCTGTCATCATGAGAGAGGATTCCTGCCTCAATGAGGGCCTCGGCATCCGAACAGAAATTTTTGTGCGTGAGCATTACACCTTTGGGTTTGCCCGTTGTCCCTGATGTATAGATGATTGATGCAATATCTTCTTCCGAAACTTCCGGATATCTTTCCGCTGCCGGCGTTTTCAATATATCCTTGAAATCCGGCGAATCAAGATTGATCAACGTAACAGATAACGGGAAATGGGCACCCAATTCTCCGGCAGCTTTTTGTGCATGCTCCGATGTCTTTTCGCTATGAAAAACTGCCTTCGTCTCGGAGTCAGCAAGCAGATTTTTTATTTCATCTGCTCCGAGCTGTGCATCTATAGGGATCGCAATTCCACCGGACAGGGAGATCCCGAGATAAGCCATGCACCACTCAGGCCTGTTCTCGGAGACGATCGCAACTCTGTCACCTTTTTGTATCCCGATTCTTATAAGATACGAGGCAAGGCTTTTTGTATACGTGAGGAATTCATGATAGGTAATGGTCTTCCATGTCTGGTCAAAATAATTGAATGCAATTTTGTCTTTATGCGCGGCAGCTTTTTCGAGAAATATAAGGGGGATGACTTTTCCCATACAGTGAATCGGCCCTTCCGTCCTCAGTAATCAATACCCTTCTGAGGCTTTATGCCCTGGCGGTAAGCATGTTTGATCTCTTTCATTTCGGTAACCGTATGTGCTCTCTTGATGATTTCCGCGTGAGCATCTCTGCCGGTCAGAACAATATGCATGAGCGGTGGTTTTTCATCAATCAGGGCTACTACCTGATCGAGATCAACAAGGTTCAGCGTGATGGCATTATTGATCTCGTCAAGTATGAGGATATCATATGTACTGGAGAACATCTTCTCCTTTGCGAGTTTCATCGCATTCTGGGCATTTGCCCGGTGTTCTTCAAACGGATACGGATCTCCCATAATCCCGCAGAAACCCCTTCCCGTAAAGTGAAGTTCGACATTCGGTGCAAGCCTTTTTATGCCATCTATCTCGCCAGAGTACATGTCACCCTTCATAAACCCGATAATACAGCTCTTCATATCATATCCGGCAGCCCTCAGGGCTATCCCTAATGCCGAGGTAGTCTTTCCCTTGCCGTGACCGGTTAAGACAAGAATGAGGCCCACTCTTTCTTCGGGCTCCAGGACCTTCAGTTCAGGGTCTTCCATACACTACGCATTCGCTTTTTGCATTTATCAGCACTTTTTTATAATATGAAGGAAGAATATTCAATGCTGTTAAAAATTCCTGTCTTTCTGTTTCGTCTATTGTAAAGGATATTATCAAAAATGGACATAAAGCATATACGGGAAATTGCGAAGAAATATGCCCCTGAACAAATTGAAGGCTGTATTTCCGAGCAAATGGATACAGGGAAAAACATATGTCTTACGGATGAGACAAGTGAAAAGATCATCAACGAGCTCTCCAAGGCAGAAGTGGTGAGCGAATTAATGGATCAGGGCATGGATCTTGCCGATGCCCTGAGGGAGCTTGCAAGACGAATAAGGCTTGTTCAGTCAGGATTTAAACAATAGAAAGGGGGCAAATCGTATGAAAGCATTGATCATCAGCGCGGACAATTTTGAGGATACTGAACTCCTCGTACCTTATTACAGACTGAAGGAAGAAGGTATCGAGGTAGATATCGCATCAATAAAAAAAGGAACTATAAAAGGCAAACATGGTTATGAAGTTCAGGCGGATAAGGCTCTCAAAGAAGTGAATCCTGACGATTATAGTATTCTCATCCTTCCCGGGGGCAAGGCGCCTGAGACAGTGAGAAAAGACAAAAATGCCGTTGCAATAGCGAAACATTTCTTTCAGAAAAATAAACCAGTCTCGGCGATTTGTCATGGACCTCAGACGTTAATCACTGCCGGCCTCATGCAAGGCAAACATGCAACCTCCTATAAATCTGTTGCTCAGGAAATGAAAGATTCCGGTGCGCTCTACGAAGATAAAGATGTGGTCGTTGACGGCAATCTAATTACCTCGCGCCAACCCTCTGATCTCCCGGCTTTTATGAGGGAGATTATGAAGGTGATAAGAAAAAAGTAAACGCGGACTCGTTTCATCGTTACTACATGGGGTCTGTCCATAAAGTGGTATTCTGTCATTGTCCGGCTTGACCGGACAATCCAGAAGCAATTAAAAAAAGTGGATTCCCCGATCAAGTCGTGGAATGACAGACTCTGCAATTCATCATTTACCGACAGACTCTAAACAGCAGATGCTGAAACAAGTTCAGCATGACAGATTATTCTAAAAATTTTTCGATGAACAGGTTATCAAAAGAAAAATCACCATATCTGAGACATGCCGCCAGTCAGAAGATCAATTGGTATCCCTGGTCTGATCGTGCATTTGATAAAGCACGGGAACAAGATAAGCCCGTATTTCTTAGTTCCGGCGCTATCTGGTGTCACTGGTGCCATGTCATGGCAAAGGAATGCTTCGAAGATAAAGAGATAGCAAAACTCCTCAATGAACATTTTATAAGTATCAAGCTTGACAGGGATGAAAGACCTGACATCGACAGGCGATACCAGAATGCGGTCTCTGCTATGGGCTTTGGCGGAGGCTGGCCCCTCAGTGTATTTCTGACGCCGGATAAAAAACCTTTTTTCGGGGGCACCTATTTCCCGCCTGAGGACAGCCCTGAAAGGCCGGGATTTAAAAAGGTTTTAAAGTCAGTGGCTGATTTTTATTCATCGAAGAGGGATTTCGTTGCTGAATACAGCCAGAAACTGACAGATTCACTCAAACAAAAATCCTTTACAGAAGGGGATATACAAGAGGCCGCCGTACAGGACGCTGTCATCAAAATCCTTTCACAGTTCGATACAACACATGGCGGTTTTGGATCTGCTCCAAAATTTCCAATGCCTGGCGCTGTCCAGCTTCTGATGAACAGATACTCCCTTCAGCGGATGCATTCATTTGGGTATGCGATCAACAAGACACTTGCATCAATGGCAAAAGGTGGATTCCATGACCAGCTTGGAGGCGGATTCCACCGGTATTCTGTTGACGAGGCATGGAATGTACCGCACTTCGAAAAGATGGCTGATGACAATGCGTGGCTTCTCAGAAATTATCTTGATGCATTCAGCATCTTCGGCAATGAGTATTTTAAAGATGTTGCGCGGGGAATTATTCATTTTTTGACAGACACCCTGTCTGACCCGGAGGGTGGATTTTATGCCAGTCAGGATGCGGATGTCACGCCCGAGGATGAAGGGGGATATTTCACCTGGACAGAAACAGATTTCAGGAATGTATTGAACCAGGAAGAATATCAGGTCTTGACTCTTCATCTCCTGCATGACCGGGGTTCCATGCATCATGACAAATCAAAGAAAGTCCTCTTTATTTCAACGGAACCAGGAGCAATTGCCAAAAACCTTGGAATCGATGAAAAGACCGTCGTTGACAGAATAAACTCCGGGAAGAAGAAGCTCCTCAGGGAAAGGAATAAACGGGTATCCCCTTTTATCGACACAACATTGTATACGTCTTTAAACGGATTACTGATTACTTCTTTTCTCAAGGCTTTTAGAGTATTGAAGGATAAACGCCTGAAAGAATTTGCCATGAAGAGCCTCCAAAGGATATTACAAGAGCATAATGTGGATAATGAGCTTTTTCATACAGGACAGGTAAAAGCGCTGCTGGATGACTATATTTACCTGATAGAGGCATTGATCATTGCCTATGAAGCAACAGGTGATGCCCATTATATAAATCATGCAGTAAATTTCATGGACTTGTGTTTAAAGAAATTTTGGGATAAGGATGAGGGAGGGTTCTTTGATACAGACACTGAGGTGCTCGGCATAAGGCTCAAAGGAATTGAAGATATCCCTCATCCCTCAGCAAACGCGGTCGGAATTCTCCTCCTGCAGAAATTGTATTGCATAACCGGAGAAAAGAAATATGAACGGTTTTCGGAAATGTCATTGAAAATTTTCTCTCCCCAGACCAAGGATATGGGCATTCACGCAGGATACTATTTCTGTGCCATGGATGCATATTTTCATATGCTCAAGCTTACTGTGCAGACAACGCCAACGCATGCCCTTGCTGAAACAGCACGCTCTCTTTCTTATCCGTATGTGAGCTATGTATATCAGGCTGATAAGGGATGTATTATTCCATGTCTGAGGGATATATGTTATGAGCCTGTCAAGAGTCCTGAGGGCTTTCAGGATTTTTTCAGAAAACAATTGAAGATTGAATTAGGATAGTTTTAATGGTATTTATTCATATCGACATAAATAACATTCTCATTCTTGTCATTCCCGCAAGCAAAGCGCGGCGGGAATCCTTCCGGAAAGATTCCGGCCAAGCCGGAATGACAAATTTGCGAATTATAAGTAGGTTCTGCGATGAGTAACAACTTAATATGGTAACATTAAGTGCCTCATGGATATACCATTCAGGAAGACGAAGAAAGGGATAACCTTTCGGGTAAAAGTTGAGCCACGGTCATCGAGGAAAGGGATATCGGGGACAATCGGTGATGCCCTGAAAGTAAAAGTACATGCACCACCGGTTGGAGGAGCAGCAAATGATGAACTCGCAGAGATTCTTGCAGAGGAGTTTCATGTCAAAAAACCTGCCATAAAAATCATCAGAGGGCATTCATCCAAAGACAAAATCATTGAGATAGAAGGCATAGACGCAATTCCCTGACTTCGTTATGAAGAAGGGGAAAGGTATTGTGAAAGGAGGAGCATAAATGCTTGACGCAAAGTTTGTGAGAGAGAATATTGAGATCATAAAAGAATCTCTGAGAAACAGAAATTACGCTCTCTCTCTTGACGAGTTCCTGAAATTTGAAGAACAAAGACGCTCTCTCCTGAAAGAAGCTGAAGAACTGAGAAACCGGAGGAACGTTGTTTCTGAAGAAATCGGCAGATTGAGGATAGAAAAACAGGATGCATCAAACCTGATTGACGAAATGAAACTGGTGTCGGATAAGATCAAAGCGTTTGATGCTCAATTGAAAATGCTGGAAGAGAATACCAATGAATTTTTGCTGAATATGCCCAATGTCCCCCATCATTCGGTTCCTGTCGGGAAAGACGAGACCGGGAATGTGGAGATAAGAAGATGGGGGGAGCCGAGACAGTTTGATTTTGAACCATTGAATCACTGGGATATCGGTGCAATTCTCGATATTCTTGATTTTGACAGGGCATCAAAGATCGCAGGCGCGCGGTTTTCTCTTACAAAGGGTGCCGGCGCCAAACTCGAGCGGGCGCTGATGAACTTCATGCTGGATCTGAATACAGCAAAAGGATATACAGAGGTATTTCCTCCGATCATCGTGAATAAAGAGAGTATGCGGGGTACTGGACAATTGCCGAAATTTGAAATGGAGCTTTTCAAAATCTCCGACCCCGAGTTCTATCTCATACCAACAGCAGAAGTGCCGGTTACAAACATCCACAGGAATGAGATTCTCCAGGAAAAAGAGCTTCCGATTTCCTATACCGCTTATACACCGTGTTTCAGACGTGAAGCAGGCTCATATGGGAAAGATGTAAGGGGCCTGATCAGGCAGCATCAATTCAACAAGGTGGAGCTCGTGAAATTCGTCAAGCCTGAAGATTCGTATCATGAATTAGAATCTCTAACAAACGCTGCCGAGGATATCCTGCAGAAATTGGGACTCCCTTATCGGGTTGTCGCACTCTGCACCGGTGATATCGGCTTTGCCGCCTCAAAAACCTATGACCTTGAGGTATGGCTTCCCGGCCAGCAGAAATACAGGGAAATCTCTTCCTGTTCGAATTTCACCGATTTTCAGGCGCGGAGAGCAAATATCCGGTTCAGGAGAGAAGGAAAGAAGGGAACAGAGTTTGTTCATACCCTGAACGGCTCAAGCCTCGCAATCGGGCGTACTCTTGTTGCGATCCTTGAGAACTACCAGCAGAAAGACGGTAGTGTAGTTGTACCTGATGTTCTGAGAACATACATGGGAATTGAGGTAATAAAATAATTTTTGCATTAGTGCACCTGAACCCTTTTTAACATATGAATATTCGCGAGCAGACAGAAGAGATCGAAAGAAAAATCCTTCATCCGAAGGCATGTCTGAGTTCACAGAGCAGGGGAAGATCTAAGCCTGAGAAGGAAGAGGAGATTCGGACATGCTTTCAGCGGGACAGGGACAGGATTATTCATTCAAAAGCATTCAGACGGCTCAAGCATAAAACACAGGTTTTCCTTGCACCGAAAGGCGACCACTATAGAACACGCCTCACTCATGTGCTTGAGGTATCGCAAATCGCACGGACAATAGCAAAGGCATTGCGCTTGAATGAGGATCTGACAGAAGCGATTGCGCTTGGACACGACCTCGGCCATACGCCATTCGGTCATGCAGGAGAGGACATCTTGCGGGAAATACATCCCGGCGGGTTTGACCATTATAAACAGAGTCTCAGAGTTGTTGATTTTCTCGAAAAAGATGGTGAGGGACTGAATCTTACCCATGAAGTCAGGAACGGCATTCTGAAGCATTCAAAAGGCAAAGGCCTGATAATCCCTGAGACAAAATCTGACAGGGCAGATACTTTTGAGGGACAGGTGGTCCGTGTTTCCGACATCATAGCATATGTAAATCATGACCTTGACGATGCACTGAGAGCCGGGGTCATGAAGAGATCGGATATCCCGAAAAACATTATCAAAACTCTTGGTGATACGCATGCAAAAAGAATAGATACGATGGTAAAGGATGTGATCTATCAGTCTGCCCTGCTTGACCTTGAGGCAATCATGATGAGCGACGCTATTTTGGCATCCACGACAATGCTCAGGGATTTTCTCTATAAACGGGTATACGAAAGCGACAAGATAATCAGAGAGTTTAAAAAGGCTCAAAAGATTCTTCGTGATTTATATGCTTATTATCTCGAACATATGGAAGAGGTGTTCGTAGACATTCCGAAGGAAGAAAAACTCAACAAGCACCGCATGGTATGTGACTTCATTGCCGGGATGACGGATCGGTTTGCGCTTATGACCTATGAGAGGCTTTTCCTCCCGCAGCAGTGGACAGTCATATAATGCGTTTCAGGCACCTAACTTACTTATCATATGCTTACATTTCGAAAGATATATTATAATAGCAACGTATGACATTCGGTGAGGAACTCAGAAAAATCATGAAGGCGCAGGGTGTAAAGGCTATAACGCTCGCTCAGAGAATGGGAGTTAGCTGTGCTTATGTCAGTCAGTTGCTTACCGGCATTAGAAGACCTGGTCGGGAAACGTTGCTCAAATTGTCCAAAGCACTCGAAGTACCGCCGGAAAGTCTTCTGATGATAGAGTCAGACCTCCCCACAACAACGAAAATCCCAAGAAAAATACCGATTGTGGATGAGGCCAAAATCCATGAATGGTCTGACTGGGTCGATTTAGCCTATCCTGTACTCATTGCAAATGCATATGAGTACGCGACAACAGATGATCCCTATGCTTTTTATATAACACCGAAGGGGCTTTTGTCATGTTGCGGACTGGAGATGTGCGATCTCATACTGGTCGAACCAAGCAAAGATATTATGAATGGCAATACAGTTCTGCTTCGTTCTCCCCAGGGTTTTTCGATCAGGAAATATATTATCAAAGATACGATGACCATATTCGCAGGTGACAAAGAGGACCCCATTATTTTCACAGAAAAGAATAAAGATGAACTGAAATCTTACAAGATAAGCCTCTGTCTCAAAAAGTTATAACCTTTTCCCCTGTTACGCAATTTCCTCTTGACTTTAAATTTAGCATTTGCTAATTTATATCCATTAGGATTTCCAAAGCTCCCCCCTTGATAGTGGCAGGAGCTCAGCTTCTGTCACTATCTTTTTTATCGAATCGTTTATCGTCATTGTCCGGCTTGACCGAACAATCCAGTCCCGATAGCTTCCGGGTTTCTAAAAAATAGATTCCCCGATCAAGTCGGGGAATGACAGATTATATAGCTGGCATTTATGGACAAACTCTAAATAATTTTTCGAGCAACGTCTTCACTTCCTGGCTTCAACAAATCCAGTTTCCGAGTTGATATAATGAAATATGCCGGCCAATCTTCCGCCTGAATATTTTGAAGCTGAAAAGAGATTCAAGCAGGCAGGTACACCTTCAGAAAAAATCGTCGCTCTTGAAGACCTTTTATCCACTATCCCGAAACACAAGGGAACAGATAAACTGAGGGCTGATTTACGGAGGAGGCTCTCCCAACTCAGAAAGGAGGCAGCAAGCAAGAAAAAAGGAGGCAGGGGTGACCTATATGTTGTGCAGAAAGAAGGTGCAGCGCAAATAGCACTGGTCGGGTTCCCGAACTCCGGGAAATCTTCCCTGCTCGCATGCCTTACAAATGCCAATCCAGTAATTGCAGACTATCCGCTCTCAACGCTTGTCCCTTTACCCGGTATGATGCCTTTCGAAGATATTCAATTTCAGCTCGTGGATCTCCCGCCGATAGGCAATGAAGCCACAGATGGATGGGTATCAGGTATTCTGCGTTATGCTGACGCCATGCTCCTTGTTATTAATCTCACAGAAGAGCCTGATATCCAGGCAGAACTGCTCATTGATCAGCTTGACCGATGGAATATTCATCCAAGAATAAGAACTGAAATCCGGAAATCACCGGACAAAGTTCCTGTCGGGGTATTCAAAAGAACTCTTGTCGCTGCAAACAAAATTGATCTTGTGAGGATGGAAGACGATTTCTTCAAGCTTGAAACAAAATACGGGCATCTCTATCAGTGCATTGCTGTGTCAGCCCTGAAAAAAGAAAATCTCGAGGAACTGAAAAGAGCGCTCTTTGAAGTGTCGGAGATCATCAGGGTTTACTCCAAACCCCCGGGGAAAGAACCCGACATTTCAACCCCGTTTACTATACCAAAAGGCTCAACAATCATTGACCTTGCAAGCTTTATTCATAAGGATTTCCTCTTTCATTTGAAATACGCACGCGTTTGGGGTTCTGCAAAATTCGATGGCCAGAAGGTTGAGAAAAACCACATCTTAAAAGACAGGGATATTGTTGAACTCAATGCATGAGGAAATGCTGCACCTATGCAGCAATAGGACGGGCAGCAACATGGGACCTATCTAAAAATAGCTTTTTCTGTGTTTTTTGTCATTCCGGGCTTGATCCGGAATCCAGTGACGTTGCCTTTTTATAATGTAAAACAAGAATTACACATTACCAATTAAGAACACTCAAGTCGCTGGATACCGGCTTTCGCCGGTATGACGTAATTTTAAGATAAGTTTCAATCCCTTTCAGCAACCTTTCCGATACTCACGATCTTATCATCACCTTCTACGTCCATGAGTTTTACGCCCTGTGTATTTCTGCCGTGCAATGATATGTTCCCTGCAAGGGTTCTTATGAGTTTTCCTGAACTGGTTATCATGACCACCTCATCCTCATCCCGAACCTGCATGAGTCCGACAGCCTTCCCCCCTCTATCGATGATTTTAATGGATATGACGCCTTTCCCGCCACGACTCTGAACAGGATATTCCTCGATCTTTGACCGCTTTCCCAACCCCTTTTCTGTTACGGTGAGAATTGCTGTCTTCTCCCCTGCCACTTCGGCAGAGACAACCTCGTCTCCCTTTCTGAGTCTTATCCCCCTCACGCCCTTTGCAGTCCGCCCCATGTCACGAACATCTTCCTCATTGAACCGGATTGAAAGGCCTTTTTTGGTCCCTATGATAAGATCGCTTTTACCGTCCGTCTTTCTGACGGAAATGAGCTCATCCCCTTCTTCAAGCGTGACAGCAATTATCCCCTTTCCCCGCGGGTTGCTGTATTCCTCGAGGGCTGTTTTCTTGACCGTTCCCTTCTTTGTGAACGTTACAAGAGATCCTTCCTTGAAATTGCGGACAGGGAGGGCTGTTGTAATCCTCTCTCCCTCTGACAGTGCAAGAAGATTGACCAGTGCTTTGCCTTTGGCAGCCCGTCCTGCTTCGGGTATCTGGTAGATCTTCAGCCAGTACAACCGTCCAAGATTGGAAAAGAAGAGCATATAATCATGGGTTGCACCTATGAAGAGTTCGTTCACAAAATCCTCTTCTTTTGTCTCCATGCCAATGAGACCCTTTCCTCCCCTTCTCTGGCTCCTGTAAGCGCTCAAAGGATTTCTCTTTATATAGCCCTGATGCGACAAGGTTATAACCATTTCCTCATCGGTTATCAGGTCTTCCATGGTTATTTCTTTTGTTTCTGATGTAATCTCTGTTTTTCTTTCATCGATATATCTGTTCCTTATCTCGAGCAGTTCATCCTTAACAATCTGGGAAACGAGAGCTTCGTTTTCAAGGATTTCCTTCAGTCTCGCTATTTCCTTGAGTGTATCGGCATATTCCCTGATGATCTTTTCTCTCTCAAGACCGGTCAGCCTCTGGAGTTTCATGTCGAGGATGGCCTGAGCCTGTATTTCTGTTAAGGGGAAATCCCTCATTAAGCCGGTTCTTGCCTCTTCAGGCGTCTTCGAACTCCTGATGAGGGCGATTATTGCATCGAGATGATCAAGCGCGATCTTCAGTCCTTCAAGAATATGCGCCCGCTCTTCTGCTTTTCTCAGTTCAAAACGGGTTCTTCTGAGAACGACATCCCGCCTGTGCTGCAGGAAGTGACTGAGCAGTCTTCTTAACGAAAGTATTCTTGGCTGACCATTGACGAGAGCAAGCATGATAATACCAAACGTTGTCTCCATCTGTGTATGTTTATAAAGATTATTCAGGATAACCTGCGCCATCTCACCTCTTTTCAGCTCAAGCACAACCCTTATCCCATCCCTGTCAGACTCATCTCTGAGTTCGGATATCCCTTCAATGGTTTTTTCCCGAACCAGCTCTGCCATCTTTTCAATCAGACGCGCCTTATTCACCTGATACGGGAGTTCCGTTATAATGATGTTTTCGCCTCCCCTGTGTTCGCGCTCAATCCTTGCCTTTGCCCTGACTTTAATAAGTCCTTTCCCTTCATTGTATGCCTGTATAATTCCATCAACTCCGTGAATGATTCCCCCGGTCGGAAAATCCGGTCCTTTTATATGCGACATTAAGTCTTTTAAGGTTGCGTCGGGATTGTCGACAAGCTGTACAAGTCCATCAATAATCTCGCCCAGATTATGAGGTGGTACGTTTGTAGCCATACCAACAGCTATGCCGGATGAGCCATTGACGATTAAATTCGGAACCCTTGAGGGAAGAACGATTGGTTCCTCGGTTGTCTCGTCAAAATTCGGAATAAAATCAACGGTATTCTTATCTATATCAGCAAGCAGTTCCTCTGCAATTGCTGCAAGCCGTGCTTCTGTATACCGGTAGGCAGCAGCCGGGTCTCCGTCAACAGATCCAAAGTTGCCCTGACCGTCGACGAGCGGATACCGCATGTTAAAGTCCTGCGCAAGTCTTACAAGCGCATCATAAACTGCTGTGTCGCCGTGCGGATGGTATTTCTTTAAAACCTCGCCGACAACACCGGCTGATTTGGAATATTTCCTGCCCGGCAGGAGGCCTTCCCTGAACATTGCATACAGAATCCGCCTCTGGACAGGTTTTAAGCCATCTCTGACTTCTGGAAGTGCCCTTCCGATGATGACGCTCATCGCGTAATCAAGGTAAGAACCTTTCATTTCTTCTTCTATGCTTATAGGTACCTTGGCCATTGAATCTCCTTTACGAAATAAAGACAAACATTATTTTACCATATTGCTTTTTGTACAGTTTAAAAATATAATTTAAGCATATGCTATCTAAGATCCTGAGCGCAAGCATCATAGGGATTGATGCCCATTTAGTAGATGTTGAAGTGGACATAACATCGAGGGGACTCCCGCATTTTTCGATGGTAGGGCTGCCTGATACTGCAGTAAAGGAATCAAAGGACCGGGTAAGGGCTGCTCTCAAAAATATCGGCTTCCATTTTCCGCTCAAACAGATCACGGTCAATCTTGCTCCTGCTGATCTAAAGAAGGAGGGGTCATCGTTTGATCTTCCCATCGCGATCGGGATTATCATGGCGGAAGGCGTGCTTGAATTGTCCGTCGTTGAAGGATATCTCTTTACCGGTGAGCTCTCCCTGAATGGCTCAATAAAACCTGTGCGGGGTTCCCTTTCCATGGCAATCAAGGCGCGTGAACTCGGCCTCAAGGGTATCATCCTTCCTGAAGAAAATGCACCTGAGGCAGCGGTAGTAAAGGAGGTATCTATTTTCGGAATCAAGAGTCTGCCGGATGTTCTCACTTTTTTACAAGATAGCAAAGCAAAGAGGCCTTTTGAGGTTGACCTTCATTCTGCAATGAAAGAGAGTTCGGTCTACGAAGACAATTTTATCGATGTCAAAGGGCAGGAACATGCAAAAAGGTCTTTTGAAGTTGCCGCTGCCGGAGGCCACAACATCCTGATGATCGGCCCCCCTGGTTCCGGCAAAACCATGCTCGCGAAAAGACTTCCGACGATCCTGCCGGGGATGACATTCGATGAGGCCCTTGAGACTACAAGGATACACAGTGTTGCCGGATTGCTCAGAAATGGGGAATCATTGCTTGCCATAAGGCCATTCCGTTGTCCGCACCATACGATATCGGATGTTGCTTTAATAGGCGGCGGCCAAATTCCCAAACCGGGAGAAGTAAGCCTTGCCCATAACGGCGTTCTGTTCCTGGATGAACTGCCGGAATTCAAACGGAATGTGCTCGAGGTTCTACGACAGCCGCTCGAAAACGGAGATGTAACCGTATCAAGGGCAGTAGCATCAATAACGTACCCTTCGTCTTTCATGCTTGTGAGTGCCATGAATCCATGCCCGTGCGGATATTTCGGAGACAACCGTCATCATTGTACCTGCACCCCCGGACAGGTACACCGTTACCGGCACAAGGTCTCCGGTCCGCTCTTGGACAGAATTGACATCCATATAGAAGTCCCTGCTGTACCGTATAAGGAATTATCGAATCAGTATTCAGGAGAGCAGTCAGAAGATATACGGAAAAGGGTTGTTGCTGCACGCAATATGCAGCTTGAGCGCTTCAGGAATGACAGAAAGATATATGCGAACGGGCAGATGAAGACAAGGCATATCAAAAAATACTGCACCCTCAGGCCTGATGCACAGACTCTTCTCGATACAGCCATGCAGAAGCTCGGACTTTCTGCAAGGGCTTACACGAGGATATTGAAAGTATCCCGCACCATTGCCGATCTTGAGGCTTCAGAAGATATCGCATCCCATCACATTGCAGAAGCAATTCAGTATAGAACGTTAGACAGAGGGGTATATTAAGTTTTCTTTAAAAAGAAATAAGTTATGATATACTTTGTCTAAGGAGATAATAGGAGGTCTTTTATGACGCATCCGCTTCTTAATCGTATATCTGTTGATCCAAACGTTTGCTTTGGTAAACCCTGTATTCGGGGCACGAGAATCTGGGTATCCCTTATTCTCGATTTCCTTGCCAGCGGGATGACGATTAAGGAGGTAATTGGAGAATATCCTGAACTGACAAATGATGATGTTCGAGCAGCCATAGCTTATGGTGCAGAAATGTCACGTGAACGGTATGTTGAAGTTCCAGCTGAAACGACTTGATGATTAATGAAATTCAAACTTGACGAGAATTTTGGTACTCGAACCCAACAATGCTTTCATACCGCCGGGCACGATGTTGAAACTGTTAGAAGACAAAAATTACAGGGATGTTCAGACTATCATCTTTTTGAAGTATGTTGTACTGAACAGCGTTGTCTTGTTACATTGGATCTGGATTTTTCAGATGTCACACGATTCCCGCCGGCGAAAACTGCTGGTATAGTTGTTATTAGAATCCCAAAGAATCCCAGCGTGACATTGTTAGAACAACTAACTCATCAGTTTTTGAAATCTCTCACCAAGATGTCATTAGAAAAAAACCTTTGGATTGTCGAAATTGGACGAATTCGGGTTCATCAGTCAGAAAAAGAGGAACAGGTTTGATCTTATTTGCTATTTGTAATACATTATTTGCAAACATGCTACTGCATAGTAAATGGCGTTACAAGTATTAGGTGCTCTTTTTATAATAGGAAGTGTACCAGTCGATAACTTGCCTTATCATTGTTTGATATGATGTACGATGTTTTTTGCCTCTCCCTTGAAAAATTCAACACTCGATTTTTTCAGGGAAATGGTAACCTCCACAATTTCTTCTTTCAGCACCAGCTTGTCCGGTAGGGGCAGAAAATCTTTCATGACTCTCAGTTTACCCATCGGTTCATCGGTATATTTTATTCTGCTCTTCATAAATTCTCTTCCCCTATTGCAACGGCACATTTAACCTTTTCGCCCGTCATGCCCGAAGTTCTTAATCGGGCATCCAGTGTCTTTCCGGATTCCCCGGGCTTCAAGAGACGCTGTCGCGATGTCATGCTGAGGCTCCAGCCGAAGAATCTTGGTCGCATAATATGTTGATATGATGAGATTCTTCACTTCGTTCAGAATGACTAACTTTCATTTGAAGGCTATTGCGATATAACCTCCAAGCTTGAGAATGAAAAAGCTTAAGGCTTCTATCGCTACGTATTATAAAGGTACTCGTCCCCCTTTCCTTATTATGCCAAGAGAATAGACCCTATGAACATATACCCTTACAAATAACTATACAACACTTGAACAATACATACGATTAATGCATACTAATGCATATAAAATATATTGATGGAAGGGGAACTTTATGAGGACCACACTCAACATAGAAGACAGATTACTTGACAAAGCAGCGAAGTTGACCGGTATCAAGGAAAAAACATCCCTTGTCAGACTTGGACTCGAGGCACTTATAGCGAAAGAAAGTGGTAAGAGACTTGCAAAACTCGGAGGAACAGAAAAGAAATTAGATATGATCCCTCGCAGAAGATCAACAGGTACGTAAATGGTTCTTGTTGACACTTCTGTGTGGGTTGAACATCTTCGATCCGGCAACATTGGACTTGATAATCTATTGAATGAAGGCCATGTTGTTTGTCATCTGTTCATCGTCGGTGAACTTGCTTGCGGCAATCTCTCAAACAGGTCTGAAATTCTTTCTCTCCTGCATGCACTACCTTTGGCGACTCATGCAGAACATGAAGAAGTGATGCATTTCATGGAGAATTATTCCCTTATGGGAAAAGGGTTAGGGTACATTGATATACATTTGATTGTTTCGGCTCTATTGACAAAAGTTCCAATTTGGACACTCGATAAGAAACTCAAAGAAGTTTCTTCAAAGCTGCGGATAGCATACTGATTATCGCGGCTGCATGTATAAACTGAGGACAGAAAATGAAAAGTGATCTTGAAAAACATATTGAGCGGCAACTGAAAGACAAGGGATTTAGAATCAACTTCGATAAGGCCGAAGCGAAGAGAATACTTGCTCAGGAAATAGCCATTTTGAGAAAGGCTCAGCATCTGTCGCAGGCTCAGCTCGCTAAGGAGATTAAGACTACCCAACAGGTAATTTCAAGGCTGGCAAGGCACCGGGATAAGCGTATGCCATCCCTTGAGTTGCTCGATCGAGTAGCAAGGGCTCTTAATAGAAAGCTAATCATTTCTTTACAGTCATAATCTTTGCGGTAGCACGTATTCTGCTGGTTCAAGTTTGTAACTTGAACGCAGAGAGGAAGTATTGCAAAAGGTGAAGTTAAGTCTAAATGCACTAACGCAAGCCTGACCCTATAGATTTTTCACTATAGATTTTTATATAAGGCAAATATGCGATGCCAGCTTTTGACTGCAAGTCACGTCATAATAATCTTAAGAAACCATACACTGTACAATATGCAATAAACAATTTGAACTCTTCATTTCCGTTTGATAGAATTACATTATTTTATTCAGCGCCTATCATCGAAGATAAAAAAAGATGCAGGAGAATCTTGAACCATGAAAAATGCTCACTTAGGACGGGTACTGATAGTTGATGACGAAATTGAAATAATAACAGTTATGCGTGATTTTCTCATTGAGCAGGGTTATGAGGCTGAGGGATATACATCTGGCAAAGAAGCACTGGATGTTTTGAAGATTCGAGATTTTGATCTGTTTCTGACCGACCTCGTTATGCCTGAAATAGATGGTATGACATTGCTGAAAGCTGTTCTCGAAATAAATCCAACTCTCATCTGCATTGTCTTAACTGGACATGGCACGCTTCAGTCTGCTGTGGAAGCAATGAAGATAGGTGCGTTTGACTATATAACAAAACCTGTAGACTGGAAAATGCTTCGGCTAATACTATCGCGTGCGACAGAGATTCGACGTCTGAAACAATCACAAGAAAAATACCGTGCCATACTTGAGGATCAGACTGACCTAATTTGTCGTTGTCGACCTGATGGGCCAATCATCTTTGTTAATGAAGTATTTTGTCGCTATTTCGGTAAGAAGTTAGAGGAACTAATTGGTCAAAGCCATTCATCATTTATTCAAACGGAGCAATATGAAAAACTGAAGAAACATCTTGATACTCTGAATAAAGAGAATCCTATTGTTTCGATAGAACAACAAATAATCATGCCTGGGGGAGAAATGCGTTGGTTACAATGGACCAACCGCGCCATATTCAATGGACAAGATAATATCAGCGAAATCCAGTCAGTAGGCCGTGACATCACGGATCGTAAAATAGCAGAAGAAGCATTGAGGGAGAGCGCGGAAAAGTATCGAGTTTTATTCGATAAGGCTGCGGATCTAATTGCCATAATTGATATCCAGGGAAATATCCTGGAATTGAACAACAAGTTCGAGGAGGAGAGCGGTTGGAACCGGGAAGAGATGCTCGACAAGAATGCACTAACATGCGGGATATTGACTGATGAGTCTGCGCAGAGAATTTCATTTCATCTCAGTCAGCTCTTGAAAGATAAAGAACCACCTATTTTTGAGGTTGATGGCGTAAAAAAAGATGGTGGGATAGTTCCTTATGAACTCAGAGCAACTCCAATAATGAGAGATGACAAGATAATAGCAGTACAAGCTATCTTGAGAAATATTACCGAGCGTAAGCAGGCTGAAGAAAAAATAATCCATATGGCATATTTTGACACCTTAACCGAGTTGCCGAATCGCTATTTGTTAAAAGATCGCCTGAGCCAAGCATTAATGTCTGCTAAGCAATATAAACGCCTTGTTGCAATCTTGTTTCTTGATTTAGACAATTTTAAACGTGTCAATGATATATTCGGGCATGAAACCGGAGACCAGCTTTTGCAAAGTATCGCTGATCGCGTAATAAATTTTGTGCGAAAAACTGATACCATTGCTCGTCTCAGTGAAGATGAAAAACAAAATACCGTGGCACGTCTGGGGGGAGATGAGTTCACTATACTCCTTTCCGAGATCAAACATACTCAGGATGCAGCTAAAGTGGCAAAGCGTGTCCTTAATCTGTTTTCTCAACCTTTTAAAGTAAGGGACCAGGAGTTGCTCATCACTGCCAGTATTGGAATATCTGTATACCCTGATAATGGTGACAATGTTGACACGTTACTAAAAAATGCTGATGCGGCAATGTATCATGCCAAAGAACAAGGAAGGAACAATTTCCAGTTTTATACGGATTCCATGAATACTGTCATCCTTGAACGGTTTGTACTTGAGAATAAACTTCGTAAGGCACTCGATTTTAAAGAATTTGAATTGTATTACCAGCCCCAATTGGATATCCGCAACAGAATAATTTCCGGTGTTGAGGCGTTAATACGCTGGATACATCCAGACAAGGGGTTGCTCGCACCTGATACATTCATCCCATTGGCTGAAGAGACAGGCCTCATCGTACCGATTGGCGAATGGGTACTTCGTACTTCTTGTGAACAAAACAAATCTTGGCAAATGGCTGGTTTTGAATCAATGCAAGTTACCGTGAATATATCAGGCATACAGTTTAAGGAGAAATATTTTTTAGATACTGTAACAAAAGCATTAAATGATACTGGCTTAAATCCTCGATTTCTGACATTAGAACTCACTGAGCACATCATTATGCAAACAACGGAGCATACCATTAACACTTTAAAAGAATTGAAAGCCATAGGGGTACAAATCTCGATTGATGATTTTGGTACCGGTTATTCCTCATTGAACTACCTAAAACGCTTCCCGATAGATATCTTAAAAATTGACAGATCCTTTGTCAGGGATATTGCCGTCAGCCCTGATGACAAAGCCATCATCACTGCCATAATTGCTATGGCACATAGTTTGGATTTAAGGGTTATTGCCGAAGGGGTAGAAACAGGAGAACAACTGTCATTTCTTCATAAACATGAAATTGATGGTATGCAAGGTTATTTATTGAGCGCACCCTTACCAACCGATTCGCTAACACAATTATTACATAAAGGAAGGAAACTTTTTGAACAGTTGTTGGCGTCAATCTAAAAAGACTCAGATCAAATTTGAATTGAAGAGCTTAGGGTCAGGCTTGCGTTTGTGCATTTAGCATAGACAAGTAAAGAGAGTGTCAGGTCTATTTTCTTAGCATCCCTGAGTTGTAGCTCCTTGCATCCTCCATCCTTACCTTCCTCCACCCTGTAGGAAATGCAGTGTTCATTAGGTCCCCAGGAGTTGTTGCTGTAAAAGATCCTCGCAGTTTCGCCGACCATCAAGAACAGCGTGAATGAATACGGTTTTTTCTCTGATTTCATATATGATGCGATAAGGCTTGAAAAATACTTCCCTGAAATCAAAAATCCCCCACCACTGGTTCCCTGGGGCACAGATCCCACGTACCGGGGAGATTTAAAAGTAATCATCCCAACGGAAGATCAATGGTTCCTGATCGCTCTTCAACAGCTTGGCTTCTATAACGTGCCCGATAAACAGAGAATGGTCACCGGCAGTGAAGGCATCAGTAAGCTTGCACTCAAAGAAAGCCATTGCATCTTTCAGGACTGGCGAACCATTGGGCGCATCGAAATATGGGACATTCTGAAATTTGTCGTGCTTTCTGCCGCTCCTGAACCCGAAGCTCTGGGCCAATCCTTCCTGTCCGTCTGAAAGGACATTTATCGCAAAATAACCTGATTCTTTGATCAAACCATGGGTGTATCGTGCCGGAGCAATCGATACCATCAGCAATACCGGATTCATTGAGACCTGCGATGCCCATGCTGCCGTCATTCCGTTAACCTTTTCTTTGGTTCTCGTTGTAACAATGTAAACGCCGTGAGTGATAGCCTTGGTGACAACATCTTGCATAGTTATCCTCCTTTAAGCAGTTTATTCATACCATAGCATATCTTCCTTGATATTGTGAGACAAGCGGGAACTACGATTACCTGACCTTTGACAGATAATAGTTTTTCCCCGTACAATTAAAAGATTACTCAAAGTTGGAGAAAAGTAATGGTATGCAATGACCTGAGAGAGTTCATCGAGTTTCTCGAAGACAAAAAAGAACTGGTTCGAGTCAGGAGCGAGGTCGACCCGATCCTCGAAGTTACGGAAATTTCTGACAGGATATCAAAAAAACAAGGGCCTGCACTCCTTTTTGAGAAAGTGAAAGGTTCTCCATATCCAATTGCAATCAACCTCTTTGGCTCTTATCAGAGGATGGCCTGGGCATTAGGTTTGAATGATTTCGGCGAGATCGGACAGCAATTTTCATCGCTCTTAAAGACAGACCCGGACATGAAATTCATGCAGAAAATCGAGGCCCTCTTTGATCTCTACAAACTCAGCACATCCAAACCAAAAGAGGTTAAGAAAGCTCCGTGCCAGGAAATCATCAAAGATAAAGACTTCTCGCTCTTTGAGTATCCAATTTTGCAATGCTGGCCTGGAGACGCCGGGCGGTTCATCACGCTTCCGCTGGTCATCACCAAAGACCCGGAGAGCGGCAAACAGAATCTTGGAATGTACCGCATGCAGGTCTTTGATGAGAAGACAACGGGAATGCACTGGCATACCCATCATGACGGGGCAGTGAATTTCCGGAAATACGCAAAGCTCGGGAAACGAACCGAGGTTGCTGTTGCAATCGGCGGAGACCCGGTAACGATCTTTTCAGCAACAGCACCTTTGCCCTATGGTATCGAAGAACTTTTTTTTGCCGGGTTCCTCCGGGGGAAAGCAGTTGAAGTGGTGAAAGCCAGGACAGTGGACCTCCTGGTGCCGGCACATGCTGAAATGATTCTTGAGGGGTATGTTGAGCCGGCAGAGGAGAGAATTGAAGGACCTTTCGGCGACCACACCGGTTATTATTCTGTTGCAGGAATGTACCCGGTCTTCCATGTCACCTGCATCACGCAGAGAAAAGATCCGATTTATCCTGCGACGATCGTGGGAAAACCGCCGATGGAGGACTGCTATATGGGGAAGGCCACTGAGCGGATGTTTCTCCCCCTTGTCAAAATGCAGCTTCCTGAGATCGTGGACATGAACCTTCCGCTTGAAGGAGTCTTTCACAACTGTGCCTTAATTTCGATCAGGAAGTCATATCCGATGCATGCCCGGAAGGTCATGAATGCGATCTGGGGCCTCGGGCAGATGATGTTCACGAAGTTTATCTTCATTTTCGATGAAGACGTAAATGTGCAGAATACCTCTGAGGCAGCATGGAAGGCATTCAACAATGTTGACCCGGCGAGGGATATTCTCATATCAGAAGGTCCTCTCGATGTCCTCGACCACTCTGCGCCCAGGCCAATTTACGGGGCTAAGATGGGAATCGATGCAACGAAGAAATGGCCTGAGGAAGGATATCAACGGGAATGGCCTGATGAGATTCACATGTCTTCTGATATCAGGAAGCTCGTGGACAAACGGTGGAAGGAATATGGCTTTCAATAAGATAGGAACCTATCTCGAAATGATTAAATTCCAGCACAGCATCTTTGCGCTTCCCTTTGCTTATCTTGGTGCGTTCCTTGCAAAATTGCAGGTTCCGGATTTCGTCACGCTTCTCTGGATCACACTGGCAATGGTAGGTGCACGGAGTTTTGCCATGGCAATGAACCGCCTGATCGACAGGGAAATAGATCGCTGGAATCCGAGGACCGCTGAGCGGGCATTACCGAAGGGGCTTCTCCCGATCCCCGGTGTTATTATATTTTCTCTCATAAGCTTAACCGTCTTTCTCGTTGCCGTTTACAACCTCGCGCCCGTGTGCCGGTATCTCTGGCCTTTTGTGGTCATCCCCTTTGTGATCTATCCCTATACGAAACGTTTTACCTATCTCTCCCATTTTATCCTCGGTCTCTGTCTCGGCCTCGCACCTGTCGGAGCATGGATCGCGGTTACCAACTCAGTCAGCATAGAACCTTTTTTATTAGGGGCAGCCGTGCTCTGCTGGGTCGCAGGATTTGACATATTTTATGCGATACAGGATATGAACTTTGACCAAAAGTACAGACTCTACTCAATCCCTGCGAATTTTGGTATCAGAACGTCTCTTGTATTGACAAAGCTTCTCCATTCCACTGCAATCTCATTTCTGGTTTGGACCGGCATCCGCCTTGATCTGGGGATTTTTTACTTTATCGGGGTATTCATTGCGGGTGTACTTCTGGCTTACGAAAACAGCATTATCAAACCAAACGATTTATCAAAACTTAATATGGCCTTTTTCACAATGAACGGTGTCATCAGTGTTCTGATGTTCTGCTTTGTTGCGATGGAAGTAATCTTCAGGAGGACAAACATTGTCTGATTATGTGATCGGTATTACCGGAGCAAGCGGGAGTATTTACGGAGTCAGGTTGATCCATGAACTTGTGTCGAGGAAGAATCATGTCGATGTTGTTATCACCAATGCCGGCAAGAAGGTGATGGAAGAGGAACTGGGGATATCAGGATCAAAAGAAATAAAGAATTTGCTCGTATCCCCAAAGAACGTTCAGATCAGAATCTATGAGAATGATGACTTTACCGCACCGTTCATGAGCGGCTCGAATGCGTATGAAGCGGTTATCATTATTCCGTGCAGTGTCGGGAAACTGGCAGCGATTGCGAACGGCATTTCAGGCAACCTCCTTGAGCGGACGGCGGACGTGGCTCTCAAAGAAAAAAGGCAGCTTGTACTCGTTGTTCGGGAGACCCCCTTGAGTCTTATTCATCTTGAGAACATGGTCAAGGTTCTGAAGGCCGGGGCACAGGTTCTGCCTGCCATGCCGGCATTCTATCATCATCCGAAAACAATTGATGACATGGTCAATTTCATTGTCGGCAAGGTTCTGAATCTCCTGAAGATTGAGCATAATCTGTTAAAAGGATGGAGGAGTGAGTAAATTAAAAATCTCCGCATTTTTGTCATTCTGGCTTGCTTGCCCGCCGTCATTTTGGAGGGGCCAGAATCTTTCCTATAAACAACCCCCTTTATCCCCCTTTACTAAGGGGGAATCAGAAAGATTCCTGACAAGCAGGAATGACAATTTACTGAATTCACATTGTGTTCACTTGAATAAAAAGGATAAGTAAGCAAATGGTACTCGATGATCTCATAACAATCGCAGAAAATATTGATAAAGGCATCCGACTCTCACGGAAAAACGCAATTGCCCTTATAGAATCGAATGATCTCATCTCAATCGGTCAACTTGCAAATAAAGTGAAAGAGAAAAAATCAGGGGCCCAGGCATATTTCAATGTCAACCGCCATATCAATCTGACCAATATCTGTGTTTCACGCTGCAAATTCTGTGCATTCAGCAGGGATAAGGGGGATGCTGACGCATATAGCATGACAATCGATGATGTGCTTG
>Ga0209254_10000401_pt1 | contig 34592 bp, 32 predicted proteins | sample FrelakmetDIP11DI_FD_187148 | JGI IMG/M metagenome (GOLD analysis project Ga0209254, IMG submission 187148) | Freshwater lake sediment microbial communities from the University of Notre Dame, USA, for methane emissions studies - DIP11 DI (SPAdes)... | ecosystem: Environmental > Aquatic >... | reverse complement strand
GCTCGGTGCGCGTCCTGGTTCCCTGACTGGTGTCCGGCCCCGCCGATCAGCGCCATGTGTCCAGCCGATAGACTCCGGCGATGAACGTCGCCGCACCACAGTCGGGCGTGGACCGCGAGCGCGTCCGCGGCCTCAAGATCGCCGAGGATGCCCGCTTCGCCGCCGAGCGCCCGCGTTCGGCCGCCCTGCTGGAGCGCGGTCGGCACGTGATGCCCAACGGTGTCCCCATGTCGTGGCTGGTGGGTAGCTACCACCACCTGCCGATGTGGGTCGCGGAGGGCAAGGGCGCTCGCTTCACCGACGTGGACGGCCACACCTACCACGACTTCAACATCGCCGACATGTCGATGTTCTGCGGCTACGGGCCGGAGCCCCTGGTCCGCGCGGTCGCCGACCGCATGGCCCGCGGCAACCAGTTCCTCCTGCCGAACGAGGACGCGATCGTCGTCTCGGAGCTGCTTCGGGACCGCTTCGGCCTGCCCAAGTGGCAGTACACGAGCTCCGCGACCCACGCGAACACCGAGGCGATCCGCGTCGCCCGCGTGGTGACCGGCCGCGACCGCGTGCTCATGTTCGACGGCAAGTACCTGGGCCACCTCGACGAGGCGCTGGTCGAGCTTGACGACGACGGGCGCGTGGTGGCCGAGGAGCGCGGCGTGCCTGCCGACACGGCGAGCGGCACGGTCCTGGTCCCCTTCAACGATGAGGCCGCCCTCGCTCGGGCGCTGGAGCGGCGTGACATCGCGCTCGTGCTGACGGAGCCGGCGATCACCAACAGCATCGGGCTGCTGATGCCTGACGCGGGCTTCCAGGACGAGCTCCGGCGCATCACCCGCGAGACGGGGACGCTGCTGGCGATCGACGAGACGCATACGCAGGTCGTCGGTCCGGGCGGGCTCACCGTGCAGTGGGGGCTGCGGCCGGACCTCGTCACGATCGGCAAGTCCATCGCGGGCGGCCTCCCGTTCGGGGCCTGGGGGATGACCGACGAGATCGCCGAGGTCCTGGAGCAGCGCAAGGGTCCCGACGGCGAGCGGGCGAACCTGGTCGCGACCGGCGGCACGATCTTCGGCAATGCGCTGGCGATGGCGGCGGCGCGCGCCGTGATGACCGAGATCCTCACGCCCGCGGCGTACGCGCACACGCAGCGCCTGGGGGCACGGCTGGCCGGCGGGATGCGCGCGTCCGTCGAGGCGCACGGGCTGCCGTGGCACATCCACCACCTGGGGCCGCGCTCCGGCTACACGTTCCAGGCGGCGCCGATTCGAAACGCCGCCGAGGGTCGGGCCTGCGCCGACGAGCTCCTGGTGCGCCTCATCCGGGCCTGGCTGGCGAACCGAGGCGTGTGGGAGGCGATCGTGGGGGCGGGCCCGGTCTGCTCGGTTCCCGCACAGAACGAGGACGTGGACGCCTACCTCGCGGGCTGGGACTCGCTGCTGGATGCGCTGACGGCCTGACCTCCCTCCAGACCCGGACACCGGATCGCGAAAGGACGGCCTCGGCGCGAGCCGACTAGAATCGCGCCGATGACCACCCTGAAGCGCACCCTCGGGGAGACGGCACGGCGTGCCATCGCCGCCCGAACCGAGGCCCTGTTCCGTGCTAGCGGCGCCCTCCGAGAGGGCCACTTCACGCTCAAGAGCGGACGGCACTCGGACGCGTACCTGGAGAAGTTCCAGGTGCTCCAGGATCCCGCCGCGACGAGCGAGCTATGCGGGTTCTGGACGGCCGGCCACCGGCTCGAGGACGGGACCCCGGACGTGGACCTGGTCGCCGGCCCCACGACGGGCGGCGTGATGCTCGCCTTCGAGACGGGCCGCCAGCTTGGCACGCGCGCCATCTTTGCCGAGGAGGTCGCCGATCCCGACGGCGGTGCCCCGCGCCGCGAGTTCCGTCGCGGCTTCACGATCACGCCCGGCGAACGCGTCCTCCTGGTGGACGACATCCTCACCACGGGCGGCTCGCTGACGGCGATGATCCCGGCCGTGGAGGCGATGGGCGGCGAGATCATCGAGTGCGTGGTCATCGTGGACCGCTCGGGAGGACTGTCGGCGATCACCTCGCCGGCCACCGGGCGCGTCTACCCGCTCCGGGCGCTCTGGCGACTGGAGCTCCCCACTTACGAGCAGGGCGCGGCTACCTGCCCGCGGTGCGCGGCGGGGGAGCCCGCGGTCAAGCCCGGCAGCAGCGGCACGGGGATGTCGCCCGCGTGAGGGGCGCCAGGGCGGGCGCGTGAGGGGCGCGAGGGCGGGCGCGAGGGTCGTCGGCACCCTCGAGAACGGCGTGGAGTTCCCGCCCGGGCACCTGGCGGAGCACCTCGCGAGCTCCTCGCCGCTCCGCGTCTTCTTCCGCCCGGAAGGCGACCGCCTGGTCGTCTACCGCCTCGAGGACGCCTCGCCGTAGACGTCGCCTACGAGCCGGCGATCTCCGCGATGACGGCCCGGAGCTCGGCCTCGGTGACCACGCCCTCGAACGACCCACGGACGATCCCATCGCGGTCCACCGCGAACACCCACGGTTCCGTCAGGATGCCCCACTCGTTCACCGACTGGACTGGCTGCAGCTGGTTGTTCGCGTCCACCACCGGCTGGAGACGGCCCTCCGTGAACGTCAGCTGGTACGGCTCCACGTTGATGAACGCCACGCTGGAGGGCGAGGTCTTCGCGACGGACTTGATGAGGTCGAGCGTCGGCCCGCACTGGGCGCTCTTGCAGAACGCGGGGGTGGCGAAGGCGAGCACGAAGGGCGTGCGGCGCGCCAGCGCTTCGTCCACCGAGAGCCGGTAGAACGCCGGGTCCGGCTGCTGATCCGTGGACAGCCTGCGCAGGTCGCCGCCAACGTCCGTGACGGTCGGGGTCTTCGAGGCGGGGGCCGGCTCGCCGACGGCGACGGTCGCGCCGTCCTGGACAACCTGGAACCCGACGCCGATGGCCTCCTCCCGGCCGCCCGGTGCCTGGGTGATGAAGATGGCCTTCCAGTCGCCGGCGGACGGGAAGTCGACCTGGGCGATGTAGTCGCCGCGCGTGTCCGGGATCGCCCACACGAACTCGGCCGGGAAGGCCGTCCCGGGCTCCGTCTCGCCCGGCGCGATGAACGCCACGGAGGCCGTGCGGTCCGGGGTCCCCGCCGGGAGGTTCGTCTCCGGATCCAGGAACGAGAACAGGAACCGGTTGGCGCCCACCACCTGCTGGCCGCTGATGATCAAGGGGATCACCGTGGGCCCGCCGGTACCCGCCGAGGTCCCGGCGGCGGCCGTCGGCATGGCGTTCGGCGTCCCGGGCGAGGTTGAGGGACCCGCGATGACCGGATTGCCGCAGGCAGCCACGCTGATGGAGAGGATGGCCGCGAGGGCCAAGAGGAGACGACGCACGCGGGGGAGGGTAGCCCGACCCGCGGTCCCGCGCCGGAAACGGGGTCGCAATCCCGCCGCGAGGCTCGCCGGCGACCCGAGGCCCTACTATGTGCCCGGCATTCCCGCAGTGCGCCGCCCCTGCCCTGACCTCGCGCGCCGGAGGACCAACGCGCCACCCGTGACCCGCTTCCAGAAGCTCGCCGCCGTCACCATCGTGGCGACCCTGCTCCTCGTCACCCTTGGCGTGGTCGTCCGCGCGACGGGCTCCGGCATGGGCTGCCCGGACTGGCCCACGTGCCACGGCGCGTGGATCCCGCCCACCGACGACTACAAGGCCTGGCTGGAGTGGTGGCATCGCACGGTGGCCGCCATGATCGGATTCCTGATCCTGGGCGTGGCTTTTCTGGCCTGGAGGGACCACCGCGACCGCCGCTCGATCCTCTGGCCGAGCGTCGCCGCCGTGCTGCTCGTGCTGTTCCAGGCGTGGCTCGGCCGCGAGACGGTCCGCCTCAACAACTCCGGCGAGTCCGTCACGGCCCACCTCGCCGCGGCGATGTCGCTGCTCGGCCTGCTCGTGTACCTGCTGGTGCGAAGCTCCTACCCAGCCTGGATCACCGGCCGCGGCGCGAGCCAGCGGTTCACCCTCCTCGCGACGTTCAGCGCGGCGGCCACTTTCGCGCTGCTGCTGTTCGGGTCCAATGTCACGGCCACCTCGCAGTGGTACGTGTTCCCTGACTGGCCCCTGATGGACGGCGGGCTGTTCCCTGCCCTGACCGACATGAACTCCGCGCACGTGCTCCACCGCTGGGTGGCCGGTGTCGTCGGCCTGGTCGTCGTCGGGACCGGCTGGGTGGCCTGGCGGACACAGCGCTCGCACCCGGTGCTGGTGCGCCTGGGCCTCGCCGCCGCGGTCCTGTTCCCGGTCCAGGCGCTGGTGGGCGGCCTGCAGGTCCTGACCGGACTCGAGGAGTGGACGCAGACGATCCACCTGGCGCTCGGCGCCGTCATCTGGGTGATCGCGGCCGCGCTGGCCGTCGCCGCCTACTACGAGGCCCGTTACGAGGCCCGCCTTGCCTGGGCACCGGCGTCGATGACACCGGCCGCCCCCCCGGCGAACGACGAACCAGCCGAAGACCCCGGCGCCGGTCCCGACCCCGACCCCGACCCCGACCCCGGTCCCGACCCCGGCGCCGGTCGCGACCCCGGTCCCGGTCCCGGCGACGCTGCGTCGGTGGCCACTTCGTCCCGCCGGTCCGACACCGTCCGCGCGTACGTGGCCCTGACCAAGCCCCGGATCATCGAGCTGCTGCTGATCACGACGATCCCCGCCATGGTCCTGGCCACCCGCGACCTGCCGGGGATGAACGTCCCCGAGTGGCTGCGCCTGGTCTTCTGGACGATGCTCGGCGGCTCGCTCGCGGCCGGCTCGGCCAACGCCATCAACCAGTACCTGGACCGTGACATCGACCTGCTCATGGTCCGCACCCGGCGGAGGCCGCTGCCCGCCAACAACGTGCCACCCGAGAACGCCGTGGTGTTCGGGATCATCCTGGGCGTGATCTCGATCTCGATGATGGCCGTCTTCGTGAACCTCGTCTCCGCGTTCCTGACCCTGCTCGCGATCGCGTTCTACGTCTTCGTGTACACGCTCATCCTCAAGCGCACGACGCCGTCGAACATCGTTATCGGGGGGGCCGCCGGGGCGCTGCCGCCGGTGATCGGCTGGGCGGCGGTGACCGGTCGCGTCGAGGTCCCGGCCCTGCTCCTGTTCGCGCTCGTCTTCTACTGGACCCCGCCGCACTTCTGGGCGCTGGCGCTGCGCATCCGCAAGGACTACGAGGCGGCCAGCGTGCCGATGCTGCCCGTGGTGAAGGGCGTGCCCGAGACCGCGCGCCAGATCGCGCTCTACACGATGCTCCTCGTGGCCATCAGCCTGGTGTTCTTCGCGGTGGCGAAGATGGGGATCGTCTACCTGGTCGCCGCCGTGGTGCTGGGCGCCATCTTCCTGTGGCGGGCGTTCGTCCTGTGGCGGCAGGCGTCGTCCCCGGAGGGGTCCCTCGCCCAGGCGATCCGCCTCTACAGGTTCTCGATCAGCTACCTGACCATCCTGTTCGCGGCGGTGGCCGTGGACACCCTCATCGTCAGCTCGTTCGCCTGACCGGGAGGAGGAGCGGGATCATGCGCAGGACGGGTGGTGCGAGCGGCGGGACGGGTGGCGCGAGCGGCGGGACGGGTGCCGTGGTGCCGGGCGACACCAGGGTGCGCGACCGCACCGTGGCACGCCGCCTGGGGAGCCTCCTCGTCGCGCTGCTCCTGGCCCTGGGGCCGGGCTCGGCGGGGACCCCCGCGCTGGCTTCGTGCGCCACGCCCCGCCCCATCGAGGAGTCGATCCTCCTGGCCGACGCGGTGCTGGTCGGCACCGTCACGCACCTCGAGAACGGCGGCCGGTGGGCCGTCGTCCAGGTGGAGGAGCGCTGGCGCGGCTCCGAGACCCTGCCGGACACGATCGAGGTCCGGGGTGGCCCGGAGCCTGGGACCTCCACGTCGGTCGACCGGGCCTTCACCCCTGAGCGCTACCTGTTCTTCCTCACCAAGGGCCCCGGGTACTTCGCGGACAACGCGTGCTCGGCCACGACCCTGTGGACCGACGACCTTGCCGCGTACCGGCCGTCGGGCGTGGCACCCGCTCCGGGCACGGCATCGAGCCCCCCGATGGGGCCGCTGGACCTGACGGTCGTCCTGCCCCTGGCGGCGCTGATGGGAGCGCTCGCCATCGCCCTGGTCTCGTACCTGCTCATCCTGCGTTCCCGGGGCCGGCCGCCCGACTGGATGCGCTGACGCCGGTCCGCCGACGACGGTCCCCCGCGCTCCCGGTCCGGCCCCGCGGCGTCGCCGCGTGCGGCGGCCCGGCTACTCGCCGACCACGCCGCGGGCCTCCATCGCCGCCCGGCGCCGTCGCGAGACCCGGCCCTCCCGGTCGAACACCCGCAGCGACACCTGCACGAGCGGGCCGATCGCGAGCGCGAAGACGACCGTCCCCAGCCCGATCGTGCCGCCCAGCAGGAACCCCGCGAGCAGCACGAGCAGCTCGATGGACGTCCGTGCGCGCCGGATCGACCAGCCGAACCGCACGTGGAGGCCGGTCATCAGCCCGTCCCGCGGCCCGGGCCCGAGATCCGAGGCGAGGTACAGCCCGGAGCCGATGGCGATGGTGCCCACGCCGCCCAGCAGCATCGCCAGCTGCGCCGGCAGCCCGACCGCCGTCGGCAGCATGGACATGGCCACGTTCGTGGCCGTCCCGATGAACAGGATGTTCAGCACCGTGCCGACGCCGGGCCGCTCGCCCAGCGGCCACCAGGCGGCCAGGATCGGGATCCCGACGAGGATGCTCACGGTGCCCAGCTCGAGGCCGGTGATGAAGCTGATCCCCTGGTGAAAGACCTCCCACGGGCCGAGGCCGAGTCCGGCGCGCGCCATGAGCGCGATGCCGATGCCGAAGACGACGAGCCCGACCATGAGGCCGGGCAGGCGCGGCAGGACGGCGCTGGGGCTCCAGCGATCGGTGGCGGGGGTCACGGCGGCGATGGTACCGGGGGTCCGCACGACCCTGCGGCGGCCGCGCCGCGCCGGGGGGCCGGTGGCGTCGCGCCGGCTGTGTCACGATCCGCACATGGAGCTCACCTTTCTCGGCGGTGCGCGGACGGTCACCGGATCGCGCCATCTCGTGGACACGGGCCGCGCCCGCGTCCTCATCGACTGCGGCATGTTCCAGGGCGGCCCGGCGGAGGGCATCCGCAACCGCGTCCCGCTGGGCGTTGACCCGGCGACGCTCGATGCGGTCGTCCTGACCCACGCCCACCTCGACCACTGCGGGCTGCTGCCCCTGCTGGTCCGGGAGGGCTTCCGCGGATCGATCCTGTGCACGGCGGCGACGGCCGAATTGGCCCGCCTCGTGCTGCTGGACTCCGCGAAGCTCCAGGAGGAGTTCGCGAAGCGGGACGCGCGCCGTGGGCGGCGGAACCCGGACCGCGCGGCCGCCGACGACGCCCGCGACGAGCGGCTGTTCGATGAGGCGGTCGAGCTGGCCGTGGCCGGCGCCGAGAGTCCCGGCGGTCCGGACCCGGAGGACCTGCTACGGGCGGCCGGTCCCGAGGTGGACCTGGACCTCGATGCGCCGCTGTACACCGTGGACGACGCCGAGGCGGCGCTGCCGCGGTTCCGGGTGATCCCCTACGGTGCCGAGCAGGAGGTTGCGGCGGGCGTCTTCGCCACGCTCCTCGATGCCGGGCACATCCTGGGCTCCTCGATCGTTCGGCTGCGGCTGACAGCGAAGGGCGGCGGGCGCGACACCATCATCGTCTTCTCCGGAGACCTGGGCCGGCCGGGGACGCCGATCCTGCGCGATCCCACGGTCGTCTCGGAGGCCGATGTCGTCGTCTGCGAGTCCACCTACGGCGGGCGCGAGCACGAGGCGGCCGACAAGGCGGTCGAGACGCTGGCGAGCGTGGTCAGGGATGTGGTGAAGCGGCGGGGCGTGCTGCTCATCCCGTCGTTCGCCATCGGGCGGACGCAGGAGATCGTCTGGGAGCTGCACCGGCTGGTGGACGCGGGGCGGATCCCCCAGCTGCCCCTGTACCTGGACTCGCCGATGGCAAGCCATGCCTCCGACGTCTACCGCGCCCATCCGGAGGCGTACGACGAGGAGACGGCCGCGCTGCTTGCCGCTCACGAGTCGCCACTGGACTACCCGGGCCAGCACGTGGTCCAGGACGCCCAGGAGTCCGAGCGTATCGCACGGGCGTCCGCGCCGTACGTGATCGTGGCGTCCAACGGGATGCTGACCGGTGGGCGCTCCGTGGGCCACGCGGAGCGGCTCCTGGACGACCCGTCCGCGACGGTCCTGTTCGTCGGCTACCAGGGCGAGGGCACGCTGGGTGGCCACCTGATGCGCGGCGCCGAGAAGGCCCGGATCAACGGCCGGGAGATGCCGGTTCGGGCGACGATCCGGTCGCTCGATGGGTTCTCCGCCCACGCTGACGAGCCGGAGCTGCTGGCCTGGCTCGGCGGCTTCATCCGCGGCCGGCGCCCCGGTGACCCGGGGGTTCCCGCGCGGGTGTACCTCGTCCACGGGGACCCGCCCGCGCAGGCTGCGCTGGCCCCGCGAGTTGAGGCGCTAGGGCTGCCGGTGGAGGTCCCGGCCTGGCACCAGACGGTGCCGCTGGGCTGACCGGTCCCGGCTGGGGGGTTGCGTCTTTGCCATAGGGCCTGGAGGTCGCTGCTTCGTCAGCCCTGTTCGGCCGTCTCGGGCGGAGCTGCCTAGTCCTGGCCTTCGACCTTCGGCCGGCTCCGGCGCGACGAGAGCGACTTGGCGCGATCGCCCGCCTCACGCCGCACGGACGCGAGCAGTCGGGCGCCGGCGGCGGACATGTGCTCGCGAGTGCGCTCCTCGACCAGTGCCGGGTCCCCGGCTTCGATGGCATCGAGCAGGGGCCGGTGCGCCCGAAGGGCGATGTCGAGGGGCTGCCACGCTCCGTAGACATACGGGGCATAGCGCCGGCTCCTGCCCTCCAGCTCGGAGATCATCCGAACGAGGTGGTCACGATCGGAGGCTGCATACAGGCGCATGTGGAACGCACGGTCGGCCGCGATGAATGCCTGGAGGTCGTTCGCCTCCTTCGCCCGCGACATCGCCTCGAACAGGCCCTCCATGTCGGCCAGGTCGGCGGCGGAGAGCAGCTCGGTCGCGTGACGCGCGGCCAGTCCCTCGAGGGCGACGCGGATGGCGTAGGTCTCCTCGATGTCATCGATGGACAGCGCCGCCACGACCGCGCCACGTCTGGGGGTGACGACCACGAGTCGTTCCGCCTCGAGGAGCCGGAATGCCTCGCGCACGGGCATGATGCTGACGCCAAGCTGTTCCGCCATCGGAGCAAGCCGCAGGGTTGTCCCCGGCGGCAGCTGACCGTCGATGATCAGCGCACGCAGACGCTGGGCGACCGTCTCGGCCATCGTCCGGGTGTCGTGTGGTCCGCCGAGCACCTCGGCGAACACCGGGTTCTGCTGCCCGCGAGCCACGAGTTTCGCCTCCGTCAAGGTCGCCATTGTCAGGGTGTCGGACTCGCTCGACCAATCCGACGAGCGACCGAGGGCGCTTCACGTCCGTGAGCCGCCCTCACTCGGAGGAATAGTCGCACATTGCGCCGTGATTCGCAGCCGGGTGATGTATTATCACGATTGTCGCCATCGCTTTCGAACCCTCGAGCGCGAACCACCAGGTGCGGCAGCCACGGCGGCGTGGGATCAGGGGAGGCATGGATGCATTTGAACACCGCTCCGCCCACGTCGAAGGCGGACGATCTGTTCGAGTTCGCGCGGCAGTACCTGCCGGGCGGCGTGTCCGCAGCCGCGCGCGTCCACCCCTCGCTCGGACGACCGTTCTTCGCCACGCGCGGTGAAGGCGCACGGGTCTGGGACGCGGATGGTCGGGAGTACATCGACCTGAACATGTCGTTCGGCGCCGCCCTCCTCGGTCACGGAAGCCCGGTGATCAGGGCTGCGATCGAGGCCGCCCTTGGTGTCGGGGTGCTGTGCGGGTTCGAGACGCCTCTCCAGGCCGAGGTCGCCAGGAAGATCACCGAGGTCGTGCCCTGTGCGGAGTTGGTGCGCTTCTCCCAGTCCGGCACGGAGACCACGTGGCACGCGGTGCGCACGGCACGCGCCTACACGGGCAGGACGAAGGTGGTCAAGTTCGAGGGCCACTTCCACGGGTTCAACGACGTCCTGGGCTACAGCATGTGGCCGCCGTTGAACGAGGCCGGCCCGCCTGAGGCTCCGCGGACGATCCCTGCGAGCGGAGGCATGCCGCCCAGTGGTGCGAGCGAGATCATCGTGCTCCCCTGGAATGACGCCGACGCCCTCGAGCGGTGTCTCTCCGCCCAGGGCCACGAGATCGCGGCCGTCATCATGGAGCCGATCGCCCACAACGCCGGCACGATCATGCCCGCGCCCGGCTATCTCCAGGCCGTCCGCGAGATGACACGACAGCATGGCGTCGTACTGATCTTCGACGAGATCCTGTCCGGGTTCCGGACGGGTCCAGGCTGCGCGCAGGAGTACCTGGGCGTGACGCCCGACATGTGCACCCTCGGCAAGACACTCGGTGGCGGGACGCCCCTGAGTGCCTTTGTCGGCTCGCGCGAGGTCATGAGCGCCGTCGCTCCCCTGGGCACGGCGGTCCACAGCGGCACCTTCAACGCTCACACGATCCCGATCTTCGCAGCCAACGCGTTCCTGGATGAGATCGCCGACCCCGGGTTCTGGTCCGGCCTGGAGGCGAACGAGAGCTTCTTCTACACTGGCCTTCGTGACGCGTTCCGGGACGCCGGCCTCCCGGTCTGGGTGCAGGCCGCGGGCGCTCGCTTCAGCCTTCATTTCGGGCTGGAGGAAGAGCCGAGGTCATACCGCGAGGCCGAACGCGGCGACGGCACGATGGCGACCGCCTTCTATGGGGCTGCTCTGGATCGCGGCGTCTACTTTCACCACGCTCGGCACCACGGGTTCTCGAGCATGCACACTCGGGCGGATCTCGAGGAGGCGCTCGGGAGGATCGAGGCCGCTGCCAGGAGCGTCCGCTCGTCGTAGACACGGGGGCGACTGATGCCAACGCTCGAAGGACGAGTCCGTGACCGGGCCAGCGGGCGTCCCCTCGAGGCCCGCGTCCACGTGCTCTCGTCGTGGGGCGATGTTCGTGCCCCGGACGACGCCGTGCGCAAGGTCGGCAACGGCGAGCCGTTCTTCTACTGCGAGGATCGCTTCGCTGTGGAGGTTCCGTGCGGGCAGGCCGACATCGTCGTGGAGCGAGGTACCGAATACCGACCGCTGCGCCTGAGCGTCGACGTGCCGGCCCAGGGCACCGTCACCGTGGACCTTCCGTTGGAGCGTTGGATCAACCTTCCCGAGCAGGGCTGGTACGCCGGCAACACGCACGTCCACTACGACGAGACCGAGACCCGTGCTCTCGAGCGGCTTCGGCTCGACCCCCGTGTCGAGGACCTGCCGGTGTTCGTCAACAGCGTCCTCAAGCGACGGGATGTGCTCTACGCATCGAACGCGTTTCCCGTCGGGCGCCATCCGTTGTCGACACCGGACCATGTCATCGACATCGGCGAGGAGAGCCGGCACAACGACGGACCCTGGCACGAGGGTCTTGGCCACATCATGCTCATCAACCTCAAGGAGCTCGTCGATCCGGTCAGCCGCGGCCTGCTGATCGATGATTCGAGTCCCGACTACCCGCCCCTCATCGACGCCTGCGACGCGACGCACGCCCAGGGCGGCGTCGCCCTGTGGTGCCACAACGGCAGGGGCATGGAGGCCCCGGCGGCCGCCATCCTCGGCCGGCTCGATGGGATGAACCTGTTCGATCCGTTCTGGATCGACCCGGAATACGAGGTCTGGTACGGCCTCCTCGACTGTGGTCTCCAGCTCCCCGTCTCGACCGGCTCCGACTGGTTCGTCTCCTCCAGCAATCGCGTCTACGTCGACGTCGGGACGGCGTTCTCCTATGACGGCTGGCTGGATGGCCTCCGCGCCGGCCGCACCTTCATCACGAACGGGCCGCTGCTGCGGATGACCGTCGCCGGCCAAGGGCCTGGCAACGAGGTCCTGGCGGCGGGTCGGCGTCGCGTTCCCGTCTTCGTCGAGTGGTCCGGCGCTCAGCCGATCGACCGCATCGAGATCATCCGGGATGGCGAAATCGCCGTGGTCCGCAATGATCTCGGCGGGACGCCTGCCGGGACATTCAAGGCCGACATCGCCGTTGGCGAGTCACGATGGCTGGCGGCGCGCTGCTGGGGTCGGCGCAGGACGAGCTATGGCCACTCGCTCTGGGCCCACACGAGCCCGGTCTACGTGCAGATGCGGCCGGTAGCCGCCCGTGCGCGTGAGGCCAGTGCCAGGTTCATCGAGGGCATCGACGCCGCCACCGTGTGGCTTCAGACGAAGGCTCGCTTCGATGATGTGGGCCAGCGCGATCGCATGCTCCAGCTCTTCGGCGAGGGCCGAGCCCGCTTTGGGCGGTTGAGCGAGACCTGAGGGGCTTGGCAGGCGGGCGCAACTCGTACCCTTGCTCAGGCGCGGTGGGGTTGCCCGTCCGCCGGTCGCGGTCGGCGGCTCGCCGCGCGGCCCTGCCGTGGAGCTCGTGCGTAGAACTGTTCGCGGATCACGACCTCCGCCGACGCCAGCGTCACGACGGCCACGATCAGGAGCCCGCCGGCCGGCGGTGCTACCCCAGCCCCGAGCAACGCCATCGCCACGAGGCCCATGGCGGCGCCGGCTGCGAGCCGGGTCATGGGCTGGTCGCCGGGACGAACGGCACCGCTCCGGACGAGCAGGCCGCCGGCGCGCGAGGATCCGGCGGCTCCCCGCGACCGGCGCGCTGCCCGCTCGAGCACGAGCCCGGCCGTCAGCAGGCCGGCCAGCCAGCATGTCGGGAGCCACCCGACATGGCGGTCCGGGATGGTCTCGGCGACGGCCAGGACCGCTGCGACGACTGATCCGAGGACCATGGCGGCCCCGGCGAACGAGGCGCCTGTCGCCGCAAGCCGCCACTCGGGGATCGTCCGGATGGCGTAGACCCAGGCCATGCCCGCGACCAGGGCGGTCGCGACGGCCGCTGCCAGCAGCGCCACGATTGTCCGAGGTCCTGCCGTCTGCGCCGCGTCCGGCGCGAAGAGCGCAAGGGCTGCACCCAGGCCGACGAGGATCCCGAGGCCCGCCAAGCCGAGGATCTCCCGGCTCAGCCAGGACGTCCTCCAGTTCGCCGCCGCATGGAAAGCATGCCTCGGTGCGCCGAGGTGGAGGAGCGATGTCCCGATCGCGAGGAGCAGGATCGTGCCCACCGCGAGGAAGGAGGCGAAGCCCAGCACGTCCGGGCCGCCGAGGAGCTGGATGCCCAGGAGCCCGACCAGGGCCCCCGAACCAGCCTGCACCAACAGCGTGAACGCGATGAGGGATCGTTCGCCCATCAGGTTTCCTCGACGTTGGCGACCCACGCCGCGTCGCCGAGGCGAGCCGCGACCCGGTGGGGCGTGACGAGCAGGCCGGGATCGGTCAGGGTTGGGTCCGGCAGCGGGTGGACGCCGGCGGCATCCGGGGTGGCGAGGGGGTGGCGCTCCGCGAGCTCAGCACGCGTCCCGAAGTCCAGGGCCCGCATCGGGCAGGCCGCGACGCAGGATGGTGGGCGGCCGGCATCGACATCCTCGACGCAGAACGTGCACTTGGTCATGACGCCCGCGACGGCGTCGAATTGCGGCGCGCCGTACGGACAGGCCCACGAGCAGAGGCGGCAGCCCGTGCAGCGGTCGGGGTCGATGAGGACGATGCCGTCCGGTCGACGCGTGATCGCCTTCGTCGGGCAGACCTCGGCGCACACCGGTCGCTCGCAATGGTTGCACGACAGTGGCAGGTTGTAGACGGAGATGTCCTGGCGCCACGCCGCGCCATCGCGCTGCCACGAGCCGCCGCTCACCTCGTAGACGCGCCGCCAGAGCACCCCGTCCGAGAGTCCGTTCCGGTCCTTGCAGGCGACCTGGCATGCCTTGCAGCCGCTGCAGGCCGAGGCATCGACGTGGAAGGCGAGCGGCTCGGCCGCGACGCTGTGCTCGGGTGGCGCGGCCCGGCGTGGCGATTGCGCGAGCCTCGGACCGCCGGCGGTCACCTGGGCGGGGCCGGTCGTGCGCTCGATCTGGACCATCATGGTGTGCTGGGCGGTGGCGAAGGCGAGCGGCGTCGCCCGCTCCGAGGTCAGGACGTTGATGTTGCCGCGCCGGTCCACCCCAGCTCCGTCCGGGCTCCACCATGCTCCCTGCGGCACGTCGATGACGCCCGGGATGAGCCTGTCCGTGAGGCGGCACGGCAGCACCATCTCGCCCCGCGCATTCCAGACTCGGACGAGGTCGCCATCGGCGATGCCGCGGACCTCGCCGTCCGTGCGCGAGACGAAGGCGCGCTGCGGGAACGCTTCCTCCAGCCAGTCGACGTTGTCGTGGGTCGAGTGGACGCGGTGCAGCGTGTGGTGCCCGATCGCCTGGAGCGGGTAGTCCGCCGCCTCGGGCCCGAAGGGGCTCTCCCATTCGGTCACGTACTTCGGAACCGCCGGAATGTCGTCCGGCCGTCCGAGATCGAAGAGCTGGCGCGAGAAGATCTCGATCTTCCCGGACGGCGTCTCCAGGGGGTGGCCCTCGGGATCGGCGCGGAAGTCCTCGAACGCGATGGCCGGACGCTCGATCCGGCGGCCCCAGGTCCCGACGTTGGACGCCAGCAGCTCGTCCAGGTTCGGGATGTCGGGGAACTTGCTCTCGCGAAGGCGATCGAGCATCCAATCGACCCAAGCGCGCTCGTCGCGACCCTCGGTGTAGGCATCACCGATCCCCAGGCGTCCCGCGACGTCGGCGCAGATCCGGTAGTCGCTCCGTGCCTCCCCCGGTGGCTCCACGATCTTCGGCTGGAGGATCACGTCCTCGAGGTACTTCCAGCCGTCGGTGAGCCCCCACGTCTCGAATTGGGTGCAGGCCGGCAGGACGATGTCCGCGAACCGCGCGCTCGGGGTCAGGAAGTTGTCCTGCACCGCGATGAACTCGACGAGCGACTCATCGCGCAGGATCCCGGCGTTCCGGTTGGTGTTCGCGTGCTGGTTGACGAGGACGTTTGAGGCCACCGCGTAGATGAGCTTGACGTTGGAGTCGAGGTGATCGGCGCCAGTCACGCCGTCCGCGGGTCCCATCTCCGACCCGCGGACGATGGCATCCACCCACGAGAACAGCGGGATCCGTGCGGAAACGGGGTTCGTCCCCTCCGGGAACAGGTAGTACTGGGATCCACCGCGGGGAGCCGGCTTCGCCCGGCCGCTCGCCCAGCCCCCGGAGACCCCGACGTTCCCGGTGATGGACGCGAGGACGCAGCCCGCCCGGACGACCTGCTCGCCGTACGCGCGGCGCTGCATCCCGTAGCCCTGGTAGAGCACCCCCGGCCTGATCGTCGCGTACTCGCGCCCGATGCGGGCGATGGTTGCGGCCGGAACGCCCGTGAACGCCTCGGCCCACGCCGGCGTCTTCGGGATCCCGTCTCGCGTGCCCAGCACGTAGTCGGAGTAGCTCTCCTCGCCTTCCATGCCGGCCGGCATCTGGCTGGCGTCGAAGCCGACGCAGTGGCTGCGGACGAACTCCATGTCGACGAGGCCTTCCGTGACCATCACGTAGGCCATCGCCGACATCATGGCGACGTCCGTCCCGGGGCGAATGGGGATCCACTCGTCGGCGAGGCTTGCGCTCAGGCTCATGCGCGGGTCGATGCACACGATCCGGGCGCCGCGATCACGAGCGAGGCGGACGAAGTAGTCGCTGTTCGTGTCGTCCCGCATCTCGGCGGGGTTCCAGCCCCACATGAGGATGTAGCGGGAGTTGAGCCAGTCCTGCCGCTCGTTCCCGGTGACGAGGGTCCCGTAGACGGTCGGGGTCGCTGCGTTCTGGGCGCCGAAGGAGTAGCTGCCGTAATACCCGAGGCAGCCTCCGTACAGGTTCAGGAGCCGCCGGGCCGTCTGTGAGCCGTTGAGCTGGCTGAAGCCCCCTGAACCGACGGGCACGAAGAGCGCCGAGTTGCCGTACGTGTCCCGGACGCGCCGGATCTCGCCGGCGACGATGTCGAGGGCCTCATCCCAGCCGATCCGCTCGAACTTGCCCTCACCGCGATGACCGACGCGACGCAGCGGGTACAGCAACCGGTCCGGGTGGTACTGGCGGCGCAGATACGCCCGGCCCCGCGCACATGCCCGGAGCTGCGGCGAGGCGAGGTCGTCCGGTCGATCGTCCGCGTCCAGGCGCGTGATCACGCCGTCGCGGACGTGGGCGACGAGCAGGCACCGACCGCCGCAATTGTGCGCGGGGCAGCCCACGCGCAACAGCTGCTCGTCCGGGGCTGCCGGGGCCGGGGTCCGGGACCGCCGCATCGCCCGGGTCAGCGAACTGCACGGCAGCGGGCTGCCGGTTGCCATCCCGACCCAGGGATCCTGTCCGCCCTCATCCGACCACCCTGTGCCCATCCTTGTAAACGGCCGCGATGCGTCCTGGCATGCCTTCGAACTCGAGCGGGTCACCATGCACGAGGACGAGGTCGGCTCGCTTGCCGGGTTCGATCGTCCCGAGCTCGCCCAGCAGGCCCATCAGGTCCGCCGCGTTGTGCGTCGCCGCCATCAAGGCACCCCGCGGGCTCATCCCGGCATCCACCAGGAACTCGAGCTCGCGGAGGTTCTCGCCGTGCTGGCTGACGCCGGCGTCCGTGCCCATGGCGATCTTCACACCCGCCGCGACGGCGCGCTGCACCGATCCCAGGTGGTGGTCGACGGCGCCGAGCCCCTTCGCGTAGCTCGCTTCGTGGATCGACGCGCCCGATCGAGCCGACTCCACGACGGCGCGCGGGGCGCCGAGCGTTGGAACGAGGAACGTGCCGTGCTGGAGCATCAGCTCGATGCCCTCGTCGTCGAGGTAGATGCCGTGCTCGATCGATCTGACGCCCGCCCGAACCGCGGCCTTGACGCTCTCGCCACCCAGCGAGTGCGCCATCACGGGCACGCCGCCGGCACGCGCCTCCTCCACCAGCACGGCCAGCTCCCGGTCGCGGAAGCTGACCCGGCGCGGGTCGCTGCGAGGCGACAGGACGCCACCGGAGACTGCCACCTTGATAACGTCCGCGCCACCGCGAAGGAGCTGGCGCACGGCGCGTCGGATCTCCTGGCGCCCGTCCACGACGGTGCTCGGTATTCCCGGACCTTCGGGCAAGATGCCGAACCGCACTCCGGACGGCATGAGGTAGTCCGAGTGGCCGCCCGTCTGGCTGATCATGCCGATCGAGATGTGCATGCGTGGTGCGACGATCAGGCCATCGTCGATGGCCTGCTTCAGGCCCAGGTCGGCCCCACCCGCATCCCGGACTGTGGTGATCCCGACGGCCAGCGTCGCCGCCAGGTGCCTGGCGGCTTCAAAGTACCGGTACGACAGCGGCCGTTGCGCCAGCTGCCAGACATCGATCGCGCCGAACATCGCGTGCACGTGACAGTCGAACAGCCCCGGCAGGACGGTGATCCCCGCGCCATCGATCCGCTCGTCGCCGACCAGGCCCGGTCCGACGTCAGCGATGCGCCCGCCCTCGATGGCGATGTCCGCGGCATGGGTGTCTGCTCCGGTGCCGTCGAAGACTCGAGCGCCCGCGATCACCAATCGAGTCATTGTGTTCTCCGTCTGCCTACGAATCACGGGCCTGCAGCCGCGTCGGCCGGAGCACGGACCCGAGCCGTGCATCGACCACCGTTCCATCGCGCACCGCGAACCGGCCACCCATCAGGACATGGATCAGCCCAGCGGCGGGCCGCGTCGGCTCGCGGTACGTCGCGCGATCCTCGAAGCGGACAAGATCGAACACCGTGATATCTGCGACAGCACCCGGCGCCAACCGTCCGCGATCGGGAAGGCCCATGATCGAGGCAGGGAGGCCGGTCATCTTGTGGATGGCGCCCTCGAGCGTCAGGACGCCCTCGCGCACGAACCGGCCGGCCACCCGCGCGAACGTGCCGTAGGCCCGGGGGTGCACCGGGGCATCCGCACTGAACACGCCGAGCTGGTCCGAGCCGATCGCGCCGAGCGGGTGCGCGATGACTGAACGCACGTCATCATCCGCCATCGCTTCGAGGACCATCACGGTTCGACCTCGATCCAGGTGCAGGATCTCGAGCGCCAGCGAATCGGGTGGGGTGGCGCGGTCGGCGGCAACGTCCGAGAGGGGTCGGCCCACCGCCCATTCGAGCGACGATGACCCGACGCTGACGATCGTGAGCTTCTCCCAGCCCCCCGCGGCCGTGACAAGGCTGGTCCAGCCACCCGAACCCCGGGTGATCTCCGCGCGGATGCGCGAGCGTTGGTCCTCCGTGGCCAGGCGGCCGGTCATCGCATCCACGCCGCCGTCGAGCACCCACGGCGGCAGGACCTGGCTGAGGAACGTCGATACCGCCTCGTACGGATACCCGTCGAAGTGCGCGTCGACACCCCTCCCTCGCGCCGCGACGATACGGTCGATCGCGGTCCGCACGAGCCCGCGATTGGCCGTCCCGGCAGACTTGAGGTGCGAGATCTGGACTGCGAGGTCCGCCGCCTGGGCGATCCCGAGAGCCTCGTCGACCGCGGCCACCAGGTCGGAGCTCTCGTTGCGGATGTGGCTGGCGTAGATGCCGCCGAAGGGCCGGACTATCCTCGCGAGCTCGACGAGCTCGTCAGTCTCCGCATAGGCCCCTGGCGGGTAGACGAGTCCGGTGCTGAGGCCGAAGGCGCCCGACTGCGTGGCGCTGCGCACGAGGTTGCGCATCCGTTCCAGCTCGTCGGTGGTTGGTCGGCGGGCCTCAGTCCCCATGGCGGCTACGCGCACTGCGTGGTGGCCGACGAGTGGTACACAGTTGACCGCGGGCCGAGCGCGCCCCAAGGCCGCGAGGTAGCTCCCGTAGCCGGTCCACTCCCAGTCCAGGTCGCGGCCGATCCCGGCAGCCAGCTCGCGGTACTCATCGCCGCGGTTACCTGCAGCCAGCGGCGCCGGGGACCAGCCGCAGTTGCCGACGACCTCCGTCGTCACGCCCTGCGCGAGGGAGTTGGTCGCACCCGGATACGCCGGCAGCGTGAAGTCCGCGTGCGAATGCATGTCGATGAACCCGGGGGCGATCACCGCCCCGGTGACATCGATGATCTCTCGTGCCGCTGGCCCGTCCAGACCCACGTGGACAATGCGGTCGCCGCTGATCGCGATGTCGCCGCCGACGGCCTGCGAGCCCGTCCCGTCGACGATCAGCCCGTTGCGCAGGAGCAGGTCCGGCACCCTGCCCCCACCGGTGGTCACTTGACGGAGCCGGCCGTGATCCCCCGCACGATCTGGCGCTGGGCGATGAGGTACACGATGACCGTCGGCGCGAAGCCGAGCAGCGCGATCGCGGCGAGGACGTGGGTGCTCGCGGAGGCGAACTGAGACCCCGTGACGACCGCGAGCTGGGCGACCAGGGGCTTCAACTCCGAGTCCTGGAGGAACAGGAACGGCAGCAGGACGTCGTTCCAGGTCCACACGAAGTTGATGATTCCAGTCACCGCCAGGATCGGCTTCGACATGGGCAGGACCACCCGGAAGAGCGTCTGCAGCGTGGAGGCGCCATCCACCCGGGCGGCGTCCAGGATCTCGCGCGGCAGGGTCTTGAAGTAGGCGGCGAACTGGAACGTGGTCAGCGGGATGCCGAAGATGACGAAAGCCAGGATCATCCCGTGATACGAGTTGAGCAGCCCGAGGTCCTTGTATTCGATGAACAGCGGGAACATGATCACCTGCACCGGGACCATCACCGTCGCCAGGACCAGCAGGAAGAGGAGCTCGCGGCCCGGGAAACGCATCAGCGTAAACGCGTACGCCGCCATGCTGCACACGATCCAGAGGACGACGACCGCGGCCGTCGACAGGATCATCGAGTTGACGATGCTTCCCGGCATCAGGCCGTACGTCCAGGCAGCCAGGATCGATCCGAACGCGACAGACGTGTCCGGTCCGTAGCCTGCCCACGGCGACGGCTCGAGGGCCGTGACGATGGTGTAGAGGATTGGGCCTAGGACGGCCACCGAGATGGCAGTCAGGGCCACGACGGCCAGGATGCTGCGGCCCGTCACCCGCCGGCGAGTCCGAATGGCGACGGAGCCCAGTGCCGGCGGCTCGAAAGCGGTCTCGCTGCTCATGATTCGGATGCGTTCGAGTACATCCAGCGAACCTGGAGGGCCGAGAAGACCAGCACGATCAGGAACAGGGTGATCCCGAGGGCGGACGCGTAGTTAGGGTTCATGCCCTGCTGGAACACTTCCCAGATCCTGATCTCGGGCGTCGTGCTCGAGTTGCCCGGGCCGCCCCCCGTCGACGTGGTGATGAAGGGGAACAGCCACAGGAACAGGCCGGCCGTGCACAACACGGCCCAGTACCCGATGGTCGGACGCACCCAGGGGATTGTGATGGCGCGGAGCGACTGCATTGCGGTCGCCCCGTCCAGGCGAGCGGCCTCGAACTGCTCCTCCGGGATGGTCGCGAGGGCCGCCAGGTAGGTCACCGTCCCGAGACCGAACCATGCCCAGAGCACGAGGGCGTACACGGCCCACATGGCTGTCCCGGTCGTCGAGAACCAGGCGATCGCGATGGCTTCCAGCCCGGCGCTCCGGAGCGCCACGTTGATCGGACCCTCGAAGCCAAGGAACAGGGAGAAGACGACACCTGCCATGGCGGCGGGGAGAAGATACGAGAGCAGGTAGATCGCCCGGTGTGTCCGCCAGCCCCGGATCCCGGTGAAGAGAGCGAAGGCGATGACGAGGGGCACGAGGATGAAGATGGGCAGGAGCGCGATCCCCTTGACCGAGTTGCCCAGGGCTTCCAGCCAGACGTTGTCGGTCAGCATCCGCTCGTAGTTGGCGGTGCTCGGGAACACGTCCTTCCGGGTGAAGCTGTCGATGAGGCCGCCCGCGAACGGGTAGGCCTTGAAGACGACGAGGATGGCCAGTGCGGGCAGAACCATCAGGAGGGCGGTCAGTGCCTCGCGATTGGCACGACGCCGCCGTCCGTGGAGGGCCGTGGTCCTCGTGCTGCTCATCCGAAGTCACCCATTTGCCGTCTCCTGTGCAAGATCGTCCGGCCAGGGCGGTGCCCCGGCCGGACGATACTTCAATGACGCAGGACGCTGTTAGGGCCGCAGATCGACGAGGGAGTCCTCCACCGCCTGTCCGGCCTTTTCGGGGGTCGTCTCACCGGTCAACAGGAGCTGTCCCTGGGCGATGATCGGACCGAAGATGCTGCTCGGAAGATACTGCGTGCAGTTGCCCTTCGATTCCCCGGTCAGGACCACGAGCTGGTCAAGCGCAGCGTTCCCAATGGGCTTGCTGTCGAAGCCCTTGGCCGCGGGATAGCTGCCGACGTCGGTGACGGTGGTCCCCTGCGCCGGGTCGGTCAGGTACTTGATGAACTCGATGGCCTCCGGTTGCGCCTTCGTCCAGGGCGTGACGGCGAAGCCGCCACCCGACGCCGTGTCGAGCGACGTCGAAAGCGGTCCGGGGCCGACGCCCGCGAGCGGGAAGTCCTGCTCGATCTGGGGGCCGATGTACACCCTCAGGTCATCCTTGAGGGCCTCGCCCAAGAGCTTCCAGTGGTAGGCGTCTCCCTGCAGGCCGGTGAAGAACGCGGAACCGCCAGAGGTGAACAGCTCTTGCGCTTCGGGGGCTAGGTTCGCGTCGGCGACACCCTCCTGGAACCAGCCGCGGTCTGCCATGTCCTTCCAGAGGGCGAAGGCGTTGACCATCCATGGGTCGGTTCCCTTGCTCGCGCCGGACAGGAGGCCCTTGCACTCCTCGGGCGTGGCGGTCTGGTTCCAGAGGGCCGCCATTTCGGTCAGGGCCCCGTAGTCCTTCGGGCCGGCCGCGATGCATGCCTTTCCGGTCGCCTTGATCTTCGTGCAGGCCGCTTCCATGTCCTTCCAGGTCTTGGGAGGGTTCGCGGGATCAAGGCCGGCCGCCGTCAGGATGGCCTTGTTGTAGTAGAGCGGGTGCGCCTGCAGCGTCCACGGGATGGCGTAGAACTCCTTGGCGCAGTCGAAGCCGCCGCAGAACCCGTCGGGGAAGTTGTAGCCCGCAGGATCAACAAGCCCGGTCAGCGGCAGGTGCGCCTGCGGATAGGCCAGGATGTTGCCCGGCTCCGTCTGGATCACGTCGGGACCGGAGCCGGCCGTCGCGTACGCGCCAAGCTTCGCCTGATAGTCCCCGTAGGGCACAACCTCTGTCTTGAACGAGACGTTGGGGTAGAGCTTGGTGAACTCCGCGAACCTCGCCTGCCACCACGGGTCGCCCTGGTTGCCCCAGTTCATGACCGTCAGCGTGACCGGTCCCGCCGCCGCAGAGGGCGCCTCTGCAGACGGTGCGGCTGCTGACGGTGCTGCCGCGCTCGGCGCGGATGACGCGGGCGCTGGTGTGCCGCTGCTGCCTCCGCAGGCGGCTACCGCGATCGTGGCGACCGCGACGATCGCCACGAATTTCCGGAACTGCATGGTGCGGTCTCCTCCTGTACGTCCGAAGCCAACGACCCGACGGCCGACTGATATGTGATATACATCGTTGCGGACGATCTGGCAAGCGCGATTCGGGCCCAAGCCCGGCGGATGATGCGAGGTTGCTCGGTCCACGTCCCGTCCGACGCGACGGCCGACCGGAGCAGTGACCCGGGCGCCTTCCGGGAGCGAAGCTCGTCTCTGGGCGAATTCGGAAATGCGATTCCTGCCTGCATGAATGAGGAGTGACGCGTGAGGATTGCCATCGCCCACGTCGCGCAGGAGTCCTGCAGCTTCACCCCGGCACGGACCTCGATCGACTCCTTCCGCCGTTACGGGCTGTACGAAGGCGCCGAGATCCTGGACAAGCTGCGCGGCATCGGTCCGATCGGCGGGTTCCTCGCCGAGGGCGAAGAACAGCAGATCGCCTACACCCCGCTTCCGCTCCTGCACGCGACGGGCGGGGCTGCCGGCGGCCCCTTGACGGCCGCGACGCTGGACTACCTCGAGGAGCGGCTCACTGTGACGTTGGAGCGGGTGCTCCCGGTTGATGGCCTGTTCCTGAGCCTGCACGGTGCCGCCGCGGCGGAGAACGATCCGGATGTCGAGGGTCACCTGCTCGCTTCGGTTCGCCGGATCCTCGGTTCGAGCATCCCCATCGTCTCGTCATTCGACCACCACGGCAACGTGACGCAGCGGATGATCGACATGCTCGACGGGCTGGTCGCACACCGCACCCAGCCTCATTCGCCGTATGAAACCGGGCTACTGGCCGCCCGACAGCTGTTCGCCATCCTGCGCGGCGACCTGAAGCCGACGATCGCCTGGCGGAAGATCCCGATGCTCGCGCACCAGGAGCAGTACGCGACCGCCCGTGGGCCGATGAAGCGCTGGTTCGACCAGGCCCGCGCCTACGAGGCCGAACCAGGGGTCATGAGCGTCTCGCCGTTCCCGATGCAGCCCTGGCTCGATGTGCCCGAGGGCGGATGGGCGACGGTTGTCGTCACCAACGACGACCTCGCGCTTGCCGAGCGGATCGCGGACGAGCACGCACACATGGCCTGGCAGATGCGTGATCAGTTCTGGGCGTACGACAGCATCCCCGTGGAGGTCGCCGTCCGCCAGGCCGCCGCGGCCGAACGGGGGGTGGTCCTGCTTTCCGACACGGGCGACAGCGTCTTCGGTGGATCACCGGGCGACAGCGTCCACATCCTCGGCGAGATGATGCGCCAGGGCGTGACCCAGCCCGCATTCCTGACGGTCGTCGACCCGGGTGTCGTCGAGGCCGCCGTGACCGCCGGCATCGGCAGCGCGATCACCGTGCAGCTGGGCGGTGCGGTGGCCACGGCATTCCATCAACCCATGACCGTGTCGGTCAGGGTGGCGGCGATCCGCAGCGGGCCCATCGAGGTCGAGGTCGTCGGCATGGAATCCTTCGACATGGGTCGAACCGTGCTGCTTGAGGCAGGGTCGATCCGGATCGTCGTGAGCGAGTGGGTGGGCATCGGCAGCAACCACCCGATCGTCTTCCGCAGCCTCGGCCTCGAGCCGGCCGCCGCGAAGATGATCGTGATGAAGACGGCCGCCAACTTCCAGTACTACGCGGACATGACGTCAGCCGTCATCCGCGTCGACTCGCCCGGGCCCACCATGTCGCACCTCGAACAGTTCGAGTGGACGCAGGTCCCGCGACCGATCTACCCATTGGACGAGAACGTCGAGTTCTGAGGGGGGCCAACAATGGATGCGAGCGCCGCGGATCAGCTGGCCCACCTCATCGCCCGTCATGAGGCGTTCTGGAGCAGGGGCGATGTCCGGCAGCCGCTGGTCGGAACGTCGAGGTGGCCGTTCATCACGACCCATGACTTCAACTGGGACCTGGCCGCGCCCGTGGGTCACCTTGAGCCGGAGATGCTCGAGGTCGGGCGCTTCCTGCCCCAGTACGAGGCGAGGTTCGAGGAGCGGGGCATCTTCGACGGGGATCTCATCTGGTCGGCGATGCCCCCCCGCTCAGTCCCCTGGTTCGAGGCGATCGTCGGCTGCCCGGCCTTCTATTCGCTCCCGGGCGGGGCCATGTCGGGCGAGGCCTTCCTGACGAGCCTCGACGACTTCGACCCGATGGCGACCCTCGAGGCCAATCCCTGGTTCCGCAAGCTCGTCGAGTTCACGGAAGGGCTCGTCGACCTCTCGCGCGGCCGGTTCCCGGTCAGTCCGCCGATCGCTCGTGGGCCCTGGGACATCGTGGGTGCAGCCCGCGGAACGACGGACATGCTCCTCGACATGTACGACCACCCGCAGGAGCTTGCCCGCCTGGCGGACACCTGCGCCGACGTGTGGATCGCGGTGACACGCCGGCTGGCAAGCATCGTCCCGCCCTGGCACGGAGGCTTCGTGAGCGGCGCGGGCGTCTGGGCCCCCGGGTACTCGATCTTCCCCCAGAATGACGCCTCGGTCTCGGTCTCAAGGGAGATGTACGGCGAGCTGATGGCGCCGGCGGACCGACGAATCGCCCAAGCGTGGGCGGAGGCCATCTTCCACCTCCATTCCGCCGGGCTCCAGGTCGTGGACGAGGTCCTCGGACTCCTGGAGGGGCGGGCGCTCAACGTCGTTCTCGATGGCTCAGGCCCCGCGCTCGAGGAGCTCCTGCCCGTCCTGCAGCATGTCCAGGCTGCCGGGGCGCCCCTCCACGTGATGGCCTTCTCGCGCGCCGATGTTGATGGACTCGTCGGCGGGCTGGACGCGAGCGGGCTCGCCATCACGTACCAGCCGCTGCCGCAGTAGGGGACGGCGATGGACACGACGGAACGGGGAAGCGGCATGCTCTTCGCCGACCCGGACCCCGATGCGGCGCGGGCCTGGTTCAGGACCAAGTCACGTCGCCTCGAGAGCAAGGTCACGACGGTCCGGGATGCGGTGCGGGAACTGGTCGCCGACGGTTCCTACCTGGGGGTCGGGGGCTTCGGCACCAACCGGATCCCGACGTCGCTCCTCCACGAGATCGTTCGGCAGGGACGCACGCGCCTCGGCGTCGCGGGTCACACCTCGACGCACGACTTCCAGATCCTGGCGGCAGGCGGCTGCATCGACCGCTGCGACGTCGCCTATGCCGTCGGACTCGAGGCCCGCGGTCTCTCCAAGGTGGGTCGGCGGCTGTTCGAGACGGGCGCGCTACAGGTGACCGAGTGGACGAACGCAGCCCTCGCGTGGCGGTACCGGGCCGCGGCCATGGGGATCCCGTTCATCCCGGCCCGGGTGATGCTCGGCACCGACACCCTCGCGAAGAGCGCGGCGGTCGTCATCAACTGCCCGTACACGGGCATCCCGCTCGTCGCCCTGCCCGCCCTGTACCCGGACGTCGCTCTGATCCACGTGCATCGCGCCGACGCCTACGGCAACTGCCAGATCGACGGGATTACGGTAGCCGACGAGGAGCTCGCGAGGGCCGCCAAGCGAGTGATCATCACCTGCGAGCGCCTCGTGCACACGGACGAGATCCGGGCCCATCCCGACCGGACGCGGATCCCCTGGTACCTGGTCGATGCGGTGATCGAGGTCCCGTTCGGCGGCTACCCCGGCAACGTGGCCGGGGAGTATTTCTCCGACGAGACCCATCTGCAGGCGTGGATGGCGGCCGATATCGACGACGCCTCCATCACCGCGTTCGTGGACCGCCACATCCGGGCCACGGCCGACTTCGGCGAATACCTCGCCCTGTGCGGCGGCCTGGCGCGGCTCCAGGCGCTGCGCGCCGAGGAACTGATGAGCATTCCCGTGCACGAAGGCACCCGGCCATGACCGCCTACAACACGACCGAGCTGATGATCTGCCTCGCGGCCCGCTCCCTCGAGGATGGCAGCACCGTCGTCGTCGGCACCGGCGCGCCGTGCGCCGCCGCGATGCTCGCCCAGCGGGTCTCGGCGCCGGGGCTGATGATCATGTTCGAGGCCGGTGGCGTCGGGGCGAAGCTGCCGACGATGCCGATCTCGGTCGGCGACTCGCGGACGTTCCACCTGGGTCTCTACGCGGGCAGCATGGCCGAGATCATGGAGGCGTGCAGCCGCGGCATGGTGGACTACGCGTTCCTCGGCGGCGCCCAGATCGACCCCTACGGGAACCTCAACTCCACCGTCATCGGGGACCACGACCGCCCGAAGACGCGGCTCCCGGGCAGCGGGGGGGCGAATGACCTCGCCTCCCTCTGCTGGCGGACGATGATGATCATGCCGCAGGACGCCCGGCGGTTCGTGCCACGGGTCGATTTCGTCACGACGCCCGGGTACCTCACGGGCCGCGGGGCGCGGGAACGGGCTGGCCTCCCGCCCGGAACCGGGCCGCACAAGGTGGTGACCGACCTGTGCGTGATCGGCTTCGACGAGGAGACCTGCCGGATGCGGGTGGAGCGCACCCATCCCGGCGTCACGCGCGAGGCAATCGCCGCCGCGACCGGCTTCGAGCTCATCTGGCCGGACGACGTGCCGGTGAGCGAGGCTCCTACCGACGACGAGCTGCGGATCCTCCGGGACGAGGTCGATCCGTACCGCTACATCATCGGGCGGGCCTGACGATCTGCGTGCCAATCGACGACGGCGTCGCAGATTGCGCGCAGGTTCTCGGTTGAGGTCACAAGGGGGACGGCGCATTCAGGGCCGATCATGGGCACGCCGGCATCAAGTGCGCGGATGACCTCCTCCCGAACCGCTGCGGGACCCTTCGCGTAGAGAGTCACCGTGTTGTTGATGTTGCCGACGAGGCTGATCCGCCCGTCGACGATCGCCATCGCCTCGGCCGGATCATTCACCGAGTCGAAGTGGAATGCCGCCATCCCGGTTTCCGCGATGTGTTTCATGCGGTCGGTGGTCCGGCCGCAGATGTGGAGGATCAGGGGGATCGGCAGCCGCTCCGCGAGCTCCTGGTGGATCTCGAGCAGGAAGCGCCTGTAGAACTCGCCCGAGACGAGGTCACCCGTGGCATGGTCGGGCAGCGTCAGCGCGTCCGCGCCCGCCTCGATCTGGGCCAACCCGAAGGCGACCGTCACCTCCTTGAGCCGCTGCAGGCACGCGGTCATCTCCGCGGGATCGTCGAGCGCCATGAGCAGGAAGGGCTCGAGCCCGAACACGTGGTACCCCAGCGTCCAGGGGCCCATCGTCTTGCCGATGATGGCAACCTCGTCGCCAAACTGCTGACGCAGGAGACGGATCGCCCCCAGGACGCAGCGGATGTCGGGATGCTCCAGGAAGCCGTCCGGCACCTGGATGTCGTCGGCCCGCTCCCAGATCGGCTCCCGCATCTGGACGGTCGGCCAGTTGTCCCGCCGGCCCCATACGATCTCGCAGCCGAGGGCCGACGACTCCTGGATCACCGAGAACACGGGCATGACGGAATCGAACCCCAGGATCGTGTGGCCCGCGGCGGCGAGGCGCGCCATGGGCGCCGCGTCCCGGTTCGCCGCCGGGAACGGCGCCGCTGTTCGATCCATCAGGTCGACGGTCGCGACCGATGTCGGGTTGACGACCGGCGTCCGGTCCACCGGTTGGCGGCGCAGTGCGGCGAGGACCCGCTCGCGGCTCGTCATCGCCCCGACTGTCATGGACCCACGATCCTTCACCTTACCGCGCGCTTCTGCGCGATGGCCCAGAGGTCCATCCGCGGAGCCCAGGGGAGGGCATCCGTCGGCTCGCCGCGCACGGCTGCCAGCATCCGATCTCGATGGTTCATCCGACGAGACCCTCGTGTTGTGGCCGTGGCGACGCGGGTGACGTTCGGGCTACCCGTGCAGAGAATGCCGGCGTCATGACCAGCTCCCCATCGGCGTAGCGGGCGGCGACGAGATCCCCGCCCCACGTGTACAGGCGAGGCAGCCGGGGCGCGAGGCCCATCAGGACCTCCTGGACGATCGAGCCCCGGCGCGCGGCCAGCGCGCTCACCTCGATCATGTCCTCGGCCTGCTGGCCGATCAACACGAAGTCATCGTCCGCCTGGATCGGAGCCGCGTCCGTCACGTCGACCGCGACCGCATCGCTGCTGACCCGCCCCACCAGTGGCACTCGGATTCCGCGAACCAACCCAACACCGCCCGGCCAGTAGGCGCGCGTCCACCCGTCTGCGTATCCGAGTGGCAAGACGGCAATGAGCGAGCGACGTGCCGCCTCCCACTCGCCCCCGTAACCCACTCGTTCGCCGACTGCGACCTCGGAGACGCTGACCGCCTCTGCCTTCAATGACAGGGCAGCCTGAAGGAGGTCCATGACGTCGCGCGCGCGGCGGGTCAGCTCGGAGCTCCAGGGCATGACGCCGAAGAACGCGAGGCCCACGCGAACAATCTCATAGGCCGGGCAGCGTTCGGACAGGAACCCGCCAGACGCAGCCAGATGGCGGAGTCCGGGATCGATCCCCGCTCGTCGGAGTGATTCCAGCGCCAGCTCGAAGCGGGCGACCTGGGCGTCGACGGCGGCCGGGTCCTCGGCATCGGCGAGGTGCGACCACGTGCCGACGACAGTCGCGCCAGACGAAAGCAGGAGGCGCGCGACCGCAGCCACGTATTCGGGGTGCAGACCGCCCCTGTGCATCCCTGTCTCGACGCCGAGATGCACCCGAAGGGGTCGGCGCCGAGGCACCCCCGACCGAAGGCCGGCGAACGCTGCAACCTCCCGGGCGCCCTGCTGATCGATCACGACGATGTCCAGGTCATGCCGATTGGCATCGACAAGTCGGCCGGGCGGCACGGGGTAGAGGATCAGGATCGGGATGCTGAGGCCGGCCGAGCGAAGGACCAGTCCCTCGTCCAGCGTCGCGACGCACAACAGGTCCGCGCCGCCGAGGAGTGCCGCATGCGCAGACGCGACCAGCCCGTGCCCGTATCCATCAGCCTTCACGACGATCCCCAGCCGGTGGCCCGGAACCAGCATGGATCGCAGGGCCCGGGCGTTGCCGCTCAGAACTGCGAGATCGATCTCCAGCCACGCCTGGCGCGGTAGCCCAGGGAGACCGATTGCCTCGGGCTTCAACGGTCCAGGCCCAGGGCCCGTGGTCGGTCAGGCCGGGATGGCGGCATCAGTCATCGATCGACAGCAGATCGCCGACCGCGATCTCGCCGTCGTCCAGGATCTCGGCGCGAAGACCGCCCCGGTGAACCAGAGGCCGAAGAACAGGTTGGGCGACCAGGCCCTCGAGATACGAGCACGGCTCGCACAGCAGCATGCCTCGACACGGGACGTCACCGAGATGGAAGTCCCGCCCGACAAGGTCGTTGAGTCGAACGCCGCGAGTCATGACGTTTCGTCGCACCTCACCGGGCGCGAGCATGAAACCAGCGGCAAGCAGAACCTCCAGGACCTCTGCCTCGAACAGGGTGACCTGGCGACCCCTGCCGGGGGTGGCTGAGTACGTCCCGATGCCGAGCGCGTAGCGGTCCCCTTCGAGACCGACGCCGGCGATCGCCCGCACATGCGTGAGCCCCCGCATCGGTTCACCCCGGTTCGGCGCAATGTGGATCGACTCGATCCGCCCGAGCGACGCCGCGACCGCGCTCACCCTTCCGCGTCCTTCGCCCATGCCCGACGTGCCGCCGCGGAGATCATGCCGATCGCCCGTTCGGCAGCGGGCTCGATCGGGAACGCGATGAAGTTGTGGATCATGCCCGGGAACCGGCGGACGACGGCCGGCACGCCTGCGGCGCGCAGCTTGTACCCGAAGACCTCGCCCTCGTCGCGGAGCGGGTCGAAGCCGGCGGTGATGATCAAGGCCGGCGGGAGTTCGCGGAGGTCCTGGGCGACGCCAGGGCAGGCGAATGGGTCGTTCGCGTCATCGTCCCGGCCGAGGTAGTTCCCCCAGAACCAGATGGTGTCGGCGCGGGTGAGCAGGTAGCCCTCTCCATTCTCGTGGTAGGAGAGCGTGTCGAAGAACGCCTGCAGGGCCGGATAGATCAGGACCTGGAGGGCCACCTTCGGCCCACCCTTCTGACGCAGCCGCAGGCAGGCGGCGGCGGTCAGGTTGCCGCCGGCGCTGTCTCCGCCCACCGCGAATTGCGCCGACGTCGCGCCGATCTCATCCCGGTGCCGGTCGACCCAGCTGATCGCTGCCACGACATCATCAAGAGCGGCCGGGTACGGATGCTCCGGGGCCAGCCGGTACGCGACCGAGACGACGACGCAGTCCGCGGCGCGGGAGATCCGGCTGCACGTGTCGTCGCGCATGTCGAGGTCGCCGAACGTCCAGCCGCCACCGTGCAGGTAGACGAACACCGGTCTCGGCCGATGCCCGTCCGGCCGATAGACGCGGATCCCGATGCCCCGGGCACCCGATGGGATCGACATGTCCGACACCATCCCGCCCGGTCGTGGTGAGGGGAAGAGGAGCGTCCGACGACGGTAGGCCTCGCGTCCGATGGGTGCCGGCATGGACCGCCACGGCGGGATGTTGGCATCAAGCGAGCGCCGGATGGCTGCTGCGGCGCCCGGATCGAGCTTCAATTCGCTGTCTCCCGAGGGCTCGGATCTACTCCAGCAGGTGGCGTATCGTATCAGTGATCACAAACCGTCCGCATCGCATGCCTCGGCATGTGAGGAGGCGCGACTCCAGATCACCACGCCTCAACTGATCGGAGGTACAGACGGATGAAGGACCAGGACGCTGGCCCGACCACCGCGAGCCGAGCCCCGGGCCGTCGTCCATCCTCGATGACGGCGGACCTCCTGAGCGACGGCCACCTCGCGGTCGGCGTGGCGCCGCGGTTTCCGCTCGTGCCACGCTGGGCGACGGTCGCCGACGTTCCCGATCGTCCCTTGCCGCCGATCCCGACCTATGCGTGCCATCGGACCGCTTCGCCCCCTCGGATCGACGGCAGCCTGGCCGACGACGCCTGGGGCCGGGCGACGTGGTCGGAGCCCTTCGGCTCGATCGGCACCGGGGTGAACGACGGCTACGAGACGCGGGTCGCGCTCCTCTGGGATGACACCCATCTCTACGCGGCCTACCGGGTTACGGACCCCGATGTCCGCGCCTCCTCGACGGTGCACCATGACCAGGTGTACATGACGGACGACGATGTCGAGATCTTCGTGGAGGGCATCGGGGGCTACTACGAGCTTGGCGTGAATGCCATCAACACGGTCTACGAGTACCGCTGGACCTGGGTCCAGGCGCTCGCGGAGCGCGGGGACTGGGTCGGCCTCGAGGAGCTGCTGAAGCTCCCGGACTTCCTCTACTACACGGCCCGAGGTGGTGAGCGGCTAGGTCGCGTGGGCGAGATGGACTTCGACCTGCCGGGCCTGCGGCACGCGGTGCAGGTCTCCGGCACGCTCAACTGGCCGCACGACGTGGACGAGGGCTGGACGGCAGAGTTCGCGATCCCGTGGGCCGGGCTTGCGTCGATCGGCCGGACGCCGCAGCCCTTCCCGCCGTCGCCCGGCGACACGATCCGGATCCAGGCGTACCGCGCCCAGCACGACTGGAACGACCCCGAGGGCGCGGCGAGGCTTGCGCCGATCTGGCCGGGCGCGACGCCGTTCCAGGGCCATACGTGGTCTGCGATGGGCAACGGCAACGTGCACAACCCGGAGCGCTGGGTCCCCGTGCGCTTCGTCAGCGAGGAGGTCTGAGCGCCATGGGATCGGATGCGGCGAGCGGCCGGCTGGACGGGCGCGTCGCGCTGGTCACGGGCGCGGCACGGGGGATCGGCCGCGCCATCTGCGAGCGGCTCGCGGCCGATGGTGCCGCCGTGGCGGTCAACTACTGGGCAGCGGGTCGCGAAGCCGAGGCTGAGGCGGTCGCGGCGGGGATCCGGAGCGGTGGCGGCGCGGCGATGTCCGTGCGCGCCGATGTCTCGGATGCCGGCCAGGTGGATCGCATGGTTCAGGAGGTCGCCGGGACGCTCGGTCCCGTCACGATCCTCGTGAACAACGCGGCCGTGACGCGCGTGCACGGTCCGTGGACCGACATCGACGAGGCGGCCTGGGATCGCGTCATGGACAGCAACGCCAAGAGCCTCTTCCTGTGCTGCCGGGCGGCCCAGCCGTCCATGGCCGCTGCCGGCTGGGGCCGGATCATCAACATCTCGTCGGTGACGTTCCTGCTGGGACGCGCCGACCTCGTCCACTACGTCGCCTCGAAGGGCGCCGGTGTCGGCTTCACGCGCTCGTTCGCGCGGGCCGTGGGACCCGATGGGATCACCGTGAACAGCGTGAGCCCGGGCGCCATCCAGACGGAGATGGAGATGGAGGTGGTGACCGATGGGCGGGACCAGATCGCCTCACGGCTCGCCCAGCTCCAGGCGGTCCCGCGCCGTGGCGCCCCCGCGGACGTCGCCGGGGTCGTCGCGTTCCTGGCGAGCGACGAAGCGTCGTTCATCACCGGCCAGCTGATCAACGTGGACGGCGGCTGGGCGATGTACTAGGTCCGTGCGGTAGCAGGACGAGACGAAAGGCGAGGCGGGCGTGATGGTTGACCTCGGAGGCACCCTGCCGCTCGCCGGACGCGTGGCCGTTGTCACCGGGGGCGCCAGTGGGATCGGGCGCTCGGTGGCCCTGCGCCTGGCTGCCGGTGGGGCGACAGTAGCCGTTGGTGCGTGTCATGGCTCTGTGGTTGGCCCCCAAGCACGCATGATTGTGATCTAATATCACAAGGTCGATCAGGGTTCGGCTACGACGATGCAAGCAGGAGTCTGCCCGATGCCGTTCGTCAAGGAGGGTGAGGCCCTCGACCGCCCGTTCCTGGATATCGACGCCCTCGTGGCGGAGATGGGGCCGGTTCCGTGGCGGGCCTGCGTCGTGGGAACCGCAGGATTGCGTGTCCTCCTTCTCCACTGGGAGCCCGGCTTCGCAACGATCCCCCATCTTCACCCAGCGGCGGAGGAGATCTTCCAGGTCATCAGGGGTCGGGCGTTGTTCACGATTGGTGACGAGCCCGAGCGTGAGGTTTGCCCCGGGCAGTTCATGCTGGCGATGCGCGGCGTCCGCCACGCCATCCGCGTCCCCGAAGGGGAGCCCCTGCTGCTAGTGGCGGCGGTCGCCCCGAACGAGGACTGGCCCGACGAGACCATCGAGCCCGCGTGACCGACGGACGATGATGCCGACCGGACGCCACGCCGTGCCCTCGCTGGTCATCGACGCACGGGCGGTCATCGGCGAGGGGCCGGTATGGGATGTGGACCGCGGCGCCCTGTGGTGGGTGGACATTCCCGCCGGGCTGGTTCACCGCTTCGACCCGCGGACCGGTGCGGATTGCGAAGTTGAGCTCGGCTCTCCGGTTGGCGCCGTGGCACTACGCAGAGACGGTGCGGTGCTTGTCGCCGCAGCCGCGGGACTGGCGGTGCTCGACCTCGAGGATGGACGGCTTGGGACCCTGCTCTCCTTCGCCCCGGACGGAGGCGCCCTCCGCTGCAACGACGGCAAGTGCGACCCGGTGGGCCGCTTCTGGGTCGGGCGGATGACGATGGATGCCGCGCCGGGCGAGGGGAGCCTGCTGTGCGTCGGCCCCGATCGCTCCGTCACCACCCGGATGGCAGGCCTGGCCTGTCCCAACGGCCTCGCCTGGAGCCCCGATGGCAGCCAGATGTACTTCGTCGATTCCGGCTGGGGTGAGGTTCGCGTGTACCCGTTCGACCTCGCCACCGGAGCGATGGGCGAAGCCCGAAGCCTCATCCGGTTCCCCGAGGACGGAAGCGTGCCCGATGGGATGACCGCCGACGCCGAGGGGTGCCTGTGGATCGCCCGCTGGGGCGCCGGCTGTGTCGTCCGGGTCACGCCCGAGGGGGCTGTCGTCGATCGCGTCGACCTGCCGGTCTCGCGAGTCACGAGCTGCACCTTCGGCGGCGAGGACCTCGGCGACCTGTACATCACGACGGCCAGGGCCGACGCCACGAGAGAGGAGCTTGCCGGCGAGCCACTTGCCGGGGGTCTCTTCCGTTGCCGGCCGGGGGTACGGGGTCTGCCCCCGGTCCGGTTCGCGGGCTGAGGCCGTTCCTTCTGATCTCACGACCATCCAAGTCAGCATCCCCACCGCCACGCACACGGAGGACCGCCACCATGGACACGAAGCCGTCGCTGGGCCTGATCGGCCTCGGCATCATGGGCCGCCCGATGGCCCGCAACCTGCTGGCCG
>Ga0209254_10000400_pt1 | contig 34623 bp, 40 predicted proteins | sample FrelakmetDIP11DI_FD_187148 | JGI IMG/M metagenome (GOLD analysis project Ga0209254, IMG submission 187148) | Freshwater lake sediment microbial communities from the University of Notre Dame, USA, for methane emissions studies - DIP11 DI (SPAdes)... | ecosystem: Environmental > Aquatic >... | reverse complement strand
GGCCGAGCCTCACCTGCAGCCGTCCCTCGACCACGTCGCCGCGCGGGACGGCGGACTGCAGTTCCGCGCTGATACCGCCGCGATTCATGGCCTGCTTGATCCCGTCGAGCGACTCCACGGTGGGCGCGGTGAGTCGCAGTTCGAGGGCGTCGCCGCGGAAACTCATCGCCTCGATCTTCGCGGACGGCACCTGCGCCATGGCCTCGGCGAGAGCCGACATCGCCGGCCACAGGCCGGCGCCGCCCGCACCCTGTGCGCCGAGCACGCCCTGCATCTGGGCGCGCGGATCGATGATCGGCTGCCCGGGCAGCGCCTGTCCGAACACCTCGGCGATCTGGGCGTCGAGCGTCTTCTCCGCGCGGCTGAGCTGCCACCAGGTCACGCCCTGGTTCGCCACGAACAGCAGGACCGTGGCGGCCGCAAGACCCGCCGGCAGGCGCCAGGCGCGCAGCCGAGTGCCGAGCGAGGAGCGTGCGGCGAACGGGCCCTGCAGCAGGTTCACGCCGGCACCGCCCGCGGCCTGAGCCGCCAGCAGCGGCAAGGGTCCATCCGGCAGCAGCTTGACCTGCAGCGTGGCGGTGCGGTCCCGCAGGGCCTCGATGGCCACGCTGTGCGCCTCGTAGTCGGCGGCGCTGGCGTAGAACGTGACGTGTTCCCCCGGCTCGATGCCGTCTTCCGGCGCCTCGAGTACCAGATCGAGTGCCTCCGGCAGTGCGGCGGCATCGATCAGGTACGGCAGTGCATCGGGCCGGCGCACGTAAAGCAGCGTCTCGTCGAGCAGCAGCGTCGTGGCGTTCGCGCCGCCTGGCACGGCCGCGGAGTCGGCATAGGCGGCGTCGGCATGGATGCCGGCGGCCTCGCACTGCCCGTACCAGCGCTGCATGAGGCTCCTCGCCACGATCGCGACGGGCGTGCCGACGGCGCCCGCAGGACGCGTGCCGATCGCGAAATGCAGCGTGTCGACGTCCGAGGCCAGCTGTTCCTCGAGCGCGTAGGGGACGACCTGCGCCAGGCGCGAGCCGCCGCGCAGCGGCAGCTCGGGTTCGGCCAGCGTCACCTCGGAGCCGGGGACGAGCAGCACGACGCGGCGTCCTGCCGCGACGGACAGCGCGTCGGACACGGGGCCGCTCTGCAGCGGGCCCGAACGCGCGCCGTTCCCATCCACGACGAGCCAGGACGCCGGCGCCTCCTCGGCGGTGCGGAGCCGGATCACCAGCGTCTCAGACATCGGACCTCAGGGGAATCACTCGCTGCCGAAACTGCGCAGCGCCGGACGAACTCCGGCGGGGCCGCGCGCGAGGAGACTGTACAGGGTGAACTGGGTGGTGCCAATAGTGACCCAGACGGTCGCACGGAAATAACTGCTCGATTCTGTGAGCGAGTTCTTGAGCTCGTTGAACGGCGCGTCGCCGAGTGCGCCGCGCAGGTCGTCGAGGGTCGGGAAACAGGCGTCCTTGCGCCGGTTCGCGAGGTCCTGCGGGTTGAGCCCGAACTCGCGCGAGCCCTCGCTCAGCGCGTCGAGCACGATACCCGGTGCGGTGCAGACGTTGAGCTGCGTGCCGACGGGCAGTGCGGCGAGGTACGGTCGTACCCGCGCATAGCGCTCGGCGCCGAAGCCGGGCAGCACCATGAGCTCGCTCACGCGGGTCACGGGCATGTTGGCGGCGAGGTGGGGCGGGGCCTGGGAGGTGTAGACGCTGTCCTCGGCGCCGTCGGGGAAGTTGGGCTGCGCGTCCGCGTCCAGCCAGTCCGCGACGGCACTCGCCCACGCGGGCTCGATCTCGAGCGCCGTCAGGATGCGCTCGAACTGCTTGACGGCTTCCGGGCTGGTCGTGCCGTCCGGCTTGACGAGGTTGTTGACGTTGAACCGGCCCTGCAGGTCCTCGAGGCGCCCTTCGACCGTGCCGCCCTCGATCGGCAGCGGGGGCAGCGGGCGCGCCCAGATCTCGCCCAGATGGTCGGTCTGCGAATCCTTGAGGTCCTGCTTCAGGAAGTCGGCCGCCCAGGCCTCTGCGCCCAGCGCGATCTCGAAGGACTGGTCCAGCGCGAGGATCGTGCTGACGCGACGCTGATCCATGAAGCCGCGGAAACCGACCTCGACGGCGAGCATGGTGGCGAGTGCCACCATGAGCACCGCGGTGATCAGTGCCACGCCGCGCTGGCTGCCGCGCCTCATCCCGCCACCTCGACCAGGCGGCGGATCTCGCCCCAGTCCTCGAGTTCCAGCACCACCTCCACCGCCGCCGGCCGGAGCCGGTCGCCATCGACCGAAGTGCCCGCGCTGGCCGGCCAGCGCTCGACCCAGCTGCGATCCTCGGCCATGAAGCGGAACCGGACCGAGCGGACGCCGCCGAGCAGCTTCTGTCGCGTCGGCTCCACGGTGAGAGTCCGGTCGAGCACCCCCCACTGGTCGCGCCACAGCCCGTCCTGGTCGACGCGGTAGCCCACGCGCTGCAGCGTGGGTCGCGCGAGGCCCGCCGTGTTGCTCCAGCCGGCGCGCGTGAACTGCAGCGTGTATTCCACTGAGTCGCCGGCCAGCACTGCCGGCAGGCGCGCCTCGCCGAGCGGTTCCCGGATCGGCCGTGGCTCGATCTGCGCGAGATCCTGCCCGAGCACCTGGACCGCGCGCTGGACCTCGCGCATGCGCTCGAGCCGCTGCTCGGCGTACTCGCTCTGGCGCTGCAACTCGGTGTAGCCCGACAGCGCGAGCGTGCCGATGATTGCGAAGATCGCCATGGCGACGAGGAGTTCGAGCAGCGTGAAGCCGCTGCTCGCGCCGCGCACAGTCCCGGGGATCATTCCTCCTCCAGCCCGGGCGTCGGCTGCTTGGACGGAGGCGTCGGCTTCGGCGCCTGATCCTTCGGCTTGTCGCCGCCGCCGTCGCCTGCGCCATCGCCGTCCCCATCCGGGCCGCCCGCGCCCGTCGACCCGGCCCAGGGCAGGACGCCTCCGCCGGCCTGGCCCACGGCGGTGCCGTAGAAGCCCGTGACGGTCGCAAGCGACGTGCCGTCGGGGGCATCGGCACGACGCACCGATACGTCCATGCGTCGCAGGCTCTCGACGCCGGTCTGGCTGACGTTCATCGTCCAGCGCCAGCGCTGCCCGGCGAACTCGACCTCCTCGGACGACTCGGAGACGTCCGGCGGCGTGGGGAGCAGCCGGCGCTCGGTGACCAGGTTGAGCGCAATCCAGTGCGCAAGAGTCTTCTCGCGCATGTAGGTGCCGTTGCGTGCGGTCTGGGTGACGGCCTGGATTACGCCGAGCATGCCCAGCGCGACGATCACCAGCGCTGCCAGCACTTCGATGAGCGTGAAGCCCTGACTTCGACGTCGCATGGCGGGGTGCTCAGCGACGCTCGACCGCGTCGTTCGCGAGGACCTCGAACCTGCCCTCGGGGCGCCCGGCGACGGCACGCAGTTCCCGGGTGCCGGCCCGCTCCAGCCGCACCTCGAACGGCACGACGTCGCCCGAGGCCATGACGACGACCTGCGGGGAGGCGGGAGACTGTTCGGACGGTGCGGCACGCGCCGGCAGCTTCATCGGGCGCGACTCGAGAAGAAGACCGGCCTCGAGCCCGTCCGGCAGGGTGCGCTCGCGCAGCAGGGGATCGTCCGTGGCGAGTTCCCAGCGCTCGTTGCGGTTGTCGTAGCGCAGGAAGTCGTAGCCGCGGCTGTCCAGGCGCAGGCCGAGGTCGCGGCCCTGGAGGATCGCCTCGTCGCGGGCCTGCGTCAGCACCGCGGCAAGCCGCTTCGCCTCCTGGTCCATCTCGTGATCGCCTCCGAGCACGCGCACCGAGACCACGGCCATGCTCGCGATGATGCCGATGATGACGATCACCACCAGCAGTTCGAGCAGCGTGAAGCCCGCGGAGCGGGCCGGCGCGCGACCGCGTCCGGGCTCGTTACTCGATGTTCCAGTTGCCGACGTCGGCATCAGGGCCCTCGCCACCCGGCTTGCCGTCCGCGCCGAGGGTGTACAGGTCGAACTCGCCGCGGGTGCCGGGGGAGACGAACAGGTAGTCGTTGCCCCAGGGGTCCTTCTTGAGGCCGTCGATGTAGCCGCCCTGCTTCCAGTTGCGGATGTTGGGGTCGGTCGGCTGCGTGACCAGCGACTGCAGGCCCTGCTCGGTCGACGGATAGCGGAAATTGTCCATCCGGTACAGATTCAGCGCCGTCTCGTAGGCGCGGATGTCCTGCTTGGCCTTGGTGATGCGGGCATCGTCGATGCGCCGGATCACGTTCGGCGCGACGAGCGCCGCCAGGATGCCGAGAATGACCACCACGACCATGATCTCGATCAGGGTGAAGCCATGCTGAGCGGCGGCAGGGGAACGCCCCAGGCGGGAGCGGTCGGCGTGCTGGAAGAAGTTCATCGCGTGTAACGTACCCAGGCAGTAGAGTCTGCGGATCATAGCAAATCGGCCCTCCGGGCCTGTGGTGCGCATGGGCGTAGGGCGCCTGCTGCGGTGGCGGCTGAAGGACTGGGTGGTGCCGCTCGCGCTGGCCGCAATCCTGGTCGTGCTGCACGTCGCCCTGCCGGATGCGGCCGGCCTCAGGTACGAGCGCGATGGCATCCTCGAGGGGCAATTCTGGCGCCTGCTCACCGGGCACCTCGTGCACGCCGATGCCGCGCATCTCGCCTGGAACCTGCTCGGAGTGTTCATCGTGTGGTTCCTGTTCGCGCGCGAATTCACTGCGACGCAGTGGCTGTGGGTCCTGGCCGCTTCGACACTCGCAATCGACCTCGGGTTCCTGCTGATCGAGCGCGACCTCGAGTGGTACGTCGGATTCTCGGGGTTGCTGCACGGCTGCATGGCGGCCGGGCTGGTCGCATGGCTCCGCACTACGCGCGACCCGCTGACGTGGCTCGTGGCGCTGCTGTTCGCTGCGAAGCTCGGCTGGGAGCACTTCATGGGGGGGCTGCCGTTCACGGCCGGCTCGCTCTCGCTCCCGGTCGTGCACGAGGCGCACTCCTACGGTGCGATCGGCGGTGCGATCGCCGGGCTGTGGCTGGGGCGCGCCGCGCGCGGCGGCGCCGCGTCGCTATAATCCTGCGGCCGGCGGCGCCGGCATCCGTCGAGGAGAGAGCGCATGTCACTGGCATTCGTGTTCCCGGGGCAGGGCTCGCAGTCGGTCGGCATGCTGGCCGCGCTGGCGGCCGTGCAACCTGTGGTGCGGGATACCTTCGCCGAGGCGTCGTCGGTCCTCGGCTACGACCTCTGGAATCTGTGTCAGGAGGGCCCCGAGGCCGACCTCGGCCGTACCGAACAGACCCAGCCGGCGATGCTGGCGGCCGGCGTGGCGACGTGGCGGGCCTGGCTCGGGCAGGGCGGGCCGCGGCCGGTGGCGATGGCGGGCCACAGCCTCGGCGAGTACACGGCGCTGGTGTGCTCGGGCGCACTCGATTTCAGGACGGCTGTGGACCTCGTGCGCTTCCGCGGACAGGTCATGCAGGAGGCGGTGCCGGTCGGGCAGGGGGCGATGGCCGCGATCCTCGGGCTCGAGGATGCCGAGGTCGCAGCCGCCTGCGCCGACGCGGAGCAGGGCGAGGTCGCCGAGCCGGTGAACTTCAATTCGCCGGGCCAGGTGGTCATCGCCGGCAACGCCGCCGCGGTGGCGCGCGCGATCGAACTCGCTGCGGCCCGCGGCGCGAAGCGGGCCGTGCTGCTGCCGGTCAGTGTGCCGTCGCACAGCCGGCTGATGAAGGGCGCCGCGGCGCGCCTCGCCGGCCGGCTCGCAGCCGTGGACGTGCGAATGCCGGACGTGCCGGCGGTGTACACGGTGGACGTCAAGACGCACGCGAGCCCGGACGGTATCCGCCGGGCGCTCGCGGAGCAGCTCTGCAAGCCCGTGCGCTGGGCCGACACGGTGCGGGCCATGCTGGCGAGCGGGGTCACGACGCTCGTGGAGTGCGGCCCCGGCAAGGTGCTTACGTCCCTGAACCGGCGCATCGAGCGCCGGCCGGATCTCAGGATGCTGGCCGTCGAGGATCCCGAAGGACTGTCCGCCGCGCTCGCGGCCTGCCGGGAGAGGCACCATGACTGAACTCGCCAACGAACTCGCGCTCGTCACCGGCGCGTCGCGGGGCATCGGCCGCGCAATCGCCCTCGAACTCGGCCGGCGAGGCGCTCGCGTGGTCGGCACGGCGACTGGCGAGGCCGGGGCCCGGACCATTGACGAAGCCCTCGCCGAGGCGGGCGTGCCGGGCTGCGGCGTGGTGCTCGACGTCGCGAACGCGGCGTCGGTGGAGGCGTGCTTCAAGGACGTCGAGGCGCGCGAGGGCACGCCGTCCATCCTCGTCAACAACGCCGGCGTGACGCGCGACGGGCTGCTGATTCGCATGAGCGCCGAGGACTGGCAGACCGTCATCGAGACGGACCTCTCCGCGGTGTACCGCACCTGCAAGGCCGTCATGCGCGGCATGATGAAGGCGCGGCGCGGCCGCATCGTCAACATCGCCTCGGTGGTGGGCGTGATGGGCAACGCGGGCCAGGCGAACTACGCGGCGGCGAAGGCGGGCATGATCGGCTTCAGCAAGAGTCTCGCCCGCGAGGTGGGTTCCCGCGGCATCACGGTGAACGTCGTGGCGCCGGGCTTCATCGTCACCGACATGACGGACGCGCTCAACGAGTCGGCGCGGGCTGCGCTGCTCGGGCAGGTGCCGCTCGGCCGGCTCGGCGCCGCCGAGGACGTCGCACACGCCGTGGCCTTCCTGGCCTCGTCGCAGGCCGGCTACATCACCGGCGAAACACTGCACGTCAATGGCGGCATGTACATGATCTAGCTCGGATTTCCCGTTCATTGGACCCCACCGGCCCCTTAACTTAGAATACGCGCCCCATGCCCGGCGCCCGATGGGGAGGGCCGGCAGACTACGTCTCCCACAGAGGATTCCAACGACAATGAGCAGCATCGAACAGCGAGTGAAGGCGATCGTCGCCGAGCAGCTGGGGGTCAAGGAAGAGGAAGTCACCAACGATTCGTCCTTCGTCGACGACCTCGGCGCCGATTCGCTCGACACCGTCGAACTCGTGATGGCGCTCGAGGAGGAGTTCGAGACCGAGATCCCGGACGAGGACGCCGAGAAGATCACGACCGTCCAGCAGGCCATCGACTACATCAACGAGCGTCGCAGCCAGGCCTGACCGCTCGCTCCCGCGCTGCCACGGAGGGCAGTGGCGGCGGATTCCCACACTGTCCAGCCAGGGGGACGCAGCTTGACGAAGCGCAGGGTCGTCGTCACGGGACTCGGCATCGTTTCCCCGGTCGGCAGCTCGGTCGCGACCGCCTGGGACGGCATCCGTAACGGCCGCAGCGGCATCGCCAGGCTGACCCGGCTCGATACCACCGCGTTTCCCGTGCACATCGGTGGCGAGGCCGTCGGCTTCACCGCCGAGGACTACATGTCCCCGAAGGACGTGCGGAGATTCGATCCGTTCGTTGCCTTCGGCGTCGCCGCCGCCGTCCAGGCGATGGGTGATTCCGGCCTCGAGGTGAACGAGGCGAACTGCTCGCGCGTCGGCGTGGCGATGGGCGCCGGCATCGGCGGCTTGAGCACCATCGAGGAGAACACGGCGAAGTGGCTGGAGGCCCGGACGCCGCGCAAGATCTCCCCGTTCTTCATCCCCGGCAGCATCATCAACGCCGCGGCCGGCCAGGTGTCGATCCACTACGGGATGCGCGGGCCGAACATCGCGCTGGTCACGGCCTGCACCACCTCGACGCACTCGATCGGCATCGCGGCGCGCACCATCCAGTACGGCGATGCCGACGCCATGGTGGCGGGCGGTTCGGAGATGGCCTTCACGCCGCTCGGCCTCGGCAGCTTCTGCCAGGCCCGTGCCCTGTCGACGCGCAACGACGAGCCGGCCCGCGCGAGCCGGCCGTGGGACCGCGATCGCGACGGCTTCGTCATGGCCGAAGGCGCCGGAACCATCGTGCTCGAGGAGTACGAGCACGCACGGGCGCGCGGCGCGCGGATCTATGCCGAGTTCGCCGGGTTCGGCATGAGCGGCGACGCGCACCACGTCACGGCTCCGCCGGAGGACGGCGAGGGCGCGCGCATCGCCATGGTGAATGCCGTGCGGGACGCCGGTCTCGACGTGTCGGCCGTGGACTACATCAACGCGCACGCGACCTCGACCGAACTCGGCGACCGCGCGGAGACCGTGGCGATCAAGCGCGCCTTCGGAGCTCACGCCTACCGGGTCGCGGTGAGCTCGACCAAGTCGATGACCGGTCACCTGCTCGGTGCCGCCGGCGCGGTCGAGGCGATCTTCTCGATCCTGGCGATTCGCGACGGGCTGCTCCCGCCCACCATCAATCTCGAGAATCCCGACCCCGGGTGCGATCTCGACTACGTGCCGGGCTCGGCGCGCGAGGCGCCGGTGCGCGTGGCGTTGTCGAACTCCTTCGGCTTCGGCGGCACCAACGGCAGCCTGGTCTTCCGCGCGCTGCGGTGAGACGGGCCCTCGGAGTCCTCGATCCGGACCTGCTGCTGCGACTGCACGAGCGGCGTCCCGACCGCTACCCCGCGCTGCTCGAAAGCGTCGGCGGGGACTCGCGGCTCGGCCGCTACGACGTCCTGCTGGCGCGGCCGGGCGAACTGCTGCAGCGGTTGGCGAACGGCGTCCTGCAGGGACCCGGTGCCGCGAGCGGCGACGGCTCCTTCCTCGCGGCCCTCGACGCGTGGTGGCGGGCGTCTCGATCGGCACCGGCCGCGGAGGAAGGCCAGCCGTTCACCGGCGGCTGGTTCGTCTACCTCGGCTACGAGCTCGCGGGCGAGATCGAGCCGCGGCTGTGCCTGCCGGACTCGCGCCTGCCCCGAGCCGTTGCCTGGCGCATGGACGCCGCGCTGGTCCGCGACCGGTTGAGCGGCGAGACTTCCGCATACGCCGAGTCCCCGGCGGCGGACTGGCTGGACGACGAGCTGGCGGCCGACCTCGCGGCGATTGCCCAGGACGTCCGCCCGGATGCCGGCCCGCAGGCGCTCGACGTCGAGGAGGAAGACCCCGGGCGCTTCCTGCGCGGCGTGGAGACGGTGCTCGAGGCGATCGCGCGCGGCGACGTGTACCAGGCCAATCTGTCCCGCGGCTGGCGCGCACGGCTGCCGCCCGGCGTCGGCGCCGACGCGCTCTACCGGCGGCTGCGGGCCGCGAATCCCGCGCCGTTCGCGGGCAGCGCACGGCTGCCGGGATTCACGCTGCTCAGTTCCTCGCCGGAGCGCCTGCTGCGGATCGAAGGCACGACGGCGAGCACGCGGCCGATCGCCGGAACGCGGCCCCGCGGAACCAGCCGCGCGCGCGATGCGAGCCTGCGCTCCGAGCTGCAGCTCGACGCCAAGGAGCGGGCCGAGCACGTCATGCTCGTGGATCTGGAACGTAGCGACCTCGGGCGGATCTGCCGCGGCGGCACGGTGCACGTGGACGAATTCATGACCATCGAGAGCTACGCGACCGTGCATCACATCGTCTCCAACGTGCGCGGCGAGCTGCGCCCGGAGGTCACGCCCGGACAGGCGGTGGCGGCGGTGTTCCCGGGCGGCACGATCACGGGTTGCCCGAAGGTGCGCTGCATGGAGCTGCTCGCGGAGCTCGAGCGTGCCCCGCGCGACGCGTATACCGGCTCGATGGGCTACCTTGGGCGCGACGGCTCGCTCGACCTCAACATCCTGATCCGCACGCTCACGTTGCGCGGCGAGCAGATCGAGTTCCGGACCGGCGCGGGCATCGTCGCGGACTCGCGTCCGGAGGCCGAATTGGCGGAAACTCGCGCCAAGGCGCGCGGATTGCTGCGGGCACTGGGGAACGAATCATGATCGGACGGCGACTGGTGAACGGTGTCGAGGCTTCGGCGATCTCGGTGGACGACCGCGGCCTGCAGTACGGCGACGGGCTCTTCGAGACCATGGCGGCCCAGAACGGCCGTGTGCGCAATTTCGCGCGCCACATGGAGCGGCTCGCCGAGGGCTGCCGCCGGCTCGGCATGCCGATGCCGCCGGCCGACCTGTTCGAGTTGGAGTGCGAGCGGGCCCTGGAGGGGCTCGGCGCGGGCTCCGTGAAGATCATGTTGACGCGCGGCCCGGGACCGCGCAGCTACCGGCCGCCCGCGCATCCGACGGTCACGCGCATCGTGGTGTCGTCGGCCCCGAAGCCGCGCAACGATCCCGACACGGGCATCGTCGTGCGGCTGTGCGAGACGCCACTCGGCCTGAACCCGCGCCTCGCGGGACTGAAGCACCTGAACCGGCTCGAGCAGGTGCTCGCCAGCGCGGAGTGGAGCGATCCGGCCATCGCCGAGGGACTGATGTCGTCGGTGGACGGCCGCCTGGTCTGCGCCACGGCGGCCAACATGTTCCTGGTGCGTGATGGCCGGCTCCTGACCCCCGACATCCGCGACTGCGGCGTTGCGGGCGTCATGCGCGGCATCGTGCTCGCCGCGGCGCAGGAGTTGTCCCTGCCGGCGGAGATCAGGGACCTTCGGCCCGCGGACCTCGCCGACGCCGAGGAGGTGTTCCTCACCAACGCGATCACCGGGGTTCGTCCCGTCGGGGAGATCGTCGGGATCCGTCGCTATGTCGCCCCGGGCGCCGTCACGCGCAAGCTGATGGAGTGGACGACGCGGGCCGCCGGCGCGTGACACCGCGGAGCCCCGCGGTCGCGCTGCTCGCCCTGCTGGCGGCGGCCGCGATCCTCGCCGCGGCCGGCTACGCCGTGCTGCAACGCTGGCTGGACCGGCCGCTGCCGGTCGGCGAGGCGCCCCTGACCATCGAGATCCCGCGTGGCCAGTCCTTCGCAGCGACCGCGCGGGAGCTCGCCGCGCGCGACGCGCTGGAGCATCCGGCGTGGCTGCGGGCCTATGCGCGATTCACGGGCACCGACGCGCGCGTCAAGGCGGGAGAGTACGAGATCCAGCCCGGCACGACGCCGCGGTCGCTGCTGCGGCTGTTCGAGTCGGGTGCGGTCGTGCAGCACTCGGTCACCGTCGTCGAGGGCTGGACGTTCCGCGGCCTGCGGCAGGCGCTCGAGCGCACGCCGTTCCTCGACAACACGATGGCCGGCCGGGACGACGCTGCCGTGATGGCAGCGCTCGGCGAGGCGGGCACGCATCCGGAGGGGCTCTTCTTTCCGGACACCTACCTGTTCGGCAAGGGCACGACCGACCTCGAGATCCTGCGCCAGGCCCGCGAGCGCATGCGGCGCGAGCTCGAGGCGGCCTGGAGCGCGCGGGCCGACACCGTGCCGGTCAGGACGGCCTACGAGGCGCTGGTGCTCGCCTCGATCGTGGAGAAGGAAACGGCGCTCGCCTCCGAGCGTGCGCGCATCGCGGGCGTGTTCACGACCCGGCTGCGGCGCGGCATGCGGCTGCAGACCGACCCGACCGTGATCTACGGGCTGGGTCCGGGCTTCGACGGCAACCTGCGTCGCGCCGACCTCGAGCGCGATGGCCCGTACAATACCTACACGCGCGCAGGCCTGCCGCCCACGCCGATCGCACTTCCGGGCGCCGAGGCGCTGCACGCGGCGGCGCGGCCGGACGAGCGCGGCGAACTGTACTTCGTGGCCACCGGCCTGCCGGACGGCAGCCACGAGTTCTCGCGCACGCTGGCCGAGCACGAGGCGGCCGTGAGGCGCTATCTGGTCCGTTACCGGCAGCGGCAGTCGGGGCGCTGAGGTGCAGGGTCGTTTCATCACGTTCGAGGGCGGCGAGGGCGCGGGCAAGAGCACGCAGATCGCGCGCGCGGCGGAGTGGCTGCGCGGCCGCGCGGTGGAGGTGGTGCTCACCCGGGAGCCGGGTGGCACGGAGCGCGCCGAGCGCCTGCGGCAGATCCTGCTCGAGCGTTCGGCGGAGCCGATGCCGGCATCCTGCGAGCTGCTGCTGATGTTCGCCGCGCGCGCGAGTCACCTCGAGAACCTGGTGCGTCCCGCCATCCGCCGCGGCGCCTGGGTGCTCTGCGACCGCTTCACCGACGCGACCTACGCCTACCAGGGCGGCGGGCGCGGACTGCCGCTGTCGCACATCGACGCGCTCGCAGGCATCGTCCACCCGGATTTCGGACCGGACCTGACCCTGCTGCTCGACGTGCCGGTCGAGGTCGGGCTGGCCAGGGCGAGGGACCGCAATGGCGCCGACGGTCCCGATCGCTTCGAGGCTGAGCAGCGCGGGTTCTTCGAGCGCGTGCGGGCGACCTACCTCGCTCGCGCACGCCGGGAGCCCGGGCGCTTCCGCGTGATCGACGCCGCCGCCGCCGCGGACCAGGTGGCCGCCGCGGTCCGCGGCTGTCTCGGGTCGCTGCTCGAGGGCTCGCGGTGAGCGCGGCACGCGAGCCCGACGCCACGTCCCCGGCGCCGCTCGCGTTCCTGCCCTGGCAGGCGCAGGCGCGCGCGCGGCTTGCTGCCGCGATCGCCGCCGGACGCCTGCCACACGCGCTCCTGCTGCACGGCCCCGACGGCGTGGGCAAGGAACGGTTCGCGACGGTGCTCGCAGCCGGCCTGTTCTGTCGCCGGCCGGGCCCGGACCTGCAGCCCTGCGGCGAATGCGCCGAGTGCGCGCTGAGTCGCGCGGCTTCGCACCCCGACCTGCACTGGCTGCGCCGGCCGGAGGACAGGAAGTCCATCGGCGTGGACGCCGTGCGCGACGTGTGCGAGCAGCTCGGCATGACCAGCCTGCGCAGCGGGTACCGGGTCGCACTGGTGGTGCACGCCCACCTGATGACCTCCAACGCCCAGAACGCCTTCCTCAAGACGCTCGAGGAGCCGGCGCCGCGGACGCTGCTGGTACTGCTGACATCGCGCCCGTCTGGGCTGCTCGCGACGCTGCGCAGCCGCTGCCAGCGCATCGAGATCCCGCGGCCGCCCGCGGCAGATGCGCAGGCCTGGCTCGGCCGGGAACTCGGCATGCCGTCGCCGCCAGGCCTGCTCGCGCTGGCCGGCGGCGCACCCGTGAAGGCGGCGGACCTGGCGCCTCACTTCGAGGGACTGCAGGGGCAGATGACCGCGATGCTCTCGGACCTGCTCGCCGGGCGGACCGAAGTCACCCGCGTGGCGGCCGGCATGATGGGGGAGGGGCTGGGCACGCGGCTCGACTGGCTCGAGACCTGGCTGTCGGGTTCGCTGCGGGACCGACTGTCCCGGGATGCGACGCACGTCGGGTTTCCGGTCGCGGCGCAGTTGCAAAAGGCCGCGGACGCCATGAACATCAACGGCGCGTTCCGGCTCGTCGACCGGCTGCGCGAAAGCCGCCGGCTCCTCGAGGGCTCGGCGGCCGCACAGCTGGTCGTGGAGGTACTGCTCATCGAGCTCCTCGGCACGATCCGGCGCAAAGGAGTCTCCTGATGGGCCCCGTGACGAGGCAACCGAACAAGCCAGGACTGCTGACGCTCACCATCAAGGACAAGAGCGCGCTGTACCTCGCCTACATGCCGTTCGTGAAGAACGGCGGCCTGTTCGTGCCGACGGGCAGCAACTATCGCCTCGGCGACGAGGTGTTCATGCTGCTCAACCTGATGGGCGAGGAGGAGAAGCTGCCGGTCGCTGGCCGGGTGATCTGGATGACCCCCAAGGGCGCGCAGGGCAAGCGCACTGCCGGGATCGGCGTGCAGTTCAGCGAGCAGGACCGCGGCACGACCCAGCGCAAGATCGAGGCCTATCTCGCCGGCGCCCTCGGCGGCGACAAGCCCACGCATACGATGTGACGGCCCCGGCAGGGCCGTGCAGCGACGCGGCCGGCGCTCAGCGAGGCCGGCCCGGGGAGTTCAGCGCCTCGGCGAGATCCGATTCCGCGATGCCGCCCCGCAGCACGTAGGTGTCGAACCCGCGCTCGCCGAGGATGTAGGCGGCGGCCGAGCTGCGCCGCCCGTTCTCGCAGCAGACCACGTAGGGCACGGCGGGATCGAGCGACTTCTGCTTGAGCCGGAGGAAGTAGAGCGGCACGTTCAGGGCGTTGTCGAACTGGCAGTGGCCGAACTCGCTCGGCAGCCGGACGTCGAGCCAGCGGCCGCCCGCGGCCACGATGCCGCGCGCCTCCTCGTACCCGACCCAGCGCAGCATCGGCTCGTTGAGGAGGGTGATGAAGTCCTCCTTGCCGAGCCGCATCAGGGTGCCGTCGGTGATCATGGTGACCGTCGCGTTGCGCTTGGCGCCGGAGATCAGCGCCTCCTCGCCGAAGGTGTCGCCCATGCCGAGTTCGGCGAGCTTGATGCCTTCCTTGTTGAGCGGCGTCTCGCGTGTCACGAGGCAGCGGCCGGCGACGATGGCATAGAAGTACTCGCCGTCGTCGCCCTGGCGGATGATGGTGTCGCCGGCCGAGTAGTCGATGCGCTGCATGCGCAGGAACACCGCCTGCAGATTCGACGGCGGGATCCGGTGGAATGCGCGGCTCTGCAGCAGCAGCGTCATCCAGTCGCTGCCGGCGCCGCCGCCGCTCTGCAGCTCGCCGACCTCGTAGATGCCGGTCTGGTCCCAGGTGAGCAGCACATCGAGCATGTCGCTGTCGATCCCGATGTACTCGACGCGATCCGAGGAGGCCCGCGCGGTGCAGCGCCGCGGCAGCAGCGGCGCCACCGGATGGCGCGCCTCGGGCGTGCCGCCCGTCACGGCACCGACGTTGCGGCCGTCGACGAGCAGATCGATCGTGCCCGAGACTACGTAGAAAGTACGCTTCTCGGCGTCGCCTTCCTTGAACAGCGTACGTCCCTGGGCGAGCTCGCGGACCGTGGTCTTGCGTGCGAGCGCCCGCAGATTCTCGACCTTGAGCCCGTCGAGCGGGGAGAAGGACCGCAGCAGCGACAGTTCGGGGATGACGGATTCGCTCATCGTACGCCGGTTTCCTGCGCGGCCGCGGCACGGGCCGCCGCGCGACCAGACAAAAATGCTATCACAGCGGCCTGCGGCACAGGTTGCCGGGTCACGCCGCCGCCCGGGCTGCGCCGGACACGCGGAAGTCGCAGACCAGCGGACGGTGATCCGAGAACGTCACGCTCGGCACCGCGAACGACTCGACCTCGATGCCGCGCGTGTGCAGGATGAAGTCGAGTTCCATGCGGGGGCGGCGTGCCGGATAGGACGGCAGCCGCTCCTGGTTGGCGCTGCGCAGGCCGGCGGCCTCCATGAACAGCGCCATCTCGTGCTCGCCCCAGAACGTGTTGAAGTCGCCGGCCACGATCACCGGCTTCTCGCTGCGCCGCACCAGCTCGAACAAGTGGCGCAGCTGCGCGTGCCGGTGGCGGAACTTGAGCGACAGGTGCACCAGGAAGACGCACAGGTCGTCGAGCTCGAGCTCGATGATCAGCCGCTTGATGCCCGTCTCGAAGTAATGGAAGCGCTCGCCCTCGACACGCGGCGCGGCCAGGAAGGCGTTGGCCTGCTTGTTGACGATGGGCACCAGCGTGTTGAGCGAGTCGGCGCCGTACTTGCACTGGTAGGTGGAGTAATGGCCGAGCGACTCCGCGATCACCTCGGCCTGATTCACCCGGCCCGTGCGGATCGAGCCCGTGTCCACCTCGATCAGGCCGACGATGTCCGGGTCGGCGCCCTTGATGAACCGCGTGATGCCCTCGAGGACCCGGGGATTGCTGCGCAGGTACCCGGCGCCCGGCACCGGGAGGTGGAATGCGGCGCCGGTGCCGGTGGCATAGCGGATGTTGTAGAGCAGAAAGCGCATGCGATCACGATTCTAAAGACCGCGGCCCGGAACCGGGAACAGGGTACGTGGGCTAAACTAGCAGTGGGTCACATACTGGCGGCCCGACTGCAGAACGGAGGATCGGTGAGCAGCGTAACCCAGAAGAACCCGATCCGCCTGTTCGTGTGCCACGTCTGGCAGGAGGACGACGATTATCACCGCGTATTCGAGTACCTCGAAAGCGTGGACAACTTCTTCTACCGGAACACGAGCACCCCCGACCGGCGCCCGCCGGGGGACAAGGAGGCCCTGCGGGAGGACCTGCGGTGCCAGATCAAGGAGGCCGAGGTCGTGCTGGTGACGGCCCAGACTTACCGCAGGCAAATCGACTGGGTCGAATTCCAGTTGCACTGCGCCAAGGCCTTCGACAAGCCGGTGATCGTGCTGGAGCCGTTCGGCACGAAGGACACCATCCCACCGGCCGTGCTCGAACTCGGCGACGAGGTCGTGCCGTGGGACCGGCGCCAGATGGTGGACGCCATCAAGCGCCAGGCGCGCCACGAGGAAACGACGCGCTTCGACGTGATCGAGTTCAAGCTCGATTGAGAAACGCCGGGACCGGGTCGTCATCGGGGACGGCCCGCAGCAGCGCGGCCGGCCGGGCCGCGGCCGGGGTGGATTCCTGCAGGCTGCTGAAAATGCGGACGATCGCCTGGGAGTGGCGGCAGGCCTCCGCCTCGGACATCTTGAGCACGCTCGCCGACACCGCATCGAGGCTGCCGGTGCGCTGCGTCGCCTGCAGGGCGATGGCGAGAGTCGAGAAGGGGCCGCGCAATTCCCGCGGCAGGTCGTCCGGCGCCAGATCCACGAGGTGTGCCTGGCAGGCCTGCACGAGGCGCTGTTTCACCGGGCCGCAGCCGGCCAGCACCACCGTGGCATCGCGAAAGCGCTCCCAGACCGTCTGCATTTCAGTGCCCCGCAGCCGTCGAACTCGATCTTATGTTTTTCAGCAAGTTATCAAGCCTATCTAGAACCATCTAGAGAATCTGGGCCCGCAAAATCTGCATTGAATCATCACGCTATGGCCGAAATATACGCCACTGCCGAGGAAACTCAATGATCGATATGATCCCGCGGGTGTCAGCAGAGAATCACCCGGTGCAACAGAGGATTGCGCTCGTCTCGGCGCGCGGTGCCTTGCCGCTCGACCCGGACATGCCCGTGCTCGTGGCCGCACTCGCGGCGGCGGGTGCCACGGTGGCGACGCCCTGCTGGGACGATCCCGCCGTCGACTGGGGCAGGTTCGATGCGGCGCTGCTGCGCTCCACGTGGGACTACGTCGATCGCATCGACGAGTTCCTCGCGTGGTGCGAGCGCTGCGCGGGGCGGACGCGGCTGCTGAACCCGCCCGCGATCGTGCGCTGGAACACCGACAAGCACTACCTTGCGGACCTCGCGCGGGCGGGCGTCGCGGTGGTGCCCACCCGATTCGTCGAGCCGGGCAGCGATGCGGACGCCGAACTCGTCGCGTTCCTCGCCGGCGGTGCCGCTGCGTTTTGCGTCGGCGCGTCGGACGCATTCGATGAGTTCGTGGTGAAGCCGGCGATCGGCGCCGGCTCGCGCGACGCTGCCCGGTACGGTCGCGGCGAGGTCGAGCGGGCACGTGCGCACGTGCAGCGCCTGCTCGGGGAGGGCCGCAGCCTCCTGCTGCAGCCGTACCTCGCGCGGGTGGACGCGCAGGGCGAGACCGCGGTGCTGTACCTCGGCGGCGCGTTCAGCCACGCGATCCGCAAGGGGCCGCTGCTGCGCAGCGGTGGCGGGATGGTACAAGGGCTGTTCGCCCCCGAGGACATCCATCCGCGCGCGCCCGAACCGGCGGAACTGGCGGTCGCGGCTGCGGCTTACGGCGCAATCCCGTTCGCACCGCCGGCCTATGCGCGGATCGACCTGCTCAGGGACGCGGGCGGCGCGCCGGTGGTCCTGGAACTCGAGCTGACGGAACCCTCCCTGTTCCTGGACCACTCTCACGGCGCCGCCGCACGCTTTGCTCAGTGGCTGGTGCAGGACCTGCGGACCGCGGTGGTGTCCGTGTCATGAGAAGCGGCATGCTGGCAGTCCTGCCCCTGGCGCTGCTGGCGACGGGCTGTGCGACGCGGGGCGGCATGTCGTCGTCAGGTTGCGCCGACACCGTCTCGCCGGCCGGAGTGGTCTGCGGGTTCTACCAGCGCTGCCTGCAGTTGCGTCCCGTCGGACTGCCGAGCGACGTGCAGCAGGAAGCACTGGCGCCGTTCCTGAGCGAGCGACTCGAGCGACTGCTCGATGACGCACGCGCCCGGCAGACCGAATTCGGCCAGCAGTTCCCGGCCGAAAAGCCGCCCCTGGCGGAGGGCAGCCTGTTCGCGAGCCTGTTCGAGGCACCGACGGCCTTCGAGGTCGCTGCGCCGGTCAAGGGTGCGAGCAAGACCGGCGTCACCCGGGTGCCGGTCAATTTCCGCTACGGGAACGAGGCAGTCTGGCAGGACGTCGTCGTCGTGAAGTGGCAGCAGAACCGTTACGTCATCGACGACATCGAGTACGCCGGGGCGGGGGACTTCAATCCGCCGCGGCGACTCACCGAGACGCTCGAGCGCTCGCAGGAGTAGGGCGGGCTGCCGGGGACTCTACCGATGCCGGTTTCGGCCGGCGCTCCGCTAAGATCCGCCCGTTTTCACTCGTGGGACGCTACCGTGGCCAGGATCCTGATGCTGTATTGGAGCGAGTACGGGCAGACGCGTCGGATCTGCGAGCGGCTGCAGTCGCAGCTCGCGACGCAGGGCCACGCGGTCGCCGTGGCGCCGCTCGGCGAGCAGGGCACGGACCTCGCCGATCATGACGTGATCGTGATCGGGGCGAGCATTCGCCAGGGCAAGCACAACCCCTCGGTGCTCGAGTTCATCCACAACCACAGCGCCCTGCTCGAGTCCCGGCCGAGCGCCTTTTTCTCCGTGAGCCTGGTCGCGCGCAAGCCGACGCGCAACACGCCGGAGACGAATCCGTACGTGAAGGCCTTCATCGAGCGCTCGCCCTGGAAGCCGAAGCTGGTCGGCGTGTTCGGCGGCGAACTCGATTACCAGCGCTACGGCCTGTTCGACCGGTACGCCATCCGCCTGATCATGACGATCACCAAGGGCCCGACCGACCCGCACACCAAGGTCGAGTTCACCAACTGGGACGATGTGGACCGCTTCGCCGGGCGGATCGCTGCCCTGGCGGCCGGCCGTATCGCCTGAAGCAGCCGTGAGCCAGCAACGCGACAAGCTGACCGATCGCCAGCACCTCGCGGTCGCCGTACTGTCGCTGTGGCTGATCCTCACGAGCCCCTGGATCGCGATGCTGCGCCGGATCCCCTCGGGCGCCGGCTGGTTCGAATACGCGCACGTGGTGCTCGGGTTCATCGTGCTGCTGCTGGCCGCGACCTACACGTGGGCGTGCGCGCGCGACGGCCGGTGGCGACTGTACTTCCCGCTCACCCCGACCGGGATCGGGGGCTTGCGGCGCGACCTCGCCGGGCTGCTGCGCGGGCGGATCCCGGCCGCCGAGGGCGGCGGGCTGTTCGGCTTCATCGAGGGCCTGCTGCTCATCGCGCTCGCGGCGACGGCGGCCACAGGCGCGGCGTGGTTCCTCACGCAGGGCTCGAGCGAGGCACTCGCCTGGCGCGGGCACCATATCCATGCGGCGTGGTCGCTGGTCGGACTGCTCGGGCTGCACGTCGCGACGGTGTCGCTGCACCTGCTCGATTTCGTGCGGGGCTGAACCGCGGGCAGCCAGCGGCGATCCCGCGAGGTTCCCGACCGGCTCGCGGCTGCGCCTCGTTGCCTGCCGTCACGTCGAGGGCTATAAGCGGGAGCATCCGCCCGGGAGTGAATGGTGACGAAATCGACGGTGCTGATCACAGGTATCTCCGGCTTCATCGCGCGGCGCTGTGCGGTGGAGATGCTGAACGCCGGCTATCGCGTCCGGGGCACCGTGCGCTCGCTGGCGCGCACGGGCGAGCTGAAGCAGTCGCTGGCGCGGCACGCCGACGCGTCCATGCTCGAGTTCGTGCAGGCGGATCTCGAAGTGGATGCCGGCTGGGATGCGGCGGTTTCGGGCTGCGCGCACGTGCTGCACGTCGCCTCGCCGTTCCCCGCCCGGCAGCCGAGGGACGAGCAGGAGCTGATCCGGCCGGCGGTGCAGGGCACGATGCGGGTGCTGCGGGCCGCGTCCGCGGCCGGGGTCGAACGTCTGGTGCAGACCTCGTCGATGGTGGCCGTGATGTACGGGCACGCGGACGATCGAGCAGCACCCTTCACGGAGGCCGACTGGACGCGAGTCGAGTCGCCGGGCGTCACGGCGTACTCGAAGTCCAAGACGCTCGCGGAGCGCGCGGCGCGCGATTTCATGCAGCAGGACCGGTCGGGGCTGCACTACTCGTCGGTCAATCCCGGGCTGGTGCTGGGCCCGGCGCTCGACCGCGACATCGGCACGTCGGCCGAGATCGTGCAGATGTTCCTGCGAGGCAAGTACCCCGGCACGCCACGCATGTCGATCCCGTGCGTGGACGTGCGCGACGTGGCGCTCATGCATCGCCTGGCGCTCGAGACGGCGGCGCCGAGCGGCGGGCGTTACCTCGGCGTTGCCGACTGCCTGTGGCTGATCGACATCGCGCGTGCGATCCGGGTGCGACTGGGCCCGTCTGCCCGCAAGGTGCCGACCCGGGAGCTGCCGGACTGGGCGGTGAAGCTGGCCGGCATCTTCGATCCGGCGGCGCGGCTGGCCGTGCCCGAACTCGGCAAGGAAATCCGCGTGGACAACTCGCTCACGCGGCGGACGCTGGGGATCACGTTCATTCCGGCGCCGGAAGCTGCCGCCACGATGGCGAGCAGCCTGGTTGATCTGGGGCTGGTGTAGCGCCGCACGCGACCGGGTCGACACTCGCGCCGTCGGTCTGCGAGCCGTAAGATGGCGATTCACCGCAGACCCGAGTGCCACCATGGCCGGCGCCAGCCTTCTCGCCCTGCTCGACGACGTCGCCAGCGTCCTGGACGACGTTTCCATCCTGACCAAGGCCGCAACCAAGAAGACCGCGGGGGTGCTCGGCGACGATCTCGCGCTCAACGCGCAGCAGGTCGCGGGCGTCAAGGCGAACCGCGAGTTGCCGGTGGTATGGGCGGTGGCAAAGGGTTCCCTGGTCAACAAGGCGATCCTCGTGCCGGCGGCGCTCGCGATCAGCGCGCTCGCGCCCTGGGCGATCGTGCCGCTGCTCATGGCCGGCGGGCTGTTCCTCTGCTACGAGGGATTCGAGAAGATCTGGCACCGGCTGACGCATCGCGAGGATCTGCACGAGCGCCGCAAGGAGTTGCGGCAGGCGCTCGCGGACCCGACGGTGGACCTGCGCGCCGTCGAGAAGGACAAGATCAAGGGCGCCGTACGCACCGACTTCATTCTCTCCGCGGAGATCATCGTCATCACGCTCGGCACGGTGGCCGCCGCGACGTTCGGCGTGCGCGTCGCGGTGCTCGTCGGCATCGCGATCCTGATGACCGTGGGCGTGTACGGCCTGGTCGCCGGCATCGTCAAGCTCGACGATGCCGGCCTGTACCTCAGCCAGCGCAAGGGCGACGGCGTGCTGCCCGCCTTGTCGCGCCGATTGGGACGCGGTGTCGTCGCCTTCGCGCCGTGGCTGATGAGGCTGCTGTCGGTCGCGGGCACCGCCGCGATGTTCCTCGTCGGCGGCGGCATACTGTCGCACGGCATTCCGTGGATCGATCACTGGGTCAAGGGCATCACCGGGCGCGGCGGCGCGTTGTCCGGGATCGAAGCCGTCCTGTCGGCGATGACGCCCGGCCTGACCAGCCTGGCCGTGGGCATGGTCGCGGGCGCCATGGCAGTGGCGGTCGCCGGCCTGCTGCGCAAGGTCTGGCCGGGCAGGGATTCCGTGCCTGGGTCCGACGCCCGGAACTCGTGACCCGACGGAGCCCTAGCTGTCGAGTAGGATCGGCTGCAGCTCGGGCGCCACGAGGCTTCCTGACCAGACGCTCTCGAAGTGGTCGATGTGGCGGCGGTCGATCCCCTGGTCGCTGATCTCCACGAAACCCGTCCATCGCGAGGTGTGCGCCCGATAGGCAATCGCCTTGTCGTCGGCCACGATGTAGGCGCAGGGGTCGCCGCGGTAGTCGCCCGGCACGATTCGCAGGCTGATGGAACTCGTGAGCCGGCGGGCCATCTGCATGAACCGGTGGCCGTCGCGGGACGCGCGGACCGGATCGCCGACCAGGACCCGCACGCGCCCGTGGCTGCGGGCCAGCACGAGCCGCTTCAGCGGCTCGAGGAAGCAGTCCTGGTCGTAGAGCATCGGCTCGAGATCGGGCGTGTAGATGTACAACGTGCGCCGTGCACGCATCGCGATCTCAGTGACCGCGGCCCGGTATTCCTCGACCGTCGAGACGACGCGCTTCGTACAATGGACTTCCAGCCACATGTTGTTCCCTCTGTTGGCCCAGGTACGCAGGTCAGCTCAACAGCGTCGGGGTGCCGCGGTCGGCGCCGACCCTCAGGCCCGCGAGGTAGTAGCCGAGCCGGCTGTCGCCCCTGATGCAGGCCTGCACGGCTGCGGCTCCAGCCGACTCGAACAGCTCGATCAATGGCCGCCTCGCTCTGACCGGTTCGATGTCGGACTGGACGCCGTCACCGAGGACGAGGTCGGCGATCCGCCGGAACAGATCGTTCCGCTCGCTGTCGGCATCGCGCCCGAGCAGAGTGCAGACCTCGTTGGTCGCGCCGATCGCGAACCACAGCAGCCACAGATGCCCCGGATCAAACCGCGCGACGAGTTCCGGTTCCTCCTCGAGCGCCTGGTCACGCTCCGACTCGATGAGCTGAGTCAGCGCCTCGGCCGCCGGGTCTGCCGATACGTCGCGACCGGGCGTTTCGAACGACCGTTGTCGGGGTCCTGTCCTGTCCGTCATGGTGCGCCACAGTACTGGCGCGCCCCGGCCGACTCTGGTCACGGCACGGCGATCTCTGGTCTTTTCCCGTCAGGCCGACTGCCGCGCGCAGAGGTCACGGCTGCGGCCCCGCCACGCTGGGTCGCTAATCGACACTCGCGCCGTTGATCGGCGACCCGTAACATGGCGTCTCGCGGTCATCCTTCGGATGGCGTTCCACGTCGAGAGGACACCATGCTTACCGAAAGCCAGTTGCGCCAGGTCATGCCGAATCTGTCTCCCGCCAAGGTGGCGCTGCTGTTGCCGCATCTCAACGGCGCAATGGCCGAGTACGGCATCAACACGATGTCGCGCACGGCGGCATTCGTTTCGCAGCTGGCACACGAATCGGGTGAATTCCGGTGGATGGAAGAGATCTGGGGACCCACGTCCGCACAGCGCAGCTACGAGCCGGCGACCGACCTGTCCAGGCGTCTCGGCAACACCCAGCCGGGGGACGGCAAGCGCTTCAAGGGTCGCGGGCCGATCCAGCTCACCGGCCGCGCCAACTACCAGCGCTTCGGCAAACTCCTCGGCATCGACCTGGTGGCAGCACCTGAACGAGCGGCGGCCCCGGAGGTCGCATTCCGGGTGGCCGCACTGTACTGGATGAATCGCGGTCTGAACGAACTGGCCGACGCGCAGAACTTCCGCGAGATCACCCGCCGCATCAACGGCGGATTCAACGGGCTCGCCGACCGGCAGCGGTACTTCGAGCGGGCCAAGGCCGCGCTCGCCAGTGGCTTCCAGCGGGCCGTGCGGATGGCCGCGCCAGGTCGCCGTGCGGCGGCGGCCCGCCGCGTACCGACCGACCCGCTGACGCGCGGCTTCGAAGCGATCAACGAGCTGACGACGCCGAAGCAGCGGGCGACGACGAAGACGCCCACGAAGACTGCGGCGGCGAAAACCGCGACGAGGAAGACGACGGCGGGGAAGGGCACCGCGAAGACAGCAGCCAGGAAGACAGCAGTCAAGAAGCAGAGAGCGCCGGCCCGCAAGAAGGCCCCCGCAGCAGGCAAGCGGACTGCCAGGAAGCCTGCAACGAGGGCGCCGGCGGCCTCGCGAGCGCCGGCGCGCCGACGCTGAGCACGACTCAACAACCACCAACGGGGCATTGCCCAGGTCGAGGGGACACACCGTGAGCATCAGGATCGACGGCCAGACGAGGCGCATCGGGCTCGCCCTGTCCGGGGGCGGATTCAGGGCGACGGCGTTCCACCTCGGCACGTTCCGAAAGCTTCAGGCGATGGGCATCCTCTGGAAGCTCGACCTGCTCACCTGCGTGAGCGGCGGCAGCATCGCGGGCGCATACCTGGCGCGGCACTGGGGTGACGATCGTGCCCTCGACCGGCTGGACGAGTACCTGCGCACGACCTCCATCGCGGTGGCCTCGGTGGTGGCAGGCGCGCTCGACCCGTTCGAGTCGCGCCTCGACAAGCTCGCGGCAACCTACGACCGCGACCTCTACGGCAGCGTGACGCTCGCCGACCTCGACGGCGGGCCGCGGCTCTACCTGAACGCAACCAACCTCGCGAGCGGCAACATGTTCTTCTTCGTGACCGGCGAGGGCAAAGGCGCCGAGCTGGGCGAGCACGAACTGGGGGTGCGCCCGGCGGGCCGCTTTCCACTGGCCCGGGCCGTGGCGGCGTCCTCGGCGTTTCCGCCCGTGTTCCCGCCACTGAAGTTGACGAAGCAGGACTACGACGTGCCTGACGTCGACTACGTGACCCTCACCGATGGCGGCGTCTACGACAACCTCGGAGCGAACCCGCTGTTTCGCGTGCGCAATGATCTCGACTACGCGCTGGTGAGCGATGCGGGCAAGCCGTTCGACATCGAGGACCATCCGACGGAATGGGGCTCGATCGTGCTCAAGGAAGCCATCGGCATCACGATGGAGCAGATCCGCGGCCTGCAGTTCAAGCGCCTCGAGCTGTCGATGGGGCCGGGGCAGCGCATGAAGGCGGTCTGGTTCTCGATCGACAGCGAGATCGGCGAAGCGCAGGCCGGGGATGCGGCGTTCGCCTCCGCGGTCGGCACCAATCTGAAGAAGCTCGGCAAGCGCGAGATGTCGGTGCTGACGCGCCATGCCGCCGCGTTGCTCACGAACCGGATCGACACGTATGCGCCGGAGCTCAATCGCGCGACCTGAGATCGTCCCGGACGAAACCGTGGACACGCACTGGATGCGCGGGGCTCCCGAGGTCGAGGTCGTCATCGAGATACCGCGCGGCAGTTTCCTCAAGCGCGGTTCCACCGGGAACGTGGATTTCATCTCGCCGCTGCCCTGTCCGTTCAACTACGGGTCGGTGCCGAACCTGATCGGCCTCGAGGGGGACCTGTTGGACGCCGTGGTGCTCGGGCCGAGGCTGCCGTCGGGCGCGCGTGTACGAGTGCCGGCATGGGGCGCCATTGCGCAGATGGATCGCGGCATGACGGACCACAAGCTCATCTGCAGCGCCGGGCCGCCCGATGAAGCCGCGCGTCAGGGAGTGCTGCGCTTCTTCCACGTCTATGCCCGGAGCAAGGGGTTGCTCAACCTGTTGCGCGGAGCACCCGGGCGCACTGCCTGCGACGGCTGGATCCAGGCGAGTGAAGCGCTCGCCTGCGCGAAACCGCGGGATCGGGCCTGGCGGGGTCCGACAGTGGGCTTCTGAGAAACCGTTGATCGGCGGACGTGCCGCTACGACTCGAGTCCCTGTGCATCCAGATACTCGTCGTAGGTGCCCGTGAAGTCGTTGATGCCGCCGTCGGGCCGCAGTTCGATCACGCGGGTGGCGAGGCTGGCGACGAACTCGCGGTCGTGTGACACGAAGATCAGCGTGCCGGGATACTTCTCGAGGCCGATCTGCAGCGACTCGATCGTCTCCATGTCCATGTGGTTGGTGGGCTCGTCCATGAGCATCACGTTCGGCCTGGTGAGGATCAGCTTGCCGTAGATCATGCGGCCCTTCTCGCCGCCTGACAGCACCTTGACGGACTTCTTGGTCTCGTCGCCCGAGAACAGCAGCCGTCCGAGCGTCGCACGCACGAGCTGGTCGTCGTCCGCCTTGCCGGTCCAGACCGACATCCAGCTGAACAGGTCGACCTTCGATTCGAACTCGGCCTGCGGATCCTGGGGCATGTAGCCGGGCTGCGCGTTCTCCACCCAGCTGATGCGGCCACGCGAGGGCGCCAGGTCGCCGGCGAGGCAGCGCATCAGCGTGGTCTTGCCGATGCCGTTGGGGCCGATGACTGCCACGCGCGAACCCGCTTCGATGGTGAAGCCGAGGTCCGAGAACACGTCCGCCTCGGCGCCGGGATAGCGAAAGGCCAGCCCCTCCACGGTCACGGCCGAGCGGTAGAGCTTCTTCGCCTGCTCGAAGCGGATGTAGGGGTTCTGCCGTGATGACGGCCGGATTTCCTCGATCTTGATCTTCTCGATCTGCCGCCGGCGCGAGGTGGCCTGCCGGGCCTTGGAGGCGTTGGCGGAAAAGCGCCGCACGAACTCCTGCAGGTCCGAGATCTGGGCCTTGGCCTTGGCGTTCGAGGCCTCGACACGCTGCCGCGCCTGCACCGACGCCAGCATGAAGTCGTCGTAATTGCCGGGGTAGATCTTGAGCTGCCGGTAATCGAGGTCGGCGATGTGCGTGCACACCTGGTTCAGGAAATGCCGGTCGTGGCTGATGATGACCATGGTCGCGTCGTAGTCGTTCAGCGCCCGCTCGAGCCAGCCGATCGAGTGGATGTCGAGGTTGTTCGTCGGCTCGTCGAGCAGCAGCACGTCCGGCCGGGAGAACAGGGCCTGCGCGAGCAGCACCCGCAGCTTGAGCCCCGGTGGCACCTCGCGCATGGTCAGGTTGTGCCGCCACTCGTCGATGCCGGCGTCGATCAGGACCGCGCCGGCGCGTGCCTCGGCGGTGTAGCCGCCGTACTCCGCGAACTTGCCCTCGAGCTCGGCCGCCTTCATGTAGTCGGCGTCGGTCGCTTCCGGGTCCGCGTAGATCCGGTCGCGCTCCTGCATCGCGTGCCACATTTCCGCGTGGCCCTGCATCACCACGTCCAGCACGCGCTGGTCCTCGTAGGCGAACTGGTTCTGGTTCAGCTTGCCCAGGCGCATCCCGGCCTGCAGCACCACCTCGCCGGCGCTGGGCTCCAGTTCGCCGCCCAGGATCTTCATGAGCGTCGACTTGCCGGAGCCGTTCGCGCCGATCAGGCCGTACCGGTTGCCGTCGGAAAACTTGACCGAGACGTGCTCGAAGAGCGGCTTCGCTTCGAACTGGATGGCGAGGTTCGTGGTTGAGAGCACGGCGGTCCGGGGTGCAGGGATTGGGGACCCCTTCGCAATGAGCGCGGGATCATGGGGGCGCAGGGGAGGGGGGCGGCATTCTAGCCGAGCCCGTGCCGACGGACAGCGCTTTCGGTCGGGCGCCGGGGCCGTCGCTATACTCCCGGGCGACCGCCGCCCGAGGGCCCCGACCGGAGTCCCATTGCGCCTGATCGCCACCTGTCCGGAAGAGACCAAGCCTGCCCTGGTGCACGAACTCGAGGCGCTGGGGGCGACGGACCTCGTCCCCGGCTTTCGTGCCGTGAGCTTCGAGGCAGGCGACGACCTCTTCTACGAGCTGCACCTGAAGCTCCGGACGGCGAGCCGCATCCTGCGCGTCATCAAGGAGGTGCCGGCGAAGAGCCCCGAGATGCTCTACTCGCAGGCCCGGCGAATCCGCTGGTGCGACCTGTTCGAGGCGCAGCACGGCTTCCTCGTGGAAAGCCTCGGTGCCGATGCGGAGGGCGGCGGCATGCCGCCGAAGCAGGTCATCACGCAGGTGCGCGAGGGCATCCGCGACGTGTTCAACCGCGAGCAGGGCCGCGCGCCCGCCATCGAGCTGGTCGAGCCCAGGGTGGTCGTCGTCGCGCATCTCGCCAAGGGTCGCTGCATGCTCAGCCTCGACACCTCGGGCAAGTCGCTGCACAAGCGGGGCTATCGCGAGCCGGGGCATCCGGCGCCGCTCAAGGAAACGCTTGCGGCCGCGATCCTCATCATGGCGGGTTACGACGGCAGCCAGGCGTTCCTCGACCCGATGTGCGGCAGCGGCACACTCGCGATCGAAGCCGCGATGATGGCGGTCAGGAAGGCGCCGCGGATCCATCGCAGGAAGGGCGAGTTCAACTTCGAATGGCTCAAGGGCTTCGATCGCCCGCTGTGGCGCACCGTCCAGGATCGCGTGCGCGCCGAGAAGCTCGACGCGCCGCCCGCGCCGGTCGTTGCCTCGGACGTCGATGCCGGCTACGTGGCGATGGCGCAGAGGAGCGCCCTCAAGGCTCGCGTCGAGCGGTACATGACGTTTGCGACGCGGCGCTTGCAGGACGCCGAGCCGCCGGCCGAGCGCGGCATCCTGGTGACGAACCTGCCGTACGGGGACCGTATCGGCGGTCGCGAGGGGGACATCCGGCAGCTCTACGAGGAAGTGGGCGACACGCTGAAGCGGAAGTTCAGCGGCTGGCAGGCCGCCATCCTCGCGGCCGAGGCGTCGCCGTACAAGGCCATCGGCCTCCGGCCGAACCGGACGATCCCGCTCATGAACGGCAGCATTCCCTGCAGGTTGCTGCTGTTCGAGATGTACGCCGGCAGCCGTCGAAGGTGAATCCCCGTTGATGTCGCGCGGGACCCGGCGATGGCCGGGTCCCGCGCGGCGGCATTACTCCGGCAGCATTTCACCCGAGCCGCCGAACTCCTTGGGGAAGTCCTTGAATTTCGGCAGGCCGTCCCGAACCGCCATGACCTTTTCGCCGTAGTGCACGTGGACGGCCGGCTGGTAGGAAAAGCCGACCACCGACCCCGCCGGCACGTCGGTCATTCCCATGCCCGGGTGGCCGACCATCACCGGAGAGCCGCAGCTCTTGCAGAACTGCCGGAGACTCGCCTCGGTCTTCTTGTAGAGCCCGAGGTTGTCCGCACCCTTCACGACCTTGACGCTCTGGGCCGGCCAGAGCGCCGCGGCGTGGATCGGGGCGCCCAGCCAGCCACGGCACGAATTGCAGTGACAGTAGGCCTGGACCGCCGGCTCGCCAGTGATCTCGAGCTGGACTGCGCCGCAGGTGCAGCCGCTCTTGTAGGTACGATTCGTCATCGTGAGTCCTCCGCATGAAGGCTGGAGCATACTCCTGGAGGGCCACGGATTCCCACGCTCGCGCCCACGCCCGAGGACCGCGCATGACCGAGACCCCCGGACAACCCTGGCGCAAGACGGCCTGCATCATCTGCGCACTCAACTGCGGGCTCGAAGTCCAGACCGACGGACGCCGCATTACCCGGATCCGGGGTGACGACTCGCACCCGATCTCGAAGGGTTACCTCTGCGAGAAGTCGCAGCGCCTCGACTACTACCAGAACGGCGCAGACCGGATCAGCTCGCCGATGCGCCGCCGCCCCGACGGCACCTACGAGGCGATCGACTGGGACACCGCGGTCCGCGAGATCGCGCAGAAGTTCCGGTCGATCCGCGACCGCAACGGCGGCGAGAGCATCCTGTACTACGGCGGAGCCAACCAGGGTAGCCACCTCGGTGGCACCTACTCCGACAGCACCGGGAAAGCGCTCGGCATCAGGTTCCGCTCGAACGCGCTGGCGCAGGAGAAGACCGGGGAGTTCTGGGTGGCCGGCAAGATGCTGGCCGCCGGTGCGCACGGCGACTTCGAGCACTGCGAGGTCGCGGTGTTCGTCGGCAAGAATCCCTGGCATTCCCACGGCTTCGCGCGAACGCGGGTCGTGCTGCGCGAGATCCAGAAGGACCCGAACCGCAGCCTGATCGTCATCGACCCGCGCCGCAGCGAGACCGCCGAGATGGCGGAGTTCCACCTCGCGACGCGCCCGGGGACGGACGCGTGGTGCCTCGCGGCTCTGGCGGCGATCATCGTGCAGGAGAACCTCGTCGCCCACGACTGGCTCGCCGCACACACGACGGGCTACGACCGGATCGAGCCGGTGCTGCGCGGGGTGGATGTCGCCCGCTACGCCGCGACCTGCGGCGTGGAAGAGGACCTGCTGCGTCGCGCGGCGCGGCGCATCGCCGCCGCCAGGAGCGTCTCCATGATGGAAGACCTCGGCGTGCAGATGAACGTGCACTCCACGCTCAACAGCTACCTGCAGCGTCTCGTGTGGCTGCTCACCGGGAACTACGCGCGCGAGGGCACCAACAACGCGTTCGTGCCGTTCCTGTCGCTCGCGAAGCTGAGCAAGGGCGAGAGCGCGTCGAGGTCCGCCCGCCCGCCCAGGCCCGCCGAGCGCCGCAGCCCGGTCGCCGGCGCGAAGATCATCATCGGGCTCATTCCCTGCAACGTGATTCCCGAGGAGATCCTCACCGATCACCCGAAGCGCTACCGAGCGATGCTGATCGAGTGCTCCAATCCGGTGCACTCGCTGGCCGACAGCCAGCGCATGCGAGCCGCGCTGCGGGCGCTCGAGCTCAGTGTCGTGGTGGACGTCGCCATGACCGAGACCGCCCGCGAAGCGGACTACGTGCTGCCGGCCAGCAGCCAGTACGAGAAGGCCGACGCGACGTTCTTCAACCTCGAGTTCCCGCGCAACGGATTCCACCTCCGGCAGCCGCTTTTCGAGCCGTTGCCCGGCACGCTCACCGAGGCGGAGATCCACGCGAGGCTGATCGAGGCGCTCGGCGAGCTCTCGGAACGGGACTACGCGCCGCTGCGCTGGGCGGCGCGCCTCGGCCGGCTGCCCTTCGCGCTGGCGTTCGCCTGGGCGTCCAGCCGGAATCCGCGCGTGGCGCGGTACGCGTCCGTGGTGTTGTATCGCACGCTGGGGCCGGCGCTGCCGAAGGGCATGGAGCCTGCGGCCTCGCTGTGGGGCGTTGCGCAGCTGTACGTTCGCAGTCATCCGACGCCCGCCGCGCGGGCCGGGTTCGGCGGCCCGGCGATCCTGGCCGGGAACCGCCTGTTCGATGCGATCCTCTCGAACCCGTCAGGATTGATCTACGCCGTGAGCGAGTACGACGAGAGCTGGGATGCCGTCGGTCTGCCCGAGCATCGCATCAACCTGTACCTCGCGGAACTCGTTCCAGAGATCGAGCGGCTGGCAACCGAGGGAGCGCCACGGGACACGGAGTACCCTTTCGTGCTGTCGGCAGGGGAGCGACGCAGCGAGACGACCAACACCCTCGTGCGCGACACCGCCTGGCACCGCAAGGGCACCTACGGCGCCCTGCGGCTGAGCCCGATGGACGCGGCGGCGCTCGGCTGCAGCACGGGCGACACGCTCAGGCTCAGCACCCGGCGCGGCGCCGCGCGGGTGGTGGCGGAGGTGACGCCCACCATGCAACCGGGCCACATCTCGCTGCCGAATGGTCAGGGACTCGAGTACCGGGCGCCTGACGGCTCGATCGTCCGGGCCGGCGTCGCACCGAACGAGCTCACCGACGCGGCCCTGCGCGATTTCCTGGCGGGAACGCCTTGGCACAAGCATGTGCCGGCGCGACTGGAGCGCTGCGCTACGTCTCCCGGCAATCACGCACAATAGCGGGGGAGACACCATGGCTGGATGGTAAGTTTACGGAAGGTCAGCGACCACCAATTCGAGGAAACTGATCGCCGCAGTGGCAAGGTCGTCTACGTCAGCGTGTGGACGGCGAGTGCCGACGGCAAGACCATCGCGATGAGCGACACGGACCCGATCTACGACACCAAGAGCACGTATGTCATGGAGAAGCAGCCGTAACTCGACGGCCGCGTCTGCGCGATTTGACCTTCGTCGACCAATGTATATACTTGTTTATACGTTGGAGGTGAACCATGTCAAAGTCCGCGACTCTGACCGTGCAGCAGTGGGGCAACAGCCTGGCCGTACGCATTCCTGCTGCAGTTGCCAGATCCGCGCGCTTCAAGGTCGGTCAGCCTGTCGAGGTTTCGGCGCAGGACTCCAACGTGCTGGTCCGGGCCATCGGCGAGCCGAAACGCACCCTTGCGCAGAAGCTTGCGGCGTTTGATCCCGATCGGCACGGCGGCGAGGTCATGGCGACCACACGAGTCGGGCACGAGGTGTTCTGATGGCGGCGCGCAAGCCCTGGTGCCCGGATCGCCGCGACATGATCTGGATCGACTGCAATCCGCAGGCGGGCCGGGAAATGAAGAACATGCACCCGCTGGTGGTGCTGTCGCCGCGGGAGTTCAATGAACGCACGGGGATCGTGATCGGCCTGCCGATGACGACCGCGGCCTTCAACGACACCAACCCATTTGCCGTCCGGTCCAAGGGTCCCAAGGACGTGAGCAGCTACATCCTCGGACACCAACCGAAGTCATTCGACTGGCGCGCCCGAAAAGCGAAGCCGCACCCGTGGAAGAAGCTGCCGGAGGAGTCGTATGCACGGGCGTGCGAAACACTGAATCAGATCATCGATATCGGCTGACTGCATTGTCGGTGTTTTCACCTCGAGTGAAGCGCCAGGCGCTGCAGTCATCCCGAGTAACAGTCCGAACGATGTGACGGGACCAAGTGCTTGATTGTGTTTGTCTCAAAGCCTGTTTTCCTGCAATTCCCGGACGGTAGCTTGACCAGGAGCCCGTCCGGGTAACGGGTTCTGAAGCCGGTGACGGAGCTGCGGGCACGTAATCCGACATGAGGGCAGCGTCGGACTTGCCGAAGTGCCTCGCGACATCACGGACGGGCTTGGACCAGACGAGGTCGTAGAACTCGCTGCGGGGGAGGGTGATGCATAAGGCGGCCACTGGCGATTCAGGCACGCGCCGGTGTATCGTCGGGGCTTCCGCGCCACCGGGCCGCAGACCCAACAGGCGCTCCGGGAGGACGACGCAATGAGGATGAAGAGCTCTCTGGCGCTCGGTGCGCTGCTGGCGGCGTTGGCGGGTCCGGTGCTGGCGCAAGGCCAGGCGAACGGACGACCGTTCTGGGTGGGCGAGCACTCCTGGCCGAGCAAGCAGGCATTCGTGGACAGCGGCGCCCGCTGTGCGACCAGGCCGCTCTCGGACCTCGAGCGGGCCACTGTAGAGGAGAAGATCGGGCCGTTCATCGCGGCGCGGGCGCAGTCGCTCGGGCAGGTGAGTGCGAACGGCAAGCCGGGCGGCGGCGGCAATCCGCCTCCAGTGACGGGTGGCGTCATCAGTGTCTATTTCCACGTGATCAACAAGGGCACGGGCATTGCAAACGGCGACATCTCAAACCAGCAGATCCAGGACCAGATCACGGTGCTGAACGACGCGTATGCGGGCACCGGCTGGACCTTTCTACTGGTCAGCACCGACCGTACGACGAACGCGACGTGGTACACGATGTCGCCCGGGTCGACCGCGGAAGCGCAGGCCAAGAATGCGCTGCGCCAGGGCACGGCGGACGACCTCAATGTTTACTCGGCAAGTCCGGGCGGCGGGCTGCTGGGCTGGGCGACGTTCCCGTCGTCGTATGCATCGAAGCCGAAGGATGACGGCGTGGTACTGCTCTACAGCTCGCTGCCGGGCGGTACGGCGGTGCCCTACAACCTCGGTGACACCGGCACGCACGAGGTCGGGCACTGGATGGGCCTGTACCACACGTTCCAGGGCGGCTGTTCGAAGTCGGGCGACTACGTCGCGGACACGCCGGCCGAGCGCTCAGCGGCCTACGGCTGCCCGGCTGGGCGTGATACCTGCAGCACGGCGGGATTCGATCCGATCGAGAACTACATGGACTACACGGACGACAACTGCATGTGGGTATTTACGGCTGCGCAGGACGCGCGGATGGATTCGATGTTCTCGGCGTATCGCTTCGGCAAGTGAGGCCGGCGAGGGCTGCTCGATGACGGTGCCCTGCGGCGTCATCCTCGGACAGGTTGGGCTGGGGGGAAACGGGGTTGGGACGCGACGTCAGGCGTCTACATTTGTGATCGTGGCGTCCGGGCCGCGGAACAGCGCGCCCGCTGCCAGCGCCAGTGGTGACGGAGTCTCAGCGCGACGCGGGCTGAGACTCCGTCACCACCGCGGCCTGAGGCTCAGAAGCTGATCTTGAGAATGCGGCCGCCGGTGCCCACCAGCCATCCGGCCTGCGGGCTCGCGAACGCCACGGCCCAGTAGCCCGTCACGCCGGGCAGGCTGAACCAGGTGTCGCCCTCGTCGGGAGTCCAGGCAGCCCCGCCCGCGTTGGCCGTGATCACGACCGTGCGGCTGCCGTTGCCGGCCCCCTGCGCATAGGCCAGGCCGAAGATGGCCCCGGTCACGGGCGGCGCGTTGGTGAGCGTCCACGTGGCGCCGCCATCGGATGACGTGGCTGTTGCTGCATTGTTCGGAAAGGACGGATCGAGGTCGCCGCCGCCCACGATGCCGTGCCAGGGATTGCGGAAGGCCACCGTGAAGGCGCCCGCGCTCGGCGAACTCACCAGCGGCGTGTCGTACGCCTCCGAGGTATCGCCGCCGTCCCGCGTCGCCAGCACTCTCGCGGTCGTGGAAGCACCGGTCGCGATCCAGGCGCTCTGCCCGCCGCGCGTGGCCACGCACGTGCCGCTGGCGGCGAACGATCCTTCTCCCGGCAACGCCGGCGGCATGTTGCCGCTGATGTCCTGCCAGTTCACGCCATCGGTGATGCGCAGATCGGGGAAGACCCCATCGACCGAGTCGCTGTGCGAGATGCCACGGTTCGGCGTCCAGAACGCGAAGCAGTCGTAGAACGCCGCCGGGTTCTGGTTCTGGAACTGCATGGTCCAGGACGCGCCGCCATCGACCGTCTTGTAGATGCGGAAGTCCGTCGGATTTCTGCAGCGCCCGTCCGAGCATCAACCACGGCCGAACCATTGAGGTGCGCATAATGTATATTATGTTAAGTGCTTGTTGTGCCTGAATAGTGCCTCGCGGCCGCCTACGGCATCGCACTCGCACGGCCACCGTTTCCCCGATCGCAACAAGCGAGTTGCACTCGCCATCATCGACGTCTCTCTGCGCCTGAACGACATGGAGTTCACGGCCCGCGCTCCCGGACGCTTCCCCTCGCAGGACACCACGAGGCGTCCGCCGCAGCC
>Ga0209254_10000399_pt1 | contig 34710 bp, 27 predicted proteins | sample FrelakmetDIP11DI_FD_187148 | JGI IMG/M metagenome (GOLD analysis project Ga0209254, IMG submission 187148) | Freshwater lake sediment microbial communities from the University of Notre Dame, USA, for methane emissions studies - DIP11 DI (SPAdes)... | ecosystem: Environmental > Aquatic >... | reverse complement strand
GCCCTTGTACGCGGGGTTGGCGAGGTCCTTCCAGCAGCGCGGCACGGCGAGCTTCTTCTTCGCCATCAGCTCGGTGTTGTACCCGAGCGCGATGATGCCCCCGTAGACGCCGGACACCCGGTCCTTCGAGATTTCGGTGATGCGCTGCGCCCACGGCTGCAGCTCGGCGACCTTCGGCGAACGGTACGTTTCGAGCAGGCCTTCCTCGGCCGCCTGCAGGTACGCGTCGCCCGGCCCCGCCCACCAGACGTCACCCTTCGGGTTGTCGCGCTCGGCCTTGATCTGCGCCAGCATCTCCCCGGTGGCCTTCTGGATGACCGCGACGCGCGTGGCGGTTGCCTTCTCGAAGCCGTTGGCGAGCCCTTGGCACCACGCCGTGTTCGGCGAGCTGCAGTAGAGGTTGAGCTGGCCCTGGGCGAGCGCGGGCAGGGCGGCGGCGGCAAGTCCGACGGCGGCGAACAGGCGACGAAGCATGGCGGTTGTCCTCACTTGGCGATGCTGCCGATCTCGCGGTCCCAGCGCTCGAGCAGGCGCTTGCGTTCGGCCGAACTGCCGTACTTCGCGAAATCGTAGGTGATCAGCTTCATCTCGGCGGGCTTCGGTGCGAGCGGCGACACCGGGGCGCTCGTGTTCGACGGCACCTGGTATTGCTTCGCCTGCGCGCCCAGCGACTGCGCCTTCGCGGTCAGCGCCCAGTCGACGAAACGCTTCGCGTTGTCGAGGTTGCGCGCGCCCTTCACGATCGAGAGCGATCCGATCTCGTAGCCGGTTCCCTCGCAGGGCGCCGCGCCGCGCACCGGGAAGTTCGCCTGCGCCTCGGTGACCACGTCGTGGACGAAGGAGATCGAGGCCAGCGTCTCACCGCGCGCGGCCGCCTTGACCGGAGCGACGCCCGACCGCGGGTACTGGTTGATGTTCATGTGCAGCGCCTTCAGGTACTTGAAGGCCTCCTCTTCGCCGAACACCTGCACGAGCGTGGCGATCGCCGTGTACGCGGTGCCCGAGGCGTTCGGATTGGCCATCTGTACCTCGCCCTTGTATTCGGACTTGATGAGGTCGCGCCAGCACGCGGGCGGGGCAAGCTTCTTCTTCGCGAGCAACTCGGTGTTGTAGCCGATGCCCAACACGCCGAGGTACATGCCCACCGTGCGGTACTTGGACTGCTCGGCCTGGCGTTGCGCCCACGGGTGCAGCTGGGCAAGCATGGGCGAGCGGTACTCTTCGAGCAACCCGAGCTCCGCGGCCTGCAGGTGCGGATCGCCGGTGCCGCCGAACCACACGTCGAGCTTCGGGTTCGCCTTCTCGGCCGAAATCTGTGCGAACGACTCCCCGGAGCCCTTGAGCGTCATCGCCACCTTGATTCCGGTCTCCTTCTCGAACTCGACGGCGGCGAGGCTGCACCACTCGGCCTGGACCGGGCAGATGACGTTGAGCTGGCCCTGCGCGAACGCGGCGGGCGTGGCGGCGAGAAGCGCGGCGAGAAGTCCGCGCCGGAGGGCGCGAAGCGTGCGTGGCATGGGGTTTCCTAGGATGAGCGTGGCGCGGCGGCGCGGTGGCCCCCGCCGGGGTCGTGCACGCCCCCATGATCCACGCTCGGCTCCGGCGCCGTCAACAGCGGACGCTGCGCGGCTGCCACGCAGGTGCCGCCCGCCCGTACAATTCCCGCTCGACGGGCTTCCCCGCGAGCGAGGGCGCATGAACCTGGAAAAAGTGGTTTTCGGCTTTTTCATCCTGCTGGCAGCGACGCTCAACTTCGGCTTCGTCATCGGCGACATCGCCGATCCGATGCTCCACAACGAGTACGAGCTGTTCGCCGCGCTCGTCGTGAGCCTCGTCGCGACGGTGCTCAAGTTTGGCGACCGCACGCAGATCGGCGCTGTCCACCTCGCCACGAGCCTCGTCGCCGACCTGCAGCTCATCGCGGCGGCTGTCGTGTGGGCCTACGCGGCCAACGCTGCGGCGTCGGGGATGACGCCGCATCACATGGCCAGCATCGTATCCCTGGCTGCAGGCGCGCTGTTCGCCAACGTGGTCTCCGTCGTGCTGCTGGTCGCCGAGACGCTTTCCTTCCACCGCCGCTGACGCCATGTCCAGCCTGCTCGCCGGATTCTGGCAGCGGCTGCAGCGCGGCAACGGCCGCGACGCCGCGCGGCGGCGCGAGCGCCACGTGCGCCTGGTCCCAGCCGCGCGAGAAAGCGGGCTGTTCCTCGTGCTGCGGCGCATGCGCGCGCCGCTGGTCGCGCTCATCGTCATCTACGCGGTGAGCGTGCTTGGGCTCACGCTGATCCCCGGCGTGGACGGACAAGGCCGGCCGTGGCGCATGGGCTTCTTCCACGCTTTCTACTTCATGAGCTACACGGCGACGACGATCGGCTTCGGCGAGATCCCGCACGCCTTCACCAACGCGCAGCGCCTTTGGGTCACGTTCTCGATCTACCTCACCGTCGTCGGCTGGGCCTGGTCGGTGGGGACGCTGTTTGCATTGCTGCAGGACCGCGGCTTCCGCCGCGCGCTGGTGACGATCCGCTTCTCGCGCCGTGTGCGCAAGCTGCGCGAGCCGTTCGTGCTGGTCGTCGGCTACGGGCAGTCGGGACGCCGGCTGGTCTACTGGCTCGACATGATCGGCCGCCGCGCCAGCGTGATGGACGTGGCGCAGGACCGCATCGACGACGTCGAGCTCGCGCCCTTGGCGATGGTCGCGCCCGCATACGCGGCTGACGCGCGGGTTCCGGACCACCTGCTGAGGGCCGGGCTCGCGCACCCGCTGTGCACGGCGGTGCTGGCGCTGACCGACGACGACGAGGCGAACCTCGCGGTGGCGATGACCGCGGCGCTGCTGCGTCCCGACGTCCGCGTGTTCGCACAGACGCTGTCCGCGTCGGCGCGCGACCGCTTGCGCCTGTTCGGCAATCCCACGGCGATCGATCCGTTCGACCGCTTCGGCGACTACCTTCGCGCGGGCATTCGCGCGCCGGCGTCGTTCCGCCTCATCGAGTGGATGACCGGCCCACCGGGCACGCCGCTGCCGCGGCTGCGCGAGGTGCCGCGCGGACGCTGGATCGTCTGCGGCTACGGCCGCTTTGGCCGCCACGTCGTGGCCGACCTGCGCGCCGAGGGGATGGAGGTCACCGTCATCGAGCCGGGCGCCGCGGCGGCGGACGACCCGGAGATCATCGTCGGCTACGGCACCGAGAGCGCGGTGCTCGCCAGGGCGCAGCCCGAGACGGCAGTTGGATTCATCGCAGCGACCGACAACGACACGTCCAATCTGTCGATGATCGCCGCAGCGCGCGCCGCGAACCGGGACCTGTATCTCATCGCGCGCCAGAACCAGCGGGCCAACCAGAGGCTGTTCCGCTCGATCGGCGTCGACTTCGCGCTGGTTCCGGCGGAAGTAGTTGCGCGGGAGATCTTCGCCGACCTCACCGATCCGGCGCTGTACCGCTTTCTGACGCTCGTGCCGACGCAGGACGACGCCTGGGCGGAGGATCTGCTTGGCCGGCTTCAGCGCGCCTGCGGCGAGCGCCTGCCGCACCTGTGGGGCGTTCGCCTCGACAGGGCGACGGCGCCGGCCCTGGCGATGTGGTTCGCGGAAGGGCGCACGCTGTCGGTGGGCGCGCTGCTCGGCGGGCGCGCGCGGCATCACGCACGGCTGCACGTCGTGGTGCTGATGCGCGTGCGCGGCGGCGAGGCCATGCTGCTGCCGGGCGACTTCGTCGATCTCTTGCCCGGCGACGAGTTGCTGCTCGCGGGACAGAGCGACGGCCGGCGCGCGATCACGGCGATTCTCGCTGCGGAGGCACCGCGCGACCTGGCGCTGCTCGGCGTCGACCGGCCAGCCGGGTGGGTGTGGCGCCGTTTGGCGCGGCCGACGGAGTAGCGCTCCGGTGCCGGCCTCGACGAAGCCGCGCCTCGGCATCGACCTCGGCGGCTCGAAGATCGAGATCCTCGGGCTGGATGCCGACGGCAACGAGCGGCTTCGGCGGCGCGTGCCAACGCCTCATGGCGACTACGCCGCCACGCTCGCGGCCATCGCGGCGCTCGTGCGCGATGGCGAGGCGGCACTGGGCGTGCCATGGGGCGCCTGCAGCGTGGGCGTCGGCACGCCCGGCTCGCTTTCGCGTGCGACGGGGCGCCTGCGCAACTCGAATTCGCAGTGCCTCAACGGCCGGTCGATCGTAGCGGACCTGCGCGAGTGCCTGCAGCGCAACGTGGCCATAGCCAACGATGCCAACTGCTTCGCGCTCTCCGAGGCAACCGATGGCGCGGGGCAGGGCGCGGGCGTGGTCTTCGGCGTCATCCTGGGGACCGGCGTCGGCGGCGGCTGGGTCGTGCACGGGCGTGTGCTGGACGGCGCCAACGGCATCGCCGGCGAATGGGGGCACAACCCGCTGCCGTGGCCTCGCGACGACGAACGACCGGGAGCGGCGTGCTATTGCGGCCGGCGTGGCTGCATCGAGACGTGGCTTTCCGGGCCGGGGCTCACCCGCGACCACGCCGCGCGCGCGGGGTCAAGTCGCAGCGCCGACGGGATCGTCGCCGCGGCGCTGGCGGGCGACCCGATCGCCGAGGACACGCTGATCCGCTACGAGGATCGCCTGGCGCGTGCGCTGGCGCACGCGATCAACGTCGTCGACCCCGACGTGATCGTGCTGGGTGGCGGGCTGTCGAACGTCGCGCGCCTCTACGCGAACGTGCCGCGGCTATGGGGCGCTTACGTCTTCTCCGACCGCGTCGACACGCGGCTCGAGCGCAACGTCCATGGCGACTCGAGCGGCGTGCGCGGCGCAGCGTGGCTCGGCGCAACCACGGTACCGGACGTCACGGGCTAGTACGCCGGCACGGAGGTTTCGCAACAAGAAAGCGCGCCTTCGGGCCGATGGCAGTGTTGCAAATCCTCGCCGTACCACGAGGTACGGCTGCGGTTTGCGCCTTGCCCTCGACCCGAATCCATCGCTTTCTTCATGTTGCGAAACCCCCGTGCCGGCGTACTAGCGTGCGTCTCGCCGAGCCTGGCGCCAGGCACCGCCTCGCGCGCTACTCCGTGCACCTGGGCGGGTGAGCCGCTACGGGGTCGGAGCCCTCCTGCGCCCACCGCTGCGGGGTCGGAGCCCGGCTGCGTCGGCCTCCGAGGCGAGCGCGGCGTGCGCGGCAGCAAGCCGCGCGACCGGCACACGGAACGGCGAGCAGCTGACGTAGTTAAGGCCGATCGCATGGCAGAACGCGATCGTCCGCGGGTCGCCGCCGTGCTCGCCGCAGATGCCCACGTCGAGGTCGGGCCGCGTGCCGCGCCCGAGCTCGACCGCTATCTGCATCAGCCGGCCGACGCCGGCCTGGTCGAGCGTGGCGAACGGGTTGTCCGGCAGGATGCGCTTGTCGAGGTACTCCTGCAAAAAACCGGTTTCGGCGTCGTCGCGCGAGATACCGAATGTCGTCTGCGTGAGGTCGTTGGTGCCGAACGAGAAGAATTCGGCGTTGCGCGCGATTTCGTGCGCGGTGATCGCCGCGCGCGGGATCTCGATCATCGTGCCGAACTGGTAGGGCACGCGCCGGCCCTGCTCCTTCATCACCTTCTGCGCCTCGGCGTGGAGAATGTCGCGCTCGAATTTGAGCTCGTTGTTGTGCGCGATCAACGGGATCATGATCTTCGGCTTCACCTTGACGCCCTCTCGCGCGCAGATGCAGGCGGCCTCGACAATCGCGCGCATCTGCATGCGTACCAGCGCAGGCAGGTGGATGCCGAGCCGCACGCCGCGCAGTCCCAGCATCGGGTTCGCCTCGCGCATCGACTCGACCGCCGCGAGCAGGCGCTTCTTCGTCGCCAGCGTGCCGGCGAGCCCGAGCGGGTCCGCCCCCGCCGCCAGCTCCACCGCTGCGCACTTCTGCCGCGTCTCGAGCTCGGTGACGTCGTGCAGCAACTCGTCGTGCGAGGGCAGAAACTCGTGCAGCGGCGGGTCGATGAGGCGGATGGTGACCGGCAGCCCGTCCATCGCGCGGAACAGGCCGGCGAAATCGGCGCGCTGGATCGGCAGCAGCTCGGCGAGCGCCGCGTCGCGCTCCGCGTCGTCCTGGGCGAGGATCATCCGCTGCACGATCGGCAGGCGCTCGGTCTCGAAGAACATGTGCTCGGTGCGCACCAGGCCGAGCCCCGCCGCGCCGTAGCGGCGCGCGCGCTCGGCGTCGCGCGGGTAGTCCGCGTTCGCCCACACCCCGAGCTTGCGGATGCGGTCGGCCCAACCCAGCAGCGTGAGCAGCGCCGGGTCGTCGAAGTCGGGGACCACCGTCGGCAGCGCGCCGGCGAACACCTCGCCGGTGCTGCCGTCGACCGAGACCGCGTCGCCCTCGGCGAACGTGCGCCCGCCGACGACGAATCGCCTCGCGGCGAGGTCGATCTCGATGCCCGACGCGCCGACGACCGCCGGCTTGCCGAACTGGCGCGCCACCAGCGCCGCGTGGCTGGTGCGCCCGCCGCGCGAGGTCAGGATGCCCCGCGCCGCGAGCATGCCGTGCACGTCGTCGGGCTTCGTCTCGGCGCGCACCATGATCACGGCGCGCTTCTCGTTGCGGCCCCAGCGCTCGGCGATGTCGGCATCGAAGGCCAGCACGCCCGAGGCTGCGCCGGGCGACACGTTGAGGCCGGTGGCGATCAGGTCATCGCGAGCCTTCGCTGCCTTCTTCTGCGCGGCGTCGAACTGCGGGTGCAGGAAATAGTCGACATGCTCGGGGCTCACGCGGCGCACGGCTTCGGCGCGCGAGATGCGCCGCTCGCCGGCGAGGTCGACGGCGATGCGCACGGCGGCCTGCGCGGTGCGCTTCGCGTCGCGCGTCTGCAGGATCCACAGCTTGCCGCGCTCGACGGTGAACTCGACGTCCTGCACGTCGCGGCAGTGCCGCTCCAGCAGCGCCAGCGCGCGCATGAACTCCCGCCACACGCGCGGCATCGCCTGCGCCAGCGTGGCGATGTGGTGCGTCGCCCGCGTTCCGGCGACGACGTCCTCGCCTTGCGCGTTCGGCAGCCAGTCGCCTTCGATTTCGCGCTCGCCGGTGGTGACGTTGCGCGTCGTGACGACACCGGTCGCCGAGCCTTCGCCGAGGTTGCCGAACACCATCGCCTGGATGTTGACCGCCGTGCCCAGGTCGTGGGCGATGCCGGCCGCGTTGCGGTAGTCGATGGCGCGCTTGCCGTTCCACGAGTGGAACACGGCCGCGATGGCCATCCGCAGCTGCTCGACCGGGTCGGCGGGGAAGGCGATCTTCGACTCGCGCTTCACGATCGCCTTGAACGCGGCGACGATCGCCGCGAGGTCGTCCGCGGCAAGGTCGGCGTCGTTGGCGACGGCGCGCCTGGCGCGGTGACTTGCCAGGACCTCCTCGAAAGGCTCGTCGGCCAAACCCAGCACGACGGTCGCGAACATCTGCACCAGCCGACGGTAGGCGTCGAAGGCGAAGCGGCGATCGGCGGAGAGCGCGGCGAGGCCCTCGACAACCGTGTCGTTGAGCCCGATGTTGAGCACCGTGTCCATCATGCCCGGCATCGAGAACCGCGCGCCCGAGCGGCACGAGACGAGCAGCGGATTGCGCGCGTCCCCGAAACGCTTGCCGGTGGCCTTCTCCAACCGCGCGAGCGCTGCGAGCACCTGGTCCCACAGGCCCGGCGGGAAGGCCTTGCGGTCAAGCGTTGCGTTGCACGCCTGCGTGGTGACGATGAAACCCGGGGGCACCGGCAGCCCCATCCCCGTCATCTCCGCGAGATTGGCGCCCTTGCCGCCGAGCAGCGACTTCATCGATGCGTCGCCCTGGTCGAAGCGATAGACCCAGCGCGGCGATACGACAGTCCGGGACTTCGCGGCAGAGCGGAGGACACGGCGCTGCGCCGGACGGCGAGCGGTGGCTTGGGGGCGCGGCATGAACAACTCCCGACGGCGGGTCGGGCCGGCGGGCGTCCAGGCGGCAACTGGGCCTGCGGGACGCGCGCTCCGCATGGCCCGGTGCGGGCGCAACGCTATTCTGGACGGGGGGAGGAGGCGGGGGGCTGATTCACGTCAATGGAGCGAAAGGCGGGAACAGGGAACAGGATGCCGCCACCTGCCCCCTGCAGGACATTCCCGCGCTGCACGCCAACCCGCGGTTCCGCCACTCGTCTTGCGTCACATCCCCGAGTAGTTCGGCCCGCCGCCGCCTTCAGGGGTGACCCAGCGGATGTTCTGCCGCGGATCCTTGATGTCGCAGGTCTTGCAGTGCACGCAGTTGGCCGCGTTGATCTGCAGGCGCTTGCCGCCGGCCTCGGCGTCGACGAACTCGTAGACGCCGGCGGGGCAGTAGCGCGCCTCCGGGCCGTCGTAGATCGCGACGTTGACCGCGATGGGAACGACGGGGTCGCGCAGCGTGAGGTGCGCCGGCTGGTCCTCCTCGTGGCTCGTGTTCGACAGGTAGACCGAGGACAGCCTGTCGAACGTGAGCACGCCGTCCGGCTTCGGGTAATCGATGCGCGGCATGTCCGCCGTTGGCTTCAGCGTCACGTGGTCGGGCCCTTTGTGCCGCAGTGTCCACGGCACCAGCGCGCCGAGCCCCATGTCGTTCAGCCACATGTGCACGCCGCCGTGCAGCGATCCGTACCACAGGCCGCGGTCGAGGCCGGGCTTCACGTTGCGCACCTTGTAGAGATCGGCGTAGACCCACGAGTCGCGCCACGCGTCGTCGTAGCTCGCCAGCGTGTCGCGCGCGCGGCCCTCGCCCAGCGCCGCAAATGCCGCGTCGGCGGCGAGCATGCCGGTCTTGACGGCGTTGTGGCTGCCCTTGATGCGCGGCAGATTGACGAAACCGGCGGCGCAGCCGCAGAGCGCGCCGCCCGGGAAGGCGAGCTTCGGCACGGATTGCAGGCCGCCCTCGTTGATTGCGCGGGCGCCGTAGGCGAGGCGTTTGCCGCCGCCAAACGTGTCGCGGATCGCCGGGTGCGTCTTGAAGCGCTGCATCTCTTCGAAAGGCGACAGGTGCGGGTTCGCGTAGTTGAGGTGCACGACGAAGCCGACCGACACCAGTCGCTCCCCGTAGTGGTAGAGGAACGAGCCGCCGCCGGTGTCGTCGGGCAGCGGCCAGCCCTGGCTGTGGATGACCAGCCCCGGGTGGTGGCGGTCGGCAGCGACCTCCCAGAGCTCCTTCACGCCGATGCCGAACTTCTGCGGGTCCACGCCGTCGCGCAGGTTGTACTGCGCCATGACGAGCAGCGAGAGCGACCCGCGCGCGCCTTCGGCGAACAGCGTGTACTTCGCGTGCAGCTCCATGCCGCGCTGGAACCCGCCCTTGCGCGAGCCGTCCTTCGCGATGCCCACGTCGCCTGTGGCGACCCCCATCACCGCGCCGGTGTCGTCGTAGAGCACTTCCGCAGCGGCGAACCCCGGATAGAGCTCCACGCCCAGCGACTCGGCGTGCGCGCCGAGCCAGCGGCACAGGTTGCCGAGGCTGGCGATGTAGTTGCCGTGGTTGTCCATCAGCGGCGGCAGCAGCGCGTTGGGGATGCGCCACGCCTTGTCGGCGGTGAGCATCAGGAAACGGTCCTCGCGCACCGGTGTCGTGAGCGGCGCACCGCGCTCCTTCCAGTCGGGCAGGAGCTCGTTCAGCCCGTGCGGGTCGATTACCGCGCCGGAGAGGATGTGCGCGCCGATCTCCGAGCCCTTCTCGAGCAGGCAGACGGACACCTCGCGTCCGGACGCGGCGGCAAGCTGCTTCAGCCGGATCGCCGCCGCGAGGCCCGCGGGCCCGCCGCCGACGACGACCACGTCGTACTCCATTGCTTCGCGCGCTGCGCCTTCGCTCATCGATTCGGCAAGACGCGCTGGGGCGCGCCGCAGGAGGTTGAAAGGGTCGATTGTATAATCGCCGCACACCAATGAGCCCGGCCGGCATCACTGTCGCCCTCGCCATCGCGTTCGCCGGCTTTGCGGCCCTCGCGTGGCGCAAGCTCGCCATCGTCGCCAGCCTCGCTCCGGAAGTCCGCTGGGACGCGCCGTTCGGGCGGCTGCGTCGTCTCCTCGTCGATGGTTTCCTGCAGTCGCGGATGATCCGCGGCGACCACAAGCCCGGGATCATGCACGCGGTGATCTTTGGCGGCTTCCTCGCGTTGCTCGCGCGCAAGGTGCAGCTGATCGGGATCGGCTACGACGAGACGTTTGTCTACTCCGGGCTTGCCGGTGGCGTCTTTGCCACGCTGAAGGACTTCGTCGAGCTCGCGGTGCTCGCCGCCGTCGGCTACGCGTTCTGGCGCCGCTTCGTCGTCAAGCCGGTACGCCTCGAGCGCAACCGCGAGGCGATCCTGATCCTCGCGCTGATCGCGGCGATCATGCTCACCGACTTCGCGTTCGACGGCTTCCGTTTCGTCCGCTTCGCTGCCACGGATCCGGGCATCGCGCACGAGGCCGCTTTCGCGCCGGTCGGACGGCTGGTGGCTTCGTGGCTGGAGGGCCTCTCGCCGGCCGCGCTTGCCGCGGGCTATCACGCGAGCTACTGGCTGCAGATGCTGACCGTGCTCGCGTTCCTCGTGCTGCTGCCCGTCGGCGAGCACTTCCACATCGTGACGGCGCTGCCGGTGCTGTTCTTCGCCCGCACCCGCCCGGCGCACACGGTGCCCGCGGTGGACATGGACAAGGTGATGAACGCTGCCGACGGCGAAGAGGTGGCCGTCGGCGCGCGCACCGCGCGCGATCTCACGTGGAAGGAGGCGCTCGACGCGTTCACGTGCACCGAGTGCGGCCGCTGCAAGGACGCGTGCCCGACGTTCCTCACCGGCAAGCCGCTCGCGCACAAGTGGGTGAACGACGGCCTCAAGCGCCACCTGCTCGCGCAGCGCGCGACGCTGCTGGCGAAGCCGGCGAAGACGGACGAGGACACGCTGCCGGCGCTGGTGCCCGACGTGATCGGCGAGGACGCGCTGTGGGCGTGCACGACCTGCGGCTACTGCGAGGAAGCGTGCCCGATCGGGCTCGAGCACTTGCCGCGCTTCTTCCGACTGCGCCAGCAGCGCGTGATGATGGAAGGCGCGTTCCCCCACGAGCTGAAGCCCGTGTTCGACGCCTACGAGTCGCAGGGCAACCCCTGGGGGCTGCCCGTGCAGGCGCGCGGCGAGTGGGCGGCGGGCGCCGGTGTCTCCATCGTGTCGAGCGCGGTGGAGGTGGCCGCGCTGGACTGGCTCTGGTACGTGGGCTCGGCCACGTCGTACGACCCGCGGGCGCGGCGCATCGCCGAGGCGTTCGCGCGCGTGCTGCAGGCGGCCGGCGTGCGCTTCGGCATCCTGGGCCCGGGCGAGCCCACGACGGGCGAGGCGGTACGGCGGCTGGGCAACGAGATGTTGTTCCAGCCGCTTGCCGAGCAGCTCGTCGCTGCGCTGAACGGGCTTGGCGTCAGGCGCATCGTCACCACCGACCCGCACGCGTTCAACGCGCTCGCCAACGAGTACCCGGCGTTCGGCGGGCGCTGGGAGGTCGTGCACCACACGCAGCTGATCCGGCGCCTGCTGGACGAGGGGCGCCTGCCCGTGCAGGCGCGCCACCAGCGCGTGGTCTTCCACGATCCCTGCTACCTCGGCCGCCACAACGGGGAGTACGATGCGCCGCGCGAGGTGCTCGCGCGCGTCAGCCATACGCCGCCCGAAGACCTGCCGCTGTCCCGTGCGAAGGCGATGTGCTGTGGCGCGGGCGGCGGGCGCATGTGGATGGAGGAGACGATCGGCACTCGCATCAACGTGTTGCGCACCGAGCAGCTGCTTGCGGCGAACCCGGCGATCATCGCCACCGGATGCCCCTATTGCGCGCTCATGCTGACCGACGGGCTGGCCGCGCTCGGCCGCGACGCCGACGTGCGCGTGCAGGACGTCGCCGAACTCGTGGCCGCGGCGCTTCCCGCGCCCGCAGTCGCTGCGCCATGACGGCTCATGCGGCGCGACTTCTGGTGCACACGTCGATCCAGCAGATCCGCTGGGGCGACATGGACATGCTCGGGCACGTGAACAACACGGTCTACTTCCGTTACATGGAGCAGGCGCGCATCGAGTGGCTCGAGCGGGCGCCCATCGCCGGCGGCTACCGCGCCGACGGCACGGCCTCCGTGATCGTCAACGCGAGCTGCACGTTCGAGGTCCCGCTCGTCTATCCTGGCGAGGTCGAAGTGCGCATGTTCCTCGGCGGACTCGGTCGCACGAGCGTGGGCAGCCACTACGAGCTCTTCAAGGACGGCCGCCGCCACGCCGAGGGCGCGGCGAAGATCGTCTGGATCGAGCTGGCCACCGGCCGGCCGACGCCGCTGCCCGAGGCGATCGCGGGCCCGCTGCGCATGCACGCCGCGCGCGAATAGTCGTCTCAAGGAACCTGCCGAGTCCCGCTGCGCATGACCACCTCCAAGCTCTGGGAACCTTCGCCGGCGCGCGTGGCCGCGGCACAGATCACGGCGTTCGCGCGGCGCGTCGAGGCGCGCCACGGCGTGCACCTGCCCGACTACGAGGCGCTGTGGCGCTGGTCGATCGACCGGCGCGAGGCGTTCTGGCAGGAGGTCTGGGACGACGGCGGCGTCATCGGCACGCGCGGCGAGCGCACACTCGTCGACGGCGACCGGATGCCGGGGGCGAAGTGGTTCCCGGACGCGAGGCTCAACTACGCGCGCAATCTGCTCGAGCGGCGGCGCGCCGACGACCGCGGCGACGCGCTGGTGTTCTGGGGCGAGGACAAGGTCCGGCGCCGGATGTCGCACGCCGAGCTGCACCAGTCGGTCGCGCGCGTCGCGGCAGCGCTCGGCGCGCACGGGCTGGTGGCCGGCGACCGCATCGCCGCGTACATGCCGAACCTGCCGGAGACGATCGTCGCGCTCCTCGGCGCGGCGGCGAAGGGCTGCATCTTCTCGTCGTGCTCGCCGGACTTCGGCGTGCAGGGCGTGATCGACCGCTTCGGCCAGATCGCCCCGCGCGTGCTCTTCACCGTCGACGGCTACTGGTACAACGGCAAGTCGATCGCGATCCTCGACAAGGTGGCCGAGATTGTCGAGCGGCTGCCCTCGGTCGAGCGGGTGGTCGTCGTGCCCTACCTCGGCAGCGGCGTCGGTGGCGCTAACGAGTTTCCGCCGCTGCGCGGTGGCTCGACGTGGGAGGCGTTCGTCGCGCCGTTCGTCCCCGGGCCGATCGAGTACGCGGAGCTGCCGTTCGACCACCCGCTGTACATCCTCTACTCGTCGGGCACCACCGGCGTGCCGAAGTGCATCGTGCACGGCGCGGGTGGAGCCCTGCTGCAGCACCTGAAGGAGCACCGGTTGCATGCCGACGTTCGCCCCGGCGACCGGCTGTTCTACTTCACCACCTGCGGCTGGATGATGTGGAACTGGCTCGTCTCGGGGCTCGCCGCGCAGGCGACACTGCTGCTGTTCGACGGCTCGCCGTTCACGATGCGCGGCCGCGCTTTGTGGGAGCTGGCGGAGGCCGAGCGGATGACGCACTTCGGCACGTCGGCGAAGTACATCGATTCGCTGCGCAAGGTCGCGCTGGTGCCGGTGAAGGACTACGCGCTCGCCGGGCTGCGCGCGATGTTCTCCACCGGCAGCCCGCTCGCGCCGGAGAGCTTCGACTACGTCTACGAGGCGGTGAAGCACGACATCTGCCTGTCGTCGATCTCGGGCGGCACGGACATCGTCAGCTGCTTCGTGCTCGGCAACCCGGCGCTGCCGGTGTGGCGCGGCGAGATCCAGTGCCGCGGGCTCGGCATGGCCGTGGCGGCCTTCGACGAGGACGGCGCCGCGATCCCGCCGGGTACCGGGCGGCGCGGGGAGCTGGTCTGCACGAAGGCGTTCCCGTCGATGCCGATCGGGTTCTGGAGCGATCCCGACGGGGCGAAGTACCGCGCCGCGTACTTCGAGCGCTTCCCCGGCGCGTGGTGCCACGGCGACTACATCGAGGTCACGGAGCACGGCGGCGTGGTGATCTACGGCCGCTCCGACGCCACGCTCAACCCGGGCGGCGTGCGCATCGGCACCGCCGAGATCTACCGCCAGGTCGAGCAGCTCGATGAGGTCGTCGAGAGCCTCGTCATCGGGCAGGACTGGCCGCCGGGCGAGACCGGCGACGTGCGCGTCGTGCTGTTCGTGAAGCTCCGCGAGGGGCTCGCGCTGGACGACGCGTTGATCGACCGCATCCAGAAGCACATCCGCACGAATACGACGCCACGCCACGTCCCGGCGAAGGTCCTGCAGGTCGACGACATCCCGCGAACGAAGAGCGGCAAGATCGTCGAGCTCGCGGTACGCAACATGGTGCACGGCCACGAAGTGCGCAACCGCGAGGCGCTGGCGAATCCCGAGGTGCTCGAGCAGTTCCGCGACCGCGAGGAGCTGAAGTCTTGAGCCGTGCCAGGCACCAGGCGTTGTTGCGCGCGGGTCGGGCGCGGGACTTCCGCGCAGGAGACGACCGCTTCCCCGCGGCCCATCGCGAGCGCCTGCGCCGATGAACCTGCTCGCGATCCTCGCCGCGCTCGGCCTCGAGCAGTGGCGCGCGTTCGGCTGGCGCGTGGCACTGGAGCGCGCGTTCGTGCGCTACGCGCGCCGCCTCGAGCGCGACTTCAACGGCGGGCGCGCCGAGCAGGGCGTGCTGGCCGGCGTGGCGGCGTTGGCGCCGCCGGTGATCGTCGCGGCGGCCGGCTACTGGCTGCTGGCGGGCGTGCATCCGCTGCTCGGCTTGGCGTGGAACGTCGTCGTGCTCTACGCGCTGATGGGCTTCCGCCGCTTCTCGCACGCCGTGTCGTCGATCATCCAGGCGTTCCGCGACAACGACGTGGTGACGGCGCGGCGCGCGCTGGCGTCATGGCGCGGCGGCTACACGGCCGACCTCGCTTCGGTGGACGTGGCGCGGCTCGCCATCGAACGCGGCCTCGTCGACGCCTACCGGCAGGTGTTCGCGGTCCTCTTCTGGTTCACTGTCCTGCCCGGTCCGGCCGGAGCAGTGCTCTACCGCGCGTGCGAACTGCTTGCCGCCGAGTGGAAGGGGGCGGTGCCCGGCGACGACGACGAAACCCCGATCGCGCGCGCGCGATCGGCGTTCGGCGCGCCCGTGCGACGCCTGCTGTGGCTGCTCGACGGGATCCCGGTGCGCCTGACCGCGCTGTCGTTCGCGGTGGTCGGCGACTTCGAGGACGCCGCGTGGAGCTGGCGCACGCAGGCGCGTTCGTGGGCGCGGGAGGAGGGCGGCGTCCCGATGGGCATCGTGCTCGCGAGCGGCGCGGGCGCGCTGGGCGTTGCACTCGGCGGCACGATCGCGGTGCCGGGCAGCGAGCCGAAGCTGCGCCCCACGCTAGGCGTCAGCGAGGCGCCGGAGCCCGAGGTCCTGCCCTCCGCGGTGGGGCTGGTGTGGCGCGCGCTGGTACTGTGGCTGCTGGTGATCCTGCTCGTTACGCTCGCCAATCTCGCGCCGTAGGAAGGCTCCGAGCTGTCAGCGGATACGCGGGCCGTCAGCCCGCCGGAGTAAGCGGGTGGGCCGCCGGATTCCGAGGGCTCACTGTGGGGAAGAGCGCAGCTGCAACAGCACGGCAACCCTGCCTACCGCGCCGGGTCGCGAACGTAACGACTGTCGGCGATCAGCGTGTGCATCAGCGCGACGCGATGCGGCGCGACCTCGCCGCGCTCGACGGCGGCGCGCACCGCGCAGTCCGGTTCGCGGTCGTGGCGACAATCGCGGAAGCGGCAGCGCCCGAGGAAAGGTCGGATTTCGACGAACGCCTCGGGGATCGCACCGGGATCGAGGTGCGCGAGCGCGAACTGCGTCATGCCCGGCGAGTCGACGACCCAGCCGCCGCGCGGATCGTCGGGCAGCAGGTGCAACGAACTCTCGGTGGTCGTGTGGCGCCCGCTGCCGAGCGCGACCGACACCTCGGCGACACGCGCCGCCGTCCCGGGAACGAGCGCGTTGAGAATCGTGCTCTTGCCCATGCCCGACTGGCCGACCATCACGGCGTGCTCGCCGCGCAGGCGCTCGCGCAGCGGCTGGACATCGCGTTTCGCGGACAGCGCCACCACCTCGTAGCCGAGGCGCTGCCAGGGCACGAGGCGCGGCAGCAGCGTGGCGAAGGCCGGGTGGTCGGACTTGTTCGCGCCGACGAGGAACTTGCAGCCCTCGGCCTCCGCCGCGACGCTCCAGCGGTCGAGGAGCTCGAGGTCGACATTGATGTCGGGCGCGACCACGCCGACGACCAGCGTGACGTTCGCCGCGATCAGCTTCTTCTTGAACGCGTCGGAACGGTAGACCAGGTTGCGCCGCGGCAGCACCTCCTCGATGACGCCGCCGCCGGCGACGACGGCGATGGCCACCCGATCGCCGGCGGCGATCGTGGCACCGCGGCCCTTCAGCACGCAGTCGACGCTGACAGCGTCGTCGGTCCGCACCGCCCAGTGCCGGCGGTACGCCGCGATTACCGTGCCCGTCGCGTGCGCGCCGCGGCGCACGGGCACCTTGCCCGGCACCGGGTCAGGCAAACAACCGCTCGATGCGGGCAGCGCAGACGAGGTCGTTGCGCGTGATGCCGCCCGCGTCGTGAGTCGAGTACGACACGACGCAGCGGTTGAAGTGAACGGAGAGGTCGGGGTGATGGTCGGCGCGCTCAGCGATCCAAGCGACGGCGTTGACGAAAGCCAGCGTCTCGTGCCAGCCGGCGAAGCGGTAGGTCTTGGCGATGCGGTCGGCAATGTGTTGCCAGCCGGGCAGCGCGACGAGGAGATCGTTCAGCGCGGGGTCCGCCAGGCGCGCTGCGCCGCGCACGCAGGCCTGCTGGGCGAGGGCGTCGAGAGATGAATCTGCCATGTCAGTCCTTGATCTGGTGGGGCTGCAGGTGGAGGTGGGCGGCAGACGGCGCCGCAATGCGCAGCGGGAGATCCATCGCGAGACGTTCAGCCTGTCGCTGCGTGCAGCCGCGCGATGCGCGCAGCGGCCGGCGGGTGGGAATCGTAGAACGCCGAGTGGAGCGGGTCGGGCGTGAGCGTGGCGGCGTTGTCCTCGTAGAGCTTGACCAGCGCGTCCGCGAGTGCCTGCGCGGAGGCCGTGCGCGCCGCGAACGCATCGGCCTCGAACTCGTGCCGGCGCGAGTACAGCGAGGCAAGCGGGTGGAACGCGAACGTGAACACAGGCAGCGCGAGCGAGAACAGCGCCAGTGCCACGCCAGGGCGCGCCATCGCCTCGGGCGCCAGCGCCTCGGGGATGCCGAGGCCGGCGTAGAACCAACGCTCGCCCATCAGCCACGCCAGCAGCGCGAGAAAGCCGAGCGATGCGAACGCCGTCCACGCGATGCGCTTGGCGATGTGGCGCAGCTTGAAGTGGCCGAGCTCGTGCGCGAGCACAGCCTCCAGCTCGCCGCCGGTCAGCCGCGCGAGCAGCGTGTCGAAAAAGACGACGCGCTTCGCGCGTCCGAACCCGGTGAAGTACGCGTTGCCGTGGCCGCTGCGCCGGCTGCCGTCCATCACGAAGAGCCCCGAGCTCGCAAAGCCGCAGCGTGCCAGCAACGCCTCGACGCGCGCGCGCGCGTCGCCGGCGGGCAGCGGCTCGAATTTGTTGAACAGCGGTGCGATCACCGTCGGGTAGAGCACGAGCACGGCAAGCTGGAAGCTCATCCACGCGAGCCACGCCCACAGCCACCACGCGCTGCCCGCCTCGCGCATCAGCCACAGCACGAGGAGCAGGATCGGCGCTCCGAGCACGATCGCCACCAGCGTGCCCTTGGCGAGGTCGGCGAGCCACAGCTTCAGCGTCATGCGGTTGAAGGCGAAGCGCTCCTCGATCACGAACGTCGCATACCAGCCGAACGGCAGGCTCGCCGCTCCGCCGATCAGCGCAAGCGCGGCGAACAGCGCCATGTCGCGCCACAGCGCTCCGACGGGAAGCGCGCCGGTCCAGGCAACCAGCGCGCCAAGCCCGCCTGCCAGCGTGAGCGCGACGAGCACGAGCGCGTCGACGATCATCTCGACGCGGCCGAGCCTCTGCTTGGCCGACGTGTAGTCGGCGGCCTTGTGGTGCGCCGCGAGCGCGACGCGCTGCTCGAACGCGCCGGGCACGCTGTCGCGATGGAGCGCGACGTGCCGCAGCTGTCGCGCGGCGAGCCACAGCCGCACGCCGACCGTCGCGGCCAACGCGGCGGCGAACAGGGCGGCGAACGCCGGGGCGCTCATGAAGGCGGGGAGGAGAGTGCGCTGTGAGACAATAAGCGCTTCATTTTACAAGATTTCCCATGCCGCCCGACGAGAACCGCCTGATCTGGATCGACCTCGAGATGACGGGGCTCAAGCCGGATACCGACCGCATCATCGAAGTAGCGCTGGTCGTCACCGACGCCGCGCTCGCGCCGATGGCCGTCGCGCCGGTGTGGGTCGTGCGCCAGGACGACGCCACGCTTGCGGCGATGGACGCGTGGAACCAGTCGACGCACACACGCTCGGGGCTCATCGACAAGGTCAAGGCGTCCGCGTTCGGCGAGCAGGAGGTCGAGGCTGCCGCGCTCGCGTTCCTGAACGAGCACGTGCCGGCGAAGGCCTCGCCGATGTGCGGCAACTCGATCTGCCAGGACCGCCGCTTCCTCGCGCGCTGGATGCCGGCGCTGGAGGACCACTTCCACTACCGCAACCTCGACGTGTCCACGCTGAAGGAGCTGTGCCGGCGCTGGCGTCCCGAGCTGATGAAGGGTGTCCCGAAGGAAGGCAAGCACGAGGCGCTGGCGGACGTCTACGAGTCGATCGAGGAGCTGCGCTACTACCGCGAGCACTTTCTCCGCACCGCCTGAGGCGGAGCGGAAGGTGCACGAGGCATCGCGCTGCGTGGCACAGGAACCGGTGCGTCGTCTGGACCGTCTCCCGTCGCAAGGTCGCCGGTGCGACTACACCCGCAGTCCGCTGCGCAGCATCCAGCCCGCCTTGTCGAACTCCTGCTTGGCCCGGTCACTCGCGGCTCCGGCAACCAGCAGAACCCTCCGCTTCCCCTTCAGTGCCTTGCGTTGCGCAAACTCGGCTGCGGCCTTGTCCCAGTAGGCGTAGTCGATCGCGGCCGCGGCCACCAGCGTCCCGTCGTCGGTGCTGCCCGCCGGCACCATGCCGCTCATCCGCAGCTTGGCGAGGCGGGACTCCTTGCTGTGGTACTGGCCCAGCAGCCGCACCGATTCCACGAGGAACCGCACTCGGGTTTCGCCCTGAACCCGGGAGGCGACCTGGATCACGGATTCCACGCCGCCGACGCCGTCCATCCTGGCCAATGCGGCGACCAGCGCGGTCTGCAGCGACGGCGTGAACCACCGGTTGCGCAGGAAATCGCGCGTGGCGCGTCCACTCACGCCCATGGCAAGCAGGCGCGATTCGTTCTGCCGGGCGAGATCGACCGCGGGCTGGTTCCACACGGCGTCGCGGACATCCGTGTCGAATCCGACGACCAGGCTCGCACCCATCGAGGCTGCGCCTATCGCCGTGTTGATCGCGAAGCTTCCGGCAAAACTGGCCGCCGATGCACTGTCGAGCAGCGGCCGCAGCACCGGATTGGACGTGTAGGGGTCGATGTTGAGTTGCCTCGCCCAGTCGCGGCGCGCCTTGTTGTAGCCGAACGGATCGCCGGTGAAGGCGGAGGGCATGGTCTCTCCTTCCGGAGCTGGCGGGAGGCCGGATGGCGCAGGCGAAGCGCGGCTCGTGCTGTCCGCCACCCTTTGCGCACTCGACCGCGCCAGGAAGCCGGCGCGGCCGAGCACGTTGCCCACGCCCTGGCCCACGTTCTCGACAGTCCCGGCCGGGTTGGTGAACGCGCTTTGCACCAACTGGATCGGTGCCTGCGCGGCCCGCACCAGCGAATCCTGGAATGCCCGGCTCTTCTGGACCTCCTGCAGCGCTTCGATCGCCTGCAACTCGTTGACCCGCACGCCCAGCATGTTCACACCCACGACCGAGAACTTGCCGAACTTCGACTCGATGACGAAGCGCCCGAAGAAGCCATCCAGCGTCACCGGCTCGGCCACTGTGTGCAGCGGCCCTTTCAGCACCCCGGCCGGGGCGAGATCGGAACCCGCCAGCACCGTTGGCGCCTCATAGCCGCCCTTGGGTTGCGCGGCCGCTGGCGCCGTCGTGACCAGTGCACCTGCCGCCAGCAGGCAGGCGAGGGCAGCGGCGAAGAGGTGTGTCTCACGTTTGATCGTCATTGCGTACTTTCTTGAAAACGCATTCGTGTCAGAACTTCCAGTTGCAACGGGCGGCAAAGCCATCCGATCGAGTAGCCCCGCTCGCCGCAGGGCACCTGGACACCAAGCGCGAGCGGGTCTCGTCAATGCTCTCGATACTATCAAAGCGCCCCGCGGTCTTGCCGCGCACGCCGTGATGTCAGGCAGAGGCACCCTAGGATCCTCCGGCCAGCACACGCGCGCTGCCGACGAACTCGAGCACGACGCGCCGGTAGTCGTCCAGCCCGGCGCCGTTCCAGTTGCCGTGGTTGCCGCCCTCGATCCAGTGCAGGCGCTTGGGATGCGGCGCGGCCTGGTAGAGCCTCTCGCTCATTGCCGGCGGCACCAGACGGTCGGCGGTGCCGTGCATGAACAGCACCGGGGTCTTCAGCGACTTCACGCGCTCGAGCGCGTCGAAGCGCTGCGTCACCAGCAGCGACAGCGCGGCGTTGCTCTCGGCCACGACGTCGGCGAGCGACGTGAAGCCGGCCTCGGCGATGACGCCGGCGGCGCCATCGACGCGCGAGGCGAGGTCGAGCGCCACTGCGGCGCCGAGCGAGTGGCCGTAGATGAAGCGGCGCTCGCGGTTCGGCTCACGCCGCTCGAGCTCGGTCCACGCGGCACGGGCGTCGGCGTAGATCTGCAACTCGCCGGGCAGCTCGCCGTCGCTGCGGCCGAAACCGCGGTAGTCGATGGCGAGCACCGAGAAACCGAGCTCGCGCCAGCGGGCGATGCGCGTGAGGTTGTTGCCGAGGCTCCAGCGCACGCCGTGCAGGTAGAGGATCGCCGGCGCATCGAGTTTCGCCGCGGGCAGCCACCAGGCGTGCACGCGCTGCGATCCCGTGCCGGACTCGTGGGCGACGTCGATCCACAGATCTTCGAACGGCAAGCCGAGGTCCGCGGGCGTGCGCACGTACTCGCGCACCGGCTGGTAGACGAGCTCGCGCTCGCGCGTGTCGAGCGTCGTGCAGCCCGCGGCGCCGAGCGCGACGAGCGCCGCCAACGCGATGCCCACGCCCGGCCGCCAGCGGCTGTTCTTCTTCCTGCTGCCCGTCACGCCACGCCCCCCGGTTGCCATCCGCCGGGGAGTGGGACCCGGACGGAAGCGAATGGTTCGCGGAGTGGCCCGCTGCCGCGCCCCCTGCGATAATCCGCGCATGAGATTCTGCAGCAGCTGCGGCTCGCCGCGGCTGGACTTCCGCACCCCCGACGGCGACTCGCTGCCGCGCTTCGTCTGTGCCGATTGCCGCGAGATCCACTACCAGAATCCCAAGGTCGTCGTGGGCTGCCTGCCGACCTGCGGCGACAAGGTGCTCATGTGCCTGCGCGCCATCGAGCCGCGCCGCGGACTGTGGACGCTGCCGGCCGGCTTCCTGGAGAACGGTGAGTCGGTGACGGCAGGCGCGGCGCGCGAAACGCTGGAAGAGGCCGGCGCGCAGGTCGACGTGGGCGAACTGTACACGCTGATCAGCCTGCCGCAGATCAACCAGATCTACATGGTGTTCCGGGCCACGCTCGCCCGGCCGGACTACGCCCCGGGCAGCGAGAGCCTCGAGGTGCGGCTGTTCGACGAGCACGAGATCCCCTGGGACCGCGTCGCGTTTCGCACCATCGGGCGCACGCTGCGCAACTTCTTTCTCGACCGCAAGCTCGGCGCGTTTCCCACCCGGGTGTCGGTGCTGGAGCGCCGCCAACCCGTGCCTCCGGACCTGCGGGGCGCCGGGTGAGAGCCGCGCCCGCGCGAATCGGGCAACCGCGCTAGAATCCGCGGCAAACACCACCCGGCCGCTGCGGACCGGGCCACGTCAACCGAGGAGGACCTCATGCTTTCGATCCAACGTGCCGTCGCGACCGGCCTGTGCGCCGTCGCGCTCGCGATTCCCGCTGCGGCACAGAACCGCATCTCGATCACCACCGGTGGCACGGGAGGGGTGTACTACCCGCTAGGCGGCGGGATGGCGAACATCCTGTCGAAGAACGTCCCCGGCATGTCGGCGACCGCTGAGGTCACCGGCGGTTCGATCGACAACCTCAAGCTGCTCAACGCCGGCAAGTCCGAGGTCGGCTTCTCGATGGCCGACTCGGCCTACGACGCCGTCCAGGGCATCGACAAGTTCAAGGACGGCAAGGTCGCCGCGCGCACGCTGATGGTGCTCTACCCGAACAAGATGCACGTCGTGACCGTCGAGGGCACCGGGATCACGAAGCTTGCCGACCTCAAGGGCAAGCGCGTGTCGACGGGCTCGCCGGGCAGCGGCACCGAGATCATGGCGCTGCGCGTGCTCGAGGCGGTGGGCATCGACGCGAAGAAGGACTTCAGGCAGGAGCGCCTGGGTGCGGCGGAGAGCGCGAACGCGATGAAGGACAGGAAGATCGACGCGTACTTCTGGGTCGGCGGGCTGCCCACGGCATCGGTCACCGACCTCGCGGCGACGCCAGGCACGAAGATCAAGCTGCTCGACCACGCCGAGGCGGTCGAGGCGATGAACAAGAAGTACGGGCCGCTGTACGTCGCCGACGCGATTCCCGCCAATACCTACCCCGGCCAGGACAAGGCGGCGACCAACGTCGACGTCTGGAACATCCTCGTCGCCACCGACAAGATGAGCAACGAGATGGCTTACCAGATCGTGAAGACGCTCTTCGAGAAGAAGCCCGATCTCGTGGCCGTGCACAAGGAAGCGCAGAACATCGAGCTCAAGCACCAGGCGCGCGGCTCGCCGATCCCGTTCCACCCGGGCGCGCGCAAGTACCTCGAGGAGCAGGGCGTCAAGTTCGCCAACTGACGCGGGCCGCTCGCCGCGGCGCCGCAATGGCGGCCCGGCGTGGCGACCGGCGCGAAGGACTCGCTTGACCGAGCGCGGCAGCAGTTCTCCCGACACCGCGACGCCGCGCGTCGGTGCGGCCGAACTGGCCGCCGCCGAGCGTTTCGTCGAGGCGGAGGAGGGGGCGGTCAGCCGTTTCCGCGGCGGCCTCGCGCTCTTCACCACCCTGGCTCTGGTGGCGATGAGCCTGTTCCACCTCTACGCGGCGGTCGAGATCGTCCCCGCCGCGGTGCTGCGGCCGGTGCACGTCGGGTTCGTCCTGGCGCTCGTGTTCCTGCTGTTCCCGGTGGCGCCGCGCTTCCGCAACCGCTTGATGCCCTGGGATGCGGCGCTGGCGGTGCTCGCCGTCGCCACGATCGCCTATCTGCTGGCTGGCGGCGACGATTTCTGGGATCGCAACACGCTTCCCAATCCGATGGACCGGTGGATGGGGCTCGCGTTCATGCTGCTCGTCCTCGAAGCCTGCCGCCGCACGTCGGGGTGGATCATGACCGGCGTAGTCGGGCTGTTCGTCCTCTACGCGCTTTTCGGCGCTGTCCTGCCCGACCGATGGGCGCATCGCGGTTACGACATCGCCAGCCTGAGCGGCTTCATGTACCAGACGCTGGAGGGCATCTTCGGCACTGCCGTCGACGTCTCGTCGTCGCTCATCATCCTGTTCACGATCTACGGCGCGTTCCTGCAGAAGTCGGGCGCCGGCCGGTTCTTCCTCGACTTCTCCTTCGCGGCCATGGGCAGCAAGCCCTCCGGCGCCGGCCGCACGGTCGTGCTCGCATCGTTCCTCCTCGGCGGGCCGTCGGGTTCCGGTGTGGCGACGACGGTCACCATCGGCTCGGTCGCGTGGCCGATGCTCGCCAAGGCGGGCTACGGCCGCGAGGCGGCGGGAGGCTTGCTCGCCGCCGGGGGCTTGGGCGCGATCATCTCGCCGCCCGTGCTCGGCGCGGCAGCCTTTCTGATCGCCGAATTCCTGAAGATCAGCTACTTCGACGTGCTGCTGATGGCGGTGGTGCCCACCTGCCTCTACTACCTGTCGCTGCTGGTGATGGTCGAGCTCGACGTCCGCCGCGCAAAGCTGCCGGCCGTGAGCGTGCCCCACGCGCTGACGGCGTGGCAGCTTTCCCAACGCTACTGGTTCCACTTCGTCTCGCTCGTCGCCATCGTTGCCTTCCTCGTCCTCGGCTTCTCGCCGGTGGCGAGCGTGTTCTGGGCGACGGTCGCGACGTTCGCGATGAGCTTCCTCGACCGCGTCAACGCGTTGTTTCCGCGGCGGCTCGTGCAGGCGCTGAAGGACGGCTCGCTGCAGGTGCTCGCCGTGGCCGCCACCTGCGCGGCGGCCGGGATCATCGTCGGCGTCGTGGCCAAGACCGGCCTGGGGCTCAAGTTCAGCGCCATCGTCATCGACTACGCCGGCGGCAGTCTGTTCCTCGCCGCCGTCTACACTGCACTGATCGTCTGGGTGATCGGGCTCGCGGTGCCCATCACCGCGAGCTACATCATCTGCGCGGTCATCGCGGCCCCCGCGCTCGTCAAGCTCGGCGTGCCGGACTTCGCCGCACACATGTTCATCTTCTACTACGCGGTGCTCTCCGAGGTCTCGCCACCGACGGCACTCTCGCCGTTCGCGGCCGCGGCGATCACCGGCGGCAACCCCTACGCCACCACGCTGCAGTCGTGGAAGTACACGCTGCCGGCATTCGTCGTGCCGTTCATGTTCGTGCTGGACCCGGATGGCGTCGGCCTGCTGCTGAAGCGCCCGCCCGGCGGGGACTGGTGGCACGTCGCGGTCTTCGCGCTCACGGCAATGGTGGGCATCGCCGCGCTCGCGGCGGGCGTGCAGAAGTGGGCGCTCCGCGCGTGCAGCCTCGTCGAGCGCTGGCTGCTGATCGCCGGCGGGCTCGCGCTGGTGTACCCGGACTGGACGGCGAAAGCCGTGGGCGCGGCGGTCGTGCTCGGCGTGCTGCTGCGTCAGTGGCTCGCGCGACGGCGCGCCCAGGGAAGCTCTGCGTAACCCGTGGATGCGCGACGCGCTTTCCCGGGATGATGGCAAGGCGCGGGCCGCCGGGTGTGCTAGGTCCCACACCCAAGGCCCGCAACGAAGCCAGCGCGCGGGAAAGCGCGTCCCGCAGGGCGGCCGAGCAAGCTGGAGTGGTGCGGATAGTTGAGGACGTACATGCGAGGCCGCGCGCGCCGCGAGGTTACGCAGAGGTTTCCTAGGCACCCACGTCGAACCCCGCGGCCTTCAGCGCCGCGTGCAACTCGCGCACGTGCTCCGGCCCCGTCGTCTCCACGACGCACACGACGCGCACCTCGGAGACCTTGGGGCCGGAGAACGCACGGTCGTGCGTGAGCTCGTGAATCGATGCACCGGCCTCCGCGATCGTCGCGGTGAGCCGCGCGAGCCCGCCCGGACGGTCGATGACGGAGACGGTGAAGCGCGCAAGGCGGCCGTCGGCGACCAGGCCCACGTCGAGCACGCGGCCGAGCATGTTGGTGTCGATGTTGCCGCCACACAATGTCAGCACGACCTTGCAGCCGGCGAGCTCCGGGAGCTTCCCGGCGATCAGCGCGGCGAGGGGCGTGGCACCCGCGCCCTCGACGACGCTTTTCTCCAGCTCGATCAGGCGCAGGATGGCGAGCGCGATCGCCGCCTCGTCGACCGTGACCACGCGGTCGACCACGCGCACGTTGCTGGCGAACGGGATGTCGCCGACGCACGAGACGGCGAGCCCGTCGGCGAGCGTCGGCGACAGGGTCACCGGGGTCGGCCGCCGTGCCGCTAGCGCGGCCGTGAGGCTCGCCGCCGCCTCGGGCTCGACGCCGATCACGCGCACCTGCGGGGCGCGCGCCTTCATCACCGTGCCGATGCCGGCGATGAGGCCGCCGCCGCCGACGGGCACGACCACCGCCTCGATGTCCGGTGCCTGCTCGAGGATCTCGAGGCCCATCGTGCCCTGGCCGGCGACGACGTCGGCGTTGTCGAACGGGTGGATGAACGCGAGGCCGTCGCGCTGCGCGAGCTCGACGGCGTGCCCGCGTGCCTCGACGACGTCGTTGCCGTGCTGGACGATCGTCGCGCCCAGCGCGCGGCAGTTGGTGACCTTGATCAGCGGCGCGAAACGCGGCATCACCACCGTCACCGGGACGCCCAGCAGACTGCCGTGGTAGGCCACGCCCAGCGCGTGGTTGCCGGCGGAGGCCGCGACGACGCCGCGCTTGCGTTGCTCCGCCGTCAGCCGCAGCAGCGCGTTGCGCGCGCCGCGCTCCTTGAAGCTGCCGGTGCGCTGCAGGTAGTCGAGCTTGCACCAGATGCGCGCGCCGGTGAGCTGCGATAAAGGAATCGACTCGACGCACGGCGATTCGTAGATGCCGCCGCGGATGCGCTTGCGCGCGGCGAGGATGTCGTCGAGCGTGATCATCTACCGACTCCCGCCAAGCACGCCGGCGCTCATCAACCACCGTCGTCGCTCCCGCGGAAGCGCAAGCCCAGTGTCGTTCGCTCGGAAGACACTGGGTCCCCGCCTGCGCGGGGACGACGACGGAGTGTCATGCACTTGCACGTGCCTCGTCAGAAGGGCAGCTTCGCGCCCGGTTTCGCGGCGAGCAGCACGCGCCGGAACGACTCCTGGATGCGCACGAGCGCCGCGTCGTTGTCGGCCTCGAAGCGCAGCACGATCACCGGCGTGGTGTTGGAAGCGCGCGCGAGGCCGAAACCGTCCGGATACTCGACGCGCAGCCCGTCGATGCGGATCACGTCGCTCGCGCCGGGGAAGTCCGCCGTCTGTTGCAGCTTCGCGACCAGCGCGTGCTGCTCGCCCTCGGCGCAAGCGATGTTGAGCTCGGGGGTCGAATGGGCATCGGGCAGCGCGTTCAGCACCGCCGACGGGTTGGCGCTACGCGACAGGATTTCGAGCAGCCGCGCGCCGGCGTACAGGCCGTCGTCGAAGCCGTACCAGCGCTCGCCGAAGAACGTGTGGCCGCTCATCTCGCCGGCAAGCGCGGCGCCGACTTCCTTCATCTTCGCCTTGATCAGCGAGTGCCCGGTCTTCCACAGCAGCGGCTTGCCGCCGTGCTTCACGATCCAGGGGCCGAGGTTGCGCGTCGACTTGACGTCGTAGATCACCGTCGCGCCCGGCACGCGCGAGAGCACGTCGGCGGCGAACAACATCAGCTGGCGGTCCGGGTAGATGACGTTGCCCTCGACCGTGACCACGCCGAGCCGGTCACCGTCGCCGTCGAAAGCGAGCCCGAGGTCGAGGCCGCCGTGCTTCACGCGCGCGATCAGGTCGGCGAGGTTCTTCGGCTGCGACGGATCCGGGTGGTGGTTCGGGAACGTGCCGTCCACCTCGCAGTACATCGTCTCGACGGTACACCCCAAGCGCCGGAACAGCTCGGGCGCAAACGCGCCGGCCACGCCGTTGCCTGCATCCACCGCGATGGAGAGGGGCCGCGCGAGCTTGACGTCGCCGGCGATGCGCGCGAGGTAGGCCGGCGCGATGTCGTGCGTACGGTAGCTCCCGGCGCCGGTGGCGAAATCGCCACGCTCGATGCGCTCGCGCAAAGCCTGGATGTCCGCGCCCGACAGCGTGGTGCCGTCGATCACCATCTTGAGGCCGTTGTAGTCGGGCGGATTGTGGCTGCCCGTGACCATCGTGCTGCACGCCGTGCCGAGCTCGTGCGCGGCGAAATAGGTCATCGGCGTGGCCACCATCCCCACGTCGACGACGTTGGCGCCCGCGGCGCGAATGCCGTCGGCGAGCGCGGCGGCGAGCGCCGGGCCGGACAACCGTCCGTCGCGCCCGATGGCGATGGTGTCGCGCCCGCGTGCGCGCGCCAGTGTGCCCAGCGCCTGCCCGACCTGGTGCACGATCGACTCGGTCAGCGTCTTGCCGACGATGCCGCGGATGTCGTAGGCCTTGAAGATCTCGTGAGGAATCGGCATGGGCTCGGCGAGGGTGGGGAAAGTCGACATTCTAGCGGCGCGCCCCGCGTGGCCCGGCGCCGGCGAAGAACGCGGTCAGCCGCAGCGGCAGCCAATCGATGCGGCCAGGCAGCGGTCCGGTGGCGAAGCCGACGTGGCCGCCTTCCTCGGGCTGCTCGAGGAGGACGGCGGGCGCGACCTCGGCGGGCGAGGGCAGCGACTCGCCCGGGACAAACGGGTCGTTGCGCGCGTTGAGCACGAGCGTGGGCACGGTGATCTTCGCGAGCCACGGCTTCGACGAGGCGCGCGTCCAGTAGTCCGCCGTGCCGGCGAAGCCGTGCAGCGGCGCGGTCACGAGGTCGTCGAACTCCCACATCGAGCGCACCGACGCGACTCGCGCGGCGTCGATCCGGCCGGGGAAGCGCCCGGCCATCGCGTCCGCTTTCGGCTTCAGCGTCATGAGGAAGTGCGCCGCGTAGAGACGATTCGCGCCGCTGTCGATCGAGCGGCCGGCAGCCATCAGGTCGAGCGGCACGGAGACGGCGGCGGCGCTCGTCAGCGTCGCTTTCGCGTCGCGACCGCGCCGACCCAGCCAGTTCAGCAGCGCGCTGCCGCCCAGCGAGACGCCGCAGGCGTGCACGACGCGCTCCGGCCCGACGCGCTTGCGGACCGCGGCGAGCATGGCGTCGATCTCCTCGTGGTCGCCCGAGTGGTAGGCGCGCGGCAGGCGGTTCGGCTCGTCGGCGCAGCCGCGGAAGTGCGGGACGACGCCTGCCCAGCCCAGCGCGGCGAGGCGCACGAACAGGGCGCGGACGTAGTGCGAGCCCGAGCTGCCCTCAAGGCCATGGAACAGCACGACGAGCGGCGCATTCGCGTCGGGCGTCTCGACCCAGTCGAACAGCCAGAAGTCGCCGTCCGGCGTGGCCACGCGCTCGCGGCGGAACGCGATCTCCGGCCGGCGCAGGAAGTACGGCCAGATCGTCTGCGCGTGTCCTCCTGGCAGCCACGCCGGCGCGCGATAGGGTGGAGGCGCCGCGACGGCATCGCCGCTCACGCGCGACTGCCCCTCATCGCTTGCGTCCGAGCGCCGTCGCGAGGCTCCCGACGAGCGTGCGCAGCATCTTGACGCGGGCGTAGCGCTTGTCCTCGGCCTCCACGAGCGTCCACGGCGCGAGCTCGGTGCCCGTGCGGTCGATCATGTCGGCGCTCGCCTGCTCGTAGGCGGCCCACTTCTTGCGGTTGCGCCAGTCGTCGGGGCCGATCTTGAAGTTCTTGAACGGCGTCTTCTCGCGCTCGCGGAAGCGCTCGAGCTGCTTCGCCTGGCTGATGTGCAGCCAGAACTTGACGACGATCGCGCCGGCGCGCACGAGGTCCTCCTCGAAGCGGTTGATCTCGTCGTAGGCGCGCAGCCAGTCGACGGGCGCCGCGTAGCCCTCGACGCGCTCGACCAGCACGCGCCCGTACCACGAGCGGTCGAAGATCGCGATGCCGCCGCGCCGCGGCACGTTGCGCCAGAAGCGCCACAGGTAGGGATGCGCGCGCTCCTCGTCGCTGGGCGAGGCGATCGGCACGAGGTGGTAGCTGCGCGCGTCGAGCGCCGCGGTGATGCGGCGGATCGCGCCGCCCTTGCCGGCGGCGTCCACGCCCTCGAACACGACGACCAGCGAGCGCTTCGCGAAGCGCTTGCCGCGCGTGAGCTTCGCCAGCTTCCCCTGAAGCGCTTCGAGCTGTCTCTCGTAACTGTCGTCGTCGAGCGCGAGCGAGAGGTCCAGATCGCGCAGGCGCTTGACATTGTCCACCGCGGCAGGCGCGACAGGGGCGGCGGCGTGCGCTCGCGGCACCGGCCGCGCGGCCGCGCGCAGGTTCGCCAGCACCAGCTTGCCGATCGCGACGTCCCGGAAGCGCTCGTCGGCGCCCTCGACGACCGTCCATGGCGCGACCGCCGTCGACGTCTCGCGCAGCACGTGCTCGAACAGCTCGTGGTTGCGCTGGTAGCGCCGGTAGCCGCGCCAGTGCTCGCCGGTGACGCGCCACGTGGTCCGCTTGTCGTCGTCGAGCTTCTCCAGCCGGGCCTTCAGGTCCTCGCGCCGCATGTGCAGCCACACCTTGACCAGCCGCACGCCTTCGTCGGCGAGCATCTGCTCGTGCTCGCGGATGCGCTGCAGCATGCCGTCGAGCGCGTCCATGTCGTGCAAGTCGTCGAGGTGCGCGGCGAGCGCTTCGGCGTACCAGGCGTTCATGAAGATGCCGACACGGCCCTTCGGCGGCAGCGTGGTCCAGTAGCGCCACGGCAGCGGATGCAGCCGTTCCTCCTCGGTGCGCGGCCCGAACGCGGTGACGCGAATGAACCGTGGGTCCATCCACTCGGTCAGCCGGTTCGCCGTCTCGCTGCGCCCGCCGCCGGCGAGCCCCGACAGCAGCACGAGCACGGGCCCTCCGCTGGCGGCCTTGAGCGCGTACTGCGCGCGCAGCAGCGCCATGCGCAACCGCGGCTCGGCGCGGTCGAACGTCGCCTTGTCCAGCCTGTGGCCCGCTTCGGCTGCTTCGAGCATTGCTTACTCCTCCGTGGCGTCCTTCCAGAACGGCTTCGCGTCGCGAAACCGTTTCCACGCGCGCTTGAGCTCACTCTCCTCGGCCGCCGCGCGAGCAGCGGACCAGCCCGCGACGAGCGCGGCGGCAGGCGAGAGCGTGCCGCCCAGGTCAGCCGCCAGCGCGGCGGCGGACGACGCGTCGTTCAGCCGACCGAGCACATCCTGCAGGCGGGCAAGCGCACGACGGTAGTCGGCGCCCCGCCGACCGGGGAACGGCGCGGCGAAGAACTCCGCGGCATAGCGCAGTTTCTTCCCCGCGATGCGCGCCCGGTGACGCTCGTCGGGCGAGCCGCCGACGAGCGCGGCGCCGGCACGCACCAGCTGCTTGTGGCGACGCCGCAGCGCATCCTGCGCGAACCCGCGTGCCGATGGCGCGCCGCTGCGTCCGGCAATGGACGCGACCAGCGCGCCGAGCGCCAGCAGCAGCCGCTGGAAGCGCGGCGAGCGCACCGCCGCATGCGCCTGTGCACGCGCTTGCGCGAGGCGCAGGCGCAGGTTCCCGTCGAGCGACGCCAGCGCATCGGCTGCCGTACCCGCGGCCGAGAGCAGCGGCGGCAGCGTTTCGACGGCGAACACGTCGAGGTCGCGCGCCGTTCCGAGCACGTCCGCGATCCAGCGCGCCTCGTCGGCGACGGCACGCAACTCCTCGTCGCCGGCCAGCGGGCGGGAGAGTGCCAGTGCGCTGCGCAGCCGGCGCAGCCCCACGCGCATTTGGTGGACCCACTCCGGGTCGTCGACGGTGGCCACGCCTTCGGCGTTGCCCTCGATCTGGGTGAGCGTGCTGCGCAGGATCGACGCGAGGGCGGTGCCCGCGCTCGCGTCCCCCGGGTAGTCGGGCGCCGCGGCGCGGCACGGCGTCGCGGCTTCGGGAACGAGCAGCGCGTAGCCGCGCTGCGCCTTGCTGCGCGGTTCCACGGTCAGCGGCAGGTCCGTGCACAGCGTGCCGGCCAGCTCGAACAGGCGCGCGACGTCGCCGCTCGCAAGCTCGAGTTCCAGCTCGCAGATCGCGGTCGAAGCGCGCTTGCCGACCGTGGCGCGCACGCGGCCGACGTCGATCGCGGCGAGCGCCGTCGTCCCGTCGGCGAACGCGAGCGGGAGCGTGGTGCGCTCGATCACGGTGGCGAACACCGGACCGATCGCGCGTCCCCGCGCGGCGCGGGCGGCGGCGCGGCCGAGCGGCGTGCGCGCGAGCAGCGCGAGGTCCGGCGGCGGGCGTCGCGTGCCGCGACCGAGGCTCCTCTCGTCCTCGGAGCGTTGCGCCAGGCCCCCCGCGCTCGTGCCCCGGCCCTTGACCGCCTGCACCCAGCCCCCGCGCTCGCGGCGAACGCGCAGCGCCATGCCGCGTCGCGCCAGCGCGTGGTCGGGAGTGTCGTAGTAGGTCGCGGCGAGCACCTCCCGGCGAGCGCGGCCGCGCCGCGCCGCATGCAGCGCCGGATGCTCCCGCAGCGCGTCGAGCGCGGCGCGCGGCAGGCGCAGCTTGAGCTCGACCTCGGTGGCGAGCGTCACCCGGCGCCCGCGCGTGCTCAGGCTGCGACCTTCATCCGTCGGGCGAGCTCGGCGCGCTTCACGTACGTCTCGCGCGCCAACGCAACGTCGTCGAGGAAGTGGGCAAGCTCGGAGAGCAGCAGCGCCTGCGGGCCGTCGACGAGCGCCTGCGCCGGGTTGGGGTGGAAGTCGACGAGCACCATGTTCGCGCCGGCGACCACGCCCTGCGCGACGACGTGGAAGACGTCGAGCAGCCCGTCGGGCGCCATCGCGCGCGTGCCCACCGAGTGCGAGGGGTCGATGCACACCGGCATGCGCGTGAGGCGCTTGACCACCGGCACGTGCGCGAAGTCGACGAAGTTGCGGTGCGGGTCGCCCATGTTCGTCTTCATCCCGCGCAGGCAGAAGACGACCTTGCGGTTGCCCTCGGTGGCGAGGTACTCGGCGGCGTTGAGCGACTCGTCGAGCGTGATGCCGAAGCCCCGCTTGATGAGCACCGGGAATTCCTGCTGGCGCCCGACGAGCTTCAGCAGCTCGAAGTTCTGCGTGTTGCGGGTGCCGATCTGCAGCATCACGCCGGTGGGGTTGCCCGTCTCGCGCAGCGCCTCGCGGATCTCGTCGACGTGCGACTCGTGGGTGATCTCCATCGCGATCACCTTGATGCCGTACTTGCCCGCCAGCTCGAAGACGTACGGCAGGCACTTCGCCCCGAAGCCCTGGAACGCGTAGGGGCTGGTGCGCGGCTTGTACGCGCCCATGCGGGTGCACACCTGGCCGTGCGCCTGCAGCGCCTTCATCATGTCTTCCACCGACCCGGGGGAGTCCACCGCGCACAGTCCGGCGAACACCTGCAGGGAGTCCTGGCCGAAGCGCACGCCGTTGTACTCGAACGACGAAGGGCGGTCGTCGCCCTGCTTGTGGCGGCCGAGCACCCGATAGGCCTCGGACACCCGCACGACCTTCTCCACGCACGGCAGTACCTGCATCTGCTCGATGGTCAGCGCCCCCGTGTTGCCGATCAGGTAGATCTCGGTCAACGTCACTTCGGTGCCGACTTCGCGGTGCACCGTGTGGCGGATGCCCGGCAGGCGGTCGAGCTGGCCGATCAGGACCTTGTAGTCGGTGCCTTCCGGGCTCGCATTGGGTTCCAGGATGAGGATCATTTTGATATATTTTCCTGCTATTTCAATGGGTTGGCTGAAGCACCCGCCGCTTTCGCCCATTGTAGCCGATGCCGGGGCCGCCCCCTGATGCGCGGCGACAACACCCCCCCACGGATGTCCGGGGTTTTGTTTGCGCCGGGTTTCGGCGCTCGCCTAAACTCTCGCATAGTGGCTCGCCGCCGGTGCCCCGGGAGGCCGGCGGAGGGCGCCAGGCAGTTCGATCCTGCACCGCAGTGCCCAGAGGAGATTCCCCATGAAGACGCTGTTGGCTGTCGCGCTGGCGGGGCTTGCCGCCACCGTGGCGCTACCGGTTGCTGCGCAGACCGCGCAGCCCGCGCCGAGCGCAAAGCCTGCCACGCCTGCGCCCGCTGCACAGGCCGCAACACCTGCGCCGGGCGCCACGCCCGCCGCCCCGGCGCCGGCCACGAAGTCCGCCCAGACGGCGCCCGCCACCAAGCCGGCCACCACGCCCACCACCACCAATCCCCAGCAGGAGCGGATGAAGGTCTGCAACGAAAAGGCCACGGGCAAGTCCGGCGACGAGCGCAAGAAGTTCATGAGCGACTGCCTGTCGGGGAAAGACGCGGGCAAGATGACGCAGCAGGAACGCATGACGACGTGCAACAAGAAGGCCGGCGACATGAAGGGCGACGAGCGCAAGAAGTTCATGAGCGAGTGCCTCAAGACCTGACGTAGCGCGAGAGGTTTCGAACGCGGTCGGGTGACCTCCTGTCCACCCGGCCGGAACTACAAGGCCGCACCGGGCAACCGGATGCGGCCTTGTTTTTTCCTGCACGCCCACCGCCTCGTCGGTCGCGGCGCACCTTCGTTCCCGGATTCGCGCACTTCGTCGACTGGCCATTGAGCCGGGCGGCGCGGCCGCGAACAATGCCCTCATCGCAGCACGGCTGCCGCGCCCCTGAATCCGCGCGGATGGCCGGGTGCATCCAAGCAGTGCTGCTTCGGCCTGATGCCGACGCGGTACCGCGGGGTGCGATGGTCAGGCAACCCGAGAAAGGTCCGGCGATGAAGCTCATCAGCATCCGCATGCGAATCGTGGCAGCAGCGCTTGCCGGTGCCGTCTCGGGCGCATTGCTCCTCGCCGTGGTCGGCGGCATGCCGCCCGACGCCGGGGCCGCGCCCGACGCTGCGCGCAACACGCGCGGCGGGGAGTCCGTCGAGTTCGCGGCCGTGCCGTTCCGCATCGAGGTGATCGGTACGCGCAGCGAAGGCACGGCGGTCGCCGGCGCGCCTGCCGTGCGACCCGGGACCTAGAGCAGGCGGCTCGTCGCCCCTGCGGGGCGTCCGGGGCGCGAGGAGCGCACTTCGTCGCGAGGCGGTTGCGGCACGCTTCGCGGGTATCGAGAATCCCTCCACGCCATGAATCCGCAGCGCCTTGTTCCTGCATCCAAGCTGCACACGACCGGCGGCTCGAAGCGAGACCGCCGGAGCGAACAAACCGAAACGATCAGCGAGCCCGAGGAGAGCGCCATGAAACGCAACCATCCCTACGTCGAAGGCAGCCTTGCCGTACGC
>Ga0209254_10000398_pt1 | contig 34715 bp, 30 predicted proteins | sample FrelakmetDIP11DI_FD_187148 | JGI IMG/M metagenome (GOLD analysis project Ga0209254, IMG submission 187148) | Freshwater lake sediment microbial communities from the University of Notre Dame, USA, for methane emissions studies - DIP11 DI (SPAdes)... | ecosystem: Environmental > Aquatic >... | reverse complement strand
CGGTGACCGCGAGCGGGCTCAGGGTCTCGCTGGTGAAAGCCAACCAGAGCGTCGGCGTGGCGTCGGCCTCGACCTTGGCGATGACCGGCTCGTCCACTGCATCGGGCAGGCGGCCACGCACGCGCGAGACGCGGTCGCGCACATCGGCCGCCGCGTCGTCGGGGCTCTTCTCGAGCTTGAAGCGCACCGAGATCTGGCTGCGCTCGGCGCGCGAGATCGAGGTGATGATGTCGACGCCGTCGATGCCGGCGATCGAGTCTTCGAGCGGCTTGGTGACCTGCGACTCGATGACTTCCGACGATGCGCCGGTGAGCACCGTGTTGACGGTGACAACCGGTTCGTCGATGCGCGGGTACTCGCGCAACGACAGGCGGTCGAACGAGACCAGGCCGACCAGCATGATCAGCAGCGACATCACGCTGGCCAGCACTGGGCGGCGAATCGACGTGTCCGACAGCTTCATGCTTGTCTCCCGCGCTTCACACGGCCGGCGCGCTGCGTGCCGCACCACTGGCCGCGCCATTGCCAGCGCCCGACGCCGCGCCACTGGCGCCACGCGCCGGCCCAGCGGCGCCACGCACCTTGCCGGCATCGGCCAGATCGACCACGCGCACTGGCAGGCTGTCGCCGCGCAACAGCCGTGCCTGGCCGGCGGTGACTACCACATCGCCCTCGGCCACGCCGGCTAGGATCTCCACCTTGCCCGGCACGCGCATGCCGATGCGCGCCTCGAGCCGCTGCGACACCTTGCCCTGCGGGCCATCGACGACCTTGATCAGGAATTGCTTGCCGCCCTGCGGCACCAGCGCTTCCTCGGGGACCACCAGCGCGCTTTCACGCACCGCGAACAGCGTGCGCGTGCGCGCGAACATGCCGGTACGCAGGACGCCGTCGGGATTGGCCAGGCGCGCGCGCACCAGCAGCGAACGGCCATTGGCGTCGAGCTGCGAATCGAGCGCATCGACCTGGCCACGGAAGCTGCGCCCGGGCATCGCATCGAGCGAGACCTCGACCGCCTGGCCGGTCTTGAGTTGCGCCAGGTAGCGCTCTGGCAGACGGAAATCGACCCAGACCTGGGTCGTGTCTTCAATGTTGACCAGGTCGGCGCCGTCCTTGACGTAGTCGCCGATGTTGACGCTGCGGATGCCGGCCACGCCATCGAATGGCGCCAGGATCTTCATGCGCTCGAGTTGCGCCTTGCTCAGCGCCACCTGGGCCATCGCCACCTCGAGTGCAGCGGCACTCTGGTCGACCACGCTCTGGCTGACGAAGTTCTGCGCCACCAGTTCGCGATTGCGCTGCAGGTTGGTGCGGGCGATCGCGGCCTGCGCTTCGGCCTGGCGCATCTGGGCAGACTGCAGTGAATCGTCGAGTTGCACCAGCAACTGGCCGCGCCGGACGCGCTGACCGTCACTGAACGCCAGTCGCGCAATCCGCCCGCTGACTTCCGGGCGCAGCATCACGCCCTGGCGCGAGCTCAGGGTGCCGACGGCCTGGGCGTCGACTTCGATGCGCAACTTTTGCACTTTGCCGACCTCGACCGCAGCGGGTGCCCCCAGACCCGCACCGCCCGCACCGCCCGCTCCGGCCGCAACGCCGGAACCGCCCTTGGGCGCCGAGGCTCCAGGCGCAGCGGCGCCGGCCGCACCGGCACCCGGCGGCTTGTTCTGGACCCACCAGGCGGCGGCGCCAGCGACGACCAGGCCGACCACGGCGATCCAGGTGTGAAGTTTCTTGAGGGCCATGCGACTCCAGCGATGAACATGGCGACTTTAGCCGCGACCGCGATTTCGCGTATCCGGGGCACTACGGTCAAACAGTCCGTGTGAGCGATGTGCGCGGGCGATGCGAGGCTACTGGTCGGCCACACCGCGGTTGGCCAGCGCGTCTGCGCGCTCGTTGCCCGGGTCGCCGGCATGCCCCTTGACCCAGCGCCATTGCACCTTGTGCGTGGCCGCGAGTTCGTCCAGGCGTTGCCACAGGTCGATGTTCTTGACCGGCTTGTGGTCGGCAGTTTTCCAGCCGCGCTTCTTCCAGTTGTGGATCCAGGTCGTGATGCCCTGGCGCACGTACTGGCTGTCGGTGTACAGCACCACGTCACTGTGTCGTTTGAGTGCCGCCAGGGCTTCGATCACGGCCGTCAATTCCATGCGGTTGTTGGTGGTCAGCGCCTCGCCGCCCCACAACTCCTTCTCGTGACCGCCGACGCTGAGCCAGGCACCCCAGCCGCCGCGCCCCGGGTTGCCCTTGCAGGCGCCATCGGTGTAGATCGTGATGCTGTGGCTGCTCATGGTTCTTCTTGGTGGGAGTGATGGTTGGCGACCACGGCCGGTGCGGCCTGGGCCGGGACGCGATCGCGGCGCGCCAAACCCACCAAACGCATGCCACGCACGCGCTTCACCGCCACCAGCATGTAGATCGCGCCGAGCACCGGCCACCAACGGTCGCCGGTGCGGTCCATCCAGGCGAACCGGCCCAGCATGCTTTCCGAGCGCAGGGGTGGCCGATAGCCTCCGAAGCGACCCCCTTCGACCTCGAAGCTCAGCAGTCGAAGCCAATCGCGCAGGCGCCCGTAGCCGATGAAGTCACCGGGGCGAGGCAGAAACAACGGCCCCTGCCCACCCAGGTGCTGACGCATCCGGCCGCAGCGCTGGCGCAGGCCCCACAGGCTCGCCGGGTTGAAACCGAGGATCACAACGCGCCCCTCGGGCACCAGCACACGCTCGACTTCGGCCAGCGTCAGGTGCGGGTCGCGCGCCAACTCCAGCGTGTGCGGCAAGACCACCAAGTCCACGCTGCGTTCGGGAAACGGCAGTGCATCGGTGTCGCAATACAAGGCCACCGCGCGCGGCTGCATGGCGCTGTCGCTGGCCAGCCAGTGATGCGGCATGCGATTGGCACGCAGCGCGTCGAGCTCAGGCAAGCCGAGCTGCAGCGCATGAAAACCAAACAGGTCCGCGACCACGCGATCGAGCTGGGCCTGCTCCCAAGCCAGCAGGTATTGGCCCGGCGGCGTGTCGAGCCACTGCGCCAGTTCATCAGCGCCCTGGTTTGTGTTCATCAATGCTTGCAAAGCGCGGGGAACCGGCGCGTCGGGGTCTTGCTCACAGTGCGTGGTTCCTATAATTGCGGCGCCTTGCCGATGAATCTGAACGCCCCACCCGCCTTGACCGACAACGCCCATCCGGATGCTGCAGGACGGCGCACGAGCATTTGCGGCGAGTCCGGCCAGTGCTAAGCCCGAGTACATCGTGAACAGTGCACGGAGCCTGACACCGGCAACCATTCTAGTGATCCGCGCCCGCGCCGATCATGTCGGCAGCGTTGACAACCGGTGCGAATGCAAGCCCTGATTCCGTTGAGACCCAGCCCAACTTCCCGAGCCCGCAGCGCCATCGCCCTGCTGGCGGCGGTGTTGGTGACAGCCTGCGCCAGCCCTGGGGTGCCGACTGTCGCACCCGTCACCGCGCTCGCGCCTGAGGCCGCGCCAGCGCCGCCGCCTTCTGGATCTGGGTCGATGGCCGAGGCCGCGGCGTCCGCTGCGCACGAGTCTGCCGCCACGGCACCCAACGAGGTGGTCGTGCAAGCGCCGATTGACCCGTGGCGCCCGGAAGTGCCGGTCGATCTCGATGACCGCATGGCGCAGGCCGACCTCTGGCAGCGCGTGCGCAACGGCTTCGGTATCACCGACCTCGACGACGCCTTCGTCCGCAAGCGCGAGTACTTCTACGCCCGCCAGCCTGACTACGTCCAGCGCATGGCCGAGCGCGGCGGGCGCTATCTGTTCCACATCGTCGAAGAGGTGCAGAAACGCAATCTGCCGAGCGAACTGGCCTTGCTGCCTTTCATCGAGAGTGCGTTCAACCCGCAAGCCGTGTCGAGCGCGCGCGCCTCGGGCATGTGGCAGTTCATGCCCGCCACCGGGCGCCACTTCGAGCTGACGCAAAACGTCTTTCGCGACGACCGCCGCGATGTACTGGCCTCCACACGCGCCGCGCTCGACTACCTGACCCGCCTGCACGTCATGTTCGATGACTGGCACCTGGCGCTCGCGGCCTACAACTGGGGCGAAGGCAATGTGCAGCGGGCCATCAAACACAACCGGCTCGCCGGTCGACCGACCGACTATTCGAGCCTGAAGATGCCGAACGAGACACGTGACTACGTGCCCAAGCTGCAGGCTGTCAAGAACATCATCGCCAACCCACAGGCGTTCGCGCTGGTGCTGCCCGCGTTGAAGAACCACCCCTATTTCCTCAGCGTGCCGATCGCCCGCGACATCGACGTGGCGCTTGCAGTCCGTCTCGCAGGCTTGTCGCTGGCTGACTTCCAGGCCCTGAACCCGCAGATGAACAAGCCGGTGATCCTGGCGGCCGGCACGCCACAGGTGCTGCTGCCCTACGACAACGCCAGCGACTTCATCAAGAACGTGGAGCAACACCGCGGCCCGTTCGCCACCTGGACGGCCTGGGTCGCACCATCGACGATGAAGACGGCCTTGGTCGCACAACAACTCGGCATGAGCGAGGCTGACTTGCGCTCGGTCAACAACATCCCGCCGCACATGCTGGTCAAGGCTGGCTCGACGCTGCTGGTGCGGCGCAGCACACAGCGCCAGGCCGACGTGTCGGAGCGGATTGCCGAGCACGCCACCATCGCACTGGTGCCTGAGGCAGGTGCCGCAAGGCGTGTGGCGCTGCGCGTGGGCAAGAACGGCGACAGCGTGACCGCAGTGGCCAAGCGCTACCGGGTCAGTGCGGCGCAGGTGGCGCAATGGAATCAGGTGAGCGAAGACGCCCGATTCGCTGCCGGCAGCACCGTGGTGGTATTCGTTGCGCCGCGCGCGACGAAGGCAGCCCCGGCGCGCGCAACGGCGGGCAAGCCGGTCGCCAAACAGAGCGCCAAGGCCGTCGCGGTGGCCGCTGCGCCGAGCGCCCACGTCAAACGCTGAGCAGCCCGATCAGCGCCGGTCGCTCATCGCGTGCGCGATGGTCGAGAGATCGACGTACTCCAGTTCACTGCCCACAGGCACGCCACGCGCCAGCCGCGTGACATGTCCGCCTCGCGCACGCAAAGCCTGGCCCAGCACATGCGCAGTGGCCTCGCCTTCGGCGGAGAAGCCCAGCGCCAGGATCACCTCCTGCACGGCCGGATCGGCGGCACGCTCGAGCAACTCGGCCACGCCGATGTCGCGCACGCCGACCCCGTCGAGGGGTGATAGTCGGCCCATCAACACGAAGTAAAGGCCACGATAGCTGCCAGTGCGCTCGAGCGCTGCCTGGTCGGCGGGGGTTTCAACGACGGCCAGCTTGCTTGCATCGCGCGACGCATCGCTGCAGACGCCGCACAACAGCGATTCGCTGAAGGTGTGGCAACGCTGGCAGTGGTGCACATGGGCCACGGCGCCGGTCAACGCGTTGGCCAGTCTCAGCGCCCCGTCGCGGTCATGTTGCAGCAAGTGGAACGCCATGCGCTGCGCCGACTTGACGCCCACGCCGGGCAGGCGGCGCAGCGCATCGATGAGGGCATTGAGTGAGGGCTCGGCGGCGCTCCGGGAGTGAGTCATCTAGAACGGGAATTTCATGCCGGGTGGCATCGGCATGCCGGCTGTCAGCTTGCCCATCTTTGCCTGGCTGACTTCCTCGGCCCGGCGCACGCCGTCATTGAAGGCCGCGGCAACCAGGTCTTCGAGCATGTCCTTGTCATCGGCCAGCAGGCTCGGGTCGATGGTGATGCGCTTGACCTCGTGCTTGCAGGTCATCGTGACCTTCACCAGGCCGGCGCCGCTGACGCCTTCGACTTCCATCAGCGCCAGTTCGTCCTGTGCACGCTTCATGTTGTCTTGCATGGCCTGGGCCTGTTTCATCAGGCCGGCGAGCTGGTTCTTCATCATCGTTCGATTCTCCTAATGAGGTTTGATCGAGCCGGGCACGATGCGCGCCGTCTTGAATTGCGCGAGCATGTCTTGCACCAGCGGGTCGTTGTGGATGATCTGCTCGGCCTCCTGCTGACGGCGCTGCTTCTCTGCGGCACTGCGTCGGGCTGGCGTGTCTTGCACCGTGCCGGCTTCGAGGTCGAGGCGCAGGGTCGTGATGCCCAGAGCTTCGGCCAGTGCAGCCTGGAGCTTGTCACGCAGCGGCACCGAGCGCAGCGACTCGCGTTCGACGCGCAAGCGCCACAACGGCGCGGCGCCATCGTGCTGTTCGATCAGTTCGGCCTGCACCGCCAACTCGCGCACCAGCGCCGTGATGAGTTGTCCTTGTTCGAGCATTGCGACGATGCCGGCCCAGCGCTCGCCGAGCGGCGTGGGCAGCAGCGCCATGGGTTCGGCGGGCGTCTGGCGGACTGCGGCCGCCAACGGCGGCGCCGGCTGGCGCGGCACGACCCCTTCGAAGTCGTCGGGGGCCTCGTCGAGCCAGGCCGGCGGCTCGTTGTCCGAGACCTTGGGCACGGCCCTTGACAGTGACGCCGCTGCGGCCGTGGCAGGCGCACTGGACGCGGCCGAGCGGGTCGCTGGCCCTGCCGGTGGAGCCGGCCGCGCAGGTGGCGTGCCTTCCGGAGCAAAGGCGAAGACCCGCAACAGCACCATCGTCAAGGCCGCATAGGCGTCAGGCGCAAGATTGAGCTCCTGGCGTCCGTGCAGCACCAGGCTGTAGAGCAGTTGGGTTTCGTCCGCCGGCAGCAGCGCCGCGAGTTCGCGGGTCAGGGCAGTGTCGGGGTCGGTGTCGGGCAGCGCGCCGGGCACCGCCTGCTCGACGGCCATCTGCTGCAGCAGTGCCGTCATTTCTTCCAGCGTGCCCGCCGCCGACAGGCCGTATTCGCGCAGCGCGTCGACGCCGGCCAGCACGGCGCGGCCATCACGCGCAGCCACTGCCCGCACGAAGCCGCTGGCATGGCTGCGATCGACGCTGCCGAGCATGGCGCGCACCGCGTCGCTGTTCAACGCACCGCCGCTGAAGGCGATGGCCTGGTCGGCCAGCGACAGGCCGTCACGCATCGAACCGCGCGCGGCACGCGAGAGCAAGCGCAACGACAGCTCGTCATAGGCCACGCCTTCGGCCTTGAGCACGTGCTCGAGGTGTTCATGCACAACCTCGGGCGCCATCGGTCGCAGGTTGAACTGCAAGCAACGCGACAGCACCGTCGGCAGCATCTTCTCGGGGTCGGTGGTGGCCAGCACGAACTTCAAGTACTCGGGCGGTTCTTCCAGCGTCTTGAGCAGCGCGTTGAAGGAGTCCTTGGTCAGCTGGTGCGCTTCGTCGATCATGAAGATCTTGAAGCGGCCGATGGCGGGCTTGTAGGCCGCGCGTTCGAGCAAGTCACGGATCTCGTCAATGCCGCGGTTGCTGGCGGCGTCGAGCTCGACATAGTCGAGGTAGCGGTCGGCATCGATCTCGGTGCAGGCACTGCACACGCCGCACGGCGTTGCGGTGATGCCACCCGTGCCGTCGGGCCCGGTGCAGTTCAGGCTCTTGGCCAGGATGCGCGACACCGTGGTCTTGCCGATGCCACGCGTGCCAGTGAACAAGTAGGCGTGGTGCAGGCGCTGCTGTTCGAGCGCATGCGTCAACGCCTGCACCACCGCACCCTGCCCCACCATCTCGGAAAACGACCGCGGCCGGTACTTGCGCGCGAGCACCACATAACTCATGTGTCGATTCTACGGTCGGCCCGAAAGCGGGCACGCGGCCGCTCTCCCGTGTGAGCCGCGATAATCGCCGCCCATGAATGCCTCGCCACCCGCGCCGCTGAGCTACGAGCAAGCCGGCGTCAACTACGACCTGATCGACCCGCTGAAGGTCATCGCCCAGCGCGCCGCTGCCGCCACAGCCGGGCACCTGGCCGGCCACGGTTTCACCGAAGTCAAGGCCTCGCGCGGCGAGTCGGCCTACGTGGTCGACGTCGGGCCCTTCTATATCGCCAGCATCGTCGAATGCCTGGGCACCAAGGCGCTGGTAGCTGATGAGATGGCGCGGCTCACCGGCAAGAGCTACTACGACAGCATCGCCCAGGACACCATCGCGATGGCCGTCAACGACCTGATCACCGTCGGCGCCACACCGCTCGTCGTGCAGGCCTACTGGGCCGCGGGCGGCAGCCAGTGGTTCAGCGACGCAGCACGCTCGCAAGCCCTCGTCGCCGGCTGGCAGCACGCGTGCAATGTCTGCAAGGTGGCCTGGGGCGGCGGCGAAACGCCGGCCCTGGCAGGCATCGTCGAAGCCGGCCGCATCGACCTGGCGGCCAGCTGCACCGGCCTCATCAACCCGAAGCAGCGCCTCTCCGTGGGCGACAAGCTGGCTGCGGGCGATGCCATCGTGCTGCTGGCCTCGAGCGGCATCCACGCCAACGGCCTGAGCCTGGCACGCAAGCTCACCGAGCGCCTGCCGCAGGGCTACCTGACACCGATCGACCAGAGCGGCACCCGCTTCGGCGAGGCTCTGCTCGCCGCCACGGTGCTCTACTCACCGGTCACCGAAGCGCTGTGGCAAGCCGGCATCACGCCGCACTACGCCGCGAACATCACCGGCCACGGTTGGCGCAAGCTGCTGCGCCACCCTGGTCGCTTCACCTACCGCATCCACGCCGTGCCCGCCGTGCCACCGGTGATGAAGTTCATGCAGCACCACGCGGCCCACGACGACCACGAGGCCTACAGCACGCTCAACATGGGCGCAGGCTTCGCGCTCTTCGTTGCACCTGAAGACGCGCAGCGCACGGCTGCCGTGGCCCGCGAGCAAGGCGTCGCCGCCCTCGTGGCCGGGCGCGTCGAGGCTGGCGACAAGCAACTGCTGATCGAACCACTCGGCCTGCGCTACGGCGACGATGCCCTGCAACTGCGCTGAGACGAGCCACAGGCAGCTTCCCGCCTCGGCCGGCTTCGGCGCTGCCGTAGGGCGAGTTCAAGCTCAGCCACGGCCACACCTGTGGCCGCATCGGGGCCTGCAGTCCGCGGCAAACGATCGATGGGGCCCAGGGCCAAGCCAGGCGCACCGCCCCTGTCAACCACGCCACGTAAACTGTGCTGCAGACTTTCGCGTCCCGGGAGAAGCCCATGATCAAGCAACTCGTACTCGTTCTGTCGATGTCCGTCGCAGCGGCCGCGATGGCTGAAGGCCATACCTGCAATGCCGCGGCCACCGAGCAGAAGCTCTCAGGCTTGCCCAGGACCTCATTCCTGGAGAAATGCGAGAAGGACGCCAAGGCGGCCTGTGCGAACACGGCGAAGGACAAGAAGCTCTACGGCATCGCCAGGACCAACTTCGAGAAGAAGTGCGTCGCGGACGCCGTCGGCGAGCTGAAGCCCGCCAAGTGACGTCACGCCGGGCGAAGAAGCGTTGCATCCGGAATCCGACGGCATAGGCCGTCTCCGAGACATCGGTGTGTGCGCGGGCCGTGGTTCCGGTAGCGTCACCCTCGCCGATCACGGGAAGGCTCTGGCTTCCGTGATGCGGCCTCCCTGCTGCCGCCCTCACGAGGGCTATCCCGCGCCGGGGCCCTTTGCGGCCGCCGGCTGCGGCGCGAACAGTTCGTCGAACAGGTCGCCGGGAATCGTGCCCGCGTCCTCCGTGACATCGGCGCCGTCCAACAGATCGTAGGACGACGTGACCCAAGTGCCGTAGGAGACCTCGGGCAAGTTCGCGTCGACCTTGGCGGCGACCGGTGCCGCCTTGGTAACCCACTCCCCGTTCGGGGCACTCGGGCTGATGCGCCAGACGCGCTTTTCTGGCACTGTCAACTTGGGCTTTGGCCGAAACATGGACACTCCTCGCGATGCGCCCAATCGGGTGATGCTGAGCGCTCCTGGGGCCGGCCATGCTAACGCGCAGCGAGTCGACGCAGCGACGATGCGCGTCCACCACCCCTAGATTGACGGCGGCCCGCATCGGCCCGACATCAGGTCATCCCATCACACCGCCCACGCCGTTCGCCCCGCTGCCGGCCGATTTGACGCACCCCCCGAGCGGGCTGGCCAAGCGTGGGCCAGGGGTAAAGTGACCGACGTCTATGTCCATGTCGGCAGCGCCTGGTACCAGCCGCACAGTCGTGTTGCTTCGCGTGAAGCTGCCGCATACGCCATTGCGTTCATGACCTGCGCACGCAATCGCCACCGATGGCGTTGCCCAACGCTTGCGCCTGCTGACCCGACATGCTGACACCCGAGCGGGTCAGCCGCCGGTACCGCCTCATGGCTCCAGCATCTTCAGCCGCTGCACCTTGCCCGAGGGCCCGCGCGGCAGTTCGTTGACGAAGCGGATCAGCTTGGGCGTCTTGTAGCGCCCCAGGTACTGCTCGCAGAATGCCCGCAGGTCCGCTTCCACGCTGGCGTCGGTGCCGGGGCGCAGCACCACGCAGGCCAGGATGTCCTGGCCGTAATGCTTGTCGGGAATGCCCACAGCGGCGGCTTCGAGCACGGCGGGGTGGCGCAGCAGGGCTTCGTCGATCTCGCGCGGCGCGATGTTCTCGCCGCCCTTGATGATCAGCTCCTTGATGCGGCCGGTGACGAAGAAGAAGCCGTCGCTGTCCCGGTGGCCGAGGTCGCCGCTGCGCAGCCAGCCGTCGGGCGTGAAAGCCGCGGCCGTCGCGGCGGCATCCTTGTAGTAGCCGCGCATCACGTTGGGACCGCGGATCGCGATCTCGCCGGTTTGCCCATCGGGCAGCGGTTTCAACCCGGCGTCGATGACGCGGGCCTCGCAGCCCGAGGCGCGGCCTACGGCACCGAGCTTGCGCCGGCCGGCGTCGAGCGGGTTGCTGAACGACGGGGCCACGGTTTCGGTGAGCCCCATCGTTTCGACGACGCCGATGCCGAAGCGCTGCTCGAAGGTGATCAGGTGTTCGGGCGGCAGCGCGGCCGAGGCCGAGCGCGCCAGGCGGATGCCGGTCAGCGCCTCGCGGGGCGGCGCGCTGTCTTGCGCCTCGATCAGGTACGACGCGATCGTCGGCACCAAGTTGAGCCAGGTGCAGCGCGCGCCCTGCGCTTGAGCCCAGAAGCGCGCGGCGGAAAAACGCGGTGCCATCGCCACGCTGCCGCCGCTGGCCAAGGGCGCGAGCATGGTCACGGCAAAGGCGTTGATGTGGTACAGCGGCAGCACGCCGAGAACGCGGTCGGCCGGACCGAGGGCATGCTCGGCCGCGATCGCCAATGCGTTGGCCGCCAGGTTGGCCTGCGTCAGCATCACGCCCTTGGGGCGGCCAGTGGTGCCCGAGGTGTACATCAGCAGGCCGATGGCGTCGCAGCTCGGCGTGGCCGTGGCCGTGGGCTGCGCCGGCAGCAACAGGTTCTCATGATCCAGCGCCAGCACCGGCGCACGCGGCTCAAGCGCCCTCGCCTTGTCGACCCACTCGCCGCTGGCCAGCACGAGTTTGCAGTCGCTGTGGTCGAGCACATAACGCATCTGCTCGGCCTGCGACAGCAGGTTCACCGGGTTCACGCACCAGCCGCCATGCAGGGCACCGAGCAGCAATTGCAGCGTGCCCAAGCCGTTGGGCATGATCAGCGCCACGGTGTCGCCGGGCACTGAACCCCGCGCCTGCAGCAAAGTGGCCACGCGGCCGCAGCCGGTTCGCAATTCAGCGAACGTGAGCGTCTGCGCCGACTCGGTGCCCAGCGCATACACGGCCTCGGGCCGCAAGGCGGCCTGCAGCTCGATGAGGCCGCGCACGGTGCCGGGCGACGCCGCGTCGGTCATCCGCGGCCGTACTTGTCGAAGTAGCCGCCGAAGATCTCGTCCTCGCTCGGCACGCGCTCAGGGATGGGCCGCGAGATGCGCGTGATGTTCAGGTAGTGGCGGTAGTTCATGTTGTTGGAGAAGTTGTTCCTGCCCCAGGTGCCGCAGCCCATCGACAGCGAGAACGGCAGGCCATTGTCGAAGCTGCCGCCAGTGGCGATGCAATGCGCCTGGTCGACGATGACACGCGACACCGGCAACGTGAGTCCCAGCGCCAGCGCGCGCTCGGGCCGCGTGCTGTGCAGGCCCACCGAGTGGCCGGCACCCTGCCAGGCGTAGATCGCCTCGACGATGGCCATCGCGTGCTCGAAGTCGCGCGCGGAGTACAGCGCGAGCACGGGACTCAGCTTCTCGCCGGAGAACGGATGCTCGGCGCCGAAGCCATCTTCCTCGACGATGAGAACGCTCGGGTTCAGTGCGGCGATGTCGGACAGCCCGGCAAGCTCGGCCACCGCGCGCGCCGATTGCCCGGTCGCGGCGGCCGAGAGCTTGCCGCCCGGAAACATCAGTTGCTGCAGCAGGGCCTTGTGCGCCCGGTTCAGCAGCACCGCACCGCGCGCCTGCAGCGCGGCGAGCATGGGTTTGCGCGCGCTGTCGACGACGATGAGGCTGTTCTCCGACGAGCAACTCGTGGCGTTGTCGAAGGTCTTGGAGCGCACGATGCGCTCGGCGGCCAGCAGCACATCGGCGGTTTCGTCAACGATGCCGGCCACGTTGCCGGCACCGACGCCGAAGGCCGGGGTACCGCAGCTGGCCGCGGCGCGCACATTGGCTTGCGAGCCGGTGGCCACCACCAGATCGCACTGGCGCATCAACTCGGCCGTGGACGCCTTGCTGATCGGCGCGGGCAGCAGTTGCACCAGATCGCGCGGCGCGTCGATGCGGTCGAACTCGGCGTGGATGAAGGCCAGCAGCCGCGCCGCCGTGCTCCAGCCCTTGGGCGACGGGGCCACGATCACCGCGTTGCGGCCCTTCAACGCATTGATGATCTTGTTGGCCGGCGTGGCGCCGGGGTTGGTGGAAGGCGTGACGGCGCACACCACACCGACCGGGCGCGCGATCTCGACAATGCCCGTCGCGGGGTACTCCGCGATCACGCCGACCGACTTGGTGCCTCGCAGGTCACGCAGCAGGCCGAGCGTCTTGCGGTGGTTCTTGCGGACCTTGTCCTCCACATTGCCGATGCCGGTGTCGGCCACCGCCAGTTCCGCCAGTTCGCGATTGCGCGCCGGCTCCATGATGGCCCAGCCGGCGGCGGCAACCAGCTCGTCCACGCGCACCTGGTCGTAGCCGTTGGCGATGCGCTGGGCGACACGCGCACGAGCGACCAGCACGGCGACGTCGCTGGCGATGTCGGCCACGTCAATCGGCCTTGATGTTGGCGTCCTTCGCCAGCTTGGCCCACTTCGGCAGCTCGCTCGCAACGGCCTGGCCCAGCCGCTCCGGAGTGCCGCCAACACCTTCGGCGCCCTGCGCCAGCAGTTGCGCCCGCACTTCGGGGTCGGCGACCACGGCGTTGAGTGCCTTGTTCAGGCGTTCGATGACGGCGCGTGGCGTCTTCGCCGGAACGAACATCGCGTACCAGCTGTCGACCTCGAAGTCGGCAACACCGGCCTCCTGCATCGTCGGCACATCGGGGAAGGCAGCGCTGCGCTTGAGCGTCGACACCGCCAGCGCCTTCAGCTTGCCGGACTTGACGAACTGCGCCGCCGCCGGAATCGACACCCACAGCGTCGGCACCTGCCCGCCCATCACGTCGGTCACGGCCGGGCCGCCGCCGCGGTAGGGGATGTGCGTCAGCGGTGTGCCGATGCGCAGCGCGTGCAACTCACCGGCCAGGTGGCCCGGCGAGCCGTTGCCCACCGAGGCAAAGGCCATTGTTCCCGGTGCGGCCTTGGCCAGGGCCGTCATCTCGGCCACCGTGTTGGCCGCGAACTGCGGGCCGGCGACCAGGATCTGCGGCAGCGAAGCCACCAGGCCGACGGGCTCGAAGTCCTTCAACGTGTCGTAGTTGAGTTTCGGAAAGATCGCCGGGTTGATGGTGTGCGAGCTCAGCGTGAACAGCACCGTGTAGCCATCGGCCGCCGACTTGGACACGACTTCGGTGCCCACCGAGCCCCCGGCGCCGCCCTTGTTCTCGATGACGATGGGCTGACCGAGCGCGGCCTGGAACTTGGCCTGCACGATGCGCGCGATGACGTCGGTGCCGCCGCCCGGCGGGTACGGCACCAGAAATTTCACCGGCTTGTCGGGGTAGCTGGCTGCCTGGCCGATGGCTGCCGCGTGCAACACGGGCAACGCCACGGCAAACAGCCAGCGGCCCAGGCTGCGACGTGAAATCAGCTTCATGCGAGTCTCCTTCGGGCGATAGATCGGGACGCAGATGGCGTGCGCGGCAAGCGCGAGCATATAGGTCAGCGCTGGCGATGCCCGCCGATCAGCGCCAGCAGTTCCTGGAAGATGTGGTTGCCCAGGCCGGCGTCGAGGTCGATGGCCTGGCAGTGGCCGTAGTAGGGGCTCAGGTCCAGGCCGACGCCGATGGCAGCCAGCGCGACAACGCCGTCGGCTTCGACCCTGGCGGCCACCTGTTGCATGTGGTGGTCGAGGTAGTGCGGGACGTTGGCCAACTGCGTCGCACCGTCCATCGGGCAGCCGTCGGAGATGACGACCAGCAGGCGCCGCGCCTCGCCGCGGGCCGCCAGCCGAGCCGCGGCCCAGGCCAGGGCCTCGCCGTCGATGCCTTCGCGGAACAACTCGGGATTGAGCAGTGCGGCGATGCTGCGCCGGGCGCGGCGCCAGGGCGTGTCGCCATCCTTGAACACCAGGTGCGTGACCTCGTTGAGGCGGCCGGGAAACGGCGGCTTGCCGGCGCGGCGCCAGTCACGCAGGGCACGGCCACCATTCCATGCGCCCGTCGTGAAGCCGAGGATCTCGCTGGCCACGCCGGCCATGTCGAGCGCACGCGCGAAGACATCGACCAGCAGCGCCACCGACTCGCTGTGCTGTCGCATCGAGCCGGAGCAGTCGATCAGGAAGCCGACGACGCAGTCTGCCCGCGGCTCGGATTGCTCTTGCCGGAACAGCCGCCGCTCGGTGGGTGAAGCCACCAGTTGGGCCAGGCGCCGGCCATCGATCAGGCCCTCTTCCTGGGCGCTGGCCCAGTCGTCGCGCGACGCCACGGCGAGCAGGGCCTTCAATTGCCGGGCCAGGCGAGCGATGTTCAAGCCCTGCTCCGCGATCCGGGTGTCCAGGCGCTGCCGGTACTCAGCCAGCAAGGCCTCGCGGATCCGCGTGTACGGCCGCAGCTCGCTGTCGTAGGCGGTGGTGAACACGCGGTAGCCGCCTGGCGACGCATCGAGCACGCGGCTGCGACCGGTCACGACAGTAGCGGCGCCTTCAACGTCATCGTTCTCGTCCACCGCCGTGAGCAGCCCGAAGGCAAGCCGCGGATCGTCCTCGCGCTCGACCGCGTTGGGCGTGTCATCGTTTTCGGCGGCGTCTTCGAGCAGACGCGCCACCTGCGCGGCAATCGCCAGGGCATGGACCGCATAGGCTGCCTGGTCGTCGTGGGTGCGGCGCAGCGCCGCCAGGCTGTGGCCGATGAGCGGGGCGATGCCGGCCCGGGTGGCTTCCATCAGGTCTTCGGTTTCCTCCAGCAGCGGCTGCTGCGTGACGCGGGCGTGGCAGACCTGCGCGATGGTGAACAGCAGGATGCCGCTGGCGCTCTCCGTCAGCCCTGAATGGTGGAAGGCCAGCAACCAGGTGTCGAAGCAGTGCCGCAGGTTGCGTTGCACGCCGGGCCACTCATCACCCGCCAGCGATTCGACGCGAAACTGCTCGAGCATCTCGAACACCGTGCGGCGGGCCGGGTCGGTCGGTGCGAGCCGCCGGTGCAGCGATTCGTCGGAGCGCGCCAGGCGCAGGGCCAAGCCATCGGCGGCGCCGCGGAAGGAGGCGAAGTCGTCGTGCTCGATGCTCGGGTGCAAGTGCGGCGCATACAGCGGCAGGCGCACACGACCGCGGTGCAGGCGCCGGCCGCGGAAGTGCAGGTCACGCTCGCCGGCCAGGGCGCGGATTGCCGCGACACACAGCGCCTCGATGCGCTGCTGGTGGCGCGCAACGATCTGCGGCTCGCCCATCAGGTGCGCGCCACGGCGGCGGCGAGTTCGCGGTCGAAACAGCGCTGGAAGTACTCGGCCACGACGCCCCGCTCGGCTTCGTCGCACTTGTTCAGGAACGACAGCGCGAAGGCCTGTGCGACGTCGTTGAAGATGCCGAGGTTCTCGGCCCAGGTGATGACGGTGCGCGGCGACATCAGCGTGGACAGATCGCCCGCCGCAAAGCCCTGGCGCGTGAGATCGGCCATGGCCACCATCTGGCGCACCAGCGCGGGCCCGCCGCCCTCGCGCAGTGCGGGCACGCGCGCCAGCACGATCGCCACTTCTTCATCGGCAGGCAGGTAGTTCAGCGTGGCGACGATGTTCCAGCGGTCGATCTGCGCATGGTTCAGGCGCTGTGCGCCGTGGTACAGCCCGTTGAGGTTGCCCAGGCCGACGGTATTGGCAGTGGCAAAGAGGCGAAACCAGGGATGCGGCCGGATCACGCGGTTCTGGTCGAGCAGCGTGAACTTGCCGTCGCGCTCGAGGATGCGCTGGATGACGAACATCACGTCGGGGCGGCCCGCATCGTATTCATCGAACACCAAGGCCACCGGCCGCTGCAGTGCCCAGGGCACGATCCCGGGCTGGAACTCGGTGACTTGCTGGCCGTCGCGCAGCACCACCGCGTCGCGGCCGACCAAGTCGAGCCGACTGATGTGGCCATCAAGGTTGACGCGCACGCAGGGCCAGTTCAGCCGCGCGGCCACCTGCTCGATGTGGGTGGATTTGCCGGTGCCATGCATGCCCTGCACCATGACGCGGCGGTCACGCATGAAGCCGGCCAACAGCGCCAGCGTGACGTCGGGGTTGAAGCGGTAGACCGGATCGAGCTCCGGCACATGGTCGTCGCGCTCGCTGAACGCCGGCACCTTCAGGTCACTGTCGATGCCGAAGACTTCGCGGACTTCGAGCAACCGGTCGGGTTCGGTGATGCCGATATCGGCCATGGTGGTTCCTGGGTGATTTCTTGTCGCGCGCTGCCGGCGCAGGCTAACCGCTCGCGCATGCGCATGCTAGGGCCAGTGCGGCTCGATCGCCAAGACCATGCCGCCTGACCGGCTGGCACCGACGATGCCGCACATCTGGCACTAGGATGCAGGCGTCGACCCTCATAAGGTGCGGCCTGGGTGCGAGCGCACCCGCCGACTGCATTGCCCCGCGACAACAGGAGACCGCCATGTCCGCCCCCGATTCCAAGACCCAGCGCACTGTGCCGACCGGCCCGACCCGCATGACGCCGAGCGAGGCCTTCGTCGAAACCATGGTGGCGCAAGGCGTGACCGACATGTTCGGCATCATGGGCTCGGCCTTCATGGATGCGATGGACATCTTCGCGCCTGCCGGCATCCGGTTGATTGCAGTCGTGCATGAACAAGGCGCCGGCCACATGGCTGACGGCTATGCCCGCGTCAGCGGCCGCCACGGCGTGGTGATCGGCCAAAATGGCCCCGGCATCAGCAATTGCGTGACGGCGATCGCGGCGGCCTACTGGGCGCACAGCCCGGTGGTGATCGTGACGCCCGAGACCGGCACGATGGGCATGGGCCTGGGCGGCTTCCAGGAAGCCAACCAGCTGCCGATGTTCCAGGAGTTCACCCGGTACCAGGGCCATGTCAACAATCCCAAGCGCATGGCCGAGTTCACCGCGCGTTGCTTCGACCGGGCCATCTCGGAAATGGGGCCGACGCAGCTGAACATTCCGCGTGACTACTTCTACGGCGACATCACATGCGAGATCCCGCAGCCGATGCGCGTCGAGCGCGGGGCCGGCGGCGAGAACAGCCTGAACGCGGCCGCCGAGTTGCTGGCCACCGCCAAGTTCCCGGTCATCCTGTCGGGCGGTGGCGTCGTGATGGGTGATGCGGTCGAGGCCTGCAAGGCCCTGGCCGAGCGCCTGGGTGCGCCGGTGGTCAACGGCTACCTGCGCAACGACTCCTTCCCCGCCAGCCACCCGCTGTGGTGCGGCCCGCTCGGCTACCAGGGCAGCAAGGCGGCGATGAAGCTGATCGCGCAGGCCGACGTGGTGATCGCGCTCGGCTCGCGCATGGGTCCGTTCGGCACGCTGGCGCAACACGGCCTGGACTACTGGCCGAAGAACGCCAAGATCATCCAGATCGAAGCCGACCACACCAACCTCGGGCTGGTGAAGAAGATCACGGTGGGCATCTGCGCCGATGCGAAAGCCGCGGCCAAGGCCCTGACCGCGCGCCTGGCCGGCAAAACCTTGGCCTGCGACGCAACCAAGGCCGACCGCGCCGCGAGGATCGCCGCCGAGAAGGTCGCATGGGAGAAGGAACTCGACGGCTGGACCCACGAGCGCGATGCCTACAGCCTCGACATGATCGAGGAGAACGCCAAGGAGACGCCCTTCTCCGGCGGCAAGTACCTGCACCCGCGCCAGGTCTTGCGCGAGTTGGAGAAGGCGATGCCGCCGCGCGTGATGGTCTCGACCGACATCGGCAACATCAACTCCGTGGCCAACAGCTACCTGCGCTTCGAGGAGCCGCGCAGCTTCTTCGCGCCGATGAGCTTCGGCAACTGCGGCTATGCCCTGCCCACCATGATCGGTGCCAAGCTCGCGGCGCCGCACCGCCCGGCCGTCGCCTACGCCGGCGACGGCGCCTGGGGCATGAGCATGAGCGAGATCATGACCTGCGTGCGCCACGACATCCCGGTCACGGCAGTGGTGTTCCACAACCGCCAGTGGGGAGCCGAGAAGAAGAACCAGGTCGACTTCTACAACCGCCGCTTCGTCGCCGGTGAGCTCGACAACCAGAGCTTTGCGGGCATCGCCAAGGCGATGGGCGCCGAGGCCATCGTCGTCGATCGGCTCGAAGACGTCGGCCCGGCGCTGAAGAAGGCCATCGACCTGCAAATGAACCAGGGCAAGACCTGCGTCATCGAGATCCTGTGCACACGCGAACTCGGCGACCCGTTCCGCCGCGATGCGCTGTCCAAGCCGGTGCGCTACCTGGAAAAGTACCGGGACTACGTTTAAGAAGGACGTCAAGCCCCGGATGCCACTGCCACCAACGACAACGGCCCCATCGGGGCCGTTGCGTGCGGTGTTACCTGGGGTGGCTGATGGGGCTCGAACCCACGACAACAGGAATCACAATCCTGGACTCTACCAACTGAGCTACAGCCACCGTCGAGCGGGCGATTATAGCCAGCGTGCCCCGCTAGCCGTCAGTTCGCCGCTGCCGAAGCGGCAGTCGCGGCAGCCACGGCGGTGCTCTCGACCTTGACCTTGTAGCGCGCCTTCAAGGCGTTGTAATAAGCCTGAGACTCGGCCGCGCCCCACGCCTGGGCATAGCGCGGCAGCAACTGCGTGAGCTCAGGCGCGTCGGCCGCAAGGGGCTTGATCGCATTCACACGCACGACGGCATAGCCCGCGTCGCCAAGACTCACACCCAGCCATGACGGCAGCTTGCTGGCATCGGCACGCAGCACGGCATCGACCAACTCGCGCGGCTGGCCCTGGGCGTTGGACCGTGAGAACACCAGGGCAGGCGGCAATGCCGATGCGTCGGCGCCAGCGCGCAGCGCGGCCAGCCTGGCCTCGCCGGCCTTGCGCGCCGCAGCCGCGGCTTGCTCGGCGACCACCCGTGCGCGGACCTGCGCCTGCACCTCGGCCAGCGCCTGCACCCGCGCCGGTTGGTGCTGCACGATGCGGGCCGCGGCCAGCTGGTTGGGGCCGACCTCCACTGCTTCCGTGTTGCGCTTGTTCTTCACGGCATCGTTGCCGAATACCGCCGCGAGCAGCTTGACTGAGGCCAGTGCGCCGGTGGCGCCTGGGGCTGGTGTGCGCTGCACGGTGGCGGTCTGCTTCTTCAGCTTCAACTTGTCCACCAGGGGCTGCAGGCTGTCGGCCTGTTCGTAGGCGGTGTTGGTGAACTGCTCAGCGACTTCGGCGTACTTCTTCTGTGCCAGCTGCTTCTGGACTTCAGCTTCGATTTCGGCGCGCACGGCGTCGAACGGCTTCTTGTCACCGCCGCGCACCGCATCGAGGCGAATGATGTGAAAGCCGAAGTCGGTTTCGACGACGTTGCTGATCTCGCCCGGCTTCATCGCGTAGGCTGCGTCCTCGAAGGGCTTGACCATCGCACCGCGGGCAAAGAAGTCGAGGTCACCGCCGCGTTCGGCCGAGCCGGCGTCGCCGGAGTTCTTCCTGGCGACATCGGCAAATGACGCCGGCGCCTTGCGCACGTCGGCCAACAGGGCCTCGGCCCTGGCCTTGGCTTTCGCGCGCTCGGCGGCCGGCGCATCTTTGGCGGCGCTGATCAGCACATGGCTGGCGCGGCGCTCTTCGGCTGCCGTGTAGCGCGCGACGTTCTCGTCGTAGTACTTGCGCAGATCCTCTTCGGGCACGCTGATGCCCGCCTTGAGTGCGTCCAGATCGAGCACCACGTACTCGATGCTGGCCTGCTCGGGGGCGCGGAACTGGGCTTCATTGGCCTTGTGGTAGGCCACCAGGTCAGCCTCGCTGGGGTTGATGCCGGCGGCTTGATCCTTGCTGTCAAAGCGTTGCACCTGCGCCTCGCGCTGCTGCAGCAATGCGTCGAGCGCGCTGCGTCCGGGCGCGCCGGCGGGCGGCACGCTGTTGGTTACGCCACCGAGCACCTGGCGCAGCATCAGGTCCTGGCGCATGTTGGCCTCGAAGCCCTGCGTGCTCATGCCTTGCGCCTCGATCAAGGCTTTGTAGGTGGCCACGTCGATGCTGCCATCGGGGCGACGCAGAGCGGCCAGCTGAGGAATGGCCATCAGCTCGCGCTGCAGGCGCTCGTCACTGACCGAGAAGTGGGCCCGATTGGCAGCCACCAGCAACACACGCTCACGCACCAGACTGTCGAGGGTTTCGCGTTTGACCTCGGCGCCGTCGAAGAATGCTGCATCCAGGTTCGGCATCTGGCGTCGCATCTGCTCGGACTGGCGGCGATGGGCTGCGTCCCATTCAGCGCGCGAAATCTTCTGGCCATCGACCGTGGCAACCGGCATGCCGCTGGCCTCGTTGAACTGGGTGTAGCCCTGCAAGCCGAAGAAGACGAACGACGGGAAGATCAGCAGCACCATCACGAAGAACAACACGCGGCTGTGATGGCGGATGAAATCGAACATGGGACGGAAACCTCAGGCGGCAGACGGCGGCGGAACACGGCGGCTGGTCCAGGCCCCAGACGGCACAAAGGCGAACCGGGGTTCGCCTTCGTTGCGGGTTCTGCAGGCCAGCTCGCAGTGCGTCGATTCTAGCCGAGCACAGCGCGGTGCCGCGCGTGGTGGGTGCTGACGGGCTCGAACCGCCGACCTACGCCTTGTAAGGGCGCCGCTCTACCAACTGAGCTAAGCACCCGGCCTCAGCAGAGACTGCAGGCTGGGCGGTACAGCGGCGACCATGCGCCGCTCCGCGCAAGCATCACATGGCGTCTTTGAGTCCTTTGCCCGGCCGGAACTTCGGCACCTTGGCGGCCTTGATCTTGATCGCCGCACCTGTGCGCGGGTTGCGGCCCGCGCGCGCCGCGCGTTTGGTGACCGTGAACGTGCCGAAGCCGACCAGCGACACGCTGCCGCCGCGCTTGAGCGTTGTCTTCACGCCGCCGATCAAGGCTTCCAGCGCGCGAGTCGCAGCGGCTTTGGAAATGTCGGCTTGCTTGGCAATGTGCTCGATCAGTTCAGACTTGTTCACGAATGGGTCCCCTCGTTCGTCAATTGGGTTGTCGCGCGGAGTTGAATATTTTTTTGCGGGCCGCTTCTGCAGCAGCCCACCGGTTCATTACAGCCGTGCCCCTACCGGGTGTCAAGGCACATTCGGCAGGAGCGCGATTCTATTCGCAATCAGCGCCCGCCCAGCAGCGCCTGTTCTACGGCGCGCCCGACTTCGCGCGTGCCTGCCCGACCACCCAGGTCGGGGGTACGGGGCGCGCCGCTGCTGGGCTCCAGCACCGTTTCTATGGCTGCGACAATGGCGTCGTGCGCGTCGCGGTGGCCGAGGAAGTCGAGCATCAGCGCCGCCGACCAGATCTGCCCGATCGGATTGGCCAGGCCCTGGCCGGCGATGTCGGGCGCCGAGCCGTGCACGGGCTCGAACAGGCTCGGCCACTGCCTTGTCGGGTTCAGGCTCGCCGACGGCGCAATACCGATCGTGCCCGTGCACGCCGGCCCGAGGTCGCTCAAGATGTCGCCGAACAAATTGCTCGCAACGATCACGTCGAACTGCTGCGGCCGCTGAACGAAGTGCGCTGTCAGGATGTCGATGTGGAAGCGATCGACAGCCACGCCTGGATACGCCTTCGCCATCTCGGCAACACGTTCGTCCCAGTACGGCATGGTGATCGAGATGCCATTGCTCTTGGTCGCCGAGGTCAGCTTCCTGCGTGGGCGGCGCAGGGCCTCTTCGAAGGCGTACTTCAGGACCCGGTCCACGCCAATGCGCGACATCACTGTTTCCTGGATCACCACCTCGCGTTCAGTACCCTCGAACATGCGCCCGCCGATGCTCGAGTACTCGCCCTCGGTGTTCTCGCGCACGATCAGCATGTCGATGTCGCCGGGCTTGAGCGGCTGGCCGTCGCGGTCGACCAGCGGCGAGCGGATGCCGGGCATCAGCCGCGCCGGCCGCAGGTTGACGTATTGGTCGAATTCGCGACGGAACTTCAGCAGCGAGCCCCAAAGAGAAACATGGTCAGGCACGATCGCCGGCCAACCCACGGCACCGAACAGGATGGCGTCGAAGCCACCGAGCTGTGCCTTCCAGTCGTCGGGCATCATCTTGCCGTGCCGCGCGTAGTAGTCGCAGTTGGCGAACTCGAAGGCCTGCTGCTCGATGGCGATGTCGAAGCGCTTGGCCGCAGCATCGAGCACGCGCAGGCTTTCGGGCATCACCTCGTTGCCGATGCCGTCACCGGCGATGACGGCGATGCGATGGGGTTTGTTCATGTTGTCACTCCTGGAAAGACTCGAACGATTGGCCGAGCAACCGTTTGGGGCCACCGCGGCAATTGTCGTCCCGACCGGGATTCTTCACTGCGCTCTGCGCACAGGCTCGCGAACCACCAACGCGACGCCGACGGCGGTGACCACCAGGCCCAGCAGCACGGAAGGCGTCAGCGGTTCGCGAAACAGCAACCAGGCCAGCAACGCCGTGCAGGGTGGCACCAGGTACATCAGGCTGGCCACCCGCGTCGCGGCGCCGCGCTGAATCAGCAGGTAGAGCAGCGAACTGCCACCCAGTGTCAGAACCAGCACCGACCAGGCCATGGCGCCGAAGAGCTCGGGATGCGATTGCCACTGACCCTGCCCGTCGGCCTCATACCAGGCCAGCGGCGCGGTGACCAGCAAGGCTGCAGCGAGCTGGACTGCATTCGCGGTGCGCACATCGCACGGCTGGACAAAGCGTTTCTGGTACAGGGTGCCGGCGGTGATCGAGAACAGCGCGACCACCGCCAGCGACAGGTTCCAGGGCGTGACTTCGCCGGAACCCAGCCTCTGGCCGACGACCAGCAGCAGGCCGCTCAGCCCCAGCAGCAGGCCAGCCCACTGCCGCGCGGCGACCGCCTGCGCGGTGGCGCTGGCCGACAACCACAGTGCCGTCAGCACCGGCTGCAGGCCGATGATCAGCGCCACCGTACCAGCCCCGATGCCGCCCTTGATGGCCATCCACACCCCGCCCAGGTAGCCGGCATGCATCAACGCACCGGCCACCGCGAGGTGCGCCCACTGCGTGCGCCCAAGGGGCCAAGCGGCGCGAGACCAGGCAATCCAGACACCGAAGGCCAGCACCGACAGCGCATAGCGCAGGGCCAGAAAGCCCAGCGGCGGCGCATGCGGCATGCCGTAGCGTGCGACCACGAAGCCGGTACTCCAGATCAGCACAAAGACCGCCGGCATCGCGGCCAGCAGCGCACGCTCCTGCTCAGCGGACCTTCGCACGGATCTCCGGCAGGGCCTTCTGCAGGTAATAGACCATCGACCAGATGGTCAGCACCGCGGCAATCACCAGCAGCACCGTGCCCCACAAGCGCGTGTCGATGACCCCGAACAGCTTGCCGTCGAAGAGCAGAAACGGGATCGCCACCATCTGGGCCACGGTCTTCAACTTGCCCAGCATGTGAACCGCCACGCTGCGACTGGCGCCGATCTGCGCCATCCACTCGCGCAGCGCCGAGATGGCGATTTCCCGGCCGATGATGACAAAGGCGATCAGTGCATTGACGCGGTCGAGCTGGAGCAGGATCAGCAGCGCAGCGCAGATCAGGAACTTGTCAGCCACCGGGTCGAGGAAGGCGCCGAAGGCCGAGGTCTGATTCAACCTGCGTGCCAGATAGCCGTCGGCCCAGTCGGTGATTGCCACGACAACGAACAGCACCGTGGCAACGAGGTTGCGCACACCAGGCTCGAGCGGCAGATAGAACACGCCGACAACCAGCGGGATCGCGACGATCCGGGCCCAGGTCAACAGCGTCGGCAAATTGAAGAACATGCGTCGATCCTAGCCGGTTCAGCGCTGACCCCTCCGTCGGCCCGGCGCCGGGTCGCCTCCAAGCGGTTCCAGCCGCGTGAGCAGGGGCTGCGAAGCCGCTATACGGGTCGGTCAATGCAGCGCACGGTAGATCTCCTCGGCCAGCGGCTTGGAGATGCCATCGACGCTGGCCAGGTCCTCGATGCTTGCATTGGACACCCCGCGCACGCCGCCAAAGCGCTGCAACAAGCGGGCGCGCTTTTTCGGGCCGACGCCCGCGATCTCCTCGAGCTGGCTGGCGCCCGTGCGCACGCTGGCGCGCCTGGCGCGCATGCCGGTGATGGCGAAGCGGTGCGCCTCGTCGCGGATCTGCGCCACCAGCATCAGGGCGGCCGAGTCGGCGCCGAGATAAATCTTGTCGCGGCCATCGGCAAAGACCAGCTCTTCGAGGCCGACCTTGCGCCCTTCGCCCTTCTCGACGCCGGCAATCAGCGACAAGTCGAGGCCCAGCTCGGCGAACACCTCGCGTGCCATCGCCACCTGGCCCCTGCCGCCGTCGATCAGCACCAAGTCCGGCAGGCGCACCTGCGCCGTGCCGGTAGTCAGCGCCTCGGCCAGCTTGGCATAGCGGCGCATCAACACCTGGCGCATGGCGGCGTAATCGTCGCCGCCGGTGATGCCGTCGATGTTGTAGCGGCGGTATTGCGCACTCTGCATCTGGTGGTTGTCGAACACCACGCAACTGGCCTGCGTGGCCTCGCCGGCCGTGTGGCTGATGTCGAAGCACTCGATACGCAAGGTGTCGAGATCAGCCACTTCGAGTTGCAGGGCGTCGGCCAAGGCCCGTGTCCGTTCACGTTGCGAGCCTTCCTCGGCCAGCAAACGCGCCAGCGCGATCTGCGCTCCGTTGATGGCCATCTCGAGCCAGACGCGGCGTTGTTCGCGCGGCTGCTGCGTGGCGATGACCTTGACGCCGCTGTGCTCGGCCAGGGCCGCGAGCAGGGCCGCATCGACGGCGTGGCTGGTCAACAGTTGCGGCGGCACGAAGCCATCGACGTAGTGCTGGGCGATGAAGGCCTCGAGCACCTGCACTTCGGGCGGCCTGCCCTCGGCCAGCGCCGCGGCGTCTTCGACGTGACTCGGGAAGTAGGCGCGGTCGCCGAGGTGGCGCCCGCCCCGCACCATGGCCAGGTTGACGCAGGCCCGACCGCCCTGCACCTTCACCGCCAGGATGTCGATGTCCTTGTCGATCGCGCCCAGGCTGCTGGCGTCCACGGCCTGCTGGTGCAACACGCGCGCCAGCGATTCGATCTGATTGCGCAGCTCGGCCGCTTGCTCGTATTCGAGCCGATCGGCATGGGCCATCATGCGTTGCTGCAAATCGTCGAGCACGGTCTGCGTGTCGCCGCGCAGGAAGCGTTCGGTGTCGGCCACGTCGCGGGCGTAGTCTTCTTGCGCGATCAAGGCCACGCAGGGGCCCGTGCAGCGCCGAATCTGGTACAGCAGGCAAGGCCGCGAGCGGTTCGCAAACACCGTGTCTTCGCAGGTGCGCAGGCGAAACACTTTCTGGATCAGCTGGATCGTTTCCTTCACCGCCCAGGAACTCGGGTAGGGCCCGAAGTAGCGGTGCTTCTTGTCCACCGCGCCGCGGTAGTAGGTGACCCTCGGAAACTTGGCCGACACCAGCTTCAGGTACGGATAACTCTTGTCGTCGCGAAAGAGAATGTTGAAGCGCGGGTTCAGCGCCTTGATCAGGTTGTTCTCGAGCAGCAGGGCTTCGGCCTCGCTGCGCACCACCGTCGTTTCGAGCCGCGCGATGCGCGCCACCATCAGACCGATGCGTGTGCCCACGTGGTCCTTCTGGAAGTAGCTCGAAACGCGCTTGCGCAGATTGAGCGCCTTGCCGACATAGAGCACCGCGCCGCCAGCATCGAAGTAGCGGTACACGCCCGGCCGCTGCGGCAGCGCGGCCACTTCCGCGAGCAGGCGCATGTGGCTGTCGTCGGTTTTGGCGGGGGCGTCGGGCGCTTCACTCATCGGCGGCGATTATCGATGTCGATAATCGCCCGATGCGTTGGGACATTTTCTGCCGCGTGATCGACAACCACGGCGACTTGGGTGTGTGCTGGCGTCTTGCCGCCGACCTCGCCGCGCGCGGTGAGGTCGTGCGCCTGTGGGTCGATGACCCGCTGGCCCTGGCCTGGATGGCGCCGCAGGGCGCGCGCGGCGTGACGGTGATCCGCTGGGCCGAACCGCTGCCGACCCTCGAGCCCGGCGCAGTGGTGATCGAGGCCTTTGGCTGCGACCCGCCCGCGGCCTTCGTTGCACGCATGGCGGCCCGCCCGACGCCACCGGTGTGGATCAACCTCGAGTACCTCAGCGCCGAGACTTTTGCCGAGCGCAGCCACGGCCTGGCCTCGCCGCGCCTGGCCGAGCCCGGCAAGGGCTTGACCAAGTGGTTCTACTACCCTGGCTTCACAGCGGCGAGCGGCGGCCTGCTGCGCGAAGCGCACGCCCTCGATACCGGTGCCACCGGCTGGCTCGCGGCGCAGGGCGTGCAAGTGCGCTCCAGCGAGCGCTGCGTCAGCGTGTTCGCCTATGCCGATGCGCCGCTCGAAGCCCTGCTCGACCGCCTCGACGACGAGCCGACCCTGGTGCTGCTGGCGGCCGGCGCAGCGCAGGCGCCCGGCCTCGCCCTCTTCGATGCCGAGCGCCGCCGCGGCCCGCACCTGCGCGCCCACGCCCTGCCCTGGTTCGACCAAGCCGGCTACGACCAAGTGCTGCGCGCCTGCGACATCAACTTCGCCCGCGGCGAAGATTCCATAGTGCGCGCGATGTGGGCCGGCGCGCCTTTCGTCTGGCAGATCTATGCCCAGGCCGATGGCGTCCACGCGGCCAAGCTCGACGCCCTGCTCGACCGCCTCACGGCCCGTGCCGACGCGGGCCTGGCCACCCGCCTGCGCCAGCTATGGCGGGCCTGGAACGGCCTCGCCGCCTGGCCCGCCGCCCTGCCCGACGCACGCGCCTGGCGACATTTGAGCCTTGCCTGGCGTCAAGGCTTGGCCGATCAGAGCGACCTCACCAGCCAACTGATCGGCTTTGCTGCGGCAAAACGGTAGAATTGCGGGCTTTGCGCAGTCGCACCCGCGACCTGTGCGTCCCACTTCAAACCTCGCCAGACACCATGAAAACCGCTCAGGAAATTCGCGCCGGCAACGTCATCATGCACGGGAAGGACCCGATGGTCGTGCTCCGCACCGAGTACAGCCGCGGCGGCCGCAACTCGGCCACCGTGCGCGTCAAGATGAAGAGCCTGCTCAACGGCTTCGGCGCCGAAGTCGTGTTCAAGGCCGACGACAAGATGGATCAAATCGTCCTCGACAAGAAGGACTGCGTCTACTCCTACTTCGCCGACCCGATGTACGCCTTCATGGACGCCGACTACAACCAGTTCGAGGTCGAGTCCGAGAACATGGGCGACGCCATCAACTACCTCGAAGACGGCATGGCGGTCGAAGTGGTGTTCTATGACGGCAAGGCGATCTCGGTCGAGCTGCCGACCTCCGTGGTGCGCGAAGTGACCACCGAGCCCGCCGTCAAGGGCGACACCTCGGGCAAGGTGATGAAGCCCGCCAAGATCGCCACCGGCTTCGAGATCGCCGTGCCGCTGTTCGTCGAGAACGGCGACAAGATCGAGATCGATACCCGAACCCATGAATACCGTAAGCGCGTATAGCGCTTACGGTGGGAAGGACAGCGGGCGCCCGAAGGGCGCCCTTCTCTTTGGTTAAAAGAAATACGCCGCGGCGAAGGCACCCACCATCGCCAGCACCAGCGCCAACTTGACCGCGGTGCCGATCAAGAGGCCGAGCCAGGTCGCGACGCCGACCTCGAGCGCGCGCTTGGCATCGTCGCCATGCGAAGTCCGCGCGGCCTTGCGCTGCTGGGCCCACCACTCGCCCGCCATCGCACCAGCCAGCGGCAGGAACAAGAGGCCGATGAAGCCGGTGAAGACGCCCGCGACGGTGCCGGCCGTGGCCCCGGCCAGGGCCCAGCCGCTGGCCGCCACACGTTTGGCGCCGAGCATCGCCGCCACAAAGTCCGTGGCCCAGGCCAGCGCGGCCAACACACCGCAGATCACAACGACCCACGCCGGCACGCGGGTGAAATCGTCGAGCCAGGCGCCGAGCAGGACGCCGCCGAACACCAGCACGGTACCGGGCAAGGCTGGCAGCACGGTGCCGGCCAAGCCGACCACGATCAGCCCGATCACGCCCGCCCAAGCCAACCAGTTCATGTCGAAGGACAAGGCAAACTCCTGGGGTGACCACCACCCGCGCACAGATGGTGCCGCCGACGCGGCGTTCAAGTCGGCGCTGAAACATCCTTTCGATTGCCATGAGCTTCGATTTCGACGCTGCCGTCAACGCCCCCTTTCGCATGCAACCCGGCCTGCGCCGCATGGCCGACGACGCCTTGCACCTGACGCCTGTCGGCCCTGGGTCACGCCACCAGCGCGAGAAGCTCGCAGTGCTGTCGACAACGCCTGCGCAGGCCTTGCAGATCGCGCCCGGCTTCGACGCGAATCCCGCGCTGCATGCGCTGGCGGCCCATGCGGCACGTGAACACCCGGCTGCCTTCACCTGGGACGGCACGCGCGCGAGCGCGCCAGCGCTCGGCGTCGCGGTGCAGGGCGACCGCGTCGAAGACCTCGCCAGCGGCAGCTTCGGCCTGGGTGACGAACTCGGCCGCTGCCTGCGCGGTCTGCCTGCCGAGTGGCGCCTGGCTGGCCTGCTCTGCCTGTGCTTCGTCGAGGACTTCGCATTGGTCGATGCCCAGACGGGCACCCTGCCCTGGTTGGCCGTCGCGCTGCCATCGCACTGGGCGCCGATCGACAAGATCGGCCGCCACTTTCGCGAAGTTCACGCCCCTGTCGCCGACAACGCCCTGCTGGTGCGCGCCAGCGAGCACCTGATGCGCATGGTCTGCGGGCCCGAGCGCTGGGAGCGCTTTGTCTGGAACGTCACGCGCCATCCGCGCTTGAATGCGCACCCGGCCAACGTCGATCACGCGCCGTGGCCGGCCGATGCGTTCGCCGACGCCAACGCGCCGCTCGCCTGGTGGCGCACGGAACGGCAAAGCTTCATCAGCTTGCCCGGCGAGACGCAGGCCGTGTTCACCATCCACGTAGAAATCGAGCCCCTGGCCACGGCCATCGACAGCGCCGACAGGGCCGCCCGCTTGCGCGACGCCATTGCGACGATGAGTGACGCCGTGCTCGCCTACCGCAGCCTGAGCACCGTGCGCGAGCCGCTGCTGGCCTGGTTGGCCGCCCGGGCGGCGTGAAGACGACGCCGATCAGCGCCGCCGGGGTCGATTTCAGCGACCCCGGCGTCGTCCGTGCGCCGGCGTTCGACGACGTCTACCACCCGCGCAGCGGCGCCTTCGCCCAGGCGCAACAGGTGTTCCTGGCGGGCAACGGCCTGCCTGATCGCTGGCGAGGCCGCGCTCGCTTCACCATCGTCGAGACCGGCTTCGGCCTGGGCAACAACTTCCTGGCCACCTGGGCTGCCTGGCGCAACGACCCGGCCCGATGCGAGCGGTTGTTCTTCGTCTCGATCGAAAGACACCCGCTGGCACTCGCGGACCTGGATCGCGCGCACGCGGCCTCGCCGGCGCCCGAACTCGCGCGGCAGTTGATCGCCGCTTGGCCGCCGGCCACCTGCAACCTGCACTCGCTCGATTTCGAGGCCGGCCGCGTGCGCCTGCTGCTGGCCTACGGCGATGCGCAGACCTGGGCTCAAGAGCTGGTGGCCCGTGTCGATGCGTTCTACCTCGATGGCTTCGCGCCGGCACGCAACCCCGCGATGTGGAGCCGCAGTGTGTTCGCCATGCTTGCTCGGCTGGCGGCACCCGCCGCCACCGCCGCAACCTGGAGCGCGGCGCAAGTGGTGCGCGAGGGCCTTCGCAGCGTCGGCTTCGAGGTTCACACCGCGCCCGGCAGCGGCGGCAAGCGCGACATCACGCTGGCCTGCTTCGCCCCTCGCTTCACGCCGCCGGCGCCGCCCGGCCGCTTGTTGCCGAGCGCAGCGCCGGCAACGGCCTTGGTGATCGGCGGCGGCCTGGCCGGCGCTATCACCGCGCGGGCATTGGCGCGCCAGGGCATCGCCTGCACCGTGCTCGACCGCCACGCCGCGCCTGCCGCCGAGGCTTCGGGTAACCCGGCGGGCCTGTTCCACGGCGCCGTGATGGGCCATGACGGGCCCCACGCGCGGCTGCTGCGCGCCGCAGCGCTGGTCAGCGCAGGCAGCATACGCACGGCGCTTGCGCGCGGCGTGCCGGGCCGCATCGACGGGCTGCTTCGACTCGAGTCGAAGCTGCGGCTGCCGGCCATGCACGACCTGCTCGAGCGCCAGGCCCTGCCACCGACCTACGTGCAAGCCCTGTCAGCTGCGCTGGCATCGCAGCTCGCCGGCGTCACGCTGTCGCAGCCGGCATGGTTCTATCCCGGCGGCGGCTGGGCCGACCCGGCCGCCCTGGTGCGCGATGCGCTGACCACCCCTGGCGTGACCTGGCGCGGCGCAACGCATGTGCAATCCATCGCCCGGTCGGGTGATTCGTGGCAGGCCGTCGTCGCCGCCGGCCATGGCGTCGCCGCAGCCCCGCTGCTGGTGCTGGCCAATGGCGCGGACGCCCTGCGACTGGCGGGGCTGCCGCCTGGGTGGCTGCAACGCCAGCGCGGTCAGGTCAGCTGGAGCCAGCACGCGGCGACGATCGCGCCGCGGGTTCCGGTGGCAAGCGGCGGCTATGTGCTGGCCCTCGCCGACGGCCGGCTGCTGTTCGGGGCGACGAACCAGCCGGACGACGACGACCCCGCCGTGCGTGACAGCGACCACCGTGAGAACCGGGCCAAGGCCGCGCTGCTGATCGGCCCCGACTTGCTGAGCGAAGCCGACGCCGACGCCTTTGGCGGCCGGGTCGGCTGGCGCGCCGCCACGCCCGACCGGCTGCCACTGGTGGGCCCCGCACCCGACCTCGCCGCGGCCCGGCCGGCGCGCGCCGACGCGCCGCGCCTGCTGCCGCGCCAGCCCGGCCTGTGGCTGCACACCGGCCTCGGCTCGCGCGGCCTGACGACCGCGACGCTGTGCGCCGAGATGATCGCCGCCCAGGTCAGTGGTGCGCCCTGGCCACTCGAAGCCGATCTGGTCGACGCCATCGACCCCGCCCGCTGGTTGCTACGCTCCGGGCTTGCCCTGATGTGATCGGCGCCCAAGGCGTCGAGACTTCGCAGTCCGGGTTGCCGCCCATGTCCACTGGAGTTCACATGAAGATGCTCAGATCCATCCTTGCCGCCGCTGCCGTCGCAGCGTTCGCTGCGTGTGGCCCCTCGATGGCGCAGGACAACACGCTGCGCCTGCTGACCTGGGCCGACTACGCGCCCAAGGAGGTGGTCGAGCAGTTCACCAAGGAGACCGGCATCAAGGTCGAGATCACGATGTCGAACAACGAGGAGATGATCTCCAAGCTGCGCGCCACCGGCGGCGCCGGCTTCGATCTGGCGCAGCCGTCGCAGGACCGCATCACCGGACCGCAGCAGGAATTCGGCATCTACAAGCCGATGGACCTGTCCAAGCTCAAGACCGATCTGTTCATCGGCTCGATGCTCGATGCGACGAAGAAGAACACCACGCTGGCCGGCAAGGTCTACGGCCTGCCGCACATCTGGGGCACCGACGGCCTGGTGGTCAACACCAAGCTGGCAAAGATGGCCGACTACCCTGACCTGTGCAAGGCCGACTACAAGGGCAAGACCGCCGTGCGCCTGAAGCGGCCGACGCTGCTGGCCTTCGCTTTCGCCGCCGGCAAGGACCCGTTCGCTCTCTACGGCGACGCCAAGGCCTACAGCGCATTGATGGACGAGACCGGCAAGACGATTGCGGCCTGCAAGGGCAACCTCAAGTTCTTCTGGGACAACAAGGACCAACTGCTGAACGGCATGCGCTCGGGCGAGATCGTCGGCGCGATGATGTGGGACACCGGTGGCTGGAAGCTCAACGGCGAGAAGAGCGAGATCCAGTACATCGCACCGAAGGCCGGCGCAATGGGCTGGATCGACACCTTCGCGATCCCGGCCAAGGGCCGCAACGATGCCGCCGCCTACGCCTGGATCAACTTCAACATGCGCCCCGAAATCGCCGCCAAGGTCGCCACGTCTGCAGGCAACTTCACTGCTTCCAAGGGCGCCGACCAGTTGATGGATGCCAAGCTCAAGTCGCAGTTCGCGGCCAGCTTCTCCGAGGCGGCGTTGAAGAACATCAGGTGGTACCCCGCCGTGCCGGCCGGCATCGAGGAGATCGAGGGCCGCGTGCTGGACCGCATCAAGGCCGCCAACTGACCGCGACGGCCGACCTTCAGGTCGATCGGATCGTCAAGCGCTTCGGCGGCCACACGGCCGTCGAGTCGCTGTCCTTCGAGGTGGCGCGTGGCAGCTTCTTCTCGATCCTCGGCCCCTCGGGTTGTGGCAAGACGACGCTGCTGCGCATGATTGCCGGCTTCACGTCGCCCGACGCGGGTGACATTCTCATCGGCGGCCGCTCGATGCACGGCGTGGCGCCGAACCGGCGACCCGTCAACATGGTGTTCCAGCACCTGGCCCTGTTCCCGATGATGGACGTCGGCGAGAACGTGGCTTATGGCCTCACGCAGCGTGGCATGGCGCGAGACGAGATCTCCCGCCGGGTCGGCCAGATGCTCGAGCGCGTGGGCCTGAGCGGTGCGCAAGCCAAGCGCGTCGACCAGCTCTCGGGCGGCCAGAAGCAGCGTGTTGCCATAGCCCGCAGCCTGGTGCTCGAGCCCACCTTGCTGCTGCTCGACGAGCCGCTGGGCGCGCTCGACCTCAAGCTGCGCGAGCACATGAAGATCGAGCTGAAGCAGCTGCAGGCTGCCTTTGGCACCACCTTCGTGTACATCACCCATGATCAGTCTGAGGCGCTCGTGCTGTCCGACCATGTGGCGGTGATGAACCGCGGCGCCTTCGAGCAGGTCGGCTCGCCGCAGGCGCTGTACTACGAACCGAAGACCCCGTTCGTGGCCGGTTTCGTCGGTGCCAACAACCGCTTCGCCGGCCGGGCAACCGCGGTCGACGGCGGGCGCGTCACGCTGGCGAGCGACGCCGGCCTGGTGCTGCACGCGCGGGCCAGCGACCGCATTGCCGTCGGCGACGCGGTCGAAGCCTTCGTGCGCCCCGAAGTCGCGAGCCTGGCACGCGACGAGGCTGAACTGCCGGCCGACCTGCCGCGTTACCGCGGCCAGGTCGCGAGCCTGCTGTTCGATGGCGCCAGTTCGGCCGTGCTGCTGCGCGAAGCCGTCAGCCAGAGCGAGATCCGCATCGCGCTGCCGCAGACCGGCCGCTTCGCCGACCTGCGCGTCGGCGAGTCGGTGGCATTCGGCTTCGACCCGCAGCGCGCGGTGTGCTTCGCCGCGCGCGCATGACGCCCGACGCTCGCGCCCCAGCTTTGCAGGCGCGCCTGCTGTTGCTGCTTTTGCTGGCGCCGGCCTTGCTGTGGCTGCTCGGTCTGATCGTGTTGCCGCACGTCGAACTGGCACTGCTGTCGCTGCGCTCACGCGTGGCGCCAAGGGTCTATGAATTCAGCCTGCGCCAGTTCGGCACGTTCTTCGGTGAGCCGCTCTATTGGCACACCTTCGTGCGCACTGCGGTGATGTCGATCGTGGCCACCGCCTTCACCCTGCTGCTGGCGTTTCCGATCGCCTGGACGGTGGCCAAGCTGGCGCGCGGGCGCAAGCGCGCGCTGCTGTTCATGCTGTGCATGATTCCGTTCTGGGTCAGCGAAACCGTGCGCACGCTGGGCTGGACCATCCTGCTGCGTGAATCCGGCGTGCTGCCTGCGCTGCTGGTCTGGGCCGGCCTGGCGCCCGCACCGCCCGAGCTGCTGTACCACGATGCCACGATCCTGGTCGGCCTGGTCTACACCTCGCTGCTGTTCATGGTCGTGCCGCTGATCGGTGCCCTCGATTCACTCGACGACTCGCTGATCGAGGCCGCCTACAACCTGGGCGGCAGTGGGCCGTCGATCCTGCGCCGCATCGTGATCCCGCATGCCGCGCCGGGCATCGTCGCCGGCTGCATCGTGGTCTTCATGCTCACGCTCGGCAACTACCTCACGCCGACCCTGCTCGGCGGCAAGAATTCGCTCTGGTTCACCGAGCAGATCTACACCCAGTTCATCACCCGCTTCAATTGGGAGCAGGGTGCGGCCTTCGGCTTTCTGCTGTTGATCCTGTCGACGCTGATCGTCTGGCTGGGCCTCAAGCTCAGCGGTCAACGTTTCGGTGACGTGATGAGGCAAGCATGAG